>ERZ1673734.253-NODE-253-length-51027-cov-47.033979_pt1 | contig 51027 bp, 30 predicted proteins | sample MGYA00580199_ERZ1673734 | MGnify/ENA primary metagenome ERZ1673734 (study PRJEB41218, sample SAMN15661742) | gut metagenome | host: Homo sapiens | place: Canada: London | collected 2015-08-20/2019-03-30 | study: EMG produced TPA metagenomics assembly of...
TCAAAAGAGCGAAGCCCGAGGATTCTAACGAGTCTTCGGGCTTTTTGCGTGTTGTAGGAAGTAGGGCTCTTGTCCTCTTTGTGTGGTATATGGCCTTATGCTTGCTGCAAGGTGTAGTGACTATTATCGATACAGGATTCTCGTGGTGGCTCCTTCACCTTTTCGTTGGGATTCACGCTTCTCTTACTTAATTGTTAATAGGCCCTTGTCAGGGCTATGTCTACCTCACTTAGTTCTTACTTATGAAACTGTTTTCAAGCATCAAACGATCTATTTGTCGTATCCTTAGGAAGCCAAGAACTTATGGTTTTGGCGTTCAGTCGCCTTTTGCCTATAATTTTGTTAGGAATGTTGCAGATGGTAAGGACGCTTTCTTGCTTGATGACTTTATAGCTAAAGATGGCTTAGCATTAGGCCAATATCCTTTGCGCTTGTATTCTTTGCTCGCTCGTCTTTCTGCATATATTTGTTCTGAGCGATGCTATGTGGCCTGTGATTTGCTTTCTGAGACAATTGAGGTCGTTTTGCAGGCTGGTTATCATCAGGTGAAATGCGAACATGAGCTTGGTGATGCTAATCGTTTTTGCCTTGTCTCAGCCCAGTTCACTGATTGGGATAGATTGCTAAACCACATGACTGATGATGGGATGCTGGTAGTTGTGGGCCTGCGTAGCAATCGTCAATGTTATGAGGGCTGGAAAGCGTTACTTGCTGATGATCGTACTTGTGTTTCGTTTGACCTTTACGATGCGGGCGTTGTGTTTTTTGACCATAAGATGTTTAAGCGTTCCTATCGCTGCAATTATCGCTGATCGGCTTGCTCATTGGACTATTGAGAGGGCTTGCCTTATATCTAATCATTTGTTGAGTTGGCTTGCTTTTTGGGCGTGTTTTGTGTCAATTTGCCTGTATTTAAGTTGCGTTTCCTTAAAAAGTAATGCATTATCCGTGATATTATGAAAATTCACATCGAATTATTTGGTTTTCAGCAAAAATTGCTTATTTTTGCGTTCATAAATTAAGAATGACGTAAAAACTTTTAGAACATGTATTGGACACTCGACTTGGCCTCGAAGCTTGAAGATGCTCCCTGGCCTGCTACAAAAGAAGAACTCATTGACTATGCCACGCGTTCAGGCGCCCCTGCTGAGGTGCTGGAGAATCTGCAGGAGATTGAGGACGAGGGTGATGTTTATGAGAGTATCGAAGATATTTGGCCCGATTATCCTACAAAGGACGATTTCCTTTGGAACGAGGATGAATATTGATGTTGGCTGATGGTTTCGCTTTGCGAATCATGCTAATCTCATGTTTCCTCTGATTCATACGATTTAGCGATAAAGCCGTTCCTCTTTTGGGAAGAACGGCTTTATCGTACAATAAACGATTCACTTTTGCGTTATCTGATTGTGTTTAAACGCTTTTTTATAGTCATCATCGCACTGACCTTTGGCGCTGTTCAGCTGAAGGCGCAATACGATCCGTCTTTCAGTCATTATTTTGATATGGAGACGTCGTTTAACCCAGGTGCTGCGGGTAAGCAACCGAAACTCAATGTTACGGCTGCTTATGCCCTCGATATGGTCGGTTTTGAGCATAACCCGCAAACGGCTTATGCTTCGGCAGACATGCCTTTCTATGCGATGAAAACCTATCATGGTGCCGGTTTGGTGTTTATGAACGATAAGCTCGGATTGTTTACACATCAGAAGTTGGCGCTTCAGTACGCTCTAAAGTTTAAGTTGTTGGGCGGGCAGATGAGCATGGGTGTGCAGGCTGGTTTCCTTAATGAATCGTTTGATGGAAGTAAGATTGACGTTGAGGACTCGAGCGACCCGGCTTTTACCACGTCGGAAGTGTCGGGCAATGCGCTCGATTTGGGCTTCGGTCTTTATTATATAAATAAGGATTGGTACGCTGGCTTATCAGCCCAACATCTCACGGCTCCCCTTGTCACACTTGGTGAGACCAACGAATTTCAGATTGATCGCACGTATTATTTGACGGGTGGATACAATATTCGGTTAAGGAATCCGTTTTTAACAATAAAGCCATCAGTGTTTGTCAGAACGGACACAAAGGCCTTACGGGCCGATGTGACAGGGCGTCTGGTCTATCATTACGATCAGAAAATGATGTATGGAGGACTGAGTTACAGTCCGTCCAATTCAGTTACCCTATTGGTTGGCGGTAGTTTTCATGGCATAGTCTTGGGCTATAGTTACGAGTTCTATACGTCGGCCATCAATCCGGGCAATGGAAGTCATGAGTTGTTCGTAGGTTATCAGCACGACATTAACCTGACAAAGAAAGGCCGCAACCTGCACAAGAGCATCCGTATTCTGTAAGATGCAACAGAGTATGGGAGGATGGTTCTCTGGTGGACATTAATCATTGAAGAAGGAACAATAAGTCAAGATGAGAAAACATATCATTATCGCATTGAGCTTGTTGGCGGGAGTGTTTGCGCTGACAGGCTGTTTCAGTGCCAAGACGGCTTCGACGTCTGGACGAGGTGGTGAGGTGGTCGGCGTTGCTGGAAAGGCCTTTACCGAGCCCACGCCTTATGGCATGACGCGCATCAATCGTGGCTTCCTGAAGATGGGACTGGATAAGCAGGATAGTCTGTGGGGAAAGTCAACGCCTCGTAAGGACATCTCTGTGGATGGTTTCTGGATGGACGAGACGGAGGTCACCAATTCACAATACAAGCAGTTTGTCATGTGGGTTCGCGACAGCATCCTCCGCACCCGTTTGGCCGATCCTTCATATGGTGGCGACGAGAGTTACATGATTACGGAAGACAAGAATGGCGACCCTGTCACTCCTCATCTCAACTGGAACAAACGCTTGCCGCGTAAGCCCAGTGAGGACGAGTTGCGTGCCATCGAGAGCCTCTATGTCACCAATCCTGTGACGGGCGAGAAACTGCTCGATTGGAGCCAAATGAACTATAAGTACGAGGTGTACGACTATGTAACCGCTGCTTTGCGCCGTAATCGCATGAACCCAGAGCAGCGCAACCTCAACACTGATGTGGTGGTCGATCCCAACGAGACGGTCATGATCAGTAAGGACACCGCTTATGTGGACGACGAGGGACGCATTGTGCGTGAGACCATCAATCGACCCCTGTCGGGACCATGGGACTTTCTCAACACTTACATCGTCAACATTTATCCTGATACCACATGTTGGGTCAACGATTTCAAGAATTCAGAAAACGAGACCTACCTTCGCAATTACTTCTCCAACCCAGCCTACAACGACTATCCTGTTGTGGGTGTTACGTGGGAGCAGGCCAATGCTTTCTGCGCCTGGCGTACCGATTACCTGTTGAAGGGACTCGGTCCTGAGGCGCGTTACATCCAGCGTTATCGCTTGCCGACCGAGGCCGAGTGGGAGTATGCCGCACGCGGTCGAGAGCAGACGGAGTTCCCTTGGGAGAACACCGACGTGGCCAATGGCAATGGTTGCTTCTACGCCAACTTCAAGCCCGACCGTGGCAACTATACCAAGGATGGCAACCTCATCACAAGTAAGGTTGGGGCTTACTCGGCCAATTCCAATGGCCTTTACGACATGGCGGGCAACGTGGCCGAATGGACCAGCACCGTCTATACCGAGGCTGGCGTGGACGCCATGAACGACCTCAACCCGCAGTTGGAGTATAAGGCTGCCAAGGAAGACCCTTACAAGTTGAAGAAGAAGAGTGTGCGTGGCGGATCATGGAAAGATCCAGAGAGTTACATCCGCAGTGCATGGCGCACTTGGGAATATCAGAACCAACCCCGTAGCTACATCGGTTTCCGTTGTGTACGCTCGTTGGCTAATTCAACAACAGGAAAACAGAAAAAGAGATAATCATTATGGCTAATCATAGTAAATACAATCTGGTGTATCGTTTGCAGAAGTGGATTGATACCGTTGATGGTCAAACCTTTCTCAACTACGCCTATAGCTGGGGTGCCTCTGTCGTTATCCTTGGAGCCCTTTTTAAGTTGACGCACCTTCCCCTTGCCAATATCATGCTGTTCATCGGTATGGGCACTGAGGTGTTTGTGTTCTTCATCTCTGCCTTCGACCGTCCGTTCGACAAGACAGCCGACGGCCGTGATCTGCCCACCCATATGACGGAAGAGTATCTTGCCAGTGGCAAGGTCACCTATAGCCGTGGCGAGCAGCAGGCCGCTGAGGAGTTGGCGGAGGAGCAATCTCGCATGGACGGAGCCGCTGTGGCGAGTGCCCAAGGTGGTTCCACCGTTATCTTTGCGGGCGGATCCGCTGGCCAGTCGTCACAGGCCGCATCAGCGTCGGTCGCAGGCCAACCCTTGGACGAGGAGCAATTGCAAGCAGTCCAGGCTGCCGCGGCAGGAGTGGCAGGCGCTACTGTTGTTGGCACTCCCAACTACGTGCCGCAGATGTCGGCCGAGGATGCAGAGAAACTCAATGAGGCTCAGAGTAGCTATGTGGATGAGTTGAAGGAGCTTGTCGAGACCTTGAAGAAGGTCAACGAGCAGAGTGCCCGTCTCACCCGCGACAGCGAGGAAATGGAGAATCTCAACCGTACGCTTACTGGCATTAGCAGAGTCTATGAGATGCAGCTTAAGGGCGCCAGCCAGCAGATTGGCACCATCGACCAGATTAACGACCAGACACGCCGCATGGCTCAGCAGATCGAACAGCTCAACCAGATCTATGCTCGTATGATTGAGGCCATGACGGTTAACATGCGCGCTGCCGCCCCGGGAGCATCTGTTGCAGGAGCCCCTTCCTCAGTCTCGTCACCGTCCAGCCAGCTCTAAGCCCTGCTACCAACGGTAGCGATGCCTTGCAGGCTGATTCCTATTAAAACAATAAAACATGGCAATAAAGAAAAGACCGGTCACTCCACGCCAGAAGATGATTAACTTGATGTATATCGTCTTGATGGCCATGCTTGCTTTGAACATCTCAACCGAGGTGCTCAACGGCTTTTCCATCGTGGAGGAGAGCTTGAACCGCACCACAGCCAATACCTCTTCGGAGAACGAGGCCATCTATGGCGATTTCAAAGACCAGATGGCGGCCAACCCAGAGAAGGTGCGCGCTTGGTTTGAGAAGGCCACTGAGGTGAAACGCATGAGCGACTCGCTTTACAACTTCGCGCAGGAGTTGAAGGTGGCTATCGTCAAGGAGGCCGATGGTCCCAAGGGCGACGTGCTCCATATAGAGAACACCGACAATCTCGATGCTGCGGGCACCGTTATGCTGGCTCCCATCACAGGTAAGGGTCAGAAGTTGTACGATGCCATCAACTCTTACCGTGAGCGCATCCTTACCTATATCGCCGATCCTCAGCAACGTAAGATCATCTCAAGCAACCTGTCAACTGCCGTTCCGAAGCGCCCCAACACATTGGGCAAGAACTGGCAGGAATATATGTTCGAGAATATGCCTGTGGCGGCAGCTGTCACCCTTCTGTCTAAGTTGCAGAATGATGTGCGCTACGCCGAGGGCGACGTGCTCCACACCTTGGTGTCGAATGTCGACTTGAAGGATATTCGCGTCAACAAGTTGGAAGCGTTTGTCGTTCCCGAGAAAACGACGCTCTATCCGGGTGAGCGCTTTATGGCCAACATCGTCATGGCCGCCATCGACTCCACCCAACATCCTGAGATTTATGTCAACGGCAGCCGGGTCAACTCTCCCAATGGCCAATACTCGTTCACCGCGGGCGGTGTAGGCGAGCACCAGTTTAGTGGTTACATCCTGATGCGCAACGCCGCTGGCGACATCCTTCGCCGCAACTTCCTGCAGAAGTACAACGTTATCCCCGTTCCCGGTGGTGCCACGGTGGCTGCCGACCTGATGAACGTGCTCTATGCGGGCTACGATAACCCGATGAGCGTTAGTGTTCCTGGCGTCCCCCAGAACTCCGTCTCTATGACCATGACCGGTGGTCGCCTGGTGTCGAAGGGAGCTGGTAAGTATGTTGCCATTCCCACGGCTGTGGGTCACGATGTTACGTTCCACATCACCGCCCGTGATGGCGGTAAGGTTCGCACGTTCCCTGCGTTCACGTTCAAGGTTCGTAAGTTGCCCGATCCTACGCCTTATATCGCTTTGGGCACCGACCGTTTCAAGGGCGGCAACCTTTCGAAGGCCAGTCTGATAGGCTCCTCACACCTGAGCGCCGCCATGGACGACGGCATTCTCGACATCCAGTTCCACGTGCTTGGCTTCTCGGTTGTTTTCTACGACAACATGGGCAACGCCGTTCAGATGGCCTCGCAGGGCAACAACTTCACTGACCGCATGCGAGAGCAGTTCCGCCGCCTGAGCCGCAACAAGCGTTTCTACATCACCGAGATCAAGGCCCAAGGTCCTGACGGCATCACCCGTTCACTGCCTGGTGCCATGGAGGTGAAGGTTAAGTAAACGCCTGCTTCTTTCGAACCCATAACCCATATCATACGAACATTCAAATCAGACCATACAAACCATGAGAAGACTGATATTCATCATCATGATAGGATGCTTCTGCATGGCCGCCCAGGCGCAGCCCGAAGCGCGTCGGCAGCAGCAACAGGCACAGGCCGCCAAGAAGTCTAATGCCAACAACATGACCACTCGTGCCCAGATATCCTTCCCCACGGAGGCCAAGATGGCGGAGGATGTGGTGTGGCGACGCGACGTTTATCGTGAACTTGACCTCAACGACGACGCCAATGCCGGACTTTATTACCCCACCGAGCCTGTGGGCACCCAGATGAACCTGTTCACCTACCTCTTCAAGCTCATCATGGCTGGTCCGCGCCATGGTGGAATAGCCGCCTACAGCTACGATGTGAACAGCGGCAATGAGCGGTTCGATGAGAGCCTACGCATCCAGCCTTTGAAGTTCCTCGACGATTACCACATCTTCTACGAGCGTGGCGATCGCGGCGTTCATATTGACGATAGCGATATTCCCTCAGCTGAGGTCAAGGGCTATTTCATCAAGGAGAGCGCTTACTTCGACCAGGTGTCGGCCACCTTCCACACCAAGGTGCAAGCCATCTGCCCTGTGATGTATCGCGAGGATGACTTTGGCGATGGCGTTACCAAGTACCCGCTCTTTTGGGTGAAGTACGACGACTTGGCGCCGTTCCTCTCCAAGCAGACCATCATGACGAGCAACCTGAACAACGCCGCCACCATGTCGCTCGACGACTACTTCACCACCAATGCCTACCGTGGTAAGATTTACAAGACCGCCAACATGCTCGGCAAGACACTGGCGCAAGTGGCTGGAGGCGACACAGCCAAGTTGTCGCGTGAGCAGAGTCGTATAGAGAAAGAGATTGAGCGCTTTGAGCAAAACGTGTGGGGCGACAAGGCCCGCAAGGACTCGGTCGATTCCATTGCCAAGCTCGACAAGAAGCAACTGAAGGCTGTTAAGAACAAGAGCAAGAACCGCCGCACCACGCAGACCACAGTGAAGCGCACCCGTCGTTCTTCATCGCCGTCAACGTCCAGTGCCGCCCGCGTCACCGTGCGCCGTCAGCGCCATTGATGCTTATCACCCATCGTTACAACCAACAATCATCAATAATCCGATTTATGAAAAAGATTTTCGCAACCCTCGTGCTGTCTGCGCTCATGGCTCTTCCGCTGAGCGCCCAGGTGAAGTTTGGTCTCAAGGGAGGCCTTAACGTGACCGATATGTCGCTTTCGAGCGAGGTGTTCGACGCCTCTAACCGCACAGGTTTCTTCATTGGCCCGACCGTGAAGGTTTCTTTGCCGCTCACAGGTCTTGCCATCGACGGTTCGTTGCTTTACGACTTCCGTTCAGCCAAGGTAGACAATGAGTTGAACGAGACCAAGACCATCAAGCAGCAGCAATTGGCTATCCCCATCAACCTGCGTTATGGCGTGGGTCTTGGCAGCGTTGCCAGCGTGTTCCTCTTCGCCGGTCCTCAGGTAGGCTTCAATGTCGGTGAGACCGATTTCAACTGGAAGGACACCAGCAACTATTCGTTGAAGAAGTCAAACTTCAGTGTCAACGTAGGTATGGGTGTCTCTCTGCTCACACACCTGCAGCTCACCGCCAACTACAACATTGCTTGTGGCAAGACCGCCGACGTCACATTGGTCAAGGCAGCTTCCGACGCTTTGGGTCAGGTGGCTGGCACCCAGTCACGAAGCCGCAACAACTCTTGGCAGGTTGGCTTGGCTTATTTCTTCTAATCCAAGCAGCCAACTCATAACGACTGGTCTCCGCATCTGGTAACCGGCCGTCCCCATCTCCTCCTTCCTGCTGTGGAAGGAGGCTTTTTCGTTTATGGTGTAGGGCGAGTGGTTTTTTCCTTCGTATGCTTTTGTTTCGGTCGGTCATGGGCATTGGGGTTAGTTTCGAAAGTTCTATTTGTGGTTAATAAATGTTCAAAAGCATAGCGTTTCCTTGTTGTTGAGCGATAATTCCATTATCTTTGCGCATCCAAGGCCCATCAAGCATATTCTTTTCCATTTGATGGGCCATGGGCCTTTAATCATCGGAACCATGCATTACGTAGATGTCATCCTTCCTGTGCCGCTCGACGGCACGTTCACTTATACCATCGACGACGCCCAAGCGCTTCGTTGTGGGGTTGGCATGCGCGTATTGGTTCCCTTTGGCGCCAGCAAGACCTATGCGGGAGTGGTCACACGTGTCCATGACGAGGCCCCCGACCTCCCTCCTGAGAAGGTGAAGGGCGTGTTGGCGCTCATGGATGATACGCCCGTGGTGTTGCCCTTGCAACTTCGCTTATGGCGCTGGATAGCTGATTATTATATGTGCACGCTTGGCGATGTGTATGGCGCGGCCCTTCCCGCAGGACTGAAGGCCGACTCGCAGTATCGCCCGAAGATGGAGACCTGCGTGGCCTTGGCCAAGCAGTTTGCCTCGCCTGAAGGCCAAAAGGTGGCGCTTGAGATGTTGCGCCGCTCCTCCAAGCAACTTGAGGTTTACCAGACCTACCTCCAGTTGGCGGCCGCCGATCCATCGGCCTTGCTCACTCGCGAGGCTTTGTTGAATGTCGCCCACGCCACCTCGGCTATCTTTTCCAATCTCGTCAAGCGTGGCATCTTCACCACGTTTGAGCACGAGGTGGGGCGACTCAACCATGCCCTTGAGCCCCATCTTGAGCGTGCCGCCCAACTCAGTGCCGCCCAGGGCGACGCTTACAACCAGATACGCATGCAGTGGATGCAACATCCCGTGGTGCTGCTTCACGGCGTTACGTCGAGTGGCAAGACCGAGGTCTACATCCATCTCATCCTACAGGCCCTCGCTGAGGGCAAGCAGGTGCTCTACCTCCTTCCTGAGATAGCCCTTACGGTGCAGATCACCCAGCGCCTGCAGCGCATCTTTGGCAACCGCCTGGGCATCTACCACTCGCGTTATAGCGATGCCGAGCGTGTGGAGATATGGCGCAAGCAACTCTCCGCCGATCCTTACGATATCATCCTGGGAGCCCGCAGTGCCGTGTTCCTGCCTTTCCAACGCTTAGGCTTGGTCATCGTCGACGAGGAACACGAGAACTCCTATAAGCAGCAAGACCCAGCCCCACGCTACCATGCCCGTTCGGCTGCCATCGTCCTGGCGCACATGTGTGGGGCCAAGACGCTTCTGGGTACGGCCACCCCGTCGGCCGAGAGCTACCACAATGCTCTCACGGGGAAGTATGGCATGGTTCGCCTCACCACCCGTTTCCGTGATGTACAGTTGCCCGAGATCCATGTGGTCGACGTCAAGGACCTACGCCATCGCAAGATGATGCGCGGCCCGTTCTCGCCCACGCTTCTGGCAGCCATGCGCGATGCGCTCTCCGCCGGTCGTCAGGTTATCCTCTTCCAGAACCGTCGCGGCTTTGCGCCCATGCTCGAGTGTCGGGTGTGTGGGTGGGTGCCCAAGTGTAAGAACTGCGATGTGTCGCTCACGTTCCACAAGCGTCTCAACCTCCTGACGTGCCATTACTGTGGCGCCACCTATGCCGTGCCCCCCATCTGTCCCAATTGCGAGAACCCGCACATCAGTGGTCGTGGCTATGGCACCGAGAACATTGAGGACCAGATACGCGACATCTTCCCCGAGGCACGTGTGGCACGCATGGACCTCGACACCACCCATACGCGCAACGCCTACGAGCGGCTCATCACCGATTTCTCCATGGGCAAGACCGATGTGCTCATTGGTACGCAGATGGTGTCGAAGGGCCTCGACTTCGGCAGGGTGAGTGTGGTGGGCATCCTCGACGCCGACTCGATGCTCAACTATCCAGATTTCCGCGCTTACGAGCATGCTTTCATGATGATGAGTCAGGTGAGTGGGCGTGCAGGGCGCCGTGGCGACCGTGGTCTGGTCATCCTTCAGACCCGCAGTCCGCAGTTGCCGGTGGTCCAACAGGTGGTTTCCAACGATTGCGACACTTTCTACCACGACCTCTTTGTTGAGCGTGAGTTGTTCCATTATCCGCCGTTCACCCATTTGGTTTATGTCTTCTTGCGCCACAAGCAGGAGGCGGTGGTAGAGGCGGCGGCCCTCGAGATGGGGGCACTATTGCGCCGTTCGCTGGCCGATCGTGTGCTGGGCCCCGACAAACCCTCAGTGGCGCGTGTGAAGCAACTCTGCATCCGCAAGCTCGTTATCAAACTTGGTCGAGACGTCGACCTCCGACAGGTGCGCCTCTTCTTGCAGCAAACACGTCAGCAACTGCTCTCGCTAAAGAGCTATTCCACCGTGCGAATATTCTTCGACGTAGACCCCCAATAATGTTTGTTTTCCTGCACAAATCAAATTCTTTGTGCAGGAAAGTTTGTCCAAAGTGTTAATACATCTTAATAATCCTTCCTCGTAAGTCTCTATATTGCACAATTGAAATAACTTTGCGCAAAATTTTTAAGGAATTTAAGATGAATAAGTTAAAATTGGCAATTGCCGCGATGGCAATGTTGACCATTCAGAATGCGCACGCTGGTGGCATTCTTACCAACACCAACCAGAGCATTCAGTTTCTTCGCAACCCCGCTCGCGATGCCGCCATTGGCATCGACGGTGTGTATTTTAACCCCGCCGGTGTTGCGTTTCTCAGCGAAGGACTCCATTTATCACTCAACCTGCAGAACGCCACTCAGACGCGTTCTGTGACAGGCATCTTCGCCCCGTTTGTCTTTGGTGCCAAGAACGAGAGCACCACGAAGACTTTCAAGGGTGAGGCCAACGCTCCTGTCCTTCCCACCATCCAGGCAGCTTACAACAAGGACAACTGGAGCTTCCAGTTTGGCTTTGGCATTTTGGGCGGCGGTGGCAAGTGTATCTTCAAGAACGGCTTGCCTTCGTTCGAGAGCACTGTGGCCATGTTGCCCTTGCTGTCGCAGAACCTCGACGCCGTCACCAATAAGATGGGCTTGGGCTCGCTGGGTCTTCCTGCCGTCGACTCTTACGACATGGACACCTACATGCGTGGTCGCCAGTATTACTTCGGCTTCACGTTTGGTGCCGCATATAAGTTCAATGAGCACTGGTCGGCCTATGGTGGCTTGCGCATGCTCTATGGCAACAGCAACTATTATGGCTACGTTAGCAATATCAAGGCTCGTTTCGCTGGCTCTAACGAGTATGTGAACGCTTCCGAGACTTTCCTCGGTCAGTCGTCGCAGGCTTATGAGGCCGTGGGTCGTTACACCGCCGCCGCTCAGTATGCCGCCCAGAAAGGCGATATGGAAGGAGCCCAGGACGCTCAGGCCAAGGCTCAGGAGTATGCCGTGAAGGCCGCCATGCTCGGTGCGCTGGGCAATGCCACACAGGATGTTCGCCTTAACTGCGACCAGACCGGCTGGGGTGTGGCACCGATCTTGGGTGTCGACTATAAGGTGGGCGACTTCAATTTCGCCGCCAAGTATGAGTTCAAAACCCGCATGCGCCTGAAGAACAAGGCTGCCAACAGCGAGAGCGCACGCAACCTTGAGATTCTCGACCGTTGGGCCGATAAGGAGAATGTGCCTGAGGATTCGCCCGCGCTGCTCACGCTGGGTGCCCGTTGGAGCGTCATCCCCTCGCTTCGCCTCAATGCCGGTTGGCACCACTATTTCGACAAGGACGCTCATCAGTATAAGAACCATCAGAAGCGTTTGGGCGGCAACACCAATGAGTTCCTCTTTGGTGCCGAGTACGACGTGTCGAAGATGGTGGAGGTCAGCGCCGGTGTGCAGAAGACCAACTATAAGATGACTGGCGACTACATGGAGGATGTCAGCTTTGTGGTGAACAGCTATAGCTACGGCTTTGGCTTCGGCGTTCACCTCAATAAGAAGATGACGCTCAATGTGGCCTACTTCCAGACCAACTATAGCGACTTCACCGCAGCCTCTAACAACTACAACGATTTGGCCAACCTCACGGGTACCATCGTGAAGGGTATGGCTACGCGGCTTGGCCAGAGCGACGAGGTGGCTGCCGGTGCCGCCGAGGAGATCAAGAACATGCTCACCACGCCCGTTACTGAGGACGGAAAGAGCCTGCTCTATGGCAAGAACACCTTCACCCGCACCAACCACGTGTTTGGTTTGGGCTTGAACATCGATTTCTAAGCATACAGCTTAGTGGGTGCGGTGCGCCGCCTCACCCACCAAAAGTTTTATAAATGCTAAAGCGCAACCGTTTCCGATGGATGGTTGCGCTTTAGCATTTTTTGTGGTCCCATTGGTCTGTCTTCGCCCTCGGTCGTTAAGGCATCCTGTCGTTAAGGCTTTCTATTGTTGATGTCCATGTAGTCTTCCACGAGCCATCCGCACCGGTTGACCGTCACGCGGTAATAGCGCCCCAGCAGGATGCGTCCGTCAGAGGTGTAATAAGGCTTGAATGTTTGGTAAGGAAATTTTTCCACAAACCAGTTGAATGATAGCAAATAGATCCCTACAGGAGGATTGGGCTTTTCTGGCAACAGCAATTCGGCTTCGTATTTAGGGTAATGTCTGCCATCCTTGTCACGCTTTTCATAGACCAACACGGAGAAGGTGCATTCCCGACTGTCCTGCTTGAATGAGCCTTCCAGTTGTAAGATTGTGCCCATCAGTTTGGCTCCGCTTGCGATGCTGTCGCTCCACACCCCGTTGTGCTTCTTCATGGTTTGCTGCGCATAGCTAAAGTAATCGGCTCCCCCACCATAGGGCGTCCCGCAGTGGGCGATGAGTTTTCCTTTCTGGAAAGCCTCGTAGGTGGGGTAGGGTGAGACGATGAACCCCATGTAGTTTTGTGGGTTGTGGAGAAGCAATGCGGCACCCGTGAGCGGACGCTTCTCGTTTTTGCGGTTGTAGAGCTCCTCTGGTTGCGTTCCCTCCGGCCATATCTTGAGCACAAGCGACTTGTCGCCTGGTGTCTCGATGGAGTCGAAGCCCACGTAGGGCGAAGTGTACCCAGGCTTGTCGTGGTTTTCAAGGAAGGCGGCTTTCATTTCGTCCACCGTCACCGTATCTCGGAAAAATTTCCATTCTGCCACGGTAAGATCTGTATTGGAAATGCATTTATACTCACTCCATGTGTTTTCAAGGTCCATCTTACACCAGTCCCATTGTGCATGGCAGAAGGAGCCGTGTAGTCCCATGAAGGCCAAGAGCAATATCGTTTTTTTCATCATTGTCTTCATGCTATCGTTTTTTCTTGTTGATGACCATGTAGTCTTCCACGAGCCAACCACACTTGTTGACCGTTACGCGGTAGTAGCGTGCAGGCAGTATGCGGAAGTCGGTGGTGTAATAGGGCCTGAAGGTGCCCTGTGGCAGTTTTTCCACGAATTGTTTCATCCATAGGAAATCTCTCCGTGTTACGTCATCAGGATCGTTGGGCTCCAGCAGGGCGACGTCGTAACCCTTCTGCGCCCCTGGTTTTTCATACAGCAATACGGAGAAGGTTCGCTCTGGCCTGTTGGGCTGTGGTGGCTCATCCTTGCCCATCAAGATTCCCATCATGAGGGTTCCTCCCCTGAGATGGCCCTCCCATGTGCCGTCGAGATATCCGATCACCCGTTGCGCCTGGCTGAAGAAACTGGCTTCGCCCCACATGATGACGCCTTCGCGCCCCATGATACGCCCTTTGTCGAAGGTTTCCAAGAGGGGTTGGGGTGAGACCACATATCCCATGTAGTGCTGCGGGTATCGGAGGAAGACGAGGTCGCCATCAAGCAGCTTGGCTTCCTCCTTCGTCTTGTTTTGATTCATGTAGAATCTCTTCAGGGGCAAGCCTTTCGCCTTGGGGCGCACCAGGTTGAGCAAGTTGCCACGAAAGCTGAAGATGGAATCGTGCCCACTATAGGGCGAGAAGTTGAAAGGCTTGTCTTTGTTGGCTCGAAAGGCTGCCTTCATCTCGTCTATGGTGATCGTGTCCCTAAAATATTTTTCCCTCAGCAGATACAGGTCGTCCTTCGACCGGTATTGGTATGTCTGCCACTCCTTGTTCAGATTATAGTTCATCCATCCGTCGTCCGACAGTACTTGTGCGTCGGTAGGAATTAATGGCCCTAAGGCCAAAAGCCAGATAATTATGGATAATCCCTTTTTCATAGTAAGTAGTTTTCTGTCAAAAAGATAGATGAAGGAATGATTTTCTTTGTAAGAAGATGTGTTTAATCATGATTCCCTGGTCCAAAGATTTTGTCAATTATTTCTTCTTGCACTTGTGATCTTTTGTAATACTCACAATACTTTTGGTTACTTTCATTGTATATTTCTGCATGCTCAAAGCCGTAATTTAAGTTCATTGTAGCTTACATCAACAAGAGCCTTCCATAATTCGGACAGGATGAGTTTAAGCGAGTTCTCTTTTTGCTCTTTCGTGTTTTTGGCCGAACAGTTTGTCTGATGAATGCGGTTTTCCGTGACGCAATCTTGCATTGTTTGGCTAATCGCATCCATAAATCATAATCTTCACAGTAGGGATAAGAGTTTTCATATTTGTTCTGGCGTCGAATAACGTTAGTGATTGATGTCCATATAGTCTTCCACGAGCCATCCGCACCGGTTGACCGTCACGCGGTAGTAACGCCCCAGTAAGAACCTGAAATCGGTAGTGTAGAAAGGTTTGAAAGCGTTGTAGTGCAACTTCTCTATGTATGTTTTCATCACGAGGAAGTCAGTGAGGGTTTGTTGGTCTGGGTTCTCTGGTGCGAGCAAATCGATGGTGTATTCTTCTCTCGTAGGATACTTCTGCTCGGCCTTCCTGTGGAGCAGCACTGAGAAGATACGTTCTGGCCTGCCGGGTTGTATGCCCTCGCTCAGTCCGATCATGGCTCCCATGAGCCTTGCTCCGCTCTCAATGCTGTCGTTCCATTCGCCGTGAAGCATTGAAGTGGCCTGTTGCGCGTAGCTGAAGAAATCGGCTCCACCATCATGATTTTTTCCGTCTTGGCCAACGAGTTTCCCGTCTTGGTACACCTCGTAAAAAGCGTAGGGCGACACGATGAATCCCATGTAGGGATGGGGCTGGGCGAGATACACAACATCTCCTGTGAGCTTCTTTCTTAGTTTTGGCTTTGCCAGGATGTCTTTCAGTGGCACATCCCTCATGGGTGACCTCAAGATGATAGCCTTGCCTTTTGAAGTTAGGATCGTGTCGAAACCTGCGTAAGGAGATTTGTGGAGAGGCGCGTTCTTATATTTGAGGAATGTGGTTTTCATTTCCTCAACGGATACCGTGTCTCGGAAAAATCTCCACGTCAGTGCGTAGGGGGAATATTTGGCGTGAAATCGGTATTCGTACCATGCCCTGTCAAGGTTTAGGTCTGGCCAGCCTTGGTTACGCTGCGCATAGCAAGCCAAAGTAGTCCATTGAACTAAGGCAATGATTAAATAGATTGTTTTCTTCATTTGGTCAATGTAATATTGGTTGGGTAGCTATTATATTGTTTGAATGGTTATGAACGATAGTCATTTACTGTTAGTGATTGATGGTTAAGTAGTCCTCCACGAGCCAACCGCACCGATTGACTGTCACGCGGTAATAGCGGCCCGTTATGATGCGGAAGTCGGTGGTGTAGAGGGGGCGAAAGGTACCATAGGGAAGTTTTTCCACGAACCACTGCATTATCCCGATATCGCTATGGGTTTGCCAATCGGGATCTTTTGGCGAAAGCAGTTCTACTGTGTAGGCCCCCTCTGACCCAGTTTCGCTTTTCGGCTTCTCGTACAATAATACAGAGAATGTGCGTTCTTCACGCTTATCGTTGGGGTGGATGTCCATGTTGATTAAAGTTCCTAACAATTTTGCGCCATCTTTAACTTTGTTTTTCCATGTGCCATCAATGGTGTTGCTTGAACGCTGCATAAAGCAGAAAAAATCCAAGCCGCCGTCAGTGTCGGCTTCCTCCGCTAATAAACGACCTTCAAGACGTGTTTCCAAAATCGGGTTGGGGGACACGATGTAACCCATGTAGCGATGTGGCTCTTGCAAGAAGATAAAGTCTCCTGTGATTTTTTTGGCGTATTTGCTTTTGCGCTGCTTCATCCAAATCTCTTTCATGGGAACATCCTTTAAGGGAGACCGCAATACTAGCAACTTCCCATAGAAGGTGTTGATGGAGTCGTAGCCGGCATAGGGAGAGGTCCTGAAGATGGTGTCCTTGTATTGTTCAAAGGCCGCTTTCATCTCTTCCACGGAAATAGTGTCCTTAAAGTAATTTTGCCTTAGTATGGAGCGGTCCGCCTTTGTGTCGTGCAGATAGCTTATCCACGCTCTCGGGAAATTTAAGGTTGCCCACTCTTCCTCGCCCTCGTCTATCCATTGTGCGTAAGCTGATGAGAGCGCGATCTGCAGGAAAACCATGATAAATATCGTCTTTTTCATGTTCGATTTCTCATTTGGTGCGCTACCGTCCATAGCGCATAGGGTTACTTTGCGAAGATATTAAAAAAATGGATAACTTCCAAACGATGAAGCCCTTTTGTGTCTTTTTTCGAAAAACGTGCCAGCGACGTAGACCACCTGCGCATCTGTATGCACTTGCCTGGTTGCCAATGATGCCCTGTTGTTCAAATCTTTGGTGTGAAAGTTGTGTTGCGTTTATCGGTGAAATAGGTCCCGAAAACCGATTTTTTTTGAGATGAAACCCTCCACGGTCGTTCTTGGTTTCGGGAAAGATGCCTAATCGAGTTGCGAAAGCTAAGCCATCGAGTCTCCATCGGGCGTCTTCCGTGTTGCGGTTAGGCGTCTTTCGTCCCTCGATTAGGCATGTTTCGCAATGAAAAATGTGAAATTTGAAGTGACAAAACGGCCGTTCGGATTGTAAGTGCCTAATGGTCAGGTTGTTGCGAATCTTTTGTGAGAATCGCATATTTGCGCCAAATCATTTGTTGGTGGAAAAGAAACATGTAGTTTTCACTATAGTTTGTTGCATATTTTCCGACCCCATGCGCATTGCGCCGCTGTCCCTGCCGCATGGTGCGGTCGCTCGGTGGAGAGTTCTTGGGATTAAGGAACCTTTTTCCCCACTGGGCTTTTTAGGTTTTTTATATGCCCATCCCTTTCAACTTGCGCCTAAAAATGTTATCTTTGCGAAACATAGCCCCAGTGTCGCCGTATGAGGCGGGCGATAGGGAAGGAGCGCTTGCGCCTTGGTTTGGCACGCTCTTTGTTATGTCATATTAGCATATTCACGATTTAACGATTTCATATTATGGATTCTATTCACGACCGTACGTTCGGAGGAGAGCGCCCGCTCTTCGGAGCCCACGATGTGGTGCTCGAGAATATAACGATTACCGATGGTGAGTCGGGCATCAAGTGTTGTCACGATATCGAGTGCCGCGACTCTAAGTTTTATGGCAAATACCCTTGGTGGCACGTCGACCGTAGCTTGATCACCAGTTGCTATTTTGCCCCCGGCAGTCGCTCGGCCATTTGGTATAGCAGCCACATGGTGATGCGCAACTGTGTGATTGATGGCCCTAAGTTCTTCCGCGAGATGAAGCATCTGGAGCTCGAGAATGTAAAGATCAATGATGCTGACGAAACCTTCTGGCGTGTTGATGGACTGAAGTTGAAGAATGTGGAGCTGCATCAAGGAACCTATCCATTTATGTTCTCTAAAAATATTTACGTTGACGGACTTGTTTCCGACGCCATGTACGTGTTCCAGTATTGCGAGAATGTGGAGATCCACAACGCTAAGATCACTACCAAAGACTCGTTCTGGGAGTGCAACAACGTAACCGTTTACGACTCAGAGCTTGACGGCGAGTATTTGGCTTGGCATTCCAAGAACATTAAGTTGGTGCGGTGCCATATCAAGGGTGAGCAGCCCCTGTGCTATATGGATGGCGTTACGTTGGAAGACTGTACGTTTGATGAGGCTTGCGACCGCGTTTTTGAGGACAGCAAGCGCATCGATGCCGTCATTACCGGTGCCATCACCGAGGTGAAGAATCCTATTAGCGGACGCATCGTGGCCGACAAGGTGGGCAAGATAACCTATAACGAGTTTGCCAAGTCGCGTGAGTGCCAGATAGGGGAAAGATAATGAAAAACTACGACTTTTCGAAGGTCATCGACCGTCGGCACAGTGGTTCCGTCAAGTGGGATCACTTTGCCGATGACGAGGTGTTGCCCCTGTGGGTGGCTGACATGGATTTTCAAGCAGCGCCCGCTATCCAGGAAGCGCTCAGGCGACGTGTGGACCATGGCGTTTTTGGCTATGCCCAGGTCGACGATGGCTATTACGATGCCATTATCTCTTGGCAGCAGCGACGCCATCAGTGGACGGTCGATCGCTCATCTATTCTCTACACCACGGGTGTGGTGCCCGCCGCCAGTTGTGCCATCAAGGCCCTGACGCTCCCCGGCGAGAAGGTGCTTGTGATGACTCCCGTTTACAACTGCTTCTTTTCGTCCATTCGCAACCAGGGCTGCGGCATTGCCGAAAGTGCGCTCAAACGAGAGGGCGACAGCTATGTTGTGGATTGGGACCACTTTGAGCGCCAGTGCCAAGACGAGAAAGTAACTGCTTTCCTGCTTTGCAACCCTCATAATCCTGCCGGACGGGTGTGGACGCAAGAGGAGCTGCGCCGCATGGGGGCCATTTGTGCGGAAAACCATGTGCGCGTCATTAGCGACGAGATCCATTGCGAACTGGTGATGCCCGGACACACGTTTGTGCCGTTTGCCGCCGTTTGCGAGCAAAACCAGCGCAACAGTGTTACGTTGTGCTCGCCCTCCAAGTCGTTTAACATCGCTGGCTTGCAAAACGCCTATGTCATTTGCTCCGATGAGGAGATGCGCCGCCGTGTAGACCGAGTGATCAACATCTTTGAGGTGTGCGACGTAAACCCCTTTGGCATTGAGGCGTTGAAGGCCGCATATAACGAGAGTGAGGAGTGGATCGACGACCTATGCCAGTATGTCTGGGACAACTATCTGTGTCTCAAGGAGTTTGTGGCTTGTCGGTTGCCCAAGGTGAGCGTATGCCGACTGGAGGGCACCTATTTGGCTTGGTTGGACATTCGCCAGTTGGGTCTTACAAGCGATGAGGCCACACAGCGCTTGCTGCACGACGGCAAGGTGTTTGTTAGCAGTGGAACGCTCTATGGCCAGCGCGACGGCGATGGCTATCTGCGCATCAACTTAGCCTGCCCCCGAGCTACCTTGGAAGAGGGCTTGAAGCGCATCGAAAAAGTGCTCGCCTATATATAAGGTACGAGCGTACCTTTTTTTATTGTACCCCCTCATCCGATGGAGCTTTCGTTGCTCCTTCGAAAATGGGTGGGTTTATGTGGGTTCATCCGGTATTTGTAGCTACGTAGGTCGCGCGAAAGTGTTAGCGTGTGTCCTTGGTCGTTGCAATTGCCGGATGAATCGATTCTCCGCCAGCTCATCGGTTTCGTTCCATTTCAAGTAAGCCGTTTTGCGGTAGGATGCCCCATTTCCCCCTGCTGCGACCCGTTTTTTTGTGGATCATCCGACATTTTGGAGTGAAAAATAACACACGTGAGTATTTACGCTCAGACGCGGTAACAACGAATTTCCCGAATTAACGAATTGATATAATCGTTTTACGATTACCAATTTGAACGAATTTAGCTAACGCAATTTGGAAAAATTCGAAAATTCGAGAAATTCGTTGTTACGCCGTCTGAGGCTAAATTAACTATTCGTTGTGAAAGCCGTCTGAGGCCAGAGCTATTAGATGTGATGCGCACTTCAAATCACTCCAAATGTCGGATGAGCCTTTTTTGTGCTAAAAGTAGAAATTTTAGCGTTTTCTTAAAACTTTTTAGGTTTTCTGTGCGGAAAAGGCCTTCGTATTTCGTATTCATTAAGGAATATTCAAAAAGTTATATAACAATAAAACCTTTAATGTATGAACTACCGCTTTTCTGAACTGGCCAGAAAGATAGCAATGTCTCTCTGTTTAGCAGCTTTGGTGGGAGGATTTACAGCATGTCATGACGACTATGACCTCGACGACCCCGGGAACTACCCGAGTTGGTTGGGCCAGAGCATCTATGACGAGTTGAAAAATCCCAACCCCGAGCATCTGACCGGTACCTTTACTAATTACTTGCGTCTCATTGACGACCTCGGTTACACCGAGACGTTGGAGAAAACCGGTTCGAAGACCGTTTTCCCTGCCAATGACGAGGCTTTTGCGCGTTTCTTCGCCAATAACGATTGGGGAGTGAAGAAGTATGAGGATTTGTCTAAAGCACAGAAGAAACTGTTGCTCTACAACTCCATGCTCGACAACGCCATCCTCGTTGAGATGATGTCGAACGTTCCTGACCAGAACACCAGCGTTACCGCCGGTGTGGCCATGAAGCACCAGACGGGTGTGAACGTCATCGACACCATTACCCACTTCTACGGTGCTTCGGAGTTGCCCCGCAACAACGAATACTGGACTAAGTTCTATAAGAGTGGTGTAGACCTCGTCATGGACGCTACCCGTCCGATGATGGTTCACTTCACCGCTGAGCAGTTGACCGCCAACAACATCACAACGATGGGCGCCAACAGCGACTTCGCCGTGGTGACTGGTACCGAGTACAACGACTCGATCAATACGGCTTACATCTTCCGTAACCGTATCATCAGCCCTGACATCACCTGTAAGAACGGTTACATCCATCAGATGGAGAACCTGATCGTGCCGCCGGGCAACCTCGCCGAAATGTTGCGCACCAATGGTGAGACCAACATCTTCAGCCGTATGCTCGACCGCTTCAGCGCTCCGTTCTACAGTGCGCCGCTTACCAACATCTACAACGACTGGGCTATTGTCAATGGTGTCGCCTTGAAGGATTCTATCTTCGAGAAGCGTTACTTCAGCAATCGCTCGCAGGGTGGACTTATCTTGAAGGTCGATCCTAACAACAAGACGCTGAGCACAGACGAGCTGCTGCCCTTCGACCCGGGATGGAACCAGTATTATCCCGACCGCGTGACAAGTTCGCTGAGCGATGTGGCCGCCATGTTCGTTCCTACGGATAGCGCCATGAAGCAGTATTTCTTGCCGGGCGGCTCAGGATCGTTCCTCATCGACCAGTTTGGTAAGAAGCCCAACACGGCCGCCAACCTCATGGAGAACATCGACTCCATTCCTAAGAACATCGTGCAGGCTTTCGTCTCTATGCTGATGAAGCCGCAGTTCGTGGCTACCGTGCCCAGCAAGTTCGACAATGTGATGGACGACTCGCAGGATCCGCTCGGCATTACGCTCAACGACCTCAACCGCACAAAGGATGGTAAGTACGACGTGAAGATCGCCAACAATGGTGTGGCTTACATGACCAACAAGGTGTTCGCCCCCAACCGCTATGTGGCTGTCTCGGCTCCTGCACTGCTCACCGATAACATGCGCGTCATGAACTGGGGTATCCAGGATCAGTCGGTGCTCGGCTTGAACTACTACGCTTACTTGCTCGCCATGGATGCCAACTACGCGTTCTTCATCCCGACTGACGAGGCGTTCGACTTCTACTATGTCGACCCCGTGTATCTCCGTCGCTCACCGCGCGTGCTCCACTTCTACTATCGTAGCGACAAGTCGCCGTACATGTTCTGCTCGCAGTTCGACTATAATCCTTCTACAGGTGAGGTTGGTCGCGACTCTGTGCAGCTGTCGTCATCGGCTTATCGTTCACAGTTCATCGATATCCTGAACACCCACACCGCCATCCTGAAGGCTGGCGAGAAGTTGGGCTCTAACCACTATTACAAGACAAAGAATGGTGGTGCCATCTATGTGTCTGGTGGTGAGAAGGGTTGCGTGGTGGCCAGTGGCGCTCAGATCGATGGTATCAACATCAATGGTTCTGAGATGCGCCCCGAGAACCTGAAGTATACTCCTAAGATCACAAAGGTCTACAACCAGAAGAACGGTACATCGTATGCGATCGACCGCGTCATCCAGATGCCTATGAAGTCGGTGTATGCTACGTTGGCAAGCGAAAGCAACTTCTCTGAGTTCTACAATCTCTGCTCTGAGGACCGTGTGCAGCTTGGCCTGTTCGCTGGCATCAGCAACAAGACCTCTAACACGCAGCCGATCGCCCCGATACGCCAGTTCACCACCTTCATCGACGCTGGTGGTTTCCATGGTCTGGATCAGGACGTTAGCTACTTCAGTGGTTACAACTATACCGTGTATGCTCCTGATAACAAGGCTATTAAGATAGCACACGAGGAAAAGGGCCTGCCCACATGGGACGACGTGAAGGCTGTGGCTCAGCCTTGGCTCAACGCGACGACGGGCGAGTATGAGCCTGATGAGACCGAGGCGTGCAAGCTGGCTCAGGCCAAGGTGTACGCCATGATCGAGACCATCAGCGACTTCATCCGTTACCACTTCCAGGACAACTCAGTGTATGCTGACAATCATGTGGAGGGTGGAACCTACTACACTGCCAACACCGATACGCTCGGTATCGCAGCCAAGCTGACGGTGCGGGATGGCAGCAACGGTGAGTTCAAGGTGCACGACGAAAGCGGTCAGTCTGTGACAGTGAGTGCCAACAACGGCACCAAGGTCAACCTGATGACTCGCGACTATGTGTTCAACAACACTGCCGTCAACGCCACACAGCTTCTTTCTTCTTCATTCGCAGTGGTCCACGAGATCAGCACGGCGCTTAACACCCACGCCAGCGGTCGTTACGACGACTTGTGGAGCTCGGCCAAGGCTAAGCGTAAGCTCATCGGTCACCAAAAGGCTGGACTGAAGAGGCTTGCAAGAATGTATAGGAAATAACACACAAAAGAGATTATGAAAACAAATAAGATAAAATATCTGCTTCTCGTGCTCTTTACCATGGTGTCTACCTTCGCCATGGCTCAGGGAACACGTGTCTCGGGTACCGTTAGCGATGCCATGGGACCTATCATGGGAGCAAACGTCACCGAGCGTGATGCCAGCCAGCGTATTATCTCTGCAGTTACGACCGATATCAACGGTAACTTCTCGATGGAAATCAAGAACACGAACAACAAGCTGCAGATCTCTTACGTAGGTTGCAAGACCCAGAAATTGCCTATCGGGGCGAGAACAACTTTCGATATCGTGCTGGAGGACCAGAACGTCATCAAGGAGGTAGTCATCAAGGCTAAGAGAAAGTTCAACAACGGTGGTCTGTCCATCCCTGAGAACGAGGTCTCTATGGCTACTCAGAACTTTAACATGGATGAGGTGGAGGGTCTGTCCTTCACATCTGCCGATGAGGCCCTGCAGGGTCAGATCGCCGGTCTCGATATCGTTGCCAACTCTGGTAACCTGGGATCAGGTACTTCTATGCGTCTGCGTGGTGTCACATCTATCAATGGCTCGGCTGAGCCGCTGATCGTTGTCGACGACCAGATCTTCGACAACCCCGACGCCAACTTCGACTTCACCAATGCCAACGAGGAGACTTACGCCTCGCTGCTCTCGGTCAACCCGTCGGATATCCAGAGCATCGACATCCTGAAGGATGCTGCCGCTACTGCCGTTTGGGGTTCACGTGGTGCTAACGGTGTTATCTCCATCCACACAAAGCGTGGTAGCCGTGGTAACACACGCGTCGACTACTCGCTCCGTGTGCAGACCTCTTGGCAGCCAAAGGGTTACAACCTGCTGAATGGTGACGACTACACCATGATGCTGAAGGAGATGTACTACAACCCCAGCCAGAATCCTTCTGCTACGACCAATATCAATGAGATCAACTACAACCGCTCATGGGCTGAGTTTGAGAACTGGAACAACAACACCGACTGGGTGGACGCTGTGCAGCAGACGGGTATCAGCCAGTATCACTACCTCACCATCTCGGGTGGTGGTGAGAAGGCCAACTTCCGTATCTCTGCCGGTTACGACCATCAGAACGGTACCATCATTGAGCAGACCCTCGACCGTTTCTCTACGAAGCTCGCACTCGACTACTTCGTGAGCGACCGTATCACGTTCCGTGTCACATTCCCGTTGACCTACACCGACAACCATCGCAACTACGACGATAACATCCTCGGTCGCGCCCAGAAGATGAGCCCGAACATGAGTATCTATCGTCAGGACGCTCAGGGTAACGACACCAACGAGTTCTACACCATGCTGCCGGGCGGTGCCAATGGCGCTGGCTCATCTGTGGCTGGTACTTCTTCTTACGAGCTGCGTGCTATCCGTGGCTTGGGTAACCCTGTTGCCATCGCTCGCCAGGCATGGCGCGATGAGAAGACCTATCGTATCTCTCCTGAGTTCCGTGTCGACTACGACCTCCTCGGTACCGACGACTCTAAGACGCGTCTGCGTTACACCGGTTTGGTTTACATGGATATCTACTCTTCAAGCACACCTAAGTACTGGCCTGGATCGCTCGTCGTTCCTTCGTCTCTTTCCGACCAGGCTTGGATTAACAGCAGTTACAACTGTACCAATGAGAGCGATTTCAACTCGCTGAGCATCAACACCAAGCACACGCTGACCTTCACTCCGCACTTCAAGAACGAGGATTGGTTTGCTACGATGATGCTGCGTGGTGAGCTCAACACGGGTAACAACAACAACCAGTCGGTGATTTCTTACAACAACCCAAACGGTATTCACTCGTCAACGACCAACACTCGTCCTGGTGGAATGGGTACAAGCAACGGTCAGTGGCGTTCTATGTCAGCGCTCTATAGCGGTCACCTTTCTTATAAGGGTCGCTACGCTGTCGACTTCTCTCTGCGTGCCGATGGTACAACCAAGTTCGGTGACTCTAAGAAGTGGGGTTACTTCCCCGGTCTCTCTGGTCGTTGGAACATCTCCGACGAGCCTTTCATGAAGTTTGCCAAGTCATGGCTCTCTATGCTGTCGTTCCGTCCCTCTTGGGGTATCGTGGGTAACCAGCCGGGCTCAGAGTACTTGCAGTATGCCCGTTACGCAGTTAGCAATAATGGATATGGTCAGGCCGACTTTGATAATGTTATCTACCTCGAGGGCTTGCAGCTCAACAAGTTGCAGTGGGAGCGCACCACACAGATCAACCTCGGTGCCGACTTCGGCTTCTTCAATGGTCTGGTTGAGGGTGACTTCAACTACTACTACAAGAAGACTCGCAACCTGCTGATGAGCAATGTGTCGATTCCTTCTTCTACCGGTTTCTCAAGCCTCGCTTACACCAACGTGGGCGATATGGAGAACAAGGGATGGGAGTTCAATGTGGCTCTTAACAAGTTCGTGCGCATCGGTAAGTTCTCTATGGACGCAAACTTCAACATCTCTCAGAACTTCAATAAGATTCTCGAGATGGACCAGAGCGTCTTGGAGAGCATCAACTCTGACTGGGATGCCACAGCACGTGGCACTTACCTGAACCGCATCCAGGTGGGCAACCCGCTCGGTTCTATCTATGGTCTGCGCTATAAGGGCGTTTACCAGTATAGCTACGAGTATCTTGAGAACATGAAGGATCGCAATGGTTGGAGCGGCGAGCAGTTCCGCAACTACATCAACAACGAGTTCCTCGCCAGCGGCAAGACCGCTCCTATCGCCATCGACGATGAGGGCCATGTGTTGATGAACTCTTCAGGTCTGCCCATCCGTCAGGTGTACAACTTCAACGACGGTTCTTCTACTTATAAGTTCCAGGGTGGTGACGCCATCTACGAGGATGTGAACCACGACGGTCAGATCAACTCGCTCGATATCGTTTACCTCGGCAACTCTAACCCGAAGTGGCAGGGCGGTTTCGGCTTCAAGTTCAACTATGGTGACTGGAGCCTCAAGACCTCGTTCACCTATCGTGCTGGTATCGACGTTGTTAACAGCGCCAAGATGAACCTTGAGCGTATGTTCGACGCTTACAACCAGAGCTCGGCAGTTAACTATCGTTGGCGCAAGAACGGTGATGTTACCTACATCCCACGCGCTATGTATGATACGGGTTACAACTTCCTCGGTAGCGACCGCTATGTGGAGGATGCCTCTTTCGTACGTTTGAGCTATGTGCAGCTGGTTTACAACTTCAACAAGAAGATGCTTCAGAAGATCGGTCTCCGTCGTCTGCAGGTCAGCGTGTCAGGTCAGAACCTCCTCTGCTGGTCGAAGTATAGCGGAACGGATCCTGAGCACTCGGCAGGAGCATGGGGTATTGCCTACGATAACTCGCAGACTCCGAGAAGTAAGTCAGTGACATTGAATCTTAATGTAGGTTTCTAAAAACAGATTATCCTTATGAAAGTTAATAATATATTTAGTAAGGTGGTGTTGGGAGCTTGCGCGGTCCTTACGTTGGGTTCGTGCAACGACTTCCTGACCATTTACCCCACGGATAAGACGGTGGCTGAGGACTTCTGGAAGAAGAAGGCGGATGTCGACCAGATGGTCACGGGCGCCTATGCTGCCATGATCGATTATAACGTGACGGAGCGTTGCATCGTGTGGGGAGCATTGCGCTCTGACGAGTTGGTCAAGCGTAATGGCTTGTCTAACAACACGATCGATAACGTGTTGGCCATGAACCTGTTGCCTTCTAACGGCTATAACTCATGGTCGGGCTTCTACAACGTCATCAACCGTTGTAACATTGTCCTCAACCACGCTGCTGGCGTGATGGACGAGGATCCTGAGTTCACACAGGGCGACTATGACGCCGTTCGCGGACGGATGTTGGCCCTGCGCTCACTCTGCTATTTCTATCTCGTTCGCGCTTTCCGTGACGTGCCCTACACTACGCAGAGCTACGAGGACGACGACCAGCAGATGCAGGTGGCTCAGATGTGCCCCGATAGCGTGCTCACGTTCTGTATCAAAGACCTCAAGGAGGCTGAGAAGATTGTGATGCGCTCAGGCGCTTACGGATATAACAACTGGCGTAACAAGGGTTACATCACGCGCGACGCTGTGTACGCCATTTTGGCCGACATCTATCTCTGGCGCGCCTCTATGAACCACGACCAGAGCGACTATGAGAGCTGCATCGAGTATGCCGATAAGGTGATCAAGTCGAAGGATGAGTACTATAGGGAGAATCACGGAGCGTCGGTCAGCGGTGCTGATGCCGACCAGTACCATCTCACCGATGGTCGTTTCGTGTCGACTATGTTAAGCAACAACAACTCTATTGAGAGTATCTTGGAGTGGCAGTACGATGGCGACCACAACTCTAACACGGCCCTGGAGAACTATTATGATATGTCTGGTACTGCCGAACAGCACGATGCCAGCGGTAATGTGGAGGCTTCGCAGCTCTTCAACTCGCCCAGCACTGACGCCAACTCGCTCTCTGGTACCAAGATTTACCATAGCAAGAACGACTACCGTATGTGGAACAACGTTTACTTGGCTAACAGTGCTGAGGCATTGCAGCTGGAGATCCGTAAGTTCGTTTCAAGACGTGGCGATCTCACTGATATCGAAAATCGTAACAAGGGTGAAGAGAAGACTGGTAACAACTTCCCCGCCTACCAGCGCAACTGGATTGTGTACCGTCTTACCGACGTGATGCTCATGAAGGCTGAGGCTCTGGTGCAAACGGCTACCAACGACTCTTCGTCTGTGCTTCGTAGCGCTTTCGACCTCGTTCAGACCGTCAACAAGCGTTCTATGTTGCAGACTGCCAAGGATACCTTGACATTCACCGACTTCAAGTCGAAGGTGGGTATGGAAGAGTTGGTGCTCTGCGAGCGCGAGCGCGAGCTCTGCTTCGAGGGCAAGCGTTGGTTCGACCTGGTGCGTTACGCTTATCGCCACATGGATGGCGTGAACAGCCGTCAGAAGTTGGCTGATGTCACCACATGGCCTACACTGCCCCGTAAGTTCACCAGCGTCATCGTGCGTAAGTACGATACCGGTGGCGACGCCGTGGCCTACAAGATGAAGACCGAGCCGTTCCTCTACTGGCCTATCGCAAGGCGGGAGATTCACGTGAACCTCTTGCTGAAGCAAAACCCGGTCTATTCGGATAATGAAACCTCAAGTAAAAACTAAAGACAATGAACACTACAGTATATCATAAGCTTGCATGCAGACTGGCTGCACTTTTGATGTTGCCCGCGCTGCTTTTTGTGGCCAGCTGTAAGGAGGATCTTGACGAGGATAACCTCTACACCTTCACCGGTGAGACCATTGAGAGTTACCTGGCCAACCGCCCCGATTCCTTCAGCAACTTCAACTATATCCTCAAGCGTGCCGGCATGGATAAGATCCTGTCTGCATACGGTACCTACACGTGCTTCGCTCCTACCAACGAGGCTGTGATGGCCTACATCGACAGCCTGTACGCTGACACTTCTTGTAAGATTGAGCACAACGGTATGACCGCTCCCGGCCTTGAGGGTCTGAGCGACTCGCTCTGCAACGATATCGCCAAGTTCCACCTCGCTGCCTCTGAGGTGATGGCCATCAACATGCAGAACGGTATGACCATCCGCACCATGCTCGGACGCGACGTCAACACCAGCATCGACTCGGTGTCGGGTAGAACGGTTGTCAACTCCTACTCGCTCATTACCAAGATGGATAACGAGATGGAGAATGGTGTGATCCACATCGTCGACAACGTGCTTCGCCGAAGCAACTTGTTGGTGACGGGTGAGATGAGCAACCATCCCGACCTGTTCACCATCTGGAAGGCTGCCATCGACCTCACGGGTCTTGAGGATTCGCTCCTCGACGTGGAACGCAAGACCACCGTTCCCTCGAACGCAGCTACCTATAAGTTCTATTGCCCTGAGAAGGCCGTCCTCGGTTACACCATCTTCGCTGAGACCGACTCGGTGCTCAAGAAGCATGGCATCAACGACATCAACGACCTCATCGCTTACGCCAACCGCGTGTATGAGCATTGCGCTGACCCGGGTACAGGATGGTACGACTACTATCGCAACAAGGGTGTGAAGGTGAGCACGGGCGACGATTATCACAGCCCTTACAACTGCTTGAACATGTTCCTGCGTTACCACATCGCCAAGCTGCGTGTGCCTTACAACAAGTTGGTGACCAGCTACAACGAGGTGAGTGGTGTGCCTCTCTACGACTATTGGGAGACCATGTTGCCTAAGACGTTGTTCAAGACGCTCCGCTCTGCCAAGGTGGCTGCGGGTAAGATCTTCATCAACCGTTACGAGGCCAACAACACGCTGACCGACCAGATCGCTGCGCTGGGTTCCGATGGTATCCACCAGGTGGTCGAAGGCCACGCCGGTATCGAGGTTATGAAGAACAACATCCAGGCGCTGAATGGTTACATCCATCCGATCTCTGATATGATGGTATACGAGGAGTGGGTTCCGAAGGGTGTGCTCAATGAGCGTATCCGTATAGACTTCACGGCCCTGATTCCTGAGATGATGTCGGCTTCTCTCCGTTGCCCCACTTACGAGGAGGTCAAGGCGCTCAACGATGGTGTGTCGGGTAAGGACGGTAACCTCTCGGGCGACTATGTTCGTATTCCTACCGACTTCTCTCCTGAGCACCTGATTCTTTACAACGGCGAGAACACGCGTCTGCTCTACCTCCCCGGTGCCAGCAGCTGGTTCAACTACCAGGGCGATGAGTTCAACGGTAAGGGTACTTACGATGTGGCCTTCCGTCTGCCTCCTGTTCCCGATGGCGTTTACGAGATCCGTCTGGGTCTGTCTACCAACGCTCAGCGTGGTATGTATCAGTTCTACCTCGGTGAGGGAACCAACAACCGTACGAAGATGGAAGCCCTCGATATCCCTGTCGACGAGCGACTCATCCCTCAGCAGAACCAGGATGGTACTCCTGACGTTTCTACGGGTTGGTGTCAGTACACGCTTCTCGAGGACCTCGGTGTTGAGAGCGATAAGTCAATGCGTAACCTCGGTTGGATGCGTGGTCCGCTCTACTTCACAACAAAGTCTGGTACCACTCCGATGCGTGGCTTGAACAACAACATCCGCCGCATCGTTACTCGCCACGAGCTGAAGCAGGGCGACAACTGGCTCCGAATCAAGTCGGTGCTTGAGGGCGACCAGTGGCAGCCGTATCTCGACTACATTGAGATCGTTCCGGCTTACATATACAACAACTCTCGTTACCTGGAGGACATGTATTAAACCGCTTCAAAATCATAACAGATGAAAAATAACAAGATATACAGAAATGCAGCAGTAGCCATGGCCTTCCTCGCAGCGGGGGCCATGACCACGGCTTGCTCTGACTGGGACGACCACTACGACAACAATGGCGTCAGTGGTTCGGCTTCAGAAACCATTTGGGAGAATGTTAAGGCCAATGCCAACCTCTCTCAGTTTGCCGACCTCATGCACAAGGCTGGCTATGACGAGGTGATCAACACCACGCAGACCTATACGGTTTGGGCGCCGCTCAACGGCACGTTCAATTACGACTCGCTCAATGCGCTGCCCCTTAACAACCTGAAGCAGCACTTCGCCATGAACCACGTGGCTCGTTTCAACTATCCCGCTTCGGGTAGTGTCGACGCTGCTGTTACCATGCTCAACAAGAAGGTGATGTCTTTCTTGGGCAATGGCACCTATACGTTCAATGGTGTGGAGGTCGTCTCGCCTAACGTGGCTTCGTCCAACGGTATGCTCCATGTCACCAACGGTATGGTGAATTACATGGCCAACCTGTTCGAGAGCCTCGACTCTATGGCGTTGCCTATCGACTCTATCAGTCGCTATTTCCACAACTACGACCAGAAGGTCTTGGATGAGGCTAATAGCGTGAAGGGTCCTGTGGTCGATGGTCGTCTGACCTATCTCGACTCAGTGTTCGTGGAGCAGAACATACTGCTCTATCTGCACAAAGCCATGATCCATCTTGAGGACTCCAACTACACCATGTTGCTGCCCTCCGACGAGGCCTGGCAGAAGGCTTACAAGGCTGTGAAGAGCTGCTTCAATTACAAGCCGTTCACATTCGTGAAGGACATTCCGCAGACTAACTTGAAGAAGGCCACTGCCGAGAACTTTGATACGGGTTCTACCAACCTCGATTTCGATCTGCTCAACGACTCTATCATTCATTACATGATTTGTAAGGACCTGTTCTTCAACAACAACCTTTACCACAATCGTGTGCTCAATGATCTGCAGACCGGCGATCAGCTCAGCGTCGACTCGCTGGTCAACACCGACCGCTCTATCTTCTATGGCAACGACGCCTCTGACATGTTTGCAGGTGCCCGACGCATTGATAAGAGTAATGGTAGCATGTGGCTCACCGATTCGCTCCGCTTGCGTCCTTGGCTTACCTACAACCCCATCATTAAGATTCAGGGTGAGTATGGTGCAGCCAAGTCGTACAATGCTGGTGCAACGACGATTGTGCCCATCTCGAAGGCTGAGCAGAATCCCGACATCCAGGGTAATGTGTCTAACGGCTATTACCTGACTGTCACACCGTCAGCTCCGGCTTCTAACCCCGAGGCCATCTTCTACCTCCCGGAGGTGCGCTCTACAACGTATGCGGTTTATGTTTGCTTCGTTCCTGAGAACATCAACGCCAGCACTTACACCGACAATGTGCGTCCTAACATCGTGCAGGTTACCATGGGTTACAACGACCTGAAGGGTAAGCCCCAGGAGCAGGTATTGAAGGTGGGTACGAAATCGTTGTTCCAAAGCGACATCACGAAGGTCGACACCGTCTATGTGGGCGACTTCACATTCCCCCTCTGCTATTACGGCACAGGTATCAGCAACATCACACAGGCATCTTATGCTCCTTACATTCGTATCAACAGCCGCGCCACGGGTAAACCGAACGTGAGCCCGTACGACCGTAACCTCCGCATCGACTACATCATGCTCGTGCCGAAGGATCTCGACAACTACATCAAGGAGCATCCTGGATACAAATATCAACATGAAATTGATTAAGTCTCACTTTTAAATCTGTATGAAAATGAAAAGAAACCATATTCTTTGCTTGAGCATCCTCCTTGCCTCAACCATGGGCTTACCGGCCATGGCTCAGGATGATGCCACTTATGATGATGGAGCTGAGACCGTTGTTGTCAAGAAGAAGGCGCCTGTCGTAAGGAAGGACAAGTATCCTACCATGGAGGTGAAAGGTACGGTGGTCGACGCCGTCACCAACCAGCCCTTGGCAGGTATCCAGGTCCAGACACTCAATGATATTCATTACGCAGCCATGACCAATGAGAAGGGTGAGTTCACCATTAAGGTGCCTACCTTCGCTACGGCTCTTTATTTCCACGCTCCGCAGTTCCTCTCTCAGCAGGTTCCTGTGAGCAAGGAAGGCGTTACGGTGAAGATGCTTGCCGACCACTTCGGTAAGATGTATGGCACCAGCACCGATATTCTTGCTGATCGTGCCATGACTGTGAAGCACACCACGTCGCAGAGCGTGGAGACCGATATCCAGAACATCATGGGTGCCGATGTTCGCACCATCACCCGCAATGGCGGTCCTGGCTACGGTGGTGCCATGTTCATCCGTGGTCTCAACTCGCTCAACTCCAATGCCCAGCCTCTCTTTGTGGTCGACGGCATTGTGCGCGACATGCAGTCTACCCGTACGATGATTCACTATGGTGACTTCAACAACCTGTTGCTCAACATCAATCCTGATGATATCGAAAGTGTGCAGGTGCTGAAGAACGGAACGGCTCTCTATGGTGCCAAGGGTGGTAATGGTGTTATCCTCATCAACACCAAGCGCGGTCACTCTATGGCCACTCGTATCGATGCCAACATCGGCGTAGGTGTCACCACCATGCCTAAGTTGCCCGATATGATGAACGCTTCGGAGTATCGCCTGTATGCCTCTGAGATGCTCGGTACCTATCCGAACATCAGCAGCAAGGTGACTCCCGATCACATCGGCTTCTTGATCGATGATCCCAAGAGCTACTATTATAATATGTACCACAACGACACCGACTGGTCGAAGGAGGTTTATCACACTGCCATGACGCAGAACTACTCCATCAACGTGCAGGGTGGTGATAACATTGGTATGTATAACCTCTCGCTTGGTTACACCGACGCGCAGAGCACAGCTCGTAAGAACGGATTCAACCGTCTGAACGTGCGCTTCAACACCGATATCAACGTCATCAAGAACCTGACTACCAAGTTCGACATGGCCTTCGTGAAGCTCAACCGCGACGTGTTCGATAATGGTGCAGCCGAGGATCTCACTGCAGGTCCTGTGTCATCACCGATCTTCCTCGGTCTGATCAAGGCTCCTATCCTCAGCCCGTACACCTACAACAGCAACGGTAAGCTTTCAAGCACGCTCGCTGGTGCCGACAACTTCCTGACCGGTATCGATGAGACGCTGACGCTGGGTAACCCCACCGCTCTCTTGGCCAATGGTGAGGCCATCAACAAGAACCGCGTGGAGAACACTCAGTTCTACGCTGTGATCGCTCCGACCTATCAGTTCACCAAAGACCTGAAGTTGACGGAGACCTTCAACTATACGCTTGATCGTATCTCTCAGCGCTACTATCGTCCTATCAACGGCATGCCCACCTTCCTGATCGAGGGCCTGGGTCGTGTGCAGAACATGAGTAAGTCGGCTTTCTCTAAGCAGACAAGCGTCATGAGTGACACACGCCTGCAGTGGACCAAGCAGTTGGGTGCTCACTTCCTCGACATCTACGGTGGTTTCCGTTTCACGTCGTTCGCTTACGACACGAGCAATCCTACCGGTCAGTACACCACGGGTGGTAACGATAAGCAGCCGAACATCTCGGCCAACATGACTTACACCGAGGCTACTGGTGTCGACGACACATGGAAGTCGGCTACATGGTATGCTAATGTTGACTACAACTATCGCAACCGTTACTTCTTGAACGCCACATTGGCCGCTGAGACAAGCAGCCGCTTTGGTGAGAACTCTGAGGGCCTTGGCCTCTTCGGTGTGAAGTGGGGCATCTTCCCCAGCATCCAGTTGGGTTGGAACGTCACCAATGAGTCATGGTTCCCCAAGACCAACGCTATCAACTACCTGTTGGTTCGCGCCGGTTACGACATCAGCGGTAACGACGACATCAACAACTATGCCGCTCGCACCTCGTTCACTGTCGGTACTTACTTGAACCGTGCCAACTATGCACAGCTCAGCAACATCGGTAACGATAAGATCTCTTACGAGAAGACAGGTAAGTTCAACGTTGGTCTGCAGTCGTACCTCTTCAACAACCGCGTTGGTTTGAGCTTCGACTTCTATAAGCACCACACCAGCAACCTGCTCACCCTGAAGAGCTTCAACAACCCTGTTGCCGGTATCAACAACTACTGGAGCAATGGTGGTTCGCTCGACAACACTGGTTTCGAGGTTGCCCTCAGCGGTAAGCCTGTTGTGTCGAAGGACTTCAACATCGAGATGGGTGCAAGCCTGGGTCACTACAGCAACAAGATCAAGTCGCTGCCTAACGATAAGAAGCTTTGGGTTGACGGTCAGCAGAGCGTCTCTGGTTTCACCAGCAGCGTCTATGGCATCGACAACGTGGCTACCATCATCGGTCAGGCTGCAGGCGTGTTCTACGGTTACAAGACGGCAGGCGTGTTCTCTAACGACGCTGAGGCCAAGGCCGCAGGCAAGGACGGTTATCTCTACATGGTCGACGCTACGGGCGCTCACAAGAACTTCGTGGCTGGCGACGTCCACTTCGTAGACCTGAACGGTGACGGTCAGATCAGCGAGGCCGATAAGACCATCATCGGTAACCCCAACCCCGATATCTATGGTAACATCTTCGCTAACGTGATGTGGAAGAACTTCACGCTGAGCCTTGGCTTCAACTACAGCCTCGGCAACGACGTGTTCAACTACCAGCGTTCACTGCTCGAGAGTGGCAGCAACTTCTGGAATCAGACCACAGCGGTCAACAACCGTTGGCGCTACGAGGATCAGCAGACCGATATGCCTCGCCTCAACTACAACGACCCCATGGGCAACAGCCGCTTCAGCGACCGTTGGATCGAGGATGGCAGCTACCTGCGTCTGAAGACTCTGAACCTTACATATAAGGTGCCTGTAAACCTCTCTTGGTTGCAGGGTCTCAGCATCTGGGCTCAGGCCGACAATCTCTTCACACTTACCCACTATCTGGGTGGCGATCCTGAGTTCTCGGCTACCAATAGCGTCCTCTACCAGGGTATCGATCCGGGCAACGTGGCTCTCAGCCGCACGTTCACATTCGGTCTCCGTATCAACCTGTAACTCTCTACGAACCAAAAAGATTTCATAACAATGAAAACATTTAATCATACATTCAGATTTAAAGGTTTGGGTTTGGCCCTTCTGCCTTTCTATCTTTGCAGCCTCTTGGTTTTCTCGAGCTGTCAGGATTTGATGGAGACGGAGTCAAATAGGCAGGTGTTCAATCCTGCACTCGACCAGAAGACGGACTCCATCTTCTACACCTTAGGTATCCTCAAGGGTGTGCAGCAAGCCATCGACCAGTATGTGCTGGTCGGTGAGATGCGCGGTGACCTCACGGCCACCAACCACTACACGGAGACCGACCTGCGTGAGCTCTACAACTTCTCATACGATACCTCCAACAAGTACGATTCTGCTTATGTGTGGTACCGTGTCATCAACAACTGTAACTACTATGTTGCTCACCGCGACACCACGCTGATGACGGGTTCGCGCCCTGTGGCTCGCATGGAGTATGCACAGGCGCTGAGCATCCGTGCATGGGCTTACATGCAGCTGGCCAAGATTTACGGCACCGTGCCTTTCTTCACCAACCCCATCACCTCAATCTCTGAGGCTGAGGAAGCATCTGCTGGTGTGAAGAAGGATCTGCGTGGCATCGTCGACGCCTTGGCTCCTGAGCTCGAGAAGTTCAGCGGCATCGGGGTGCCTAACTATGGTACAATCGATGCCGGTAAGACCAACGCCGGTGAGCAGAAGGACGTTGTCACCAAGCAGACGATGTTCCCTGTCGACTTGGTGCTGGGTGACATGTATCTTGAGACCAACCAGTATGAGAAGGCTGCCAAGAGCTATTGGAATTACATCCGCGACCAGCATCTCACCACTGGCAACTACATGGTTGTGGCTGCTCGCGGTTACACTTACCCCAACAATCAGAAGTTTCCTTCTGATATGACTTACCCCAAAATGTATTCTACTTGGAGTGGAGCCTTCCGACTTACGCAGAGTAAGGATGTGATTACCTATGTTCCTATGGGTGTCAACTCATTGCGTGGTACCACCACCAATCTGCCTAAGCTCTTTGGTTGGGACTACTACACAACCGAAGTGGATACGACCTCTATCTTCCAGGGTACAGGTGTTTATAATGCCGCTTCCCAGTATGTGTTGGAACGCCAGATCGATCCCTCGTCAGCCTATATGAACCTGTCTAATAAGCAGGACTACTACTACCAGCCTGAAGGTTCTAATTCTCAGACGGTGTCAGCGGTGCCTCTGGGCGACATGCGTCGTCAGTACACACTGTTGTCTGTGACGAAGTCCGACTCTACGTTCTTCCTTATGCAGAAGTACAAGAGTGGAAACATCAACATCTATCGTGCTGGTGTTGTATACCTGCGTTTGGCAGAGGCTCTCAACCGCATGGGTTATCCCGATGCAGCCTTCGCCATCCTGAAGGACGGTATTGGCTATGGTCAGTTGCAGAGCGCCACTTACACGGTCGACTCGCTCACCCATGTGACATCGGGTTATCTGCGCGACACCACGCGTACCATGCTCACAACCACTATCCCGTTCTTGTCTAACGAGTACAACTATTACTTCTCTCGCATTCCGGGTAGCGCTCAAACCACCTCTTCTCCGGGTAACTTTGGTATCCACTCACGTGGTTGCGGTGAGGCTGTTGAGGGCCAGTATTCAAGTTATCAGTATGCTCTTATGATTATGAAGAAGCGTGCTGAGCTGGGCAACCTCGAGAGTGGTGCTGTTGATAGCACCTTCCTCTATGGCCCTGCTGCCATCGACGCTGTTGAGGATCTGATCTGCGATGAGTATGCGCTCGAGAGCGCTTTCGAGGGCAACCGTTTCGGCGACCTCACGCGTATCGCTCGCCACAAGAATGCTGCCGACTTTGGCGGTGCCAACTATGGTGGCATGTGGTTGGCTCGCAAGCTTGCGTTCAAGAATCCGGTCATCGACCTGACTCAGGAGCGTAACTGGTTCTTGCCGTTCAACTAAACTTCAACTTCTCTTCATAATGATCCCTGTCGGCGCAAAGCCGGCAGGGATTTTTATTCTACCAATTTCTCAAACGAATACCGGTTCTTTCTCAGTGACGGAGACCATGAGTGCGCATCCTGCCTGTTGTTATGATGTTTTTTGTGGGTATGGTTTATAAAAGATGAAAAGGGTGGGGGCTATGTGAGAAATTCTTTTTAACTTTGCCTCAAGTTTCGGCTTTGTTTGTTTTGGCGGTGTTAGCAGCGTCAATTCGAGCGAAGGTAACCGACAACCACAAGTGTTGTGGGCAGATATCCGCCACCGCTTGCCTACTACCTAATCATACCACTGCTAACCAAACGTTAAACCTAACTTTATGACCAAAAAATTACTTATGTTGCTCATGTTCCTCATGGGCGTTTTGCATTTGCAAGCCGCACCTGTCGAACCGAAGGTGAGCACCTCCGTTGAAACGCATTGGTACCTGCTTCAGTTCCTCAACGGCGAGGGCGTGCTTGAGGCATCCACCGATGGCACCAACGTGCATGTGGGCATTCCCACGGGCAAGGCTTCTCAGCTTTGGAAGATTGAGGGTAGCTCCAATAGCGGTTACACCCTTATCAGCAAGAACGGCCTGCAACTCTACACCACATCGGCTTCGACCAATGGCATGTTCCGTGCTGGCACGCATCCCAACAACAACAAACGTTTCGTTTGGCAAACCACGACCAATACCACCTACAAAGACCGTGGTTGGGTGCTCTCACTCAAGAACAACACTGGCGTCTATATGAACCAGTGGGGTGGAGCAGGCGTTGGCAAGGAAATTGGCCTTTGGAATGACCGCGCCGACGGCAACCAGCCCTTCCAGTTTGTCGATGCCGACGAGTTGTCAGGCGTCAGTCCGCTGCCCCTCATTCCTTATCCCGCCAGTGTAACGCGCAACGAGGGCACCCTTCCGCTCCGTTCTCTCGTTAGCATTGTGGCGGTCGATGAGCCCACCACACGTTACGCCACAGAATTCGCCCAGCAGCTTCAGGCTGTGGCTGGCATCACGCTGAGCGTCAACAATGCCGCTGCCACCACAAGTGCCATCCTCATGACAACCGATGCTTCGCTGGCCCACGAGGCTTACACCCTCAACGTCACCGCAGAGGGCATCCGCATCACCGCCGCCGATTCCACTGGCTTCTTCTATGCGCTGCAAACCCTGAAGCAGCTCATGCCCCACGCCATCTATGGCACCCAGGCAGCCCTCGATCTCGATTGGAGCGTGCCCTGTGTCGCTATTGCCGACCAGCCCCAGTTTGGCCATCGTGGTTATATGCTCGACGTGGCTCGCCACTTCTTCTCGAAGGCCGAGGTGAAGCGCGTGCTCGACATCATGGCTTCTTATAAGATGAACCGCTTCCACTGGCATCTCACCGACGACCAGGGTTGGCGCATCGAAATCCCCGAATATCCTAAGCTCACCACCGTAGGCAGCGTTCGCAAGGGATCGTTCTCCAATGCTGGTGGTTCCGCCCATTTCTTCGACGACACCGAGTATGGCCGTGGCATGTTCTTCACTCTCGACGACCTTCGTGAGATCGTGGCTTATGCCAAGGACCGTAACATTGAGATCATGCCCGAGATTGACCTTCCTGGTCACATGGTGGCCGCTGTGGCCGCTTACCCCGAGCTCAGTTGCGACCCCACCAAGAACTATGAGGTGCGTATCGATGGTGGCATCTCCAAGGATGTGCTCAACGTGGGCAAGGACGAGGTCATCGATTTCCTTAAGTGCGTGCTGGGCCATGTGGCCGAGGTGTTCCCCTTCCAGTATATCCACCTTGGTGGCGACGAGTGCCCCACCGACCAGTGGCGTAACAACGCCGACTGCCTCAAACGCGTGGAGCAGGAGGGCCTCAGTGGTGTCAACCAGTTGCAGTCGTGGCTCGTTGAGAAGCTCGGCATTTACCTCAAGGAAAACTACAACAAGGACATAGTTTGCTGGGATGAGCTCCTGGCCCATTGGAACAGCGACAACACCGTGAAGCCTGTCATCATGGCGTGGAACAACATCAACAAGAGTAAGGAGGCCGCCGACAAGGGCTTCATGAGCATCGTCGTTCCCTACCAGTCGCTTTACTTCGATATGATGCAGGTGCCCCTGAGTCGCGTCGATGTTAATGAGAAGTACCAAGGTGGTTGGGGCGACAACTGGGTCAACACCGTTGAGACTGTTTATGGTGTCAACCCCGCAGGCGCGCTTTCAGGCCGCGAAGAGTATTGCTTGGGCGTGCAAGGCAACATGTGGACCGAGACCTGTAACGACAGCATCGAGCTCGAGTATCAGCTCCTGCCCCGTCTGTTGGCGCTCTCCGAGACCGGTTGGTTGCCTGCCTCCAAGAAAAGCTTCATCAATTTCTACCAGCGTTTGCAGCTCAACCGCGACATTCTCGACGCCAAGGGATTGACCTACGCCACCCATTATTTCGAAGAGCCCGACTACACCGAGGCTGAGACCGCTCTCACCGAGGCTAAGGCCATCATCGAGGCTTCCAAGCCCGGTCAGGTGGGCTTCCCCGCCCAGGAGGAGTACGACAAGCTCGTGTCTGCCTACAACGCCCTGAAGGGTCAGGTTGATGATGCTTCACTGCTCACAGCCCTGACCGCCGAGATCGCCGCTTACAAGCAAGCCAACATCGTCCTTCCTCAGGAAGGTAAGACCTATCTGTTGGTGTCTGCCTCTACCTATTACAAGGCCAAGTATGCTGGTTCCACTGCCTATTGTGACGGCCAGAACATCCGTTTCCACTACACCCCGCAGGTGGAGCCCGAGGAGCTCTGGCAGTTTAAGGCCGAGGGCAATGCGTTCCGTCTCACCAATGTGTTGAAGAACCAACAGTTGGTGCTCTCTACGACCAATGGCTCCAATGCCACACTCGCTGAGCAGGGAACCATGCTCACCATCGCGTTGGCCACCAAGGCCAGCGGCAAGTACACCTACGTTCCCGGTGCCCTCACGTTGGGCACCAGCGCCACCGCCCTCTTGTCGGCCGACTGCACCGGCTATGTCAAGACCGGCAACAACGGCGCCGTCTGTTATCCTGGTACATGGTTCATCGTAGAGGTCACCGACTTCACCGCTCAGCTCCAGGGCTTGGTGAAGAAGGCCAACCACCTGATCCTCACCGCCAACCCCGGCAAGGCCAATGAGCCCACCGAGGAGGCACTCGAGTTCCTGACAGAGAGCCTTATCACTCCAGCCAAGGCCGCATTGGCCGAAGGCGCCGTGTCGGAGGCCACCTATAAGCAGTTCTTCGACATCTACGCCCAGTTCCTCGCCATGCCCCGCCTCTCGGCCATCGACGCCTTGAAGGAGGATGTGTATTATAAGGTGCGCAACGCATGGTTCACCAACTATTACGCCAAGGCCGACGCCAGTGGCAACATCGCTCCCGCCACCAGTGGCGACGGAGAGGGTTACCTGTGGCAGGTCAAGAAGAACGCCGACGGTACCATTGAGCTCATCAATAAGCTCACCAAGAAGGCCGCTTATCCCGCCACCGTCTCCGATGCTGCTGCCATTAAGACCGGCACGTCCTATTCGTGGATGGTCGATGAGTTCACCTGCGCCGAGGACGCCTCGAAGTTTGGCTTGCGTATCATTGCCAAGACAGGCGCCTTAGGTTGGTACATCAACCCCAACGCCTTCCAGAAGGTCATCCTCAAGCCCATCGAGTGGGGTGCCGCCATCTGGAAGTTCGACGAGACCACCATCGCTGTTCCCAACAGCATCAAGGGTGCCACCGTCGACCAGCAGAAGGCCACGAAGTACCACGACCTCCAGGGTCGCCGCGTCAACCCCACGGGCCATGGTGTGTTCATTACCAACACTGGTCGTAAGGTCGTGAAGTAATCGCTTCCCCTTTTACCATATTATAAAAGGTGCGCATTGCCATTCGTTTGGCGATGCGCACCTTTCGCCTTTTGGGGGCTTTCCCAAAGATAAGCCCCTTCGATCGATGCCGTCGCATCCAAGTCTGATGACTTCCGTTTTGCCCCATGCAGGACCTTTCGTGGTTGTTTGCCCTTGAGTTTTTGATCAAATTACACTTATTTTTGATATTTCTGTTTTTTCCTCCTTAATTATTTGATGTTTATCAAGTTTTTGAGTATCTTTGCCAAACCTAACTATCCGAATTAAATTTGAATTCGTTGCCATTGGCGCGTGAGCGTCTTGTATGGCGACAAGCTCAGTGAAGCGTAATCACTTAACTATCATTATTATATTTAAAAACTAAATTTATGAAGCAAAGTTTCCGCACTTTGGCATTATCCGCACTGACTATGCTGGGTTCAGGCGCTGCGTTTGCTGCTGACTGGGTTGTTCCCACACCAGCTTTCCACGCAATGGTTCCTGCAGAGAGCTCTGCGAAAACTGCCGACACGGTTTACGTTTGGAACGTAGGCCAGCAAGGTTTCATCGCTGGTGGCGAGGCTTATGGCACACAGGCTGCCGTAGCTTCCTTGTCGTCAGAGAAGTGGGTCGTCATCAAGACCTCTGAGGACGGTGTCTTCAAGTTGAAGAACGCCGCCCGCTCAGGTAAGTATCTCTTCCGCACCTATGGTGACGGCAATGTGGGCTCAGGAGTCAAGGCTTGTTTTGTTGATGGTGGCGACAACGCCAACACATGGGCTATTGCCAACGTAGCAGGTGATGTCTACACCATCCAGATGTCCAAGACAGCCAGCGATGTCGATGCTGACAAGAATCCTTTCAATGCTGACCAGTTCCTTGGTGTCCAGTTGAATCACGCTTCTAACTGGGCCTCATCTAATAATGGTGGTGTAACGAAGGGTGTTTATTTCGACGTGCCCATCTCTGAGAGCGCAGCCAACTGCCAGTGGGGCTTCGTCTCCAAGGCTGCTTACGATGTGTATGCCGCCAAGACAAGCATGAAGACCTTGCTCAAGGATGCAGAGAGCCGTGGCTTGGATGTCAGCGCCGAGGGTGCTGTGTTCAACAACGCCAGCGCTACCCTGCAGGAGGTCAACGAGGCTATCGACGCCCTGAACGCTAAGGTTCTGGCTGTGGTTACTCCCGAGAATCCCATGAGCATGACCCATATGGTTAAGAACGCCGACTTCGAGGCCAATAGCGTTTCGGGTTGGACGACCACTACGGGCGCTCCAAACAAAGGTACGGCAACCAATAAGTCGACCGATACCGCAGCCAACAACGAGGGCGCTTTCAATAACTACTTCTATGAGAACTGGAACGCGTCTAACTTTAAGGGCCGCATGTACCAGACGGTGAAGAACCTTCCTGAGGGCATTTATAAGGTGGGAATCGCCGCTTTCGTTTCTTCGCTCGACGATGACAACGCCACTCACCAGAAGCAGTATGTGTATGCCAACGACGAGAAGGTGCTGCTCACACGTGCCAATCCTCGCGCTTACACCATCACCTTGAGCCTTGCAGGTACCGACACCCTGCAGATTGGCTTGGCTTCCGACTCTACCATCACCAACTGGATGGGTCTCGACAATGTCACCCTGACCTACCTGGGCAATAGCATCGAGAGCTATCGTTACCTCAGCTCACAGCTTCTGCCTGAGATCGAGGCAACCATCTCCGATAACGAGGACGAGTCGTTCAATTATACGGAAAGTGTCTACGAGGCCGCCAAGGCCGCTGCCCAGGAGGGTATCGACGCTTCCGACAAGCAGGCTTCTTACGACGCTTACCTCAAGGCTAAGGCAGGCTTGGCCGACCTGAAGGCCAATGTGGCCGCCTATATCGAGCTCTATAAGGCTGCAGAGGGCGCCAGTGAGGCTTTCTACAACGAATACTCTGACCAACAGGAGTTGCTCGACGCTTCCGACGAGGGCTTCGAGATGCATGGTGCTCGCACCGCTTCTACCGAGGAGTTGCAGGCTATGATCAAGAAGATTGCCGACGCTTTACAGCAGGCTAAGCTCAACTCATACCAGGTGGGCGACGATGTGACGAACCTCATCGCCAACGCCACTTTCAACGATGAGACCGCCGAGGCTACTTACACACAGCCCCAGAACAAAAAGGGTTGGATCGGTGCCGACGTCATTGGTGCCGGTTGGATTACCGATACCCGTCTGGCAGAGGTCTACAACCTGGATTGCGACATCCACCAGGATCTCAAGGGTCTGAAGAAGGGTGCTTACCGCCTCTCTATCCAGGCCTTCTATCGCCCGTCAGCCGCTTCGTCAGCCGCTTACCAGGCTTACCTCAATGGCGATTCGCTCACACAGGCCTACATCTATATGGGCCTCACGCAGCAGTGCGTGAAGAGCATCTACGCTTGCACCTTCCCCGAGAGCATCACCACCGTATCGCGCGAGAACCACTGGATCAACGTGGGTGGCGACGATCCTCTCTACGTGCCTAACACGATGGACGAGTCGTATGTGGCCATGAATGGTAGCGTCGATGGCGAGCAGGATCCCGCTTACGGCAACAACTACCGCAACGCGGTGTATGGCGTGGTTACCGAGAACGGTGGCAGCATGCCTATCGGCTTCAAGATCGAGAACCACTCAGATGGTAGCTGGGTAATCTTCCGCGACTTCCGCCTGGAGTACCTCGGCAACGATCCTGTCTATATCAAGCCTGTGCTCGACAACAAGATTAAGGAGGCTCAGACCGACTTCGTAGGCCAAAAGATGGCCGCTGCCGACAAGGCCGCCATCGACAAGGCTGTTGCTGAGGGTCAGGCCGCTACGGCTGGCACCGATGGTGACGCCATGATGAGCGCGTTTACCGCCATTGCCAACGCTGAGGATCAGGCCAAGGCTTCCATGAAGGCTTACACCGAGCTCACCGCTACTTACGATTCGCTGCAGGCACAGTATGATGGCTCTGATAAGGCCACCGCTGAGGCCAAGGCTTCTGCCCTCAACCTCCTCAACGAGGTGAAGGCCATGCTCAACGACGGCACCATTGCTGCGGCCGACGTTCCCGCCAAGCAGGTGGAGATGAGAGCCGCCATGAAGGCCCTCATGGTCCAGCCCGGATCCGACGACGATCCTACCAAGTACACTGCTTGGATCCAGAACCCGACCTACGGTAAGCAGGACGGTTGGACTGTCAACAAGAAAGCTGGCGACGGCAACCCTGGCATCCAGTACAACACCATGGAGATCTGGAACGCCACAGCCGACGTTTATCAGGTTATCGAGGGTCTGCCCGAGGGTACCTATGAGGTGCGTGTGCAGAGCCTGTTCCGTCCGGTCAGCGCCGATGAGGCTTGGAAGGATCTGCTCGGCGACTCTATCGAGGATTATGGCAAGCGCGCCGTCATCTACGCCAACAGCGACTCCATCACACCGACCTACTGGTGCTCTAAGTACGATCCCGATTCGTACAGCTGGACCACAGGTGGCTACTCTAACATGGTCGACTCAGTGCTCGACACTTCTGCCGACACCCTGATGGCTGTTACTTACCACTTCGCTAACAACCGCCAGGCCGCTGAGTATCAGTTCCAGATGAACTACTATCCTGTACAGAGCTTCTTCACCTACGTCAACGAGAGTGGTGTGCTCCGTCTGGGCTTCCGCAACAACGCCCACAAGGTACAAGACTGGTTCGTGGTGTCTAACTGGCAGCTCTACTACTACGGTAAGAACAGCGTCCACGCTGAGAGCACAGGTATCGATGAGATTGGTACAGACAGCAACATCCAGTTCAACGAGATCTACACCGTCGACGGACGTCGCGTCAACACCCTGCAGAAGGGTCTGAACATCGTTCGCGGCAAGGCTGCCAACGGTCGCATCGTCACGAAGAAGATCGTTTTGAAGTAATTATTATTTAACAACCATTCCGTTCGCCGCCCCAACGTCGGTGAGATAGGAATTAACCATAAAAAGGTCTCCGAGAGGGTCTCTCGGGGACCTTTTTTGTGGGAATAGGCGGCCCAAATGTTAAAAAGTGGAACATTTTTTGCTTTTTGTTTTGGTAGGATTTTTTTTCTATCTATATTTGCACCTGCAACGAACCTACTGTCGTCAATGTGGGACCTTTAACCCCCACAAGCACCTAAATATTCTACTCAATGAACCAAATGACAAACCGGGTAATACTGATAGACCAGACTTACCGCAAGATGTGGGGCAGCGTCCTTGCCATCTTCCGGCAGGCTTGCCTGTGCGAGGCCGATTGTGAGGACCTTGCCCAGAATGTCTTTCTTCGTCTGATGTCGCTCGATTTGTTGGTGCCCGAGACCATTGAGGGAATGACCGCTACCATCGCCTATCATTTTCGCACCGACTACCTGCGTCGCAGGGCCGCCATTCGCCGCCACTTCACTGAGACGCTCACGGCCGATGCATTCGATAATCGCAGCTCCGACGAGCATGTGCTCATCAAGGAGCTCTATGCCCTCGAGCAGACCGCGCTCGACCGCATGGCACCTGCCAACAGGCAGATCTATCTGCTCAGCCACTATGCCGACAAGACCAACGAGGAAATAGCGCAGACGCTCTCCATGAGTTATCGCGCTGTGGAGTCGAGGCTCTATCGCTCCCGTCAGGAGGTGAGAGAGTATGTCAGGCGGATGGCCATGTAAGGTTCCCCAACTGTAAAGAATGAAAGGAGGATGTGATGACGGGACAAAGGAATGAGAAATCCATGAGCCGATGTAATAAAGGCTTATATATAATAAGGTGGCAAAGCAAACTATTGCGATAAGCCGCCGATACTACTAATAGGAAACCAAATTCAATTAATTATTCAACTTAATTATTTTATTTAACTAAAGCTTATGAAACGAAGTTTACGTTTTCTGTCTATGTTAGTGGTCTTGGCGACTACTGCAATGACAGCATGGGCTGCCGACTGGACGGTGAAAATCAAGCCAGTGGCACTCACATTGAACGACACGGTTTACATGCAGAACGTGGCAACCGGTCGTTATTTCAGCTCAGGTGAGGCTTGGGGTACACAGGCTGTCGTGTCTCCCCTGTCAGGTGCCGCTCAGGTTTGCATTGAGCAGTTTGAGGATGGCACCTATCAGATCAAGAACAATGCCCAGGGTTGGAAGCATTACAACTATGCCACCAACCACAAGATGAACAGCGCTTGGCGTCAGCCTAAGGATGGTACTATGGGCCAGGGCGTAAAGGGTTGCTTCGTCGACTGGAGTACCGGTTGGATTGAGAAGGACGCTAAATGGGCCATCGAGGATGTAGGTGGCAACGTTTATCGTTTCTCTATTCCTAACACTGAGGCCTATCAGCTCACTGAGGAGTCTTCAGCCGCCGACTCTCTGCTTGGTCACATCGATGGTCAGTACCTGGGTGTGAACCGCAGTCATGAGTCACAGGCTAAGAGCAACGGCATCACATGGGGTCTCTACTACGACTGCGTGTACGCCGACTCTGCTGAGAACTGCCAGTTCGTGTTCCTGCCTGTTGCCGTTACCGACGCCAAGGGTAAGTTGCTGGCTCTTGTAGAGCAGGCTTCTGCCGCCGGTATCGACGTGACAGCTGGTGCTGCCCTGTTGGCTGATGAGAACGCCACTGCTGAGGCTGTATTGGCTGAGGCTACCCTTCTGTCAGAAGCTATCGAGAACATCGCTTCTCCCACCAAACCTCAGAACCTGACAGCTAAGTACATCGCTAACGCTACTCCTATCCAGACCAATCCCGAGGGTTGGACTGTTACCAACATGAAGGGTGAGAAGGTTAACGTTGGAACATCTTCTGACGGTGTTGCTGAGTTCTGGAACAACAAGGGTTACACCTTGAAGACCACTATCAACCAGCTGCCTGCTGGTGTGTATCGTTTCACCTGCGTTGCCCTCACTCGTACTGGCATGCACGGTAAGTTCTTCGTGAACAACGACACCATCGATATCGCTACTGTTCCTACAGACACTGCCAACAACCGTAAACAGGCTGCCAAGTGGTTCACTAACGACGACGATAATGACGGTGTGCTCAATGGCCACAACCTGATTTCTATTGTGTTGCCTGAGCCTACCGATGTAACTATCGGCTTGATGTCTGACACCACTAAGTCTGACTACTGGACTGTATTCCGCGAGTTCAAGCTCGAGAGCTTGGGTAAGAGCCTGGAGACCTTCCAGTATGTTAATAATGATATCCTGAAGCAGGCTACTGCTATCGAGGAGGATGAGGAGGCCAAGTTCACCGGTTCTTTGATGGAAGAGGTGAAGGCTCTCGCTACCGCTGGTGCTGAGGCTACCGATAAGGCTACCTCAGTCGACAAGTATACAGCCGCTAAGGCTAAGTTCGATGAGCTGAAGGAAAATGTTAAGCTTTGGAAGAAGCTTGAGGCCGCTATCGACAAGGCTGAAGAGGCCCAGTGGCAGCTGTCTAACAACGAGAAGCTTTTGGAGGTTGTTGCTGAGGCACAGGAATTCTTCGGCGCCCTTGAGGGTAGCAACGAGGAGATCCAGGCCATGATAGTGAAGGTTAACGACGCTTTCGACTATGCTATTAAGACCAGCTACGTTGCTGGCGACGATGTGACAAACCTCATTACGAACCCCACGTTTAACGATGAGACCAAGGAGAACAACAAGGAGCAGCCTCAGTCGAAGGAAGGCTGGGAAGGTGCTACCTTCGGTTCTGGTGGTACCAAGGATCTTCGTCTTTGCGAGGAGTGGGCTCACGACTTCAACACCTATCAGGATATTACAGGTCTGCAGCCCGGTGCTTACAAGCTGAACATTCAGGCTGTGATGCGCCCCGGTACTGCCGCTGAGTCTTGGAAGAACTACCAGGAGGGTAAGAAGGACGTTTATGCATGGATCTACATGGGTGCCCAGAAGCAGATGGTTCACAACATCTTCGATTGGACATGGACTGAGGCACAGGACGACCAGGAGAGCTGGGAGACTGTAGAGGACGGTGTGGTTGTTCCTAACACCATGGCTACTTTCTACACTGTGATGGACGCTGACGCCGAAGTTTACAACAACTCTGTTGTAGGTCTCGTAACTGAGAAGGGTGGTTCAATGCGTATTGGTATCATGGCTAAGGATCCGACTGCTAACGGCAGCCGCTGGATGGTGTTCCGCGACTTCACCATGGAGTATCTTGGTAACGACGCTGCCAACGTTTCGCCAGTTGTTAAGGCCAAGGCCAACGAGTATAAGTCTATCGAGGACGCTATGAGCGCCAACGAGAAGGCTCTGATGAACAAGGCTGTTGCTGCTGCCGATGATGCTGTTGCTGCTTCTGACGTCGACGCTATGCTGAAGGCTTATGCCGACATGGCAGCCCTGGGCGACACTATCGACGCTTCTATCAACGCTTACAAGGCTCTTCAGTCATCACTCGACTCACTGAAGGCTGAGAGCCAGGATGGTTCAATGGCCGATGCTATCGCTAAGGCTAACGCCCTGATCGCTGAGGTTACCGCCGCTATCGAGAATGGTTCAATCGCTATCCTCGACGTTCCTGCTAAGCAGAAGGAGATGAAGGACGCCCGCAAGGGTCTCTGGGTCCGCGAGGGCTCTGACGCCGCTCCTGCTGACTACACTATATGGATCCAGAACCCGACCTTCGCCGCTAAGGATGGTTGGAAGACCATGAACACCGAGGGTGAGGGCAACACATTTGCTATCAGCCAGAACTGCGGTGAGATTTGGAACGCTAAGTCTACTGTCTACCAGACCATCGATGGTCTGCCCGAGGGTACCTATCAGGTGAAGGTGAAGACATTCTTCCGTCAGATTGGTTCTAAGAAGGCTTGGGAGCAGTTCATCAACGATACTATCGAGAACGTGAGCCGTGTTAAGCTCTTCGCTAACATGGACACTATCGCTCCTTACATGTGGGCTACTCGCGAGTACAAGGATGAGTTCTCTGCTTTAGGTCCTAACTGGGTTGAGGCTATCGACTCTACAAATACCGACAGCTTGCACTACTACTTGCCTAACACGCTCGCTAACGCCCGTGTTGTGTTCGACGCAAACTGCTACCAGAAGGAGTTCTTCACATACGTGAACAACACTGGTATTCTCCAGATCGGTTTCGCTAACAACGAGTTGCGCTCAGCTGACTGGTTGGTAACTTCAGACTGGGAGCTCTGGTACTATGGTAAGAACAGCGAGCACGCTACTTCTACAGGTATCACATCTGTGGGCACAGACGAGAAGGTTCGCTTCGACGAGATCTACACCATCGACGGTCGCCGTGTCAGCACCTTGCAGAAGGGTATCAACATCCTTCGCGGCAAGTCTGCAAGCGGTAAGGTTGTCACCAAGAAAGTCATCGTTAAGAACTAAATTTCCATGCTTACTTGGTCCCACAGGTAAGCAGTGAATTACAATTATAAAAAATCCCCGGTGCTCCAGCGCCGGGGATTTTTTGTACCAAATGGTGGCCACGAGCGATCGTGTTGGTCCGTAATAATCGTTATGACTCCCTACATATCTTAACCCAAATCTAATGACCGATTGGGGTTAATATATGCTCTGTTTGATATTTTGGTGCATAATTTGTGCGGCATTTTTCGTTGAAAGAGACAACGAAATGGTTGTTTTTCTTAGCTCACCGTTTCAAATCTGCGTTGAGCGTTCACCATTAGCCATCTTTCGTCTTGCGATAGCTACCTAACCGCACCTCGAAACGCCACGTCTCGAGGCACGAAAGACCCTGTTTCGTACCTCGGTTAGGCATCTTTCGCAGCGCGGATAGTTCTTCTCGCCGCCCCAAAGATCCTCTTTCTGTGCTAACCTGTTGGCTATCAAAGATCTACGTTAGAACCGTGAGAATCGCGTATTTTCGCCCATTCTTTTCGTCTTAGCCACGAACGATGTAGATTTCAATATAGTTTGTTGCAATCATTCGCATCCTGCAATTTCTAAAGAGACACCCATCCAACATTATTTTTGCCGTTTTGGCTTTTCTTTTTACCTCCGAACTAAACCTTCGTAGCGACAGCGGAGAAAGAACAACGAGATTTGTCGTAGACCCACTGACCTTAGGGAAGTAATTTCCCGAGACTCGGCGAAGCCCCACCGAGCGAAGGGAGGTAATTCTCGAATTTTTCCAAAATTCGTTTCGTAATTCGTTCCAATTGGTAATCGTTATACGATTACATGAATTCGTTAATTCGGGAAATTTGTTGTTACCGCGTCTGAGCGTAAATCCTCACTTGTGTCATTTGCCTCTTTGGCTCTGAGCTATGCCTTCACAACGAATTGTTTTTTTGCCTCAGACGGCGCAACAACGAATTTCTCGAATTTTCGAATTTTTTCTAATTGCGTTATCTAAAATTCGTTCCAATTGGTAATCGTAAAACGATTATATCAATTCGTTAATTCGGAAAATTCGTTGTTACCGCGTCTGAGCGTAATTACTCACGTGTGCCATTTATCACTTCAAATGGGCGCACCCGACAAACCCTGTGGAGTAGGCCGTGCAGATGCTAACCCAAAAC
>ERZ1673734.263-NODE-263-length-49684-cov-40.201596_pt1 | contig 49684 bp, 32 predicted proteins | sample MGYA00580199_ERZ1673734 | MGnify/ENA primary metagenome ERZ1673734 (study PRJEB41218, sample SAMN15661742) | gut metagenome | host: Homo sapiens | place: Canada: London | collected 2015-08-20/2019-03-30 | study: EMG produced TPA metagenomics assembly of...
CACTTAGAGAGTATGCTCAAACGGCTTGAAGTCTAAATCCGAAACTTGAGTAAAAACATTTCCTAAATTCGCAATTGGAAAACTAATTCTTCTCAAAAGAAGAGGTTTATCACACATACAAACTGCATTTGCTATTGACGCAAACAGACGACACAGAAAAGACGACGACGCAAACAGACGAAAAGAGAAACCAAGATGATGCAAACTGACGAAAACGATAAATTTCTAACTGACGCAATCAACGACGCAAACTGACGAAAATACAAAAACGAAATCGGAGCGGCTTTCGCTACAGATAGCCTTCCACACAAAACCCAAAATCAAAAACCAAACCTCAAAAGGAGTTACTGGCACACGACGGAGAAATTGTCTCTTCACGCAACTGCATGGAGAACGAGCCTTCTCTTCACTCGTATGGAGAAATAGTATTCTCTCGAAACCGAAGGAGAAACAGCTTCTTCTTTCGAAACCGCCTACTCAGGGGAAGGGGGTGCACTTGTCTCAAGTGCACCAACCGAGCAAGCGGTGCACCAACCGAGCAAAACTTTACAAACTGAATAACTAAAAAGGAGTAGTCTTTCCAAACCAACCGATAGACATTCCAACATATATAAACTAAACAACAAAAAGGAGTTGCTTATGAAACGACTTGTATTTGCACTATTAATACTGTTCTGCGGCAACGATATGTCAGCCCAGACATATACAAAGGAAGTCTGCGTAAGATTCCCGGTGGCATCAAGCGTGCTCAATCCTAACTTCGGTGACAACGCAGCAAGTCTCGCAGAAATAGTCAAGTTCCTTACTGACGTGCAGAAAGACAGCACCTTGAAGCTGACCAGTGTGAAATTCTGCGGCTCGGCATCGCCCGAAGGTGGACCTCTTCTCAACCAGCGCCTTACCGAAAGACGCTGCGCCAACATGGAGCGCTACGTTCGCGAGCGAGTGCAGCTGCCCGACGCAATAGTGTCGAAGTGCGAGTGCTCGGAGATGTGGCAGAAGCTGGCTTACTTCGTAGAGAAGTCGGACATGCCGTACAGAGACGAGGTGCTGCACCAGATACGCGAGACCGAAGAGTTCACATACAACTCGAAGGGAGTACTGGTAGACAGCCGCAAGAAGCGCCTTATGGACCTCAACTACGGACGCACATGGAACTACATGCTGCGCGAGTTCTTCCCCGCAGTGCGCAACGCCAGCCTCATATCTGTCTACATCGAGCAGAAGCCAACCGTGGTAGACAACCAAAAGGCAGAAGTGATTGTTCCGGAAGAGCCAGTAACACAGGAGCCGCAAGTAGAGGAGCCAGCACCTGAGCCTGAGCGCCGAAACGCCTACCTCGCCATCAAGACCAACATGCTCTACGACGCGCTCGGCGTACCGAACATAGGTATGGAGTTCTCGCTCGGAAAGCGCTGGTCGATAGCAGCCGACTGGATGTACGCATGGTGGAACAACAACCATCACCATAACTACTGGCGCATCTACGGCGGAGGCATCTCGCTGCGCAAGTGGTTCGGCAAGGCATCGAAGGTGAAGCCGTTGCAGGGACACCACCTCGGCATCAACGCACAGGCGTTCACCTACGACTTCGAGCTCGGCGGAAAGGGATACATGGCAGGCATACCCGGCGGAACACTTTGGGACCGCACAAGCTACGCAGTAGGAGCCGAATACGGCTACTCGCTGCCGATAGCAAAGCGCCTGAACATCGACTTCAGTGTTGTGGCAGGATACATGGGCGGACGCTACTATGAGTACGAGCCGCTGGACGGACACTACGTGTGGAAAGCCACGAAGAACCGCCACTGGATAGGCCCTACAAAGGCTGAGGTGTCGCTCGTATGGCTCTTGGGACATGGAAACTACAACAATAAGAAGAAAGGAGGCGACAAATGATTAAGGTCATATTTAAACGCAATGTTACGAGAATCGCAACGGTGTTTGCTTTGGTTGCCATGACAGCATTGTCATCTTGCGAGCACAAGGATTTGTGTTTCGACCACGACTCTCATTCTCCTAAGTACAAGTTCCGTGTAGAGGCAACATATCAGCAGGAGTGGGAGATACGCAGCGACGGAAGCACCGACTGGAAGAACTTCTCTGCATGGGTCGACACCTATGGTATGCAATACGACGACCTCAGACCGCTCATACCCGCAGGTCTCCGAATGCACGACTTCCCGGCTCTCGGACCGAGCGACATGATCAACATGCCGGCTCAGGGCGACGTGGTAGGTCTCCGACCGGGCAAGCATCAGCTGCTGTTCTACAACAACGACACCGAGTATATCGTGTTCGACGACATGTACTCGTACGCAGCAGCCAAGGCTACAACCCGAACACGCACACGAGCTTCGTTCCTCGGCAATCCGTTCCAGAAACAGACCGACGCCAAGGAGCCTACGGTGGCAATGCCCGACATGCTCTACGGCAACTTCAACGAGGAGTACACATCGGAGCGCACGGTGGAGGAGACGGTGATGCCGGTCACGATGCACCCGCTCGTGTTCAAGTATCTCGTTCGCTACGAGTTCAGCAAGGGTCTGCAATATGTAGGACTGGTGCGCGGAGCACTCTCCGGAATGGCGTCAGCCGTATACCTCAACAGCGGCAGGACATCAGCCGAGGCAGCAACGCTGCTTTACGACTGCACGCTGCAGCAATGGGGAGCACAGGCTATAGTTACATCGTTCGGAGTGCCCGACTATCCTAACGGCTACTACACATCTACACGAGCACCGCGCAGCCACGCGCTCAACCTCGAGGTGCGATTGAAGAACGGCATCATAAAGAACTTCTACTTCGACGTGAGCGACCAGATTGCAAAGCAACCGCAAGGCGGCGTAATCGTAGTGAAGGGCATCGAGATCTCTGACGAGGACGGCAAGCACGGCGGATCGGGCTTCGACGTAAACGTAGACGGATGGGGCGAGTTCGAGGACGTAGACATGCCGCTCAAGTAGCGCTACGCAACTCAAGCAGAAACTGTAAACGGTTTACAACTAAACTTTTCATATAACTCTATTTACTAATTTAAACTACATCATTATGAAGAAGAATCTATTTTTAATCGGTTTAGCAGCAATAGGTATGTTGTTTGCTTCATGTAGCAACGACGAGACTGTAGAGAAAGCTAAGAATCAGAACGGCATTCAGTTCAAGAGCTTTGTAAATAACAGCACACGTGCGACAGACTTGACAACCGCTAATCTCGAAAACTTCCAGGTTTGGGGTATCATGAAGAAGGACAACCAGATCGGCAAGCCGTTCGTTGGCACACAGGTTAACAAGGCTGGCGGCGCATGGTCTTATGGCACACCGGTTTACTGGGAGAAGGGCTATCAGTATAGCTTCGTAGCTGTGGCTCCGGCTGGTGCATTCGAGATGGAAACAGCTCCTGCCGACTACCAGGACTACGGCAAGGTTAAGTTCAACAACGGTAGAGGCGATACAGACCTTCTCTGGGCTACCAACAACAAGGGTCTCGTGACATGGGATGGCGATGTATGTCCGGCTGCTGTCGATCTGACATTCAACCACATGCTTTCACGCGTTCGCTTCAACTTCGTGAACGCTATGGACGACGGCTCTTTGCTCACCGTTAAGGACGTAAAGATCACAAACGCTTGCACAGAGGGCTCTGTACAGCTCATTGCTACCAATGCAGGTTTGGCATGGACAGCTTCAGGCGACGCAGCCCTTCTGTTTGACAACGCAGCAGAAACAGGTTTCGCTCAGAACGCAGCTTGCACAACAGGTCACAAGTACATGATTCCAGCAAACAAGGCTTACAATGTAACATTCAAAGTAGAGCGTGCACACAACGGCGTTGTTGATACCTACGAGCACTCTGTTAACCTCACAGAGATGCAGATGGAGTCTGGCAAGAGCTACCAGTTCAAGGCTGAGTTCACATCACAGAACGTTAATCCTGAAGGCGCACTCTGCCCGATCGTATTCGAACCTACTGTTAACGAGTGGGACGCTTGGGGCGACGCAATCGACATGAACATGTAATAGTAGGAAACAACTAACACACGATGCGTCGAAAAGACACATCTGTGAACATCTAACACATCAGGTGTAGGGGGAACGCACAGGTTCCCCCTTACACCCGCTCTTTTCTCTTAAAACCAATTAACCCATTTAATACGAACGAATATGAAAGGAATAAATATATTAAACATGACAGCAGGCATGGCTGCTGTGCTCCTGTCGGTGACACTCTTTTCATGCAGCAGCGATGTGCCGTACGAACACACTGATTACAGCACAACAGACAATATCTGCTTCGGTATTTCTGATTCTGGCAACGGCACACGCGCCGCAGCCGCAAACGAAGCGATAACCACCGACCGTTATGTGCTACGCTCATCAGAATCGAGCGACACCCTCTGCGTGCGTGCTGTCGTAAGCGACGGAATAGGCAAAGCCGCTGCCAAGTATGCCACACGTGCTTCCATGCAGACCACGATGTACGACCAGTTCAACGTCGTAGCGCAGTTGAAGAAGTCTGACGGTAACATTGCTCCACGATACTACATGAACGAGGTAGCCGCCAAGCAGGGCGACGTTTGGCAACCCTCTTCGTCGATATACTACTGGCCCGACAACGGATCGCTCCGCTTCCTTGCATGGGCTCCTTTAGATGCAGAACTTGACGAATCGCCGGTCAAGCCTTCAGAAGACGTAAACAAGACAACCATAAAGTACACCGTTCCGGCAGACCTCTCAAAGCAGCGCGACCTCGTGGCGGCTGCCACCGGCTACAACGCAAGTCCTGCGGGCGGAGTATGCGCTCCGGTATCGCTGCAGTTCAAGCATCTCTGCACAGCCGTTGTCGTGAAGACCGGTGCAACGATGGCGCCCGGCACGATAAAGAGCGTAACCGTTACCAACGTGCGCAACTCTGGAACGTACGACATGCTGAGATCCGTATGGACACTCAACGACGCAACGACCAGCTACACCGTTTCGCCCAACATGGCTACAGGCAGCACCACAGCCGAAGGCACTAAGCTCAACGCCGACGACGCTACATTCATGCTTCTGCCGCAGACATTGGGTGCTGAAAGCAAACTCGAAGTGATGTTCCACGATAACATCTCCGGCCGCGACCGCCTGCTCACAGCTTCTCTGAACGGCGCCGAATGGCCGATGGGCAAGACCGTCACCTATCGCCTCTCTATCACTCCTGAGTATGAACTTGAGTTCACATCAGAACCGCAGGTGCAGGATGCTCACTATGTGATCTATCCTATCAAGATAAAGGTAGACCCAGGTTTGACCGGTGGTTGGAAATTGAAGTCAACATCGCCAAAGGTGACCTTACGTAAAAATCTCACCGAGTTAGAGGAAGTTGGCTATTGGATTGAGGAAGATCGTGGTACACAAACCATTGAAGGTACTGAGAGCGGTGACATAACTGTATATGCTTTCCTTGAAGAAAATGTCACTAATGCAGAGCGAGATGTTGTACTCGAGTTGAGTCCTAAGGGATTCCCCTCAGCTACACCAGCCAAATTCACAATCAGACAGTTGTGTCCGAGTTGGAATGCCGATGGCTTGGGTTGCGAACGCATTGAGGGTAAAAAATACCAATGGGGCTTCCTGTGGGGCGACAATATGAAGATGGTCTACACAGTGCCTGGTTGGATATTAAAGAAATGGTGGGTAGAGATAGTCCTAACATGGTTTAACGACTATGGCAAATACATCACTGTAGATAGAGATTCTTGGTCGACATCATTTAGAGTTACAATTGACTTTAATAAGATTCCGTCGCCTAATGTGGCAAAGAGTCCGACAGATGGTATAAAGAACTCATCTGAGTTGTACAACTTCAATGGTATCAGTGATGTGTCAGCACTTATAAAAAGACTCGAAAATTGGGGTGGTACGACAAACCAGACGTTCCCGCTTAATCCTACAGAGTTTGCTGTACGTGCAGCTGTTATGAAGAATAAGTTCAATAAGGAAGTTCAGACTTCAGCAGGTGAAACGATAGAACGCCCGATACTTAAGAGTGAAAACTTAGTATGGTATCTGCCAGCCAAGGAGGAAATCACAGCAATTGTAGATAACGAATATCCGTTGCAGGGTAATTATTGGACTTCTACAGCTTCTGATATTGCTGAAGATGATGAGAATGCGTATAAGTATATACTTAATTCTGGTGCATCTCTCGAAAAGCGTACAACGTTGCTCAACGTACGTGCAGTGCGCAAGCGCCCATAAGCTGCGCCGGCACTCATTTAAAATGGTACTTTTTATATTATTTGCATAACTCTTTTCATAACTGCGATTAGAATGATCCGTGAGGCAAATTCTAACCGCAGTTTGTTTTTTGTTATATAAACCAAGTACGTGAAAAAATCTGCCATATCTTCCAGTTTCGCCGTAACGCACACAGGATAAGCGCAATAAGGGCTGGAAGATAAACCGCTGGACGCGATATCTACCAGCCTATCTGCCAGCCCGAACCAATCATCTGCCAGCAGTATAACACTTTTGATGAAGCCATAAAACACTTTTGATGCAGCCGTATAATGCTCTTGACGCAGCCTATCAAATTGCGTGTCTGGAGCAAAAACATGGCGTTTGTTTTTGCGGTTTGCGCGTTTTGTACTAATTTTGCACGCTCAAAACACCCCTATCATCATTAACAATTTATATTTTTTATGTTCAAAAACAATTTCAACGCACGCCCTGAAGCCTTGCATTTCAAGCACTTCACGCGCCGCAGCTATGCTCTTTTCAGCTGCTTGGGTCGCGAGGTGCTCATCTGCACGCTCAGTGTGGCTACGCTCACCAACGCCAAGGCAGAGGGCATCAGCACCAAGCCGGTAGCGTCGGCTCTGGCTCTCGACTCACTGAGCCGCGAGGAGGTGAAGCTCGACGAGGTGCTCGTAACGGGTTCGCGTGCTCCGCTCACTGCATTGCAGTCGGCAAAGATTGTGGCTGTCATTACGCGCGACGACATTCTGCGTGCGGAGGCAGCGAGTGTCAACGACATTTTGAAGTTAGTCCCGGGCGTGGATGTCCGTCAGCGTGGGGGCTTTGGTGTACAGACGGACATCTCCATCAACGGCGGCACGTTCGACCAGATTACCATTCTATTGAATGGCATGAATATTTCGAGTGCACAGACGGGTCACAACGCTGCCGATTTTCCAGTTTCGCTTTCCGACATTGAGCGCATCGAGGTTCTCGAGGGTGCTTCGGCACGTGTGTTCGGTTCGTCGGCGTTCAGCGGCGCCATCAACATCGTTACGCGTCAGGATGCCGAGAGCAATGTGTCGGTGGCTGCCGAGGGCGGATCGTTCGGTTCGTTCGGCGGCGACGCGAGCGTGAACCTTGCTACGGGTGCGGTGCGCCAGAAACTGAGCGGAGGCTACACGCAGAGCGACGGAGGCACGGAGAACAGCGACTTCCGCCGTCGTCGTGCCTACTACATGGGCCGTTGGGAGTCGCGCTACGTAGACCTGCAGTGGCAGGGCGGCTTCTCGTCGCAGGACTTCGGTGCGTCTACGTTCTACAGTGCGAAGTATAATAATCAGTTTGAGGCTACACGACGTTTCCTGGCGTCGGCACAGGCGGAGATAAAGCCGTGGGCTGACGACCGTTTCGTGCTCACGCCGATGGTCTACTGGCATAAGGATGTAGACCACTACCAGCTTATAAAGGGCAAGGAGGGCGCTGCTGCCGGCGAGAACTATCACCGTCTCGACACCTACGGCGGTTCGCTCAACGCTCATGCTACATGGCTGCTCGGCAAGACGGCGGCTGGCGTCGACGTGCGCCGCGAGCATATCCTGAGTACGGCGTACGGCGATGTGCAGCCGGAGGACAAATGGGTGTCTATCAGCGGCACCGACCGCAAGTATAACCGCCTCGGCGAGCGCACCAATACGAGTCTCTTCCTTGAGCATAACGTCATCGTGGGCGGCTTCACGCTTTCGGCTGGCTTGCTCGCCAACCGCAACACGGCGCTCGACGGCAAGTTCCGCCTCTACCCGGGTGTGGACGTGAGCTACCGCCCGAACGACGAGTGGAAGGTGTATGCTTCGTGGAACCGCGCGCTGCGCGTGCCAACGTACACCGACCTGTATACGAACAATGCGGTGCAGCAGGGCGACATTGCGCTGCGTCCGGAGAAGAACGAGGCGTTCAAGGTGGGCACACGCTACCGCACGCACGGCTTCGAGGCGCTGCTGAGCGGGTTCTACTCGAATGGTACGGACATCATCGACTGGGTGTATCCTACGGCTGAGAGCAAGAAGTATCAGGCGATGAACATCGGCAAGCTCGACAATATGGGCTACTCCGTAGATGCTGCGCTGCATCTGCAGGAGCTGCTGCCTGAGTTTTTCATCACGCGCATAAAGGCGGGCTATGCGTTCATCCATCAGAAACATTCTACCGACGGCGACGTCTACGGTTCGCTCTACGCGCTGGAGTATCTGCGCCACAAGGCTACGCTGCAGGTTGACCATCGCATCTGGCGACAGCTCTCGGCGTCGTGGGCGCTGCGCTGGCAGGAGCGCATGAACGGTTATCATCCATATACGAAGGTGGATGTGCGTCTGCAGTGGACTGCGCCTACATACAATATATATGTAAAGGCCGACAACATCACCAACCACCATTACTACGACCTGGGCAATGTCAGGCAGCCAGGCATCTGGGTTATAGCTGGTGCGAGTGTGAAACTGAAGTTCTAAAATGCTGACCGGGGCGTGGTAATGGCTTTACCGCATACATGTAATGCCATTACCGCGCCCCGGTTATATCATTACCGCGCCGCTGTAACGTTGTGCCCAGCTTGTGGTAACACTCGCTTTTCTGAAGTTTGTAGTTGAAAAACCCCACAGAATCCACTCTAAGTTTGTGGTTGAAAAAACTCCCACAGATTTCACTCTAAGTTTGTGGTTGAAAAAACTCCCACAGATTTCACAGATTCTCACAGATGTTAGGGCGTGTATACTTCCCACAGAATCCACAGATTTCACGGAATTTTTCTCAGCAAGAAAGTTCTGTGTAAATCTGTGAAATCTGTGGGAGAATATCTCATCAGAAAGAGAAATCTGTGGGAGAACATATCAGCAGAAAAAGATTTATTTTCTCATGCTCTAGTCCTTGCGATACTGCTCTAAGTTTGCAGTTGAAAAAACTCCCACAGATTTCACAGATTCTCACAGATGTTAGGGCGTGTATACTTCCCACAGAATCCACAGATTTCACGGAATTTTTCTCAGCAAGAAAGTTCTGTGTAAATCTGTGAAATCTGTGGGAGAATATCTCAGCAAGAAAGTTCTGTGTGTTCTGTGAAATCTGTGGGAGAATACCCAGCAAGAATGTTCTGTTCTGAATTCTGTGGGAGAATATAGATTTTGTTGTGTTGGTGAACTTCTTGCTCTGGCAAGCGGCAAAGCCGAGCGGAGACAAGTGCACCCCCTTGAAAGCACCATAACTTCTGTGTGTGAAATCTGTGGGAGAATATCTCAGCAAGAAAGTTCTGTGTGTTCTGTGGATTCTGTGGGAGAACATCTCAGCAGAAAGACATTTATTTTCTCATGCTCTGGTCCTTGCGATATTGCGTTGGCGACATGCCGAGGTGGCTCTTCGTGAACTTGCCGAAGAACGAGAGGTTGGGGAAGCCGAGCAGCTCCGATATCTCCTTGATAGAGAGGTTGGAGCGGCGCAAATATTTCTCAATCGCCTTCACCGTGTAACTGTGAATCCACTCCAGCGCCGTGCGACCCGTCACCTGCTTCGTGATGCTCGAGAGGTATTTCGGCGTGATGCACAGCTCCTGCGCGTACTTCTTCACCGGCTGCATCTTGCCGTTGTTAGCCGCCAGCAGCTCAATGAAGCGCTGGAAGAGCAGGTTGGCCTGCTTCAGGTTGCCGCCGTCGAAGGTGTATTCTACGTATGGCGTGATGATGGCGAAGAGCTCGTAGATAGTGCTTTGCAGCAGACAGTGCATTATCTCGCGGTGATAGAAGCCGTTCGGGTTCTTTATCTTGTGCTCTATGATGGCGTAGTATTTCATGAATATGTCCTGGCGCTCCTCGTTGAGGTGTACAATCGGATTCTTGGATATGTAGCCCATCAGCGCAAGGAAGTCGCTGTTCATCTGCACGCTTGTCTGTGCCGTCTTGTACGATATGCCCACGATCTTAGATTCGTAGTCGGGCGACACCAGCACGTTTTCCCACGTGGTGCTCGGCAGGCATATAACCACGTCGCCCGCCTTCGATGTATAGGTCTCTCCGTTCGATTCGTACTGCATGCGTCCCTTCATGCAGTAGGCCATCATAATCATCTCGAAGCGGTATGTGCCGTCTGTCTGCAGCACCTTGTCGATGCCGTCGAGCACAACCACATCGCCGTCAATATAGTCGGCGTTGCCGTAGTTGGCTATCAGCCCCATGTCAATCTTGAGTTCTGTCGTTTCGTTAGTCATTATGTCTAATTGTTTTAGTTTTTTACGCAAAGCTATTCGCCACAAAGATAGTCATAATTTCCTTATGTTGATTATCCTGTTTCTCCAATTTTATATTCTTTAAGTCAGATTTTGTTCTTTTATTATGCTGAGCACCGTTTCCGAGCATCGCAATGTCGCAGAAAAAGGGGAAAAACTATCCTTAGATGACAGAAAAGTTGTAACTTTGCACAAAGATCAGGCAATTAGTAAGCAAATAAAAACAAATAAAAACAAATATAAGAGAAAATGAATGTAGCTATTGTTGGTGCGAGTGGCGCTGTAGGACAGGAGTTCCTGCGCATCCTCGCCGAGAGAGATTTCCCCATTGACAATCTGGTGTTGTTTGGCTCTGAGCGTTCAGCCGGAAAGAAATACACCTTTAAAGGTAAGGAGTATGAGGTGAAGCTCTTGCAGCACAACGACGATTTCAAGGACATCGACGTGGCGTTCACGTCGGCTGGCGGCGGCACCTCAAAGGAGTTCGCCGAGACCATCACCAAGTACGGCGCCGTGATGATCGACAACTCGTCGGCTTTCCGCATGTGCGACGACGTGCCATTGGTTGTGCCCGAGTGCAACGCCGAGGACGCCCTGAACCGTCCGCGCGGCATCATCGCCAACCCTAACTGCACCACTATCATGATGGTTGTAGTGCTGAAGCCGCTCGAGCAGCTCAGCCACATCAAGCGCATACACATCGCCAGCTACCAGAGCGCTTCGGGCGCAGGCGCTGCTGCCATGGCAGAGCTGCAGGAGCAGTATCGCGAGCTGGTGAACAACGAGCCGGTGAAGGTGGAGAGGTTCCCGCACCAGCTGGCTTACAACGTCATCCCGCAGATCGACTCGTTCACCGACAACGGATATACCAAGGAGGAGATGAAGATGTTCAACGAGACTCGCAAAATTATGCACAGCGACGTGCGCTGCTCGGCAATGTGCGTGCGCGTCAGCTCGCTCCGCTCTCACTCTGAGTCAGTATGGATTGAGACCGAGCGCCCCATCAGCGTTGAGGAGGCTCAGAAGGCTATCGCTGCCGCTCCGGGCTGCACGCTGAAGGACGACCCGCAGAACCTCGTCTATCCGATGCCGCTTGAGACAGCAGGCAAGGACGACGTCTTCGTAGGTCGCGTGCGCAAGGACCTGGCTGACGACTGCGGTCTTACTTTCTGGCTCTCGGGCGACCAGATTCGCAAGGGTGCTGCGCTCAACGCCGTGCAGATTGCAGAGTACCTGTATAAGGTCGGCGATCTGAAGTAAACGCTAATAGGATAAAAAACGAACACGAATAGCACAAATTTCACGAATCGAAGGTTTATACATTCGTGAGCTTTGTGTTATTCGTGTTCGTTTTTTTTATATTAAGCAATATTATAATGTGTTCTTTTATCTCGCTTCTTTCAGCAGTCTGCGCGCAAACTCAATTATTGTATCCTCGCCGCGCAGCCAATCCTCTGTCTTCAGCGCCACGTTGTAGTCGGGATCGATGCCAAACTCGGTCGGCTGCTTCTGCTTGTCGTACATCGGGCACGCCGAGAAACGCACGCTCCAGCCCACGGGCAACTCGGTAGAGAAGGGCATTCCGGCGCCGCCGCCCGTGCGGTCGCCCACGACGGTGACGTTAGGGCAGCAGCGCATGTACTTCACGAACTCGTTAGCCGCACTGTACACCGCGCGGTTCGTTAGCACCACCACCGGCTTCTGCCATCTTATGCCGTTCGACGGCTTCAGATACTGCGCCTCCATCTTCGAGAAAGCGTCGTGCGCCTTGCCCGTCTTGTGCTGCATGTAGCCCACAAGCAGCCGCTCGTTGCAGAAACGCGCCGCCAGCTGTTCAGCTGCCGTGAGCAGTCCGCCGCCGTTGTCGCGCAGGTCGATGATGAGTCCGTTGCAGGGCGCCAGATAGAGCATCACGTTGTCGAGATTGCCCTCGCCGAACGCGTATGCGAACGTCGTGCAGCGCACATATCCCGTGTTGTCGTCGAGCACGCGGTAGCGCAGCCCGGCGGCGATGCGGTAGTCGGTGCCGAGATACTTCGAGAGCAACGTGTCGCTCACGTTCGACGGATAGTCCTCGTGCCACGACCAGTTGCGCGCCACGTCCCACGCCGAGTACATGTTCACGTGTCCGTCGCGCAGTTCGCCCAGCATGTTGCCCAGCACCTCGAACAGTTGCGCCTCGGTCATGTCGTCCGTGACCTGCCGGCTGTAGCGAGTGTGCACCTCATTCCAGTCGAGTCCGTACTGCTCGCGCTTGTAGTCGAAGAAGCAGTAGTGCTCGTCGATGGCACGCCAGAGAGCCTCGAAGTTGCCGCGCGCATTGTCGGCATACTCAGTCTCGTCGACGCACGCCGTTGTGAGGAACAGCAGCGCTGCAAACATTATCTGTATTATTCTTTTCATGTTTCTTTGTCTTTTAAGGGGGTGCGACTATAGCTTCACGGTGCGGAACCGTCTCACGATGCCGATGACCAGCGCATGCGTATACGTGTGCTGCTTGAGGTTGTTCACGTTCGCCTGACGCCAGTCGCCGAGGTATCCGATGCGCCATGTAGTATGCAGCGCGCGGAAGTCGAGCGTGAGCATCTGGCGCAGCGACGGCGTAGACGCCACGGTTGTAGGCACGCAGTTGTGGTCGTAGTTGCCGCGTGAGAATATCTCGTAGTAAGATTGTCCGTAGTTGGGCGAGAACATCAGTCCGCAGAGCGGCGCCGACGCCTCGTAGTGCAGCGTGAACGGACGCTTCTGGCGCTTGAAAAGTCGGAAGTCGAAGTCGGCAGCAACGGTAGGTTTCAGCTGCAGGGCGAAGCGCGCCTGTGCAGGATTGTTGCTTCCGCGTGTGTTGTAAAGAAAACCTGCGCTTAGCTCGGCAGTGCCGCCGGCAAGAAGGCGCAAGCCGCAACTGCCCACGGGCATTTGCCACTTGCGCAGCAGCGAGTAGCCGAACGTATATCCGCCAGCAATCTCACCGCCGTTGCCCGAGCGGTTGTCGGCAAAGGCGATGTTGCCCTCGTGCAGCAACTGGTGCACGAAGCGGGCAGAGTCGTTCTCGCGGTGTGTGTGCGAGATGAAGCGCACATCCGTACCGCGATATTTCTCGGGCGAGAGATAAGTGTCGAGAATATTGGTGTAGCCAATGCCCAGCATAAGAGCGTTCTCTCTTATGGGGTGCTGTTTCTGAGGCTGCTGTTGTAGGGGGTGCTGTTGTAGGGGGTGCAGTTGTCTCAACTGCACCGACCTATCAGTATCTGGGTAATCTGGTGCAGTTGAGACAACTGCACCCCCTAAAATAGCATCCCCTTGAGTGTTGTTTGTTGGTGCAGTTGAGACAACTGCACCCCCTGCAACAGCATCCCCTGAGATACACCATAGTATGGCGACTAATAGACTAAAGATCCTCATTCTCGGTGAAAAGATTAAGTTGACCAGTCATTTCGTCTATCACCTGCTGCTGGCTCTTGCCCGCATCGGGGTCGAGGTTCGTGTCTTCCGCATCGTCGCCCTCGCCGTCTTCGTCCTCCTCCTTTTCGGGTTCGGGGAAGCGTGTAGGCTCCAGTTCCTTCACGTCGAGCACGTCGAACGTAGTGACGCGCTTGCCCTTCGCCTTGAAGCCCTTCACGGCGATGAACTCCTCGGCGTCTATCTCCAGCGGCGGGCGCTGCATCTCCGTTCCGTCGGGCGCTGTTGTGGGCGCAAGGCTCACCTCGAAGCGCGGGAACGGCGTGTCGGTGAGCATCACCAGCTTGCTCTTCGGGTTCTCGCCGATGTAGTTCTGCCAGCGCTTTGTAGCCTCCATGCGGAAGCGCTTCAGGTAGAGACAGTAGCCGTTGTCGGCGTCGAACAGCACAGCCGTCCACACCTTGTCCGGGTCCCACTTCTCTATGATCTTTATGTTGTCCTCGTAATGGTTGTTGGCGTCGAACGTAGAGATGTAGAAGTTGCCGTCGTCGAGCACCACGAGTATCGAGTCCTCGTCGAAGAACTCGCCCAGCAAGCGTCCGTGCTCGTCGTAGTTCAAGCGGTTCACGTCGGGGTCGTACCACACCTTTCTGCCGCCCAGCGTAGAGTGGCCATGGCTCTTCAGACCGATGCGGTGAATAGGGTTGCGCGTCACGAGGTTGCCCTTCGATGTGCGTCCCTTGATGCCCACCTCCGAGAAGTCCTTTTCGATGAATATGTTTCTCAGGCGCGGGTTAGCCTCCAGCGTCACCTTTATCACCTCCGCCTCGCCGTTGGGGTTGGCTGTGAAGTAGAGGATGCGCGAGCCTGGTGTGCCCTGCGTGCAGTCGTATTCGCGACCCGCCGTCATCGTAGGCACGAAGAATCGCTTTATGTACGAAGCGCCGCCCTTTCCGTCGCGGTAAACCACGTTGTATATGGTGCGCTTGTCGTTCTTCTTGAACACCTGCACGTGCAGAATGTTCTTTCCGACGAATATCTTGTCGGCGGCATGCACCATCTTGTACTTGCCGTCCTTGAAGAACACGATGATGTCGTCGATGTCTGAGCAGTTGCACACGAACTCGTCCTTCTTCAGACCCGTGCCGATGAATCCCTCGGCGCGGTTGATGTAGAGCTTCTGATTAGCCTCCACAACCTTCGACGCCTCGATAGTGTCGAAGTTGCGAATCTCGGTGCGGCGCGGGTGGTCCTTGCCGTACTTCTCGCGCAGGAACTCGAACCAATGGATAGTCACCTCGGTCATGTGCGCCAGGTCGTACTCTATTTCCGCCAGCTCTGCCTTTATGCGCGCTATCAGTTCGTCGGCCTTGTCCTTGTTGTATTTCAGGATGCGCTGCATCTTTATCTCGAGCAGTCGCAGAATGTCGTCGCGCGTAATGTCGCGGTGGAACGAATACTCGAAGTTCTGTACACGGAACACCTGCGTCTTGAACGGTTCGAGCTTAGAGTCGATGAAGTCGACCACCTCGTCCTGCGACTTAGCCTGCTCGAACTTCTTCTCCTTGTAGATGCGCTCCTCGATGAAGATGCGCTCCAACGACGAGAAGAAGAGTTGCTCCTCAAGTTCAGCCTTGCGTATCTGCAGCTCGCGGCGCAAGAGGCCCATAGTAGAGTCGGTAGAGTGGCGCAGCACGTCGCTCACGGTGAGGAAGCACGGCTTGTTGTTTTCGATGACACAGCAGTTGGGCGAGATGTTTATCTCGCAGTCGGAGAAGGCGTAGAGCGCGTCGATAGTCTTGTCGGACGACACGCCCGGCGCCAAGTGAACCTGAATCTCCACCTCGGCAGCCGTGTTGTCGTCCACCTTCTTAGCCTTTATCTTACCCTTCTCGATGGCACGCAGAATGGAGTCGATGAGCGTAGATGTAGTCTTCGAGAACGGAATCTCGCGAATGACGATAGTCTTCGGGTCGAGCTTCTCTATCTTTGCGCGCACCTTCACGGTGCCTCCGCGCTGTCCGTCGTTGTACTTTGCAACGTCTATCGAACCGCCCGTAGGGAAGTCGGGGTAGAGGTGGAACTCCTCGCCGCGCAGATATGCGATGGCAGCGTCGCAGATCTCCACGAGGTTGTGTGGCAGAATCTTCGAGCTGAGACCCACGGCGATGCCCTCAGCGCCCTGCGCCAGCAGCAACGGGAACTTCGCCGGCAGCGTGATAGGCTCCTTGTTGCGTCCGTCGTAAGAGAGCTGCCAGTCGGTAGTCTTAGGGTTGAACACCACGTCAAGCGCGAACTTGGAGAGTCGCGCCTCGATGTAACGCGGCGCCGCAGCACGGTCGCCCGTGAGGATGTTACCCCAGTTGCCCTGGCAGTCGACGAGCAAGTCTTTCTGTCCCATCTGCACGAGAGCGTCGCCGATGGAAGCGTCGCCGTGCGGGTGGAACTGCATAGTGTGTCCGACGATGTTCGCCACCTTGTTGAAGCGTCCGTCGTCCATGCGCTTCATCGAGTGGAGTATGCGTCGCTGCACAGGCTTTAAGCCGTCCTCGATATGAGGCACAGCGCGTTCCAGGATTACGTAGGATGCGTAGTCGAGGAACCAGTTCTGATACATTCCGCTAAGGTGGTGTACGGCAGATGCGTCGAAGCGGTTAACAGGCTTGTAGTCGGTGTGTTCGCTCGGCATCGTGTCTTTTATCTCGTCGTCCATATATGATGTGAGTATATATAATTAATGTGTATTTTAATGCTTACAGGCAAAAGTACAAAATTTTTTCTAAAATCAAGCCGTGTTATTCAGAATAATAGTTGTAACTTTGTAAAGTAGCATTAAACATAAACATTCAAATGGGAGAATATATAGTATCGGCGCGTAAATACCGCCCGATGACGTTCGACTCGGTGGTGGGGCAGGCTGCTCTCACCGCTACGCTGAAGAACGCCGTGAAGAGTGGCAAGCTGGCGCACGCCTACCTGTTCTGCGGTCCGCGCGGAGTGGGCAAGACGACGTGTGCGCGCATCTTCGCCAAGGCAATCAACTGCATGAACCCCACAGCCGACGGCGAGGCATGCGGCGAGTGCGAGAGCTGCAAGGCGTTTGCGGAGGGTCGCTCGTACAACATCTTCGAGCTCGACGCAGCCAGCAACAACTCCGTAGAGCACATCAAGTCGCTCATGGAGCAGACACGCATACCGCCGCAGGTGGGCAAGTACAAGGTGTTCATTATCGACGAGGTGCACATGCTCTCGCAGGCTGCCTTCAACGCCTTTCTGAAGACGCTCGAGGAGCCGCCGGCTCACGTGGTGTTCATACTCGCCACCACCGAGAAGCACAAGATTCTGCCTACCATTCTCTCGCGTTGTCAGATATACGACTTCGAGCGAATGACCGTAGAGAACACCATCAACCACCTGAAGCATGTGGCTGAGAAGGAAGGCATCACGTACGAGGAGGAGGCTCTGGCGCTCATAGCCGAGAAAGCCGACGGCGGAATGCGCGACGCGCTCTCCATATTCGACCAGACGGCGAGCTTCTGCCAGGGCAACATCACGTACGAAAAGGTGATAGAAGACCTCAACGAGCTGGACGCCGACAACTACTTCAAGTTTGTCGACTACGCGCTGGCGAACAAGGTGAGCGAGTGCATGGTGCTCCTGAACTCGATTATAGAAAAGGGCTTCGACGGAGGCAACCTCATCAATGGACTCGCCTCGCACGTGCGCAACGTGCTCATGGCTAAGGACGAGCAGACGCTGAAGCTGCTCGAGGTGAGCGAGCAGCAGCGCGCCAAGTACAGCGCGCAGGCTAAGGCGTGCCCTACGCAGTTCCTCTACAAGGCTCTGAAACTGATGAACCAGTGCGACCTGAGCTACCGACAGAGCAGCAACAAGCGCCTGCTCGTGGAGCTGACGCTTATCCAGGTGGCGCAGATCACGCAGCCGGAGGATGCCGACAGCGCGGGGCGTAGCCCCAAACAGCTGAAAACCCTGTTCAAACTTCTTGATTTCACCCGGACGAAAGCGGCTCAGCAGGTGGCTGCTCCGGGCAATGCGGCATCCGCGGCTTCGGTTCAGTCGGGTGTCGCCCAAACCGTTGCTGCCCAGCAGCAGGCTCCGGCAGCATCTGTGGCAGGTGGATCAACCAATGCAGCTGCGCCTTCTGCAACTTCTTCTGCGGCGTCTATGGCTTCTTCTGCAGCGAAACCCGCAGCGGGCGGTCCGCGCCTTAAGCTGTCGTCGCTCGGCATGACCTTCCAAAGTCTACAGCGCAAGGAGGCTGTGGCTGCGAAGAAGGAGGCTGAGGTGACGAACAAGGACGAGAACGAGCAGTTCACGCAGGAACTCCTCGAGTTGCAATGGCTCTCGATGTGCAACCGTATGCCGCAGAAGATGGTGGGCCTCGCCTCCAGAATGAAGAACATGCAGCCGCGTATAGCCAACTTCCCCGACATCGAAGTGCTGGTAGACAACCAGATGCTGCTCGACCAGGTGAACGAGATAAAGGGCCGCATCCGCGTTACGCTCGCCAAGGCTCTGCACAACGGCGGCATCACTCTCTCGCTACGCCTTGCTGAGGCTGAGGAGATAAGTCGCCGAAAGACAAAGAAAGAGGTGTACGACGAACTGATGCAGCAGAAGGAGGTGAAGGCGTTCGTGGAGTCGCTGGGGCTGGAACTTGTTTAAAAGTAAAAAAGGGCTTTTAAAAGTAAAAAAGTAAAAGAGTAAAAAAGTAAAAAGAGCTTTTAGTAAGCGTAGGAGGGAGTTTTGACACACCCTCCTCCTACCTTTGAATCGTTAACTATTCAATTTTCCAAATACTATTGTTTTGACTTTACTCTCTATTTTTTATATGTCTTCGCAGTAAAACCTCACGAAAAGTCATCGTCACCCGAACGGAATCTGATCGGACGGCGAACGGAATCTGATCGGGCGGCGTACGGAATCTGATTGGACGGCGTACGGAATCCGATTGGACGGCGGACGCGAACGGTGAGAAAAGCTTAGGTCGTGTAAACAGAACCGTGACACAGTTCAGTTTACACGACAATTCTGTTTACACTCTCTTCTCCACAATGCTTTCGATGTACTTGCACACCATGTTGATGCCTTTCAGATTGTCGCCACCCTCGGGTATGATAATATGAGCGAAGCGCTTTGTAGGCTCGATGAACTGCTCGTGCATCGGCTTGAGCACCTTCAGATATCGGTCGACAACCATGGAGACGGTGCGTCCGCGGTCGATGGTGTCGCGCTGAATGTTGCGTATGAGTCGCTCGTCGGGGTCGCAGTCGACGAAGATGCGCAGGTCCATCATGTCGCGCAGGCGCTTGTTGAGCAGCGTCATGATGCCCTCCACTATTATCACCGGCTTCGGCTCTACGTGTATGGTCTCCTTCTCGCGGTTGCACTTCAGGTACGAGTACGTAGGCTGCTCGATGGCGCGGCCCTCGCGCAGCTCGTTAATCTGCTTTATGAGCAGTTTCCAGTCGAAGGCGTCGGGATGGTCGAAGTTGATGGCACGGCGCTCCTCTTCGGTCATGTGCGACGTGTCGTTATAGTACGAGTCGAGCGGCACTACAGCCACGTGGTGCGGCGGCAATGTCTCAACAATCTTTTTCACTACCGTTGTCTTGCCGGAACCAGTGCCGCCGGCAATACCGATTATCGTAATCTTGTCGTTTGTCATAATCTTATGCTTATTGATATATTGCGCTGAACATTCTGCTGTAGAACTCGGCTTTGCGCTCGGGTTTCATGGGGTAGGCGCGCGAGCTGCTGGGCATGCGCCAGAGGCGTAGCGTGCGGTCGGCGAAGGCGAACTGCACGTTCTCGCCCACCTTCGGCTGCGTCTTTATGTCGAAGCAGGAGCAGAGCACGTCGGTGGCTTTCTGCCCCGTGGTGACGATGTCGGTGAGCTCGGGCAGCGAGTCGACCATCGCCTTAAGGTCTGTCGGCTCCACTACCTCCAGGTCTTTGTCAGACGCCGTGTTCTTCAGACGGCGCACCTCCGTCGCCGTGTCGTACATGCCTATGCGATGCTCGTTGAGGAACGGGACGATGAGGTCGAGTCGGAAAGTCTTGTGCTCGGTGTCGACGAAGTGGAGCTTGTCGCTGTAGAAGCACAGTCCGAAGATGCGCCACATGTCGTTGGTGAAGTTGGGGTAGTAGAAGCGCATCGACCAGCGCTGCTCGCCCGGCGGAAAGCTGCCCAGCATGAGCAGTCGGCAGCCGTCGGGGAGGAATGGGGTGAACGGATGGCGCTCGGTATTCATGAGTTTTGAATTTTGAATTTTGAGTTTTGAATTGTTGCCAGAGGCAATTTTGAGTTTTGAGTTTTGAGTTTTGAATTTTCGGCTGTGCCGATTTTGAGTTGTTTATTTTTGAATTGTTAGCTTTTAATTCAAAATTCAAAACTCTTTAAATCAAAATGCGCAACGCGCATAATTCAAAATTCAAAACTCAAAATTCAACATTATTTCTGCTCCTTCACCAGGTACACTACTACCGGCAAGTGGTCTGAGTAGCCGTCGAGCCATACGCCGCCTGCTGTAGTACGCTTCGGCGCGCCCTTGTATCTGCCCTCGCTCTGTATGAGATACGGGCGAATGTGAATCTGGTGCTGGAAGTACTTCAGCGTAGAGAAGTCCTTAGAGCCGTTGGCGTTGAGCAGATTCGGCGTCATCACAATCTGGTCGAAGAGGTTCCATGTGCCGTTGTAGAAGAGCGTGCCCTTGCCCTGCTTTGTGAGCAGGTTGTACCACGGGTTGTACATGTCGTCCTTGCCCGTCTTCTCGATGGTAGGCTTGCAAGAGAGCGCTTCGGTCATCGACTTGTTGGTAGGGTCGTCGTTCATGTCGCCCATCACGAATACCTTGCACTTCTTGTTGGCACGCAGCAGCGAGTCCTTCACGGCGCGCACCTGTCTGCCTGCCACCTCGCGATAGTAGGACGTGGTGAAGCGGCTGGGCCAGTGGCACACGATTACGGCTACCGGCTCGCCAGCGAGAGTGCCGCTCACGGTGAGGAATCCGCGTGTGATGAAGTTGGAGTCCTTAGGCTCTTCGGGCACGTAGGGCACGAGGCGCACGTCCTTCACGGTGAAGAAGCGTGGGTTGTAGAGCATGGCGCAGTCGATGCCGCGGCGGTCGGGTCCCTCTACGTGTACATATTTATATCCGCGCTGCTTCAGCGGAGCCTGCGCTGTGAGGTCGTCGAGCACCTTCGAGTTCTCCACCTCCGACATGCCTACTATGGCGCAGCCGATGCCCGGCAGCTTGTCGGTGCCAAGGTCGGCGATAGCCTGCGCCATGTTGCGCAACTTGTGGGTGTACTTCAGTCCGTTCCACTTGTACGAGCCGTTGGGCAGGAAGTCGTAGTCGCGCTTGCCCTCGTCGTGGCAAGTGTCGAAGAGATTCTCCTGGTTGTAGAAACCTACAGCGTAGAGATTAAACTTTTTCTGAGCCGATGCTCCGAGAGTGATGCAGAGGAGCAAGGCGAGGATAAAAAGATTCTTTTTCATTTTAGTTATTTGCTTTTTTATTCTTGTTTCGTTTAATACATGAGTATATAGTGCAAAGTTACAGTAAATCCTTATTATTGCACCCTGTTTCATGCTTTTTTTGCATTAAAATACAAAACGTTACGCCCTTTTTGTGTGTTGCAGCATTGAAACACTATATTAATATAAATAAAGTTGGGAAACATTTCTTTAATTGAATAAAAATGTGTTACTTTGCAATCTATTTCATTTGCTGCATGCTTGCGAGCTTTCCGTGGTTAGGATGAGACCTTTGCACGGCTGGCTGAAGTAAGGAAATGTAGCAGCGGCGATATAAACGAAATTTCATTAAATAATTATAAACACTTACATGCAAAAGAAGCTTAAATTAGCAGTGCTGGCAATGTGCTGCGCTCCGTCTGCATTCGCACAGACAGCAGCCGACTCGATCGGCTTCCACAGCGAAGCGGCGAGCGAGGCTGCCTTCACTTTCACAGAGGCACAGCTCGGTGAGGACGACGATATGACACAGAACGTGACCATCGTCAACTCTAACACCGACATCTATGCCAGCCAGGTGGGCTATCTGTTCTCACCGGCACGTTTCCGCTATCGTGCATTCGATCAGAAGTACAACGAAGTTTATCTCAACGGATTGCTGCTGAACGATATGGAGAGCGGACAGTTCCGTTACTCTCAGGTGGGCGGTCTGAACAACATGACACGCAACCAGGAGTTCGCCCTTCCGTTCGAAAGCAACAACTTCGCAATGTCAGGCATGGGCGGATCGAACAACTACAACTTCCGTCCGTCGGCAATGCCCGTAGGCCACCGCTTGACAGTAAGCGGCGCCAACCGCAACTACACCCTGCGCGGCATGTACTCGTACAGCAGCGGACTCTCTGAGAAGGGATGGGCGTTCACAGGCAACGTGAGCTACCGCTGGGCACGCAACGGATACGTAGAGGGCACATTCTACAACTCGCTCTCTTACTTCCTCGCCGTGCAGAAGGTGATGGGCAACCACAGCCTCTCGCTCTCTACATGGGGCAACCCGACGGAGCGCTCTACACAGGGTGCTGCAACGGACGAGGTCTACTGGCTCGCCAACAACCGCTACTACAACCCCTACTGGGGCTACCAGAACGGCAAGAAGCGCAACTCGCGCGTCGTGAACGACTTCGCTCCGAGTGCCATCCTCACATGGGACTGGAACTTCAACGAGAACTCGAAACTCACTACGTCGTTCTTCGGCAAATACTCTATGTACAAGAGCACAAAGCTCAACTACAACAATGCCGACAACCCGCATCCTAACTACTGGAAGAACCTGCCGTCGAGCTACTACGATGTATGGTACGGCAACAACGACTCGTATCGCACAGAGCAGGCTTACGAAGACTGGAAGACATCGTACGACTACTGGCGCGCATCGAAGGCTAACCGACAGATCAACTGGGACCGCCTCTACTATGCTAACAAGAACACGGCAGCTCAGGGCGGCGACGCTATGTACTATATCCAGGCTAAGCACAACGACAACCTCATGTTCTCGCTCGCTTCTACCTTCAACCACCAGATTGACAAGGACAAGAAGTTCAACGTAGGCGTGATAGCTGCCACAAACAAGGCTATGCACTACCAGACTATGGAGGACCTGCTCGGCGCTTCTCAGTTCCATAATATCAACACTTATATTATCTCTGACAAGTACACCGCAGCTTCGCCCGAAGCACAGTACGACCTCAACCATCCTAACGCTGTAGTGAAGGAAGGCGACCGTTTCGGCTACGACTACAACCTCTTCATCAATAAGGGCAAACTCTGGACATCGTACACCGAGAACTTCGGACCGCTCAACTATACCGTGGCTGCCCGACTCGGCTACACATCTATGCAGCGCGAAGGCAAGATGCGCAACGGTCTGGCTGCTAACAACTCGTTCGGCAAGAGCAAGACAGCGGAGTTCGTTGACGGCGGCTTCAAGTTCGGCTCTAACCTCACGCTCGGACGCGGCAACGTGCTCACACTCGGCGTAGGCTACGAGCACCGCGCTCCTGAAGCACGTGCGGCATTCATGTCGCCGGAGGTGAACAACGACTTCGTTCAGGGTCTCAAGAACGAACGCATCTTCAGCACAGAGCTCGGCTATATGTACGAGAACTCTTGGCTCCACCTCAACCTCAAGGGCTACTACAGCCGCATGACCAACGTTTCCGACTGGCAGAACTTCTATAACGACGACACCAACTCGTTCATCTACGTGTCGATGACCGATATGAACAAGTCGTACTACGGTGCGGAGCTCGGCGCCAAGTTTACGCTCACCAGCTTCCTCGACGTGAAGCTCATCGGTACAATCAGCGAGGCGAAGATTACGAACAACTCTAAGCTCTGCTACATGGAGTCGACAAGCGCTACGCTGCACGGCACAGGTCAGGAAGGCGAGAACTACGACTACATACACAACAAGGGCATGCGCGACAGCGGCACACCGCTCACAGCGCTCAGCCTCGGCGTAAGCTACCACCAGAAGGGGTGGTTCATCGACCTCAACTGCAACTACTACGACCGCATCTATCTGTCATACTCGCCCAACTACCGTTTCGACGAGAACATCAAGCGTCGTAACGACGTGATGAAGGCGCTCGACCGTCCTATCATCAACGACGTGACCGGCGAAATCATCCCCGGCGCACTCGACCAGGCTAAGGGACACGGCGGATTCATGCTCGACGGCTCAATCGGTCGCAGCATATATCTCAAGCACGGCTCGTTGTCAATCAACCTCATGGTGCAGAACATCCTCAACAACCGCAACATCGTTACTGGCGGTTACGAGCAGAGCCGAAGCGGATACACACAGAGTGCTAACCTGCGCGGATATTCGTTCGAGAAGAACCCGTTCAAGTTCTACGCTTTCGGTACAAACGGTATGCTGAACATTACTTATAAATTCTAAATCACAGAAAGAAGATGAAAAGTTTAAAATATCTGAAACTCGCGCTCTTCGCGCTTGTTATAGGTCTTTCGGTTACATCTTGTATGGATGACGACTGGACAGACCCTACTGGCGAGGTGGCACCGTTCGGCAACAACCAGCTTCAGGAGACCAACGTCGTTAACATCGCCGACTTGAAGTCGAAGTACAGCGCGCTGCTGAAGGACAAGGTGAACGACACCGTACGCATCGCTGATGGTGTGCAGATTAAGGCTCGCGTAACGGGCAACGATATCTCTGGCAATATCTACAACCAGATTATGCTCGAGGACGCTACCGGCGGCATCGTCATCAGCGTTGCTCAAGGCGGTATGTGCGGTCAGCTGCCTATCGGTCAGGAAGTGCTCATCGACCTCGGCGGACTCTACTATGGTGCTTACCGTACACAGCCGCAGATTGGCGTTCCGTACACCGATTTCAAGAAGAACCAGACTTACCCGAGCCGCATCAGCCGCACCGAATGGCAGACTCGCTTCAAGATTCTCGGCAAGGCAGACGCTTCGCTCGTCGTGCCTCATGTGTTCGAGACTTCAGAAATCAGCACTCTAAACAATGAGACTGTGTCAATGAAGTATTCAGGACAAATCGTAACGCTGAAGGGTGTTGAGTTCGACACCGCAGACGGCACGGTTACATTCGCTCCCGAGGCAGAAGGTGCTGCAACAGGCTATGGCGTTACACGCTACTTCAAGGGCTACACCGCTCAGAAGAAGCAGATAGGCATCCGCACAAGCTGCTACGCTAAGTTCGCTGCAGAGACACTGCCGAAGGGTAAGCTCAACGTAACCGGTATTCTCACCGTCTACAAGACCAGCGCAACGTCGTCTTACGGCACAACCGTGCAGCTCGTTCTGCGCTCGCAGTCTGATATCGAGGTGCTCGAGCCGGAGAAGAACAAATAAAGCCTTAGTGATATAGCATTATCGGCAGCAAGGCTATCCACATTATTATTAATATACAACAAGCAAACAAACAAAAGAATATGAAAAAGATATTTTTCTCAATGCTCGTCGCAGCGATGGCGGCATTCACATTCACAAGCTGTGAGGACGTTCCCGAGGCTTATGAAATTCCTGATGGCGGCAACGGCGGCGGTTCAACCGAAATGACAGGCAATGGTACCGCAGAAAGTCCTTACACTGTAGAGGACATCAAGAAGCATGGCGCCACTGGCAGCAATGTCTTCGTTAAGGCTTACATCGTAGGCTTCGTTCCCGACAAGTCTATCGACGAGGCTAAGTTCACAGCCGTGGGTTGTGAGGTAGCAAGCAACGTTCTCATCGCAGCTTCTGCTGACGAGACTTCTGTTGACAACGTAATGCCGGTACAGCTTCCTGTAGGTGATGTTCGCAACGCAATCAACCTCAAGGACAATCCTGCAAACTACAAGCAGGAGGTGGTTCTCTGTGGTAACATTGAGGCTTACTTCGGCAAGACTGGTCTGAAGTCGGTAGTTTGGGCTAAGCTCGGCGACAAGGAGTTCGGTGCAAAGCCTGGTACAGAGCCTGGCGGCGATACAGGAGCTGCTGGCACACCGAAGGGCACTGGTACAAAGGACGATCCGTTCAACAGCGTAGCTGCGAATGCTGAGGCAAGCAAGCTGGCTGCAAACGCTGTGTCTGAGCAGGGCTACTACATCAAGGGTAAGGTAGTATCTGTGAAGGAGGCTTTCTCTGCACAGTTCGGCAACGCTTCTTTCTACATCTCTGACGACGGCAAGGCAGACGGACAGTTCCTCGTGTTCCGTTCGCTCTATCTCGGCAACCAGAAGTGGACAGAGGGTCAGCCTAACATCGCTGAAGGCGACGAGGTTGTGGTTTACGGCAAGCTCACCAACTACTACGGCAATACTCCTGAGACTGCTCAGGGCACTACATACCTTGTGTCTGTAAACGGCAAGACAGAGGGCGGTTCTACTGGTGGCGAGGACAAGCCGGGCGAGGACAAGCCTGCAGGCAATGGCAATATCGCTATCAACGGCACAACACTCACACTCTCTAACCCGAGCGTTCAGGCTGGTGCAACAACAGTAGAGGTGGTTCCTGGCGACTTCTATACAGAGAATGGTGCTGAGGTTACAACCATCACTCTTAAGGACGGCACAAAGATCGTCTTCGACGCAAACGGCGAGAAGAATGGTCCGAAGTATTACACTGGTAACGGCTACTCTAACATCCGTGTTTACAAGAACAACATGATTACATTTGAGGGTCACAAGGCAATCGCTAAGATAGAGTTCAGCTGCGATGTAGACAAGAATAAGAATGTCAATTGCGTCGGCAACGAGACTGCTACTGTTGTTATCGACGGCAAGACAATGACTTATACAAACGTCTTCAAAGAGGCTTCTGGCGGTGGCGTCCAGTTGCGTATAAACAAGATTGTAATCACATACGCTAAGTAATAGGCTTATTTACTATCGTAAGTAATACGATTCTTTAATATTCCAAGCCGTTTCAAACATTGAAGCGGTTTGGAATTTTTGTTTTCAAAAATTTGTGGGTCTCATAAAAAAATCGTAACTTTGCATCCGCTAAGCGTTTGAAAGCGAATTATTTATTTAACACTATAACAATTTAAACAAAAATGAAGAAGGGAATTCATCCAGAAAACTATCGCCCCGTCGTATTCAAGGATATGTCCAACGGCGATATGTTCCTTACAAAGTCTACATGCAAGGCTACAGAGACAGTAGAGTTTGAAGGCGAAACTTACCCAGTAGTAAAAGTCGAAATCTCAAGCACATCTCACCCGTTCTATACTGGTAAGAGCAAGCTTGTCGATACTGCAGGTCGCGTAGATAAGTTCATGAACCGCTACGCAAAGGTTCGCAAGTAAGGAAAAGAACGAGATATATACTTCAGATAGACACGCTCTATTTTTGAATATGAATATTGAGGGTGTGTTCCATTCGTAGTTGCATATGCGTATGGAATACACTCTCTTTTTATTTGTAAAAAGGGACTTTTAAAAGTAAAAAAGTAAAAGAGTAAAAAGGGACTTTTAAAAGTAAAAAAGTAAAAAGGCTTTTTAAAAGATATATTCAGATGAAGCAATATTATAAATACGCATTGCGCTGCGCAGCGATGGCTGTGCTGATGCTCTCTGCGCTCACCTTCAGCGCTTGTGGAGACGACGAGGAGGGCGGCAACGGCAGCCAGAGCGGACAGGTAGACAAGAAGAACAAGAACGCTAACGTGCCGTCGGCTGCCAATGGCTACAACAAGGCGATACAGCGCACCGAATTCCCAGCTCTGAAGCAGGGCGGCAAACAGAAGGTGCTGGTTTATCGTATGAAGTCGACGGCGTACGACAAGGACGGTGTGAACTTCTCGGTGGAGTGGGACTGCAACAAGCGTTCGCAGCGCTGGACGTGCTATCAGATGCACCGCGGATATTCGGGCAAGTACAGTCGTGTGTCAAACTTCTATTTCGACACGACAAACCTCACGGCAGACGAATACTACGACGAGTTCAACTACTTCCCAGGCTATGACCGCGGACATATCTGTCCGAGCGGCGACCGCACGGCGTCGGAGGAGATGAACGCTCAGACGTTCGTAATGACGAACATGCAGCCGCAGTATCATCAGTTCAACGGCTACGACGACAGCGGCAACAGCGGTTTGTGGGTGCGTATGGAGAACCAGCTGCGCAAGTGGGCTGACAAGCTCTCTGTAACGGATACTATCTTCGTTTGCAAGGGTGGCACAATCGACAGCGAGGCGAACATCATCACGCGCATCAACGGCAAACTCATTGTGCCGAAGTATTTCTACATGGCTATCCTGCGCAAGAGTTCGTTCGGATATGCGGGCATGGCGTTCTGGAGCGACCAGACAAAATCATGGCGCATGAACGAGACGTTACGTTCACACGCCATTTCTATCAGCGAGCTTGAGAAGCGCACTGGCATCGACTTCTTCTGCAATCTGCCTGATGATGTGGAGGCGCAGGTCGAGAAGACGTTCAACCCGAGTGTCTGGTCGGGCTTATAATCTTTCTCTTCCCACAGATGTATTGTAGGAGGGTATGGCATCCTTGCCGTACCCACGCACCCAAAGAGATAATCTCCCACAGAATTCACTCTGCTGAGATAATCTCCCACAGAATTCACAGAACCCACAGAACTTTCTTGCTGAGAAAAACTCCCACAGAATTCACGGAACACACAGAACTTTCTTGCTGAGAAGAACTCCCACAGAATTCACAGAATACACAGAACTTTCTTGCTGAGAAGAACTCCCACAGAATTCACAGATTTACACAGATTTTTATAGCAAAAGGTTCTGTGTGTTCTGTGAATTCTGTGGGAGAATAACGCAAATCAGCATCTGTGTAAATCTGTGAAATCTGTGGGAGTTTTTGCATCCTAACGTATAGTGTGAAATCTATGGGATTCCTTAGAAGTTATTTCTTTGTGCTGTTCGTAGCCCACAGCCCTGCGAAGGTGAACGCTCCGTTGATCATGAGCAGCTCGTAGCCGAAGCGGTAGCCCCAGAGATGCTGCGCGGTGATGTCGAGAGCGTAGCAGAGTAGGGGTGAGGCGAGGCAGACGTATGGCACGAGGCGGTCGTTGACGGCGCGGCGCGTGAGCAGACCGAAGGCGAACAGACCTAACAGCGGACCGTAGGTATAGGAGCAGAGCACGTAGATGGCATCGATGACGCTCGTAGAGTTGAGCATACGGAATAGTAGTATGAACGCCACGAACACCACGGCGATGCCCACATGTGCACGGCGGCGCAGACGCTCGTCTTCGGGACGCTCGCAGATGTCTACGCAGTAGCTCGTGGTGAGCGCCGTGAGCGCTGAGTCGGCACTGGAGAACGATGCCGCCACGATGCCGATGGTGAAGAACACCGTGACGACGGTGCCCAAGGCTCCCGTCGCCGCGAACATCGGCAGCAGCTCGTCGCCAGCCGCAGGCAGCGGTGTGCCCTCCTTCTGCGCCAGCATCATAAGCAGCACGCCGAGCGCCATGAACAGCAGGTTGGCGGGCACGAAGGCGAAACCATACGTACACACATCCTTTTGAGCCTCGCGTAGCGATTTGCACGTGAGGTTTTTTTGCATCATGTCCTGATCCAAGCCCGTCATCACGATGGCGATGAAGGCTCCGCTGAGCAGTTGCTTCCAGAAGTTCTGCGTCGACACCCAGTCGTCCCACACGAACATGCGGCTGTGCTCGTCGGCAGCCACCGCCTGCACGGCTTCGCCCACGCTCATACCCAGCTGCTGCGTCACATTATATATAATAAGGAGCAGCGCGGCGAACATGCAGGTGGTCTGGAACGTGTCGGTCCATACCAGCGTCTTGATGCCGCCGCGGCGCGTGTATAGCCAGATGAGCAGCGTCATGCCCACGACGGTTATAGGGAACGGCACGCCCACGGCGTCGAACACGAAGCGCTGCAGAATGATGCAGACGACGTAGAAGCGCACCGCTGCGCCCGTCATCTTCGACGTGAGGAAGAACCATGCGCCCGTCTTGTACGACCGCTTGCCGAGCCTCTCCTTCAGATACGAGTAGATGGTCGTCAGGTTCAGCCGGTAGTAGACGGGCAGTAGCAGGAAGGCGATGGCGAAGTAGCCGAGGATGAAGCCGATGCAGGTCTGCACGTATGTCATATCGGTGCGCATCACCATGCCCGGCACGCTCACGAACGTGATGCCCGAGATGGATGCACCCACCATTCCGAACGCCACCATGTACCACGGCGAGCGTCGGTTGGCGCGGAAGAAGGTCTCGTTGTTGTCGCCGCGTCGTGCGGTGAAACGGCTGAAGAGCATGAGAGCCGCGAAGTAGGCGGCTACGGTGAGGAGGATTGTCATGTTTTGGGTTGATTTAAAACCAGTAGCGGAGGTCTCCGGCCTCCGCAGCACCAAGTCGAATACTATCAAACTGGTTGCTACGGAAGCCAAAGACCTCCGCTATTGAAATTTATAAAGATGTTTCATTTGGTGCTGCGGAGGCCGGAGACCTCCGCCACTTTTCTTTACAGGTTGTGCTCAGTGAGCCAGCGCTCAGCCTCGAGTGCAGCCTTGCAGCCTGAGCCTGCAGCCACGATAGCCTGGCGGTAGTTCGGGTCGGCGCAGTCGCCGGCAGCGAACACGCCATCCACGTTAGTGCGCGGCGTTCCGTCGATGGTCTTGATGTAGCCAGTCTCGTCGCAGTCGACGAACGGGCGGAACACGTCGGTGTTCGGCTTATGGCCGATAGCGAGGAAGAAGCCGTCGATAGCGATGTCGTAGCGCTCCTCGTCGGGCTCGCCCTTACGCTTCACGAGGTGAGCACCCTCCACGCCGTCCTCGCCGAAGAGTCCGAGAGTGTTGTGCTCGTAGAGAATCTCGATCTTCTCGTTCTCCTCCACGCGCTTGCGCATCACGTCAGACGCACGCAGGTAAGGCTTGCGCACAATCATGTACACCTTCTTGCAGAGACCAGCCAGATAGAGAGCCTCCTCGCACGCTGTGTCGCCGCCGCCCACTACAGCAACGGTGCGCTTGCGATAGAAGAAGCCGTCGCATGTGGCACATGCGCTCACGCCCTGTCCGTTGTACTTCTTCTCGTCGTCGAGTCCGAGGTATTTGGCGCTTGCTCCGGTAGCGATGATCACGGTGTCTGCCTCAATCTCGACGCCCGTGTCTGTGGTGAGCACGTAGGGTTTTTGCGAGAAGTCGACCTTTGCGATTGAGCCTTCGCGCATGTCTACGCCGAAGCGCAGAGCCTGCTGGCGCAAGTCCTGCATCATCTGATTGCCGTCCACGCCCTCGGGGTAGCCGGGGAAGTTCTCTACGACGGTAGTCTGTGTGAGCTGACCGCCAGTCTGAATGCCGCAGTATTCTACCGGGCTGAGGTTGGCGCGTCCAGCGTATATTGCAGCAGTGTAGCCTGCCGGACCGCTGCCCACGATGAGGCAACGCACATGTTCTCTATTTTCCATTTCTATTGATTTTATTACAAGTTGTTATGTTGAGATGTTGTGGTGTTGAGGTGTTGTGGTGTTGAGGTGTTGAGGTGGTGAGATGGTGAGATGTTGAGATTTGTGGTGTTGTATGTGGTGTTGTAATGTTGTAATGTTGAGGTGTTGAGATATGTTGTGGTGATATGTTGTGGTGTTGGCATATCTCACCATCTCACCATCTCAACATAACAACTCCACACATCTCACCATCTCACCACTACATATCTCAACACCTCAACATCTCACCACATCACCACCTTAAATAATCTCTTCAATCTGCTTTGCGATATTGTCGAGGCTCTCTGTCGGTTCGAATCGAGCCACAACCATGCCGCGCTTGTTGACGAGGAACTTTGTGAAGTTCCACTTTATGTCGGCTGTCTCCTTATAGTCGGGCGCATCCTTGGCGAGCATCTCCTCGAGCACCGGAGTGAGCTTGTGTGCAGGGTCGAAGCCTGCGAACGACTTCTGCTCCTTGAGGAACTTGAAGAGGTCGTCGGCGTCGTCGCCGTTCACCTTCACCTTCTTGAAGCGTGGGAACTCGGTGTCGTACGTGAGCTTGCAGAACTGGTGTATCGACTCGTCGGTGCCGGGGGCCTGTGCGCCGAACTGGTTGCACGGGAAGTCGAGCACCTCGAATCCCTGCGCATGATACTTCTCGTAGAGCTTCTCCAGCTCCTCGTACTGCGGTGTGAAGCCGCACTTTATGGCTGTGTTTACGATGAGCAGCACTTCGTTGGCATACTCCTTCAGCGACACGCTTTTACCCTTTCTGTCTTTCACCGAGAAATCATAAACAGTCTTCATCTTTCTTTTTTTTTATTTGTTTAATGTGTTCTTTTGATATCCTTTTACCTATTGGGGGTGCTGTTTCGTTGGTTTCGGGGTGTTGTTTGGTTGTTTTCGGGGTGTTGTCTTAAACTTTCGAGGCTTAGACTTTAATTTTACAAAGGTAACGATTTTATTGCACATTCCTCAATATTTGTTCCCATTTTTTCAACTTCTTAACTCTGAGGCTTATAGACTATGCGTCGTGCTCCGTCCGCCGCCCGATCGGATTCCGTCCGCCGCCCGATCAGATTCCGTCCGCCGCCCGATCGGATTCCGTTCGCCGTCCGATCGGATTCCGTCCGCCGTCCGATCGGATTCCGTCCGCCGTCCGATCGGTTTCCGTTCGCCGTCCGATGGAAAAGCCTAAAAAAAAGTTGGCGCTCCGCTGCCTCTTGCAGCGAAAGCACCAGCTTTCTATATTCTTATTGCTATGTAAGAAACTCTACTTCTTGTTCTCTCGGTAGTATTTCAGTCCGCCCTTCACGTTCTGTATAAGGGCTTTCGACGAGTAGGTGGCACCGCTCACGCCGTCCACCTTCATCTGCTCAGCCTCGTCGACACTCTTGCCCACGAACTTCTTCAGCAGCGTCTCCGCCTGCGCGAACACCGAGGGCGTGTCCTGGTTGGGCAGCGCCACTATCTTCTGCACCTTGCCGTTGCGGATGTATATCTTCACCGGCGTCTTGCCCTGGAAACCGCGCGCCTTCACTATCGACGTGGTGTTGACTACGGCGGCGCCCTTCTCGTACTTTATGGCATTCTTGCTGACGCAGAAGCTCATAAGGAGGAATGAGCAGAGAGCGATGATTAAGGTTCTTTGCTTCATAATTTATAATAAGTTGAAAGTTGAGAATTTAGAGTTGAGAGTTATGATTAGCTTTGAAGATTGAGAATTGAGAATTGAGAGTTGAGAATTGAGAGTTGAGAGTTATGATTACCTTTTAATATCGTACAAGTAGACATTAATCTTCAAAGCTAATCATAACTCTCAATTCTCAATTCGAATTATTTCTTGTCGTACGCGTGCAGCGGATAGTCGGTGGTGTAGTGCAGTCCGCGGCACTCCTTGCGCTCGATAGCCTGTCGTGTGATGAGGTAGCCCACGTTAATCATGTTGCGCAGCTCGCAGATGTCGCGGCTCGCCTTTACGCGCTTGAAGAGCTCCTCGGTCTCCTCGTAGAGCAAGTCGAGGCGGTCCCACGCACGCTTCAGGCGCAAGTCGGAGCGCACGATGCCCACGTAGTTGGACATAATCTCGCCCACCTCCTTCACGCTCTGCGTGATGAGCACCTTCTCCTCGTTGGTCATTGTGCCCTCGTCGTTCCACTCCGGCACCTTCTCATTGAAGTCGTACTCGTCTACGTGCTCCAGCGAGTGCTTTGCAGCAGCGTCGGCGTACACCACAGCCTCGATGAGCGAGTTGCTCGCCAGACGGTTGCCACCGTGCAGACCCGTGCAAGAGCACTCGCCGATGGCGTACAGACGCTCTATCGACGACTGTCCGTTGAGATCAACCTTTATGCCGCCGCACATGTAGTGGGCAGCCGGGCGAACGGGGATATAGTCGGTGGTGATGTCGATGCCGATAGATTTGCACTTCATGTAGATGTTCGGGAAGTGCTTCTTTGTCTCAGCCGGGTCCTTATGCGTAACGTCGAGGCAAACGTGGTCGATGCCGTGTATCTTCATCTCCTTGTCGATGGCGCGCGCCACGATGTCGCGTGGAGCTAAAGAGAGGCGCTCGTCGTACTTCTCCATGAACGACTTGCCGTTCGGCAGACGCAGTATGCCGCCGTAGCCACGCATCGCCTCAGTGATGAGGAAGGCGGGGTGAGTCTCGCCCGGGTGGTAGAGCGCTGTCGGGTGGAACTGCACGAACTCCATGTCCTTCACCGTGCCCTTAGCACGATAAACCATTGCCTCGCCGTCGCCCGTAGCTATGATGGGGTTGGTAGTGGTTTGGTAGACGGCGCCGCAACCGCCTGTACACATCAGCGTCACCTTGCTCAGATACGTGTCCACCTTCTGCGTCTCGGGGTTGAGCACGTACGCACCGTAGCAATAAATATAAGGTGTGCGACGTGTGACGCGCGCTCCGAGGTGGTGCTGCGTGATTATCTCCACGGCGAAGTGGTTCTCCTTAACGTCGATGTCGGGGCAAGCACGCACAGCCGCCATCAGTCCGCGCTGTATCTCGGCGCCCGTGTCGTCGGCGTGGTGCAGGATGCGGAACTCGGAGTGTCCGCCCTCGCGATGCAGGTCGAACTCGCCGTTCTCCTTGCGGTCGAAGTTGACGCCCCACTTCACGAGCTCGGCAATCTGCTCCGGCGCATTGCGCACCACTTGCTCTACGGCACGACGGTCGCTGATGAAGTCGCCCGCTATCATCGTGTCTTCTATATGCTTGTCGAAATTGTCGACTGCAAGATTAGTCACTGAGGCAACGCCTCCCTGGGCAAACGAAGTGTTTGCCTCGTCAAGCGAAGTCTTGCAAATCATGCACACCTTTCCTTTGTGTGCGCGAGCTACCTTCAAAGCGTAGCTCATGCCGGCAACTCCGGCACCAATAATCAGAAAGTCGTATTTAAAAACCATCTTTTCGGTATTTATTCTTAGACGATGCAAATTTAGAGAAAAAAAAGAAGACACCGCAAGTTTGTCTACCTTTTTTTGCACGGAAGAAAAAAAACGACATTAATTTTTGCTCATATTAATAAAATGTATAACTTTGCAACCACCTATTCGAACACATTGTTTCTGTAATCAGACACATATTGTCGGTATGTTGTAACCTTTTTTATTATTTCAAGCAAGTTATAACCTTTAAATTTTTAGCAATATGAAGAAAATCAAATCAGCAATGCTCATCCTGATGGTAGCCATTGGTTTCGCATCATTTGTTTCATGTGGTAACAACAAGAACGCACAGCCCAACGACGCAAAGGCAGTAGCCGAGGCGCTCGAGGACAAGGAAGTAGAGGAGATGTCGTCGCTCATCAACTCCGTTTCGCTCTGCCTCGACTCTATCCAGGTGCAGGAGGACATGATCTTCAACAACCCTGAAGGTACAACAGACAAGCAACAAATGCTCGCACAGCTGCGCGCATTCAAGGACCTGCTCGCACGCAAGCAGCAGCAGATAGCCGACCTCACAGCAAAGAGCGAGGCACAGAACAAGAAGTCGAAAAAGACCATCTCCAGCCTCAACAAGATGGTAGACTATCTCAACGCACAGCTCGCCGAGAAGAGCGCAAGAATAGAAGAACTCGAGAAACTCGTAGAGACAAAGGACGTGAAGATAAACGAGCTGAGCCTCAACCTCAGCACCGTGACAACCGAGAAGGAAGGCCTCAAGGAGCAGAACGCACAGCAGGACAAGGAGCTCAACACACGCTACTATGTAGCTGCTTCGAAGAAGGAGCTCAGCGAGAAGGGCCTGCTCAAGGGCGGTTTCCTCAAGAAGAAGAAGGTAAACAACGCTGCTCTCGACAAGGGTCTCTTCAAGAGCGTAGACATGCGCCACTTCAAGACACTGAAGCTCGACTCGAAGAAGGCGAAGGTGGTTTCGGGCAACCCTGAGGGCAGCTACACTATCGAGCAGAACGCCGACGGCACATCTACACTCACCATCGTAGACCCAGCCAAGTTCTGGAACGCATCTCCGTACCTCGTTATCCAGCTGTAAAGCAACGATGCGTTTGTAATTGATATAAAAGAAAAGCAGTTTTACGATTTCTCGATAAAGCTGCTTTTCTTTGTGTGTAGCTTGTGACTTTAAACCTAATATGCAGTATGTCTTTTTGGAGTAAATTCATCGAAACTATAGGTGGCGAAAACCATTCACAGGAAGAAGTGTCGAACGACGCCTCTCGCTATGCCTTTGTTGATGTGGAAGTGGGGTTGAAGGATAAGCGCATCCACGACATCGGAATATTGCGATGGGACGGAGCAAAGTATCATTCGGCTGACAAAAGGGCTGCTATATCTTTCCTTGAGGATGTCGATTTCGTATGTGGTCACAACGTCATACATCATGATATGAAATATCTGTTGGGCGATGAAGTCCAGCGCTGGCAGCTTGTCGACACGCTCTACGTGTCGCCTCTGCTCTTCCCCGAACGTCCTTACCATCATCTGCTGAAGGACGACAAACTTATGAACGAGCAGATGAACAATCCGGTAAACGATTGTGAGAAAGCCTGCGACCTGCTGATGGACGAAATTGCCAAATGGAAAGCGTTGCCTGTAGTGCAAAGATTCATATACGCCACATTGCTGCATGACGTAACGGAGTTTGCAGGCTTTCTCGCCATGGTTGATGCCGAAGTGTGTGACGAAACCACGCTTGTAGAACACATCCATACGGCCTATGATGGACGCATATGCCGGCATGCCGACCTTGCCGCAATTATAGAACAGCAACCCGTAGAGCTGGCTTTCGCTCTTGCTCTCATCAGCACAACCGAGCGTAACTCCATTACGCCGCCTTGGGTGCTGCATAACTATCCTAATGTGGAGAACGTTGTGCATCGTCTCAGACACACACGCTGCGCCGAAGGATGCGATTACTGCCGAAAATACCTTGATGCGCACTACAATCTGAAATATTTCTTCGGCTACGACCAGTTCCGTACATACGAAGGCGAACCGCTTCAGGAGAATGCCGTGAAAGCAGCCGTAGACAGCAAGTCGCTGCTTGCCATATTCCCCACTGGAGGCGGCAAGTCGCTCACGTTCCAGTTGCCGGCTCTTATGGAGGCACGCTCGGTTCACGGCATAACGGTGGTCATATCGCCTTTGCAATCGCTGATGAAAGACCAGGTAGACAATCTCGCCGAACGAGGCATCACCGACGCTGTAACTATCAACGGACTGCTCGATCCAATCAGTCGTTCGTTGGCTATAGAACGTGTGCAGAGCGGCGACGCCTCGCTGCTATATATAGCCCCCGAAATGCTTCGCTCTAAAACTATCGAGAAGATACTTATGGCACGCCATGTGGTGCGCTTCGTTGTTGACGAGGCACATTGCTTCTCGTCTTGGGGGCAGGACTTCCGAGTAGACTATCTGTATATCGGCAAGTTTATCAGCGAGTATCAGAAGCGCAAGCAGCTACAGCGTCCGATTCCTGTGTCGTGCTTCACGGCTACAGCAAAGCAGAAGGTGGTGCAGGACATTTGCGACTACTTCAAGCAGACACTCAATCTCGACCTGCAGCTGTTCGCTTCCTCCGCATCGCGCACCAATCTGCGCTATTCGGTGATTCATGCAGAAACCGACGAGGACAAATACATGAAGCTACGCTCGCTGATAGCCGAGTCAGATTGCCCCACAATAGTATATGTATCGCGCACGAAGCGCACGAAGATGTTGGCAGAGAAACTCACACGCGACGGCTACAAGGCTCTGCCCTTCAACGGACGCATGGATTCTGACGAGAAGATAGCCAATCAAGAGGCGTTCATGAGCGATAATGTGCGCATTATCGTTGCCACTTCCGCCTTTGGAATGGGCGTAGACAAGAGCGATGTCGGACTGGTGGTGCATTACGATATATCCGACTCGCTCGAAAACTATGTGCAGGAGGCAGGACGTGCAGGGCGCAATCCGCATCTTCAAGCCAAATGCTTTGTGCTCTATAACGACAACGATCTCGACAAGCATTTCATTCTGCTCAACCAGACAAAGTTGAGCATCAGCGAGATACAGCAGGTGTGGAAGGCCGTGAAGGATATGACCCGACAGCGCATGCAGACCTGCTGCTCGGCGCTCGAGATTGCGCGCAAGGCGGGTTGGGACGACTCCGTGACCGACATTGAGACACGTGTGCGTACAGCCATCGCCGCACTCGAACAGGCAGGCTATCTGGAGCGCGGCAACAATGTGCCGCATGTCTATGCCACAGGCATCACCGTGAAGAGTATGGATGAAGCACGCAAGCGCATCACCTCGTCGCTGCTCTTTCACAACGAAGAAGTGGAGAAAGCCGTGCGCATCATCAAGTCGCTTATCTCGCAGAAACATATCGCAAAGGCGCAGGATGCTGAGGCTGAGTCGCGTGTCGACTATCTTGCAGACATTCTCGGTCTGACCAAGTCGGAAGTGGTGTCGGCTGTAGAACGTATGCGTCAGGAGGGAATACTTGCTGACACAAAGGATGTTTCGGCTTACTTGCATGATACCGGCGAGTCGGAGAACCGCTCAAGATTGCTGCTCAGACGCTTCACCCGACTGGAGCGTTACATACTCGACCATATCACCGACAGCGCATTGCGTATCTCGTGCAAGCAACTCACCGACGACGCACAGAAAAACGGCATCACTACAGCCACGGAGAAGGATATACGTACACTTCTATATTTTCTCACTATCAAGGGATATACACGCAAGAAGGAGGATGCGGCACATAATATAGAACTGATTCGACAGGCAGACATGCAGTCGACAATCAGACGCTTTGAAAAGCGCCTGAATATATGCACCTTTGCCGTCGAATGGCTATATCGTCAGGCACAGAACACTACGCTTGAGGAGTCGAAGAAAAATGGCGTGCAATTCTCAGTTGTAGAGTTGTTGAACGACTTGAAGGCTCAAGGACAGAATTTCTTTGAACCGCTTGACGACCTGCAGCTTGAAGATGTTGAGGAGTCGTTGCTCTATCTCTCAAAGATTGGCGCTTTGAAGCTTGAAGGCGGCTTCCTTGTGCTTTACAACGCCATGAATATCCGTCGTCTGAAGGACAACAAACTGCGTTACAAGCAGGAAGATTATCGAATGCTCAACGAGTTCTACCGACAGAAGATACAGCAGGTGCATATCGTAGGCGAGTATGCCAACCTTATGGTGCGCGACTATGATGCGGCGTTGCAATATGTACACGATTATTTCCAGATGGACTACAAAGCCTTTGTTCAGAAATATTTCAAGGGCGAACGTGTAGAGCAGATAGAACGTAATATAACAAGCAAGAAGTATGAGCAGCTTTTCAATCAGCTCTCTAAAAAGCAGATGCAGATAATCTCCGACAAGGAATCGCGTGTCATTGTAGTGGCTGCAGGTCCGGGAAGCGGCAAGACGCGTGTTCTGGTTCATAAGCTGGCATCGTTACTTTTACTTGAAGACGTGAAGCACGAGCAACTGCTCATGCTTACCTTCTCGCGTGCAGCAGCAACCGAGTTCAAGCAACGCCTTATGGGACTTATAGGCAACGCTGCCCACTTCGTAGAAATAAAGACCTTCCATTCGTATGCGTTCGACTTGCTCGGTAGAATAGGCAACCTGGAGGATGCAAAGGATGTGGTGGGACGCGCTGCAAGGATGATTAGCGAGGGCGAAGTGGAACCAAACCGCATAGGCAAGACGGTTCTTGTCGTTGATGAGGCGCAGGATATGAGTTCGGAGGAATTTGCATTGGTGCGTGTGCTCATGTCTGTAAATGAGGAGATGCGTGTGATAGCTGTAGGAGATGACGACCAGAATATCTATGAGTTTCGCGGTTCCGATTCCAACTATATGCGCCAGTTGCTTGCTGACGATAAAAGCACATTTGTAGAGATGACCGAGAACTATCGCAGCACGCAGCATGTAGTGGCGTTTGCAAATGCGTTCGTCAAAGGCATACACAATCGTATGAAGCAGACTCCTATTCTGTCTATGAGCAAGGACGAAGGTACGGTCGTCGTTACGCATCATGCCTCTCACATTATGTTTCAGCGCGTTGTGTCCGACTTGTTGAGGCAGCGCAATAGCGGAACGATGAGTGTGCTGACCCACACTAATGAGGAGGCTGTAATTCTTGTGGCACTTCTTCGCAAGCATGGATTGAGAAGCAAACTTATCCAAAGTATGGACGGTTTCCGTTTCTGGAACATGGCAGAAGTACGCCTTTTCCTTAAATACATTGAGCGCGACACCCATACGCCGATTGTTACGGACGAAGTGTGGAATGAGGCGAAGCGGAAGACTTTTCAGGCCTATGCCACATCGTCAAGTCTACCTTACTTGAAGCGTTGCATAGAGCTCTTCGAGAAAATCAACAAGGCAAAGTATCTTACCGACTTTAAGGAGTTGGTGTTCGAGTCTACAACTGAGGATTTCTGCGACACGTCCGACGCGGATGTTGTGGTGTCAACCATTCACAAGTCTAAAGGATGTGAGTTTGACGATGTATATATGCTCGTCAGTCAACCACAGCACGTCACCGACTCTGAGATGCGCCGCTATTATGTTGGTATGACACGTGCTCGTAAACGTCTGTTTATATATACCAACAGTACGTTATTCGACCGTCTTCCTGCCGATATCCATCAAGTAGACCAAACACCATATGTTTTTCCCGACGAAGTGATGCTACAGCTCTCGCATAAGGATGTGAATCTCGGTTTCTTCAAGTCTCGTAAAAAGGAGATTCTTTCTTTACGTTCTGGCGAGAAGCTATGTTTTGCGAACAATCTGCTTTATGTTCCCAACAACCAGCAGCCTGTTGCGCAATTGTCGCAGAAGATGCAGGTAGAACTGGCACAATGGGCATTAAAAGGATACCTCGTGTCCTCAGCTACAATACGCTTTGTCGTTGCATGGAAACCCAAAGATGCACCTAAAGACGAGAAGGAACATGCGGTGTTGTTGCTCGATTTGGAATTGAAGAAAACTACTAATACTCAAAAATAACTGTTGTTGTGGTTTCGCCGCTTATCTCGCTCATGAAAGACCAGGTAGAAGGCTTGCGTGCAAACGGCATTAAAGCAGTAGCTTTGAACAGCAATGCTTCGGATTTGGAAAATCGTGAAATAGCAGAGCGTGCTTATCAAGGTGAATACAAACTGCTTTATGTTTCGCCGGAGCGTTTGCTTTCCGAACTTGAGCATGGCGTATTGCGCCAGTCTACTGGTGAGAATCCTTCTGGAAAACTCAAAGTAAGTATGTTTGCTATAGACGAAGCGCATTGTATATCACAATGGGGTCACGACTTCCGCCCTGAATATACCCAATTGGGCAGAATAAAGGAATTGTTTCCTGGGGTGCCTGTTGCGGCGTTTACTGCTACAGCAGACAAGATAACAAAGGAAGATATCGTTCAACAGTTACGTTTAGCTAAATATGAGAAAGGAGAATCAAAGGTGTTTGTTTCTTCGTTCGATCGTCCAAATCTTTCGCTTGATGTGCGTAGGGGATATTCTGCCAGCGATAAGTTGCGTTTCCTTTTGGCGCTAATTGCTCGTCACAAGAACGAAAGTGGCATCATTTACTGTTTAAGTAGAAAGACTACAGAGAGCGTGGCGGAGAAGCTCAAAGAAAAAGGTGTGCGTGCATAAACAGGAAACTCTTGGCACTGTATTTATAAAGACAATACGCCAATACAAGGGGCTTTCTATAGATGAGGCTGAAAGTTGGAATAGTTTGGAACCGTTATTAGAAAGAGAAACGGGAGAATCAACCATACCTAAAAAGGCTCCAAAGATTCCTAAAGACTTCATCACTTTGAATGGTACAAAATATCATATCGGAGTGGAATTGATGAAGTGTATGAAATGGCGTAAATCTATTGACCTTTTGAGTAAGGATGTTTATTATAATCTTTGGAAAGAAAGTAGATATCCTATGTCGCGTTATGTAGATGAAGGTGTGGATGCTCGCGATGCTGTTGTAAAGCGTTTCGCAGAAATCATCGTAGAAGTATATAAGGTTACGGTGTCGCCTGATTTAAAATGGATCGATATACCTGTGCGAATAGAGTATGATGAGAGTGGAAGCCCAGTACATTCATTGCAGTGTAATTCTTTTGAAGAAGCTCTTGGTAAGTTGAAGAATTTTGTAGAACAGAATGGACACTGGCCTTTTTCTGCATCTGGTGAATACGAATGTTCTCTGCGCAGATGGCAACATGAAATATCTCATGACATAATTCCTATTACCCACAGTCAGCATCAAGCATACGAAGAACTGATGACTGCCTTTGCAGATAAGCCTAAAACCCGTTATCAGTTTGAGAAAAAAACTAATAGTGAATATGAGGGTGTATTAAAACTCAATTAATGCGAAAAATCTACCATATCTCCCAGTGGGCGTGTAACGCGTTGTTGGGTAGTAAGTTAAAGGCTGGTAGATGGCGTTTTATCTACCAGCCATCTACCAGCCATCTACCATAGGGGAAGCTCGCATTAATTGAGTTTAATACACCCTCATATTTTTGTAGAAAAAATCATTATTTCTTTCCCTTTGTAGCTACTACGAAGTAGCCGATGAGGCAGCAGTAGGCTGCGAGCGAAGCCACTTCAGAGAGCGGGTTGGCAAACCATGCCTCCTTGAAAGCGTCTGATGCGATGTGAACGTCGCAGAAGCGGAGGAGGGCAGAGAGAACACCCATGAGAGCGCCACCTGCGATGAAGCCACTGGCGAGCAGTGTGCCCTTCTCGCCGCGTTCACGGTTCACCTCTGCATTATTGGAGCGCGATGTCACGTACCAGTTGACGATGCCGCCAACGAGGAGCGGAGTGTTCAACTCCAATGGGATGAACATACCGAGCGCGAAGGCGATAGCCGGAATGTTGAAGTAGGTGAGCACTACGGCGATGACAGCGCCGATAGCGTACAGTGCCCACGGAGCACCTACGCCGTTCATGAGCGGGTCGATCACAGCCGCCATCGCGTTAGCCTGAGGAGCAGCGAGCTGTCCGCTTGCGAAGCCGTAAGTCTGGTTGAGCAGAATCATAACGCCGCCCACGGTAGCAGCCGACACGAGTGTGCCGAGGAACTTCCAAGTCTCCTGCTTCTTCGGCGTTGTGCCGAGCCAGTAGCCAATCTTGAGGTCGGTGATGAAGCCGCCTGCCATAGAGAGTGCGGTGCAGACCACGCCACCCATGATGAGTGCTGCAACCATACCGCCAGTGCCCTTCAGTCCGACAGCCACGAGCACTACAGACGCGAGGATAAGTGTCATGAGCGTCATGCCCGATACGGGGTTGGAGCCTACGATGGCGATGGCGTTGCCGGCTACGGTGGTGAAGAGGAACGCTATCACGGTGACGAGCAGAATGCCTACGACAGCGAAGAGCAGGTTGCTCTCCATCACGCCGAACCAGAAGAAGATGAAGGTGATGAGGAGCGTAGCGATAGAGGCGATGGCGATGAACTTGAACGGCAGGTCGCGCTGCGTGCGTACGGTGTCGGCAGACGCCTGTGCGCCGCCCTTCATCTCGTTTGCGGCGAGCGATACGGCGCCCTTGATGATGCCCCACGACTTGATGATGCCGATGATGCCAGCCATGGCGATGCCGCCGATGCCGATGCTCTTGCCGTAGTATTTGAAGATTTGTTCAGCCGACATTGCGCCTACGGTCTGCGTGATCTCGGGGTTCCAGATGTTGAGCACCTGGTCGTGGAAGAGCATGGACATGCCCGGCACGATGAGCCACCACACGGTGAACGAGCCGAGACAGATGATGAAGGCGTACTTCAAGCCGATGATGTAGCCCAAGCCCAGCACGGCAGCGCCGGTGTTCACCTTGAACACGAGCTTAGCCTTGTCGGCAGCCACGGCGCCCCATTCCACGACGCGCGATGTAAAGCACTCGTTCCACCAGTAGACGGTAGCCACGATGAAGTCGTACAGACCGCCGATGAGGCCGGCGATGAGCAGCGGCTTAGCTTGCGAGCCGCCCTTGGCTCCGCTGATGAGCACCTGCGTGGTGGCTGTGGCTTCGGGGAAGGGATACTTGCCGTGCATGTCCTTCACGAAGTATTTGCGGAACGGAATCATGAACAGGATGCCGAGGATGCCGCCGAGCAGCGACGACATGAACACCTTGACGAACGAGACGCTCATCTCCGGATACTTTGCCTGCAGGATGTAGATGGCGGGCAGCGTGAAGATGGCTCCGGCTACGATGGTGCCCGAGCAGGCACCGATGCTCTGGATGATTACGTTCTCGCCCAGCGGGTTCTTGCGCTTGGCGAGTGTAGATGCGCCTACGGCGATGATGGCGATAGGGATGGCTGCCTCGAACACCTGGCCCACCTTCAGTCCGAGATAGGCTGCTGCGGCTGAGAAGAGCATCGCCATGATGATGCCCCAGGTCACAGACCATAGGTTTACTTCGGGATAACTCCTGCCCGGTTCCATCACGGGCTTGTACTCTTCGCCCGGCTTCAACTCGGTGAAGGCGTTGTCGGGCAACTGAATCTGGTCTTTTTCGTTGTTTTCCATATTGTTGGGTTTTAAGTTATGTTGTCATGTGGAGGTGTTGAGGTGTGGAGGTGTTGAGGTGTTGAGATGGTGGGGTGTTGGGGTGTTGAGGTGTTGTGGTGTTGAGATGGTGAGGTGTTGTTATGTTGAGATGTTGAGATTTGATATATATTAACCCTACAAAGTTAGTTTAAAATTGGTGAAAAACACATCGCCATGTACATAATTATTTGAAAAACACTGAAAATGAAAATCAAATCAGTAAATTTGCAACCGATTTAAATCTAAATTGCATTTTTATTTTATTACATCCAAATCTTATATGAGAAAGACTTTACTATCGTTGTGCATAGCTATGGCTTCGCTCTCTGTGTTTGCTGCTCCGGCAAGAAAGGGTTCGACGGTCATCAAGCTGGTCAATGGAACCGAACTGAAGGCTTCGCTTCAGGGCGACGAGTTTCTGCACTATTATCTCGCCGAGGACGGCAAGTGCTACAAACAGAACGCCGACGGGCTTTATGAGCTTATGGATGTGATTGCGGCTCGCGAGAATGCGCGCATGAAGCGTGCTCAGATTAACAAGAACATGGGCGTAAAGCGTCAGCGCATGATGAAGGCTGGCGAGAAGAAGGACTACTTCGGACAGAAGAAAGGTCTTATCATGCTCGTGCAGTTCCCCGACCGCTCGTTCCAAAGCGCACACGACAAGAATTTCTACGAGAATTTCGCTAATAAAGAGAACTATACCGATGGCTCTTTCAAGGGCTCCGTACGCGACTACTACCACGCACAGAGCGGCGGACAGTTTGAACTTACGTTCGACGTTATCGGTCCGCTCACAGCTCCGAAGGAGTCGACATATTACGGCGAGAACTATCCTGGCGGCGGCTCAGACAAGCACGTTGGCGAGCTTGTTGCATGGGCGCTCGAGCAGTGCAAGGGCAAGGTAGACTTCACCGAGTACGACTGGGACAAGGACGGATATGTCGACCAGGTGTTCCTTCTCTACGCAGGTCGCGGCGAGAACTACGAGGGCGCAGCCTCTACCAACATCTGGCCCCACATGTTCTACCTCCAGCACAGCGACTACGGCAGGGTGTTCGACACCGGTCAGGGCGTATACGTGAACACTTACGCCTGCAGCTGCGAGCTTAACCCCGACAAGGGCTGCGACGGTATAGGCACGGTATGCCACGAGTTCTCTCACTGTCTCGGCTTTGCCGACATGTACGACACCACCTACTCTGGCGGCTACGGCATGGACGACTGGGATCTGCTCCACTCCGGCTGCTACAACGGCAACGGCTTCTGCCCGGCTGGCTTCACAGGCTACGAGAAGTGGGTGGCAGGCTGGATAGAGCCTATCGAGCTTACGAAGGACAAGATTGTGTCTGCCATGAAACCGCTCAGCGAGGGTGGCGAGACATACATTATGTACAACGAGAACTATCGCGACGAGTATTATATCATCGACAACCGTCAGAAAACAAAGTGGGACGCATCGCTGCCGGGTCAGGGCTTGCTCGTAACACACGTAGACTATCTGAAGTCGGCTTGGGACAACAACAACGTGAACGACGACCCTCTGCACCAGCGTATGACCGTGTTCCACGCAGACAACTTCATGACATACCGCAACGCGTCTTACGACACATATCCGTTCACAGAGAACGGCGTTGTGAAGAACGACAGTCTTACCGACACCTCTAAGCCTGCCGCTACGCTCTTCAACGCCAACATCGACGGATCGAAGCTCATGGGCAAGGCGCTGCTCGACATCAAGCAGAACGACGACAAGACGGTAGCTTTCCGCTTCCGTGGTCTGCCGGGCATGAATATCGACATCACTCCGGGTGCCGAACTCTTCTACGAGAGCTTTGACAGCAACACTGGCAAGGGCGGCAACGACGACGTTTGGACAGCTACAAGCGCCAGCGCATTGAAGACCGACGTTTCGGGATGGATTTACAACAAGGGCTATGCCGCCAACAAGTGCGCACGCTTCGGCTCAAAGGCTGTGCCGGGCGAGGCTTCTACTCCGACGTTCAACGTGCCGTGCAAGGTGCGCCTCACCTTCAAGGCGGCTCCGTACCAGGGCGACGACAACACCGTTGACATTTACTTCGGCAACACGATGCTCGAGCGCTTCTTCATGGAGGAGGGCAAGTGGAACGACTTCAGCGTAGAGTTTGAGGGCAACGGCTACGACCGCATCTACTTCAACGGCGGGCAGCGCTTCTTCCTCGACGAGGTGAAGGTGTGCGTGGCTGGCGAGACAGGCATCGAGGACGTGAAGGTAAACGTGCAGACCAACGACGGACGCATCTACACCGTAGACGGACGCTATGTAGGCAACAGCTTCAACGCTCTCGGCAGAGGCATCTACATCCAGAACGGCAAGAAATATGTTAAGTAACTGTATGTGCTAAGCGACGCACAGCAAGTGAAACATCATTATACGTAAAAACAATTAAGGGGATATGGCAAAAACGCCATATCCCCTTTTCTTTGTACGCTCGGCATGAGCATTATCTAACGGGTGCAAGTCCCGAGTAAGCCCTAATAGCGGGAATTACATAGCCAAGAGCAAGGGTGTTCATCGCAAGGTGAAATCTGAAGGAAGCTGGCGGCAAACATCTGACCTAACGAACAGGAACTTCATATAAGGCATTTAACCATGGATAAGATTGCAAAGCAAATCAAAGTCCCATAGCTATTCGGAATGGTTGGTGTAAATGAAGTGGGTATAAGATGAAAAGATAATGCCCTTATCCGAGGAGGTCTCACGGACGCTTCAAATAGTTTTTTTTTTACGAAAGAAGCGGAGTAAAGCTTGTCGTGAGAAGTCAGCAGAGGTCATAGTACCCAAGACACGGGTTGTCTATAGGGAAGGACTGAATCGTGCAGTGCAATAGTAAATGAATGTTACCTTGTGAGACACTTCGTCAGATGTCCGAAAGGAACTCTCTATCCAAGACGATAGGACGGAATCCGACAATAGGATAGAAGTGACGCTACTCATAGGGATAGCTGAAAACAACTTGCCACACATCGCAAGATGAGAAAGCACGAAACCGCCGTATGCCGAACGGCACGTACGGTGGTGTGGGAGGTCGGTAAATGTGAAAGTAGGAGGAAAATGCCTTTTATGAATAACATTTACCTCCTACCCGATTTGTTATGCCTCTTACCGCATAATTATCTTTAGCATTTTCGCTTGGTGCTCATTCATGTCTTCCGCATTCCATTCAAATCCTGGCTCACGCTTTAAAGCTTTGTCTCTGATGACATTTTCATAATTGTCTACAGACCAGAGAGGTCATATCATAACCAGCCTTTGCCTGAGGATTGTGAGGTTCCGTGTTCTTGCGAGTTAGAGAGAAATAAAAACTCCTGAGCGGCTCCAACTCAGAATCATTACATCCCAACTCTTTGAAGATTTGGATGCGTCCAGAATCTTCTTTCTTCATTTTTTTGCCTCGAAACTCGTTTGCCATGGATGAATCCTTAAGCAGTATGGAAGTTACAAAAGGTATTGTTTAAGCATTTCTGTCCTATTTCTATTTTTCAATGTTCTTATATGCATTTTATTTCGTTTTTTTTCTTTTATTTGAAAAAATAACTATATTTTTGCAACGGAATGTTTGGTTTGGTGTTTTCCTACGCCTTATGCCAATAATTCCATGTCTCAATGCTCGCCGAGCCCTTATGTTGGTTTCTAATCAACAAGTAGAAAGTCGGGGTGAGCAAAGAGGCACGACATATAATAAAAGGCGTTTACTTGACGCTCTGTTTGAGACACACTGAAATCTCGCAAATTACAGTATCAAAGTCTTGAACTTAGCCAACGGTAGATGCCCCGGGTGTGATTATATCAATCCGTGTGGTTCATAACAAGCAATCATTGTACCCAGGAGGGAGCAATGTGTTTTGTGTATGTTCCATAGATTGGATTTGATTGTCATATCGGCGTGAGCTCTGACGTTGTCTGTTCGACTTTGATAGGCAATGCGAGAGCCTCAGTGTGTGGAATGGACAATCAGTAAGTTCCCACGCTTTTTTATGTCGGCAATAAACAACACGATATTCATTTCCTACTTTGGGGACAGTAGGACAAAAGGGTTAGGAAATGAAGATAGACGAAGACTTAATTAAAAAGAAATTCGAAAAACTAATCAAAAGTAATTATCTTCTCTTTTTTCAAAAAGGAGAAAGACGAAGCAATGTGCAGTGCAAAAAGATTGCGCTGATTGACTTAAGACCTATAAATGAAGTTGACGGGAGGACACAATTCTCTGTGTCGGGACGTGGGGACTTCTTCGAGAGTTTTGGTGATTTCGGAAAAGAGACAAGCATGAATTTCGAAGCAGCCATACTCGTACATGGTGATGATATCCTAAATGAAGCAGAGATAAGAGTAAATATAAGTTTAACATAAAAACAACAACATGAATAAACGTTTTATTTTCATGGTAATGATTTTGTTGACAATATGCGCAAAATCATTTTCCAACACAAAGTTTGTCGTTGGCGGAATTGGCTATGAAGTGCGCTATGATAACGTTAGCGTTAGTGTCATTCCGTTAACTGATAGTTATTACTCAGGTGACATTGTCATTCCTGAGGTAGTAACCTATAATAACAAAAAGTACATAGTTAATTATGTAGGTTTAGAGGCTTTCAGAGGCTGCCTCAATCTGAAGTCGATAACATTGCCTTCCACTATTTCTTATATTACGCACTACTCCATTAAAGGCTGTGATTCATTAGAGCGCATCTATATGTCATCACCTGTTGATTGGTCTAAGTGCGATTTTAATGGTTTACCCAAAGACTGTATTATTTATGTAGACGGCGAGCCACTTGTCGGTGATGTTTCTTTTAATTCTCCAATAGCACCGTTGTGCTTCATGAACTATAATCACTTTTCAAGCGTAACTGTTAAAGATGGGTGCACGGATATTGGCATTAGTGCTTTTTCTGGTTGTACAAATATAAAAAGCATATCAATAAATACTTACTGCCGCACAACAGACAGCTCCTTTCCTCCATTAGATTATCTTCATATCGGGAAAAAAGGTATGAATCCAGTTGAATCAGGTAAGGTAGCTGTTATATCCCCATACAAAATTAAATTTCTTTATTGTGAAGGACCTGGAGCAAATTGTGATTATGATAATACTTATGATGGCTATTCTGCATTTATCTGCGATACGGTTATAACTAAGGGCTATTTTGATGGGAACAATAGTTATATAACTCAAGTTTCGGATTTAGAATGAGTTCATAAAAAAAGTTCATAAAAAAGGCT
>ERZ1673734.294-NODE-294-length-45604-cov-6.039254_pt1 | contig 45604 bp, 72 predicted proteins | sample MGYA00580199_ERZ1673734 | MGnify/ENA primary metagenome ERZ1673734 (study PRJEB41218, sample SAMN15661742) | gut metagenome | host: Homo sapiens | place: Canada: London | collected 2015-08-20/2019-03-30 | study: EMG produced TPA metagenomics assembly of...
GAGCTGCCCGCCCGGGTGGAGCACATCCGCGCCCTGAACGCCCGCCTGCGCACCGTCCTTGCAAAATACCCCAAGGTGCGCATCAACAGCCCGGAAGGCGCTGTGCCGCAGATCCTGAACCTGAGCGTGCAGAACGTAAAAGGCACCGTGTTCCAGCGGGAGCTGGACGCCAGAGGCGTCTGCGTCTCGGTCAAATCTGCCTGTTCTTCGGACGGCCTGCCCTCCCGAGCGGTATTTGCCGTGAGCCATGACCGGCGCAACGCACTGTCCTCGTGGCGCATCAGCCTGAGCCACCTGACCACCGAACAGGAGATTGCCGGTTTTATGCAGGCCTTCGATGCCTGTTACAGCACTCTGACCCAGTGAGATCTATGAGGTGACCCATGAAAAAGACTTTAGAGCCCTATCAGCTGATCGAACGCAGCATCATCAAAAAATACCGCAAAGAGCTGTGGACACCCTTCATCGTGGCGGTAAAGCGCTACGAACTGGTGCAGGCCGGCGACCGCATTGCCGTATGCATTTCCGGCGGCAAGGATTCCATGCTTATGGCGAAGCTCATGCAGGAGCTGCAGCGCCACAGCGATGTGCCCTTTGAACTGGTATTTCTGGTCATGGACCCCGGCTATAACGAGATCAACCGCCAGAAGATCGAGAGCAATGCCGAACTGCTGCACATCCCGGTAACGATTTTTGAGAGCAACATCTTTGCCGTAGCCAACAACACCGACAAAAACCCCTGTTACCTCTGCGCCCGGATGCGCCGCGGCCACCTGTACAGCAAGGCCCGGGAGCTGGGCTGCAATAAAATCGCGCTGGGCCATCACTTCAATGATGTGATCGAGACCACCGTGATGAGCATGTTCTACGGTTCCCAGCTGCAGGCCATGCCGCCCAAGCTCCACAGCACCAGTTTCCCCGGCATGACCCTCATCCGCCCGATGTACTGCATCCGTGAAGAGGACATTCTGGCCTGGAAGCGCTACAACGAGCTGGAATTCATCCAGTGCGCCTGCCGCTTTACGGAGAACTGCACCATGTGCGACAACGGCGGCGGCGGTTCCAAACGGCAGGAGGTCAAGACTCTGCTGCGCCGCCTGAAGCGTGAGAATCCCAACATCGAAAACAGCATTTTCCGCAGCATCCACGCTGTGGCGCTGGACACCATGCCGGGCTATAAGTCCGAAGGTGTAGAGCACAGCTTTCTGGAACGCTTCAACGAAAAAGAGCAGGAACTTCATGCCGAAGATTGATCTCTTTTAGAGGCATTCTGTCAAAGCTATGCGAGCAAAAAATAAGCACCCGGCAATGAAAGCCGAGTGCTTATTTTTTACCGCTCGGAGAGCGGCATGGTCAGGACGAAGAACGTACCCATGAAGCAGATCGTGGCGGGGTTCGCCTGATTCACATTTGGCAAATGACCCTAACTTTAATAGAATTTCAAGAGGGGGTGCATTTTCGGCGCAAAGGGGGTGCAGTAGTTTTCGGAAATGCACCCCCCTTTACTGCAAATGCGATACCATAAGTTACAGCATATTTTTTATAATTGTTGTTGCTGTATTCAGCCCAGAGCGACCATCGCTTGGAGTTTTACCTAATGTAACCATATAGCGACCATCACCAAAGTACGTTAATTTGTAATGTTTTCCGTCTTCGGTAATCGTAAATCCTATGTCCTGAAGGGTTCGTTTCATTGATCCTGAAACATTTTTGTACCCTTTCAGAAGTACTTTCAGTTCTTCAGCACGTTCAACGAGAATGTTCTGACAATTATTGTTGGATATAATATCCATCAATACATCTCTCCGACGAGTACCTGTGGCATACTTTGGCAGAGCGTCCTTGAGTGCATCTAATACAATGAGCTTGATTTCATTAGGGAAAAACTCATCTTCGTCTCCCAAATACAAAACTGGTAAGCTATCAGCACCATCTATCTTGGTCCGCAGTCCTTGGTTCTCATAAGCAAGAGTCTCATTTGATCGCGTCAATTCCTCGACTTGTTTTTTGAGTCGGCGTACATCCTCATCTCCAAGTTCAATCAACTGATCCGCTTCCTCTGAAACCCGTTCTTTTTCTTTTTCGGCCAACAGCAGCTCCGCACTCCGGCTATCTAAACGATCACGCAGTAGCGCATTATTTACGCCCTGCCATGTGTACAGTGTATCCACCATTTGCGCATTGCAGTATTGAATGACACTGCGAATGACTTTTTCAGCTAAAACTGCATCAATGCCGTCGTAGGCACGATATAAGAACCGTTTATGTCCGTAAGCATTATTAGGAAAATATACACCGACTGCTCCGTAGTATTCGTTATTATCATTGCAAAGCCTTCTGATAGCGGAATTAAGCGATGTACTTTCCTCAACGAGGACATGGGCAACACCCTTTAGTCGACCTGCAAGTTTCCAAATTTCAACAGGGTCATCGTCATTTGCTGTTTTTGATATATAAACAACCGGCATCCGGTACTTTTCTTTCCCATTTATAACATCAGTGAGCGTTGTTATATTATCTACCTTAATGAAATAGGGAGTTCTAAGCACTGGCAGAATACCATCAGATTTAATGTAGTTATGCTCAATTAAAAGCGTAATGAAATGTGGCGTTGAAAAAGCAGCATCCATAGTCAGTGCTTCTTCCAAAAAACTGCGGTCAAGGCGAATGGACATTTTCATGTCATCAAAATTCATGACATAATCGGTATCCCAGACCACACCATCACTTTCAGTTTTCTCATATCTGATTGCAACGGTATTTTTATTGCGATACTCTTCAATCGCAAGCCAAAGATTCTCTGTGCCATAACGCACGTTATACTCGCCGTTCCAATTAATACCTTGGATGCGGTTCTCCACATGAGGGCTTCCCTGGTTCCATTCAATAGCCAACCGGACAAATGCTTCTTTTGTCATGGCATTACTTATTTCAAGCTGTGCAGAGAACAGCAGCATTTCAATACCTCCTGGCGTGTTTTTGAATACGGATTACATAAATTCAACCCAAATTCCCGACTACTAAAAAGAGAATCGTCGCAAAAAACTAATTCAGAACCGACAAATTATACCTTATTGTAACATATATCATCTACTTTTACAATGTCTTTAGGCAGAAAAAAGCCGCAGTCAGCGAAACCTGCGGCCTTTATGTTTTTTGGGCTTATGCATCAATCACTGTGCTGCCTTGGAATTTGAAGGTCATCCGCCCATCGGCGTGGACGGTCACCGTATCGATAACGGTCAGCCAGAGTTTGTTGTCAAATTCGGAAAGCGTGTCCAACTCCTGCACCTCAAACATGAATGCGCCAATGGCATCCGCTTGTGCTTGCCGTACGTTCTTTATGCTGTGCAGCTCCTCAACCCGTGTTTTTGCCTTTTCGTACCGTTCCACGAAACCGTTGTACCGGGCAGCGTATTCTTCCTGGTTTTGAGCTGTCTGTGAGTTTTCGGCGATGCAGCGCTTTGTCAGCTCAGTCACTACATCGATTTCCTCAAGCAGGGACTTTATCTCGGCATCGAGACCGGAGCAGTCCGTCAGCGTGGACTGCATCAAACGGCAATTCTCCAGGGCACTGTCTTTGTCTGCGAGAATGGCATTGAATGCGCCCACAAACCGGGTTTTGATAGTTTCCTCATAAAGATGGGGCGTTTCGCATTTGTGCTCGCCTTTGAATTTGTTATTGCACCGCCAAATTACTCTGCGGTATTTGCTGGTGGAGTTCCACACTTTGGAGCCGAAGAAAGCACCACAGTCACCGCAGATGATGCCACAGCGGATAAGGCCAGAAAAAGCTGAACGTGACGGCTTTTTTCGGTTTGCCGTCTGCTGTGCTATCTTGCGAAGCCGTTCCTTGGCTTGTTCAAATGTGGCAGGGGCAATAATTGGCTCATGGGTTCCTTCTGCATAATACATCGGCAGTTCACCCTTGTTTGCAACCAGTTTCTTCTCAATATACCGACTGCGTCTTCAGATGTCATCGAAAAAGGTGTGGTATCACTTGGTATGTTGCAGAATCTTGGATTACAGAATATTCAGATTCGTTTGTTGCCTGCGAGTACCATGTATAAGCATTATATTGATAATACTAAATTCAACCTACAATCGTTAAATCTCTAAGATTGAAAAACAATCATTTAACGATTGCACCTATAATTCAACGATTACCCTCAGCAGTTCAACGAATACTCGGCTGTTTAACGATTACAGCGGAACAAAACACCTCAATCCGCGCAAATAGCACGAAACCCCGCTGCATAATTGCTCTGCAGCGGGGTTCACTTATGTGCTGAAACGGCGAAAGCCTTGATTTTAAGCAGTTTTTGGGCATAGAAAAAGTCCACCGTAATTCTATCAAAATTACGGTGGGCTTATGGTGGAGGCGATGGGAGTCGAACCATCATTTATGATTTCACGAGCAATACGATAGCGAAAAAGCCTTAAAACTACGGCAATTTTCTTTTGACTAATATCATTTTATAAATCAACACTCATTCGTAAGATGTAAAAGTGCGTGAGTAAGTGCGTGAGTGCCTTGCAAACAAAAACAGCCCCGGGAAGCCTGACGGTTCCTCGGGGCTGGTGCTATGTATTGAGTTTACTGTTTCCCTACAACATCCTTCGCCCTGTCAAAGCAGAACTGGATGACCCTGCCGATGGTCTCGTCGGTGATCGCCCAGCTGAAGAGCCTGCCGAACTTGCTGGCGTCCAGCGCGGCGCGGAGCTTTGCGGCTACCCACGCCTTGCGTTCAGCACCGCGCTTGGTGCCCTGGATCTCGTGCTCTGCGCGCTCGATCAGGTCAAGCACCAGCGGGCGGACGGTCGCGCCGTAGCCCAGCCGGATGGCACCGAGGACGTAAAAGGCAAAGCCGCCCAGCATCAGGGCGAGGGCAAGCCAGCCGGGGACAACGTTCAAGATATTAGTCAATACTGCTTCCATGGTCAGATTCCTTTCTCTCAGTTGATGATCGCGCTGATGCCGCGCTTTGCGACAAAATCGCGCTGCTTATGTTTTACCTCGGCCGCGTAGTCGAGGGCGGCGTGCATATCGCCGTTACAGTGTGCGTCCGGGATGCGCTGCACGGCTTTGGCGGTGGCTTCTCCCAGCGCGATTGCGGCGAGGGAGCTTTCGTACAGGTTCGTCTCGAACTCCTCACGGGCTTTCTCTGCGGCTTCCTGCCGTGCTTCCTGACGCTCGATGCGCCGCTTCAGCTGCCAGACGAGAAACCCCAGCACCGCCGTCGGAATGCCTGCGGCAGCAAGAATACTCGCCATCGGTCACACCCCCTTCACCGCGCCCAGACCGGCACGCTTGATAATAGCAGCGTAGTCCTTGTATGCGTGGCTCATGTCAACATTAGTGCTCACACCGGGCACGCGGGCAGTGCTGGTGTACTGCCACATGCCGAACGGCCAGCCGGGCGCGGGCTTCCTCGTGCGGTAGGCGGCCAGCCACACGTCGTAGGGCTTCAGCTCTGCACCGCCCATGTAGAGGAAGGTACTGCCGAACCACAAACCGGTGTACAGCATGGCGTACACGCCCCAGCTTTCCACCGTGCTCAGCATGTGAGCCGTCAGGTTGGTCAGTGCGGCCTTGCCCAGCGGCTTCTGCATCTCGTCCTCAATGTCCACCGCCACAGGCAGCTCAAAGCTCCTGCCGGTGAGCAGCTTCTTGAAATAGGCCAGCTCCTTGTCGGCCTGTGCCTTGGTGGTGGCCTTGAAGTAGCCATACACGCCCACCGGCAGCCCTACGCGGGTGCACTCGGCGTAGTTGCGGGCGAAATAGGGGTCGGTGTAGGGCTTGCTTGGCAGACCCTCGGCGCTGTTGCCCATGGCGCGAATCATCACGCCGTCCACCTTGCCGCTTGCCTTGACCTTTGCCCAGTCGATGACGCCCTGATGGCGGCTCACGTCCATGATGGTCTTTTCCATCGCTTACTCCTTTACTTCTCCAGCTCTGCCTTGATGGCTTCCAGATCGTCCGTGGTCAGGGACGGGTAGTCGGCGGCGATGTCTTCAAAGACTTCACCGGCGGCAATGCGGATTTTGAAAGCGCGGGTCATAATGCGAAGTTTGAGTGCGTTCAGAGTTTCCATAAAAGTTAGCCTCCAATCAAATCAGCCATCATCAAAATAATATCGTCGCTTGCGGTTTCCAGCGCGTCCACGCGCTCCGGCAGCTTCTCCCGGGCTTCGGCCTTTTTGCGTGCTTCTTCCTGCGCGGCCAGCTCTTCGGCGGTGTAGCGGATGTACTTCTGGATGGGCACTTTCTCAACCCATTCCTCCTGCGCCTGCACGCCGGGGCGGTCAACGATTTTCTGCACGTCCTTGCCGCCGTTCGGATATTCGGTCACGGTCTCCCAGTGCCACTGTTCTTCCACGCCCTCTACGGCGGGGTGGATGATCTCTTCGGTGCTTCCGGTCAGGTAGCCCAGCGTCAGGTCCGGGTTTTCCACGACCGCACCAGTCTCGTCAATGATCTTCATGGTTCAAAACCTCCTTTCTCAGGCCACGCGGTGCCAGATGTGCACATAGTAGGCGGCGGGCTGCACGGTGCTGCTGCGTCCGTAGATGGCATTGGACTTGGATGCGTCAAAAGATACGGTGCAATTACTGCCGTATGAACCGCCTTCGTAACCAGCCAAACCGCCATTGTTTGTGTTCATAGAAAGAGCGCCACTGTTAGATAAATTTGGGTATGCTGTGCTCGCCACACCAGAGAATGAGCCCTTGAGGTTCGGCAGACCGGCCTTAACAGTGCTGCCTGCTGCGTGGGTGCTGGACGCGCCCATCAGCACTCGCTCGGACGCGATCTCCTCCCAGCTGCCGCCGAACAGTGCGGCGGGGCTGGTGGGGTCGGTGCTCTGGTAGATGCTGCCCACGGGAAAAGGATCCACGCTTTTCAGCAGTGCGTCTACCTCGGCACGGGTATAAAAGCTGCCACCCTTCATGGATTCGATCACGGCCTGCCACTGCTGCACCAGCGTGCCGGTGGGGATGCCGGTCACGCCGTCCCGCATGACGCCGCAGACGGTCTCGTCCGCGCGGGTGTCGGTGATGTCGGCGGCGGTGACAGCGGTGGAGCCTGCGGGCACCGAAATGGTGCACAGGCCCAGCTCGTACTGATTATGGTTCTGCAGGATATCGGGCGGCTGTGCGGCCACGGCAGGCGTGCCGGTCTTGAGCTTGATCGCCGTGATATTCTCCGAGGTGTCAAACTGCAACACGACGCGATCCACGCGGTTGAGGGTGTTATCTGCTTCGGGGACGGTCAAGACGTTCTCTTCCCGACTGCACACGGATACGCCTTTAAAGTCGTCGTAATTGATCCATGCAAGGCCGGGCGCAACGGTGATCTGCCGGGTACCGGTGGTACTGACAGCAAAGTTGGTCTCTTTGGAGTAGACGCCGGATGTGCGGGTGCACAGGTAGGTGGCCACGTCCTCGGCGCTGTAAACCACACCGTTCAGCGGATATGTGATAATGCTCATTGTTTCCTCCTGATGATCGGGGTGCCGATCTCTGTGCTGACCGAGTTTTCACCTTTTTGGGAGCTCAGAGTCACAGAGGTAATGCGGGCAGCGGCCTGAATGTCCGTTCCGGGCAGGCTGGCCTCCACCACCATGCCCACCGTGATGCTGCCGGTTGGGGTGAAGCGGAAGTTTTCCAGCCGGGTATGTTTGGCAAGTTCCTGCTCGCCCTGTGCGCGCAGGGCGGCAAGATAGTCCGCCTGAGACTGGCCGCTTTCCTTCTTTTTGCTGGTAGCATCCACGATCAGCTCCCGCCGGGCAGAGCCGGTGTTCTCCGCTGCACCCACGGTGGCGGTGCCTTCCGCGCCAACGACCACGCACACGTTTTTATAGTCCGTGATGCTCTCGGTATAGGTCAAGTCGGTCAGGTTGCCGTACTGCGGCGCATACCGGGCGTTCGGGTCGAGTTTTGGCCGGAACAGCTCAAACAGCAGTTTCGCTTCCGGCTGATCGAACCGCACCCGGAAGCCGATGTCCAGCTCCTGACACACCTGTTCGACCAGCTTCAGCAGGCTGCCGGGCTTGACCTCGCCGCTGTAGGTGTCCGTCAGTCCTGCAGCATCGCCCAGTTCAAGGCAGGGCCACGCAGCAGCACTGGATACCAGACTTCGCAACGTTTCCTCTGCGGCAAAATTGCTCAGGGTGTCCGTGTGACCGCGTTCATCCAGAATGCAGGCGGCGTCTTTTGCAGCGATCACCAGCTTGTGGTCGGATTTCTGGGCCGACACGATGCGCATGAGCCGGTCGCTGCCCACCAGCCAAAGATACCGGTCCGGGCGGCACAGCGCCTGCAAAGCGGTCGTGTCGTGCAGCTCCAGCTGTGCCCCCTGGGTGTCACTATAGACGTTGTAGCGTTCCGGCCAGACCAGCGAGACCCAGCTTTCAATGCGACCCAGCAGATTGAGCCGGATATCATAGACGCAGATGCTCTTGTGCCCGGATGCTGTCAGTGCAGAAATGATTTCAGCCATTGGAACCCTCCGTGATGATGGTGGAATACGCTGCGTGCATGGTCAGCGTCAGGAAAAGCCAGCCGTCGCCGGATTTTGCGGTGCGCTGCCATGCCTGCGCACCGTGATACACCGTCCAAAGGGTACTGCTTCCGTCAAGGATGGAGAGCACGTCGTAGGCTTTGCCGTCAATGAGCTGCTGGACCCGCAGCAGGTCGTTTTCGCGGTAGACCTGCAGCTCGTCGCCGTCCTGCAGGGTCGTAACAAAGCGCAGGTACTCGCCCGTTTCCGGATTAAGGACGCCGGGGTTGACCACGGGCCCTCTGGCCGACAGTGAAAGCCGAAAGTTCTGGGTATCCAGTCCGCTGTTGACGATGCGGATATAATCGCCCTGCTCCCGGATGCCGAACTGGTGCGCGTCGTAGCACACCGGCAGGCGGAACACGGGTGTCACCTTGATGGTCGCGGCCAGCGTTTCCTCTACGCTGTGCCAATAGGGGTTGGGGCAGTACAGCTGAAAGCTGAAGGTGGGCCAGAGCAGCGCCGCGCTGATGGCCGGACAGCGCTGCACCTCGGCGTCACACCAGTATTTCCCGGCCACGGTGAAACGCCCGGTCACGCCCGGCGCAAACACGTCCCGCAGCTGACGCTTGCAGTAATCGGCATTGCGCAGGATACGCCCGGTGATGGTGCGGGTGACGCCGGAAATGCTGCGGCTCTCCACAGGAGCACCCACCTGCTGATAACCCTGACTGGTTTCCAGATCCACGGGCAGGTCGCCCAGCGGGTCACAGCTCCACAGCACGCTGGCCTTGTAGCCAAAGGCAAAGCTCTGTCCGGTGCTGGAGGTAAAAATAGCGTCAAACACCCTGCAGCACCGCCCTTTCCTGCTCATACTGTGCTTCGCGCATCAGGTCCGCCGCCGTCTGCGCCTTGCTGTAGATGTACTGGTTCACTTCGATATTGGGCCGCTGGGTGCGCTGGGGCAGCGGAGCTTTCTTCTCGTAGTCCCACAGGCTGCTGGAAGCCTCGGTGACGGTGCTGCCTGCGGCGCTGCTGGAAGAGCTGCCCGTGCCGGGTGTGCTCTTTTTCTTGAAGGCACCGCCGAGCGATGCAACGATGGCCGTGATCGCAGCCACCAGAGCAACGCCCGCCGCGATCATCAGCAGGCCCTTCGGGGTCCCGAATCCGGTCGGCAGCAGCGCCATGCCGATGGATTGCAGCATTGCCACGAACGCGCCGCCGATGGCACCGATCAGGCCGCCCAGCGAAGCCAAGATCTCCGGGAATGCAGAGATCAGACCGCCCTGCAGGCCCTTGCTGATGGCGAGAGCCGCCGCGCTCAGCGGCCCCTGCAGACCGCCGAAAATGTCCAGCAGCGTACTGCCCAGGCCGGAGAACTGGCTGACCACATCTCCAAAGCCGCCGGTCAGGCCGTCGAAAATCTGGGTGCCGAGGTCCCACGCGCCATTGGCCAGCTGGCTGATGCCCTCGCCCAGAAAACCGTTGACCTGCTGGATCAGATTCTTGCCGAAGTCGTCGATCAGCAGCTTGGTCTCCGGTGCAAGACCGTTGTACAGGGTGGAAATGACCCACTGCCCGACGCTGAGCCAGTCCTGACTCTTCACAGCCTTGTACAAGGTGCCAAAAGTGCCCAGCACGCCCTTGTCGGCCTCGCCCTGCCAGCCCTTTACAAGGCCAGAAAAACTGTCGGCACTGGCCTTCTTGATGGTCTCGGACACCTGTTCGGTGCCGTCGGCGGCAATGTTCTTGACCCGCTCCACCGTGACCAGCATTCCGTTCAGCACCTTGTTCTTCGTCTCAGTGATGACCTGTTTTGTGGTCTCGGTGCCGTCGGTCAGTGTTTCCTTGATGGTTTTGGTGCTGGTAGCAATGCCGTTTACCACTGTGTCAAAGGTCGATGTGACCGAATTGGCCATCTCCCGCACCGTCTCCATGGTCTGCTGCACGGTCTTTTTGCCGTCGGCAGCAATGCTGGTAACGGTCTTGATATCCTTCAGCACACCGTTCACCAGCTGACGGCTGGTCTCGGTGATGGTCTGGGTCTGCTGCTTCTTTCCGTTGGAAAGCTCCTCGTTTACGGTCTGGGTGGTGCGGGTCACTTTGCCCAGCACCTCGGTCACCGTGTCAGAGTAAGAGTTGACCACCGATGCGGCGGCCTTTGCGGCTGTGCCCGCTGCTTTCCCTGCGGCGGCTGCCGCATTGCCAGACTTGGTATAGGCCGGGATAGCGATATCCGCCACGGTCCGGGCGCTGTCGGCCAGATCGGTGTTGGCAGAGGACCAGTCGGCCAGCTCGTCACGGCTTGCAACATCGGCGATGGTAAAACCGGCAGTGGCTGCAGTAGCGATACCCGCCGCTTTACCCTTGCCGGTCAGGCCGTTGATGAAGCTCTGGATCAGGTTCTTGCCCCACTGCACCGCCTGCGAGGGCAGGCTCTTGATCCATGCAAGGGCGCTGGAAAAACCACCCTTGAAGGCATTCAGCATGGAAGAACCCATGCTCTTGACGCCGTTGGCCACGCCGGTGAGGATGTTCTTGCCGATGTTCAGCCAGTTCACCGCAGAAATGACCGAAAGCACCGCCTGCAGGATCTTCTTCCAGTTGGCCAGTAGGTCGGGCACAGCCTTTACGATACCCACGCCCAGCTGCACCACCAGCGAGACGCCCTCTGCAAGGAGCTTCGGCATATTGTCGTTGATGATGCCGCAGATATTGATGATGATATCCGGCACATAGGCGATGAGGTCCGGCAGGCCCGCGATCAGGCCGTTGGCCAGCTGGGTGATCATGTCCAGACCGACGTTCACGAACTCCCCGGCATTTTCCCGCAGGTTTTCCGTAAAGGAAAGCAGCTGCGGCAGAGCATCTGCCAGAAAATCCGGGATGCCTTGCGTGAAGCCCTGCGCCAGAGAGCCGAGAAGCTCGGTGCCGGTCTGCACCACTTCGGGCACAAGGCCGTAAATGACCTGCGGGATGCCCTGCAGCACGTTGCCGATCATGGGCAGCAGGTTGTCCACAAGGTAGATCCGGGCCGTGTCCGTCAGGGCCTGCAGGGGTGCCGTCAGGTCTGCGCCGGTGCTCCAATTGCCCAGCACGTTCTGCGCCGCTGCCTTCATGGCCGCAAAGCTGCCGGTCAGGGTCGTTGCGGCTTCTCTCGCCGTTGTGCCGGTAATGTCCATCTCCTGCTGGATCACATGGATGGCGCTGTACATGTCGGCCAGATTGCCCAGATCATAATGGACGCCGGAGATCCGCTCCGCATCGGTCAGCAGACGCTGCATCTCGGCCTGCGTGCCGCCATAGCCCAGCTTGAGGTTGTCCAGCATGGTATAGTTCTGCTTGGCAAAGCCCTGATAGGCGTTCTGGATATCCTGCATATCCGTGCCCATCTTGTTGGCGTTGTCGGCCATATCCACCATGGCCATGTTGGCAAGCTGGGCGGCGGCATTGGTATCCTTGCTCACGCTGGAAAGCAGGCTGGCCGCAAAGCTGGTGGTCTGCTCCATGTAGTCGTTGGCCGAAAGACCCACGGTCTGGTACGCCTGTGCGGCATACTGCTTGACGGTATCGGCACTGTCCTTGAACAGCGTCTCGATGCCGCCGATGCTCTGCTGCAGGGCACCGCCCATGTCGATGGAATCCTTGATGATTTTGCCGATGCCAGCGGCGGCAAGCACTTTTTTGATAGTACCGACCAGCTGGGCACCAATGCTCTGGCCAACCTTTGCGCCTAAGCCGTCCGTTTCTTCGTCAAAAACGTCAGTCAGTGCAGCCCGGATGCCATCCGCTGACGGCACGATCTGCACATAGGCTTTTGCCATCTCGATTTTGTCCGGCATCTCCATCAACCTCCTTTCAGCGCAGCAATGGCCGCTTCAAATTCTTCCGGGCTGGCAAAGCTCTGCACATCCTCCGTGTCGCTGCCGGAGCCTGTGCCGGTCAGAGCTTCCAGAATGGACTTGGGCGGCCTGCCGGGCTTGCCCAGCAGCCACCACTCGATGCGGTTCAGCGTGTCGGCAGCAGATGCCTGCAGCTGATCTTCTATAGGCACCCGCTGCCCGGCCAGCCGCAGCATACTGCGGCTGCTCTCCGGCAGACCTGCAGCAAGGGTGGCCGCCAAACGCGGCGGCAGGCTGCGCCAGTCCAGAACGTGGTAATACTGGGCAAAATCGCAGATCAGTGCGTCCTCGTCCGATGCGATCAGTTCGGAGAGGATGCAGAGTTTTTTCCTGCGGAAAAGCTGCGGATCAGTTCACCGATCGCTGCACCAAAGGCAACCACCGGCACGCGGCCCTTGGTGTCACGCAGGTGATCGTAGAGCTTCTTCTTGCCTTCCTTGCCAAGCAGGCGGTCCGCCACATAGAACAGCTTGGTACCGTCCGTGTCCATTTCCACGATGGCCTCCACCAGCTCCACGTCGTTCATGGCTTCATCGTCCAGCTCGATCTCAAAACCGGATTCCGTTTTTGCAATCATGCCTTTACCTCCTTATTGTCTGCGGTGCTCTCGGCGGCAGACTGGGTGGCGGCAGTGCCGCCCAGAATGTACTCGTAGTGGGTGTTGCCCTCGGTGTCCGGCACCGCGGTGATGGTGGTGTTGTAGCCCACCGCACCGTTGGAATAGACGATATCGCCCACGGCAGACACTGCCGCATCCGGGATCACGATGCGCTTGAGCACGTTGTTCTTCATCACCATGTCTACGACCCAGCTGCAGTCCTGCTGTTCGTCGCTGTTGGCCTTGACCGTGATGCCGGTCTCCAGCGTGCCGGCAACGTTCTTATCGCCGTAGACGGACTTGAGCACCGCCGGGTTCAGGGCTTCCAGCAGGGTGTAGGCGAAGGTGTCCGGCTTTTCGGTCTGCTGGGTCAGCACGGTATCACCGCCCCATGCCGTGGTGTTCTCGCTGCTGGGAGAGTTCGAGTTGGTCAGGCCGTCACTGGAAATGTAGCCCAGCGATTCAAAGGCTTCGTTCAGTGCGGACTTTGCATCCGTGGGCAGCGGGGTGCCCAGAGGTGCGCGCCAGACGGCACCGCCCACCTTGGGCTTTGCGGCGCTTACATTTTTTGCATCCATAGAGATACTTCCTTTCGTCAGTAATGTGTAATAGAAAAAACGGCCTGATATCTTGGCCGTTTGCGGGTGGTATCCGGGAAATTGTACTCAGTGGCAAGGTCGCAGGAGACGATTTCCGGCAGAGCGTCGGCGTCCAGCATGGCCTGCACCACAGAATGGCTCAGCTGGGCGGCAGAAAAATCGCTGCTGCCGTAGGACTGCACCGCCAGCGTGGCCGTGTAAATGCCTTCGTCCGGGCTGTCACCGGTCTTTTCGAGGACACAAAAATTGCCGGAGGGCTTCTCCGGCATGGACATGTAGCAGGAAAAGGCATTTTCCCGCAGGTAGTTCAAGATGACTTCTTCGATCATTTCTTTCTCTGGTAGCTCCTCACTGTGATGATGCGCCCATCTTTCAGGCGGCGCTTGTGCTCGTGCACGGTTGCGCCGCTGCGGATGCCGGAGACGGCCTTCAGCAGGGTGTTGTTGGCCGAGTTGTCGTCATAGGCCTTGCGGGAAGCGGTCTCCACCACAGCCACGGCACGGGTGGGGGCCACGTAGGATTCGTAGCCATCGCCGCAGCGGTCCTTCACGGTGTCGGCGCGGTCCTTGAGCACAGCCTGCATCTCCGGGGAGCGCAGCAGCGCCCGGATGCCGGAGCTGTTCAGCTCGATGCGGACCTTACCCATAGCGCTCCACCTTCACCTTTTTGTTCCAGCGCAGCGGCACAAGCTCTTCGATGTACTGCTGCACACCGCCATAGGTGTGCCATTTCTGGCCGAAGAACTCCACCGTAACGTCGTCCCAGCTGTGCGCGTCCCCCTTCGGGATGCACAACTCGTAGGCCAGATGGTGACCGTTCAGCTGCACTTCGTCCGCTATGGCAGCAGCATCTGCCGGTGTTACCAGCACATTTTCCACCGTGACCGGCATTTCGGTGTAAACCGGATCGTGAAAAGCGTCTTCATCGGTCTGGGTCTTTTCGTAAAGCGTAACGGGGATGCCCTTAATCCACGGCATAAGGCTCGATCACTCCCATCTGCTGGCGGCGCAGGCCCAGCCGGGCCAGTTCCGATTTTTTGATGAACAGACCGCCGCCGGGCACCAGAAAGGAACCTGAAGCGGAGTAGCCGCCTGCAGCTTGGGTGAACTGGGTCAGGGGCTCCTGGTTCGTGCTGGTCATAAGGGTGCGGGCCACCACATCCACTGTGACGCTCTTGGCCACCATGGCAAGATCCGGGTCAGCCGCCACCAGCGCGGGCAGGTCTTTGCCCACCTTTTGGGCTTCCATGTTCAGGCTGGCCGAGACCACCTCCAACAAGGAGGAAGCCCTGACCTGCTCGGCAGAGGTCATGGGCCGCCACAGCGTGGTCATATCCTCAAGTGCTGCGTAGGTCATTTTCCGGCCACCGTTTTCTTTTTGGGCACGGCAGCGGGCTTTTCGGTTTTAACGGGTTCGGGCCTCTTGGCCGGTTCCCAGTCCCCGCCGGAAACGGCGCATTCCGTCTCGATCACTGCGCCGGTGCGTTTGTTGCGGTACAACATGGAAATGCCCTCCTTACTCTGCGGCCTTGATGTGGGCAAAGGCGGTGGGGTCCAGGATGCCCCAGCCGATGTATGCTTCGCCGCGCAGGTACACCTGATTGTGGCCCTTCAGATCGCCCAGCTCGGTGTCGTTGTCCGGGTTGCCGTACTGGATCACTTCAATGGGGATCTCCTTTGCATAGCCCCACTTGAAGCAGTTCTCAAAGTCACCCACCAGAGCGCGGTCCAGACTGGAACCAGCGGACAGGTTGGAAGTGGATTCGACATGCAGGCCGTTCACCTCGCCGGGCTTTGCACCCCACGCCAGCTGCGGATACAGCTTTGCGCCGTCGGTGGTAGTCTGTGCAGCCAGTGCGCTCTTGAAACTGGGAGACAGCACCATGCCGGTCACGTCGCGCTCTGCGCCCTGCACCAGAGCAATGGCGGCTTCCACGTTGGCGTCGGGCTTATCGCCGGTGACAATGGTCACAGCCTGCGTGACCTTGCTGTCAAAGTGGTTGGTGCCGATCACGCCGGACGCCGTGCCGGTGCGCGGGTTGATGCCGTGGAAGGCCATCAGGTCCAGACCCTTGGCCACCTTCTTTGCAAAGCCGTCCGCAAAGGCACTGAGCACGTCCATCTGGGCATCCTCGGATGCATACAGGAACTCGTCGGACACGCGGGCGCCGTATTCGATCTTCAGAGGCACGATGGTGATCGGCTCCACGGTCAGGCCGCCCGTGCCCTTGGCACCGTTTTCGGCCACGATGTCCACCTCTTTGTCCAGAGTGAAGGTAAACTCTTTCTGGCCGTTGAAAGGAATAGGCGTTGCGCCGCACAGCTTTGCCAGTGCGGATGCGCCAGTGGTTTTCTGGATGAAGCCGGGGATCAGCTCTTCCGGGAACAGGGATCCTTTGCTCAAAATATTTGCCATGATGTTTTCTCCTTTAGTCGTTGTTCATCAGCTGGTTGGTAAAGGTGCGCAGGGCGTCGCGCCTGCTGCCGCCGCTGGGGTCAGGGTCGCCGCGCAGAGGTGCGGGCGGGTTCTTGGGCTGGATCAGTTTCAGCAGGGCCTGCGCGTCCTTGCGGATGTCGGCCTCGTTGGAGCCGGTCAGGCGCTGGGCCAGATCGAACGGGATGCCCACTTCATGGGCGATGCGGGTCTTGAGGGCCTCCGTCTCGTAAGTCTGGATGCGGCTGTTCAGTTCCACGATCTGCCCGGCATATTTCTCGTTCTGGGCCTTGATCTCGTTGTAGTCGGCATAGGGTGCAAGCCGCTGTTCAACGGCTGCGTCAAATGCTTCCTGCGTGGTAATAGGTTCAAATGCTTCTGCCATAGAAAAACTCCTTTCGTTCTGGCAAACAAAAAACAGGCCCGTGTGGCCTGTTAATAGCTGGTGCGCTGGCGACGCTTTGCCTTGCCCTCGGCGCATTGCCAGTGGGCCAGGATCACGCTGTCCAGCAGTTCAATATGTCCGCCCTCGGTCAGTGAGCGGTAGCCAAAGCCGCCGTTGGAGCCGATAGCCCGCTTTTCACAGTTGGATGCTGCCTGCGTAAGGCCGGGCTGCCCGGCATGGCACAGGGATCTTGCAAACACTGCCTGCTCAAAAGCGGCATTGGCGGTGATGATCTGCTTGACCGTGGGCAGCACCGGTGCTTTGATACGGGCAGCCTTCATGGCGTCGGCCAGCAGCTGCTGCCCGCTGGCACCGTCCACCGCCACAGCGGCAAGGTCGGCTTTGGACAGAAAATCAAGGAGCCATCCGCTGCCTGTCCGGGTAGGGCGGCAGTCGATGGCTTCCACGAATATCTTGTTTTCTTTGGTCCGGCAGGCAACGGCCAGCGCACAGCTGGTGCCGTCGGTGCTGAACTTGATGCCGGCATAAAGCCTGCCGGTGAGCTTTGGCAGAGCGTCCACCTTCAGCTCGTCCCATTCGGTGCGGCTGATGGCGGATTTGAGGTTGTAGCGCAGCCACAGGCCCAGACGCTGGATGTTGAAGTCAATGGGATCGTCGCCGATCTCATCCGCAACGCTGCGCTCGGTAAAAATGGTGCCGAGACTTGGGTTCGTGCGGTACCATGCTTCCACGTCATGCGGGTCGGTCTGCTGTTCCACGCTCCACTCAGCCCAGCCGGTGTTCTGGGTATCACCCCGCAGCGCAGCGTTGCGCATTTTGAGGAATACCGTGCCGGAAGAGACCGGCGTAGGCGGCGTGCCGCAAAACAATGTCTGCGGGTTCTCGCTGTCTGTGACCACGTATTTCAGGGCACTGGCCTGATCGTCAGTGTATTCCTGCGCTTCGTCGATCACCAGCAGATCGAAACCTTCACCCAAACCGCCCTTGGAAGAGCGGGTGCGGAACTCGATGCGGCCCGCGCTATCTTCCAGCTGGATGTGCTCACGGCCCACCGCCTGAATGGATTTGTACGGGATCTTTGCTTTATCCAGCAGATGGCACAGGCGCTCCCATGCTGCGCGCGAGGTGGTGGTGCGGTGCGCGGTGTGCAGGATGCTTTCGCCCTGCTTCAGGCCGTACAGCTCCCGGATGGCGGCGATTTCGTTCTTGCCGTTGCGGCGGGGCACTGCGTAGCCGAATTTGGTGTGCACCCAAAGATCATTCTCGTTGCGGGCAAGGATATCGTAGAGCAAAAGCTCCTGCCACTGCTGGGCCGTGCGCCCGGTGGTGTTGTACAGGTCAATTGCTTCTTGTCCGCACGTTTCGGTGTAGGGCAGCACGACAGCGGCGGTAGGCGTCTGGCGGCCCAGCCTGACATCAGCTGCCTGTTTTCGCGTCCGCGGCATGGTGGGCTGGGTTCCTCCTTCTAAGATGTTGACGACAAATCGAAAATATGATATAAAATAAATAGAGGTGCGCCTCCGCTATATGGTGGGGGCTCGACACCTCTATTTTTTTGCAATAAAACGCTGGACCATGAGCAATTCATCTTTGCAGATAACAAGAATATCTACGTCTTGAGTTGCACTGGCGGTCAGCCTTTTTCGGAGAACATCTTTCAGCAAATCAGCAGAAATTATATTTTGCCCATAGTTCAAAATAATGCCGCCGGGATTTTCTTGAATCTGCTTCAGACCATGCCGAACAGCGCTGTTCGCAGATTTTTCCGTGGAAGCTGTTTTTAAGTCCCACATCTTCCCATTCCAAATATAGTCCGGTGTCATGGCCTTATAGTTGTTTACTTCGTTCAACAGTACAATGTTGCCGCCCAGATGGTCGTGCAGCCATTGTGCTGTTTTCACTTCATCTGCATGGCGCACCATGTCATAGCCTGTATCATATGTGATAGAACCAACACCCGGTGAAGCCGTCCGCAAATATTCCGGGAGAACGCTCTGCATAGGAATATCGCCGGGAATATGGACTTTGTTAGGGAGTGGTGTTTCTGCAAGCTCCTTACGGGACTGAAGGACTTCCGGCTCCTCTGTCCACGTTTTATTCCACACGTTCTGCCGTCGGCCCTCGCCGGGGTCATATTCCACCCGGCAGCGGCAGCGCTCGTGGCGGCGGTAAACATCTTTCGGAACATGGGGGTAGTCGTATGTCCCGGCCAGAGCGCTACACCACTTACAGCAGCCGCTTTCGGCAATGCGGACGACGCGCGGCCTCAGACCGGCCCTGCCCTGAAAATCCACATTTGCCTTCAGGACATCGTCCACGGCCATGCGGGAAAAGGTGCGCACCGGCTCAGCCAGTGCCCATGCCGCATCCTCAAACCGTTCCGCTTCTGCCAGCTTGTTGAGCAGGCCGTTCACGCGGTCGGCATCCAGCACGGCACGCTGCGGCGCAATGCCGATCCGGGCCTGCCGGTTCAAAGCCTGCTGCGCAGCCGCAGCAGCGTCTGCGATCCTGGCATAGTCCTCCTCCAGCAGCGGGCGCACCACCCGATCGGCAATGTTCCAGTACAGCCTTCCGTCCGGCAGAATGTCAGCAGTCAGGTTGCGGCGGAAAGCGTCAGCCAGTGCGGAACCTACCAGCTCGGCATAGGCTGCGGCGGCAGTGTAGGTGTCAGCTTCCTGCTGCGCGTCGCCCAGCAAGGCCAGAAAGTCAGCTCGGATGCGTTCCAGCAGTTCCGGGGCAATGTCTTTTTCGTCCATGGGCACCTCAGTTCTCGGTGCGGATGCCGGTCAGATCCCGCAGATTTTCTTTGCCGAAGTAGCCGGGGATCACGGCGTTTATCTTGCCCACGGCATCACCGATGCCGGACAGCGTGGCGGCGTCCGGTTCAAACACCGGCTCCCACACAGGGCGGGTCAGGTAAAGCTGCTGGCGCTGGTAGGCAAAATCGTCCCGCACGCAGGCCGCAAGATACCCGACATTCAGGAAGCCGCTGCCGAAGGTGCGCTGCGCCTTGCGGGCTGCCAGACGCAGGGCCTCGTGGCTGGACTTGATGGCCTCGGCGCTGCTGGGATTGTCGGTAACAAAACCCAGATCATCCAGCGTCAGGCCGGTCTCGCCTGCAAACAGCGCTGCAAAGGTGCGCAGCTGTTCGGTATACGGGCTCATGCTCTGCTGGGTGAACTGGCCCACAACGGGCTTGTCGCCATCCTCGTCTTTGGTGATTTCCAAAAGGCTGGAAATGGTAGCCTTCCATTTGTCCAGCTGTTCGGCTTCATTGGATGTGCCCAGCACATACTTTTGCGGGAAGGAGTAAAACTCGGCGCTGATCTCGCTGCGCTTGAGGGTGCGCAGCGCGCCCTGCTGCAGGCCCATACAGGCGCGGGAAATACGACTGTGCCCAAACGGACGCTTTGCATCCGGGCGGTATACGATGGGCACCAGCAGCGGGGCAGGTGCGGAGTTCGTCACCCGATACGGTTTCTGGCCCTTGGGGTAGTACCATGTACTGCCCGCAGTGAAGTAGGCCTCCAGCGTGGGCCGATCGCTGTCGGGGTCGCGCGCCAGAACTGCATAGCCCTCCCTCAGCAGGCCCGTCACTTCATCCATCACGCCGGTGGCGTTGCCGCCGTCAATGACCTGCAGGCGCGGAAAACCGTTTTCGGCCTGACTGATATACACAAAGCAGCAGCTGGAAATGAGGGCCGACAGCACTGCGCTGTCAAACAGCACATCCGCATTGTTCATGCAATAAATGGTGTTCAGGTCAAAATTATCGTCCCGGAACTCCCGCCAGAGCAAGCGGTCCGCCAGCGAATCCACGGCCTTGCCGCACCAGCCCAGCACCTCTGTGAAGGTGCGGAACTCTGGCGGTGTCACCATGCCGAAGTCCTTCACGGCGTTCTTCATTTCATAATATTTGTAGCGGGTCTGCACCCGCGCCCGCTTTTGCAGCAGGCGGCGGCGCAGGTATGCCATGCCTTTCAGGTCGCTCATAGGGCGGTGCTTTCTCCTTTCGCGAGAAAATATTCACAGTACGGTACGGGAAGGTCAGAGACCCCCCTGGGAGGGGGATATCCCCCCTGTTGTGGTGAGGAAGGTTTGATATCTGCTGCCTTGCTCAATGGCCGCGGTAGGCTGTCCAGTCGGTGCTCAGCGGCAGAGCCAGCGGCGCGTCTGCATCCGCTTCGGCCTGCTTTTCTACCGGCGAAAACAACTTGTCGCTCTTCTGCCGGTTGCACCAGAAATGCGCCAGCTGAAGGTTGGCAAGGTCGCTGGGATGCCCGCCCTTGGCCACGGGAATGATGTGGTCGATGCACGGCGAAAGCGGATGCGGAAACTTGCAGCTGAAATCCACAGGTTTGCCGCAGATGCCGCACACGGTTTGTGTAGCATAGATCTTCTTTTTGTTGCGCTCAAAGGCCAGACGGTGCGTGCCGTCACGGTCTGGGCGCGTAACAGTCTTTGGCATATGCGGCTCCTTGGTCACGGCCTGCTGTGCACCATCGGGAAGGAGCCTTTGCAGGCAGGGGGACTTCTTCGGGGAGGGAGTGTTTTCAAAGCCCATGGGTGCTTTGCAGGCCCGGGGGTATCAAAAAAGCCGCCCGGAAGATCCGAACGGCAGGAGATTCGCGGTCAGTGCGCAGCTGCCCGCAGCGGCAGCTTGCTGGGCAGGATGGAATGGAACCCGCTTGGCTGTATGCTGCCACGCACTGAGGATGATGCTGCAATGACCTATATTTATCCAATGACCCCGCCGGGATGCAGACCCTGACAGTGCCGCGGATAACAAAATAAGAATTGCCCGGCTGGTACATTCAGGCTGTTGGTCGGTAAGGTGTTCCCCTGTCGCAGCCGGGCAATACAAAAGCCGCAGGTGGCCGGTGTGCTCCGGTTCCTTACGGCTTTTGCAGTTTAATATTATCAGCTGGTTAAGGTGCATTCAAGTCCTGATTAGTCCAGATTAGTCCAGATTGGTCCATTTTAGTCCTGATCAGTCATGGCCTCTCACTTGCAGGCTCTCGATTGCCTGCCGGTGGTGGGCTAACACGGCACTCCTCGACAAGTTTGTCCCCTGCATTATTTCGCTCCAGCTCTGGAATTCAATGTATTTGCGGAATAGGATATCACGATCACACAGGTCGGCCAGCGTGTTCAGTGCTGCCATGATTTCCTCATAGGTCTCGTCACAGATAGCAGCCTGAGCAGTTACGCGTTCTTCTGCCTCTTGGATGCGTTCAACCGCCCTCGGCAGGGCTTGACCGTCACCGGCCCCGCCGGGGATAGGAGAAATATTCTGAGTTGTGCGCCCGGCATCTGTCTTTGCTGTTTTCAACTGCTGCAGACGAAAGCCGAACAGCTGCCGGGCTACCTTGTAACGTTGTAGCCATTCCTTTTTTTCTTCATAGGTCATCGGACTGCATCCTCCTTTATCCTCTATTCAGTTCCCCACTGCTCTGCCATAGCACCGGTTAGGGCAGTTTAGGCATGGGCATCCAGACCGGAAATTCCTCTGGAAAGTCAGCCACAATGTGCCATTCCCATGCGGTTACAAATCCAATTCCCGTCTGTACAGTCAGAACTGTTGCTGACCGGGGATCTGCGTCTTCCGCTTTGGGAGGCTCTTCTGCCGTTTTACGCCACCGCAATTGCAGGCTGTCCGGGTCAATGGACGGGCAACTTTCAATAACCTTCTTCACGGCTTTGAAAAGCTCCTGCTTTTTGTAAACCATGTTGATCTGGCGGGTTCCTTCTGCGGCGGCCATAGCGAGGTTCCAATCGTTATAGCACTTGTCTGCATGATTCATGGCAGTATTAGCATCAATCAATCTTACTTCATCCATGGCCCAGTCACCCCATAGGAATATATCTGTTTTCGCACTGGACGTTGTTGCAAAAGCGCTCGGTGCCAATGACTTTTAGCGGTCTGCCGCACAGCGGGCAAAACTTGGGCACCCCTCGTGTCTGGTACGGGTTCCCCGCCGCCTTTGTAGTACCCTCATGCAGCAGGTGAGCTATACACGCAATAGAACCGGGCTCCACTACCGCCATGCAGTTATGGCGCGCCTCACAAGAATTACAATCCATTTTCGTTTATCTCCTGTTTACCACCCCGCCGGGCCATCCTCATGGTCTGCGGGTATAAAATCATCCTCGTTGTAATTTTCGGACGGATCAGGCGCGGGCTGCCACTCATGATACTGAGGCTGCCACCACATGGGCACCCGGCCTGTTTCACCCTCTCGGTTTTTGCTCACCCGCAGGCTGACCTCAAAATAATCATTCGGCCCCTGCAGGCGGCGCTCTCCTGTAACCTCGCTCTCAATGAACACAACGGCATCCGCGTCCTGCTCAATGGTGCCAGAGCCGCGCAGATCTCCCAGCGCTGCCTTTTTGGCTCCACCGTTCCGGTCGGTGCTGCGGTTCAGCTGCACCAGTTCCACGATGGTGATGCCGGTTTCCATGGCCAGCTCTTTCAGCTGACGGGTCACGTCTGCCAGTCGCTCATACTCCTTGCGGCCCGGCTGAGTGTCCGCAATCAGGCCGATATGGTCGATAAAGACGATCCGGGGCCGGTACTTCATGACGCGGGCGCGGATATCGTCCACGGTCATGCGGGTGCCGTCATCGTAGATCATACCGGTGTGGCCCTTGATAAGGGCAAAAGCATTGTTCAGGCTTTCCCGTTCCTCCTCGGTGATCTTGCGATCTCTCAGGCGGGTGCTGTTTATGCGGGTCAGTTTGGACATGGTTCTCATCATCAGCTTGCGCCGATCCTCTTCCATGGTCAGGTAGTAGGTCTGTACGCAGTTGCTCAGGCGCAGGGCCAGAGCCAGAGCGAGGTCTGTTTTGCCATGGCCGGGACGGCCTGCCAGCACAGTAACCATCTTTTCCTCAAACAGTCCCAACTCGTCCAGTTCGCGCCATGCCATTTTGACGCTGGTGTCCGGTTTTTGCAGCCATTGCATGGTTTCGTCCCAGACCTCAGAAAAATCTTTGACGTTCGCGTCCACGCTCTCCCGGCGCAGATGGTCCTGCACTTTCAGGGCTTCGCTCATGTCCCGGCAGATGCTGTCCGCGTCCGCTGCGCTCAGGGTCACGCTGGTGGCCAGTTCCACCAACAAGTGCTTGCGGTAGTCCTCCATCACCAGCGCTTCGTAGTCCTGCACATGGCTGATGGTGGGCACGGTTTCCGCTGCGGCTACGATCAGGGGCCGGAAATCACCGCCCAGCATCCGCTCCAGTATCACAGCATCCACGTTGTGGCCGCTGTCCAGCTGCAGCTTGATGGCTCCAAACAGCTGCCTGTATGGGCCATCCTCAAACATCGCCGGTGTCAGACGCTCCACGGTAGCCTTGCAAGCCGCCGGGTCTAAGATCGCAGCGCCGATCACAGCCAGCTGATGCTGCTGCGCAGTGGAGATCTTGTTGTTTGTCACGCTCCTACACCCCCCAGCAGGTCTGCGAGGGTCGTGTCTTTGGTGATCTTGCGGGGCCTATCCGGCGCAGGCTGCGCATTATGTACTGTCGGGGCCTTGTCCACAAAATCCTTGACGGCAAAAACACCCGTCCAGCCGTTTTCGATGCTCTGATTCAGCATTGCAATGGCGTACCCGGTGCGATCCTGAACGCCCGACTCTTCAACCAGACGCTTGATGGACTTGCAGATCTTCTTTGCCACCAGAGGCGTCCACAGCTTTTTCTTGTCCTTCTTGGCCAGCTCACGCCGGTGCTGGTCAAAATCCATCAAAGCGTCATGCAGCCCGCCGGGGCCGCCGCGGGAAAACTCGTCAAAGACCTCGGCCACGGTCAGACCGTCCGGCTCCTCTCGCGCCCCTGCGCGGGGTTTATTATTATTAGCTTTCTCTCTAGTATTCTTGGGTTGCATTTTGCAACCGGTCGGAGTTGCATTTTGCAACTGGTCTGGGTTGCATTTTACCACCGGTTGCGTTTTACCACCGGTTGCATTTTGCAACTGGTCAGATGCCGCCGGGCAGGCAGGGGTGGTGTTGGTTGCATACCGGTTGACAATCACGTTGCCCTCTTTCTCCTGCCATTTGCGCAGCAGTCCTTTGTTTTCCAGATTGCGCAGCACGCGAACGGCAGTAGTCTTGTCAACGCTCAGCCACTCCATGACATACTGATAGGAGCCATAAAAGCATGACTGTTCGTCCTGAGAAAAGCCGTAGATCAGGGCATAAGCCAACAGCTCATTGCCTTTCAGATGCAGATCCGTGACCATCCAATCTTGAATTGTGAGGTAACTTCCTTTTTTCATGGCGTTCCATCCTCCAGAGGGTTAAAACGGCAGGTCGTCGCTGTCGTCGATCACTGCAAAATCGTCGCTCTCGGAATGCTCCGGCGCGGGCTCACTGGGCCGATATCCCGCCGGAGGCGCTTCACCGCCCTCGTCCACCTGCTTGTTGGTGCCCTTGGAGCCGCCAAAATTGATGTTTTCGGCCACCACGGTAAAGGCGGTGCGGTTGTTGCCGTTCTTGTCCTGATAGTTGCGGGTCTGGATGCGGCCATTTATGGCGATCAGACTGCCCTTGGAAAAATACTTGCACACAAAGTCAGCCTGCGCACGCCATGCCACGATATCTACAAAATCAGCCTGCCGCTGCTCACCCTGTCGGGCAAAGTTACGATCACAGGCAATGCGGAACTGGCAGACATTCACGCCCGCCGGGGTGGTGCGGAGTTCAGGGTCAGCCACGAGGCGGCCCATGATAGCTACAACATTAAGCATTGAGATAGTCCTTTCCAACAGCGACCATCCACGCAGCGTGTGCGCCGGGGCCGTTCTGTTCCTCATATTTCGCTTGTGCAACGGCCTTTAAGGTCTGCGCACAGGTGGCATTGTGGTGGGCGCTCAGGCCCGGCTCATTGTGGTGCCGGTGACACAGCCAGACCTTGAGGCCGTGCCGCTCGGAGAAGCTGCGCAGCGGCCCATTGAGGACGTGATGCTCCTCCAGCCCGCGGGTGGTGCGGACGTTGTACCAGCGGCGGCAGATGTAGCACTCTTTTTCTGACTGAATGATGCTCTTGGCCATTATGGCTCCTTCCACTCCTGCCAGTAGGCAGTTACCATGGGATCATTCACGCCCATCTCAGCAAGGCGGTCAAAGATCCCATCAATCAGATTCTTCATTTCACCGGTGGTAAAGGTGGAGCTGCCCTGTGTGCACTTGACCGTGCAGCGGTTGCCGTCCAGTATCTCCACCACATGAACAAGCCGATAGCAGCCGCGCAGGATATCCAGAGCGCCCGCCGGGACTTCCAGATAATCCACCTTCGCGCCGTATTTCTGCAGCATGTCCAGATAGCACTCTTCCGGGGTCACACCGCCGGTGCGCCCGGCGTTGTAATGGTCTGCCATGATGGTGAGCAGCGACCACATGAGACGGTTTTGCTGGGTGCTGCGGCCTTTGCGTTCCGGCTCAACGGTCAGGGTCAGGCGCAGGGGTTGCCCGTGGGCTAAATCGTCCAGACGCTGCAGGAGCTGGGTTTCCACAAATTCCGCAGAGCTTTCCACCTGCACCCGCCGGGCAGCAGGGTCATACACCACCGGCAGGCGGCCGATTACTCTGCTTGCCATACCACTTTGCACTCCCCCTGCAGCAGCTGCACACCGATGATGTGCCCATCCTCAGCCCGCAGCAGCTTGTCCACGGTCAGAGCGCCGTGCAGGCGGTAGCCCACCACCGTGGGCGGGTCGTTGGGGTTCTTTGCCCGCTTGTGCACCGGGTCAATAGCAACTTGATCGGCGGCAAAGATCAGGGAAGGCAGCGCCATCACATCAGCACCGGCACCCCAAAGGGCCGCAGCAGCCAGAAAGCTGCCGTTTTCCTTCCACTTGTCGGGGTTTGAAATCTGCAGTTTGCCCGCCGGGGCAGCTGCATCCTTGATGGCGAAGTTGTTCATCAGCGGGTGATACACGCCCACGCCGCACCAGAGGCGGCCATCTGCGAAGTAGTAGCGCCGCGTCCAGCCCAGCGTGCCAAACGTTTCATCCATCATGCACCAGACAGCAGCGGGGTCAGGCAGCAGCCGGACGCGCACGGCATCCGCGCTACACTCGCAAATAACCACCTGCACCTCCTGCGGGGCTGTCTGGCGGGGTTTGGGGGCAAACAGGGGGAACTGTACCACCTGCGCCGCCGGGCGCTCCTGCGCGCTCTGAATGGGCTTTCTGCGGGTGGTGCTTTTCGCATTACTTTTTGCGGTTGTAGGCATTATGTAAACGCTCTCCTCTCTCATTGTAGGATCTCGGATCTGCGAGAGGGTGCAGCCAGCCATATTGCAGGGCAGCTTGTGCGGCGGCCCTCTGAGGGGGGGCAGCTCTCCACAGATCATTCATCTCGTCAGCGGTCACACCGCTGGCAACGTGGGTGTGATGGGTGCAGGGCACCATGCAGATCACTGTGCCATCCTCTGCGGTAGTGTAGACCACGGGAGGCATCAGGCGGCGGATCTCGCACAGCAGCTTTGCCTGCTTTGTCGGGGTCATGGCGCGGGGCCACAGCCAATCCTCGTCAAGCATCCACACCAGTTTCCCGTCCAGTGTGGCCTGCTTTGCGTCGGGCCATGCGTTGGCGCGGATCTTACGCCTGACGGTGGCGGGCGTTTTTCCGTGGATCTCAGCCCACTCCTCAACAGTGACCATCCTTCCCATGGGATCAGCTCCTTTCTTTGCGCTATGCGCTGGCAGTGGCTCTTGTTTTACCTCCTGCCACCATTGGAGGGCTGTCTATGTTCCAGCAGTCACCGACACTACTTTTCAACTGTTTTTTACCGGGTGCGAATCTTACGGATACAAAGGCACCCACCTTTTGACGCAGTAGGTTGTTGCGGATTTTTTCTGTTGTGCTGCTTCTGCACGCACCGGCCTATCAAGGCCCGCCGGAGTCCCGTGTGGCCCCAATACCACACATCTTGTCACAATGAGAGAGGCTCAACATGCGGCCCGATCAGATACGACTGATCCAGTCGGTTTTTGCATCTCAAAGGGGGTGGCAGTGGCTCTTGTTTTACCTCCTGCCACCATTGGAGGGCGCTGGTTATACCGGACTGATGCTCAAAATCTTGTCATCGCCCTGAATATACCAGCAGTGCATTGAACAATACCACAAAAGTATCTCGCAGACGCAGTGGAAAGATCTGCCGATGTGACGGCCTGCTATTGGCTGCGAGATGTCGGACGAAAGCAGATCAGCAGCAGCGGCATTCTCTACCGGGAGGACGATGGTGCCCGTTGTCGGCTCCTCGTCAAGGTCAAAGTTTTTCTTGTGGTATGTGTAAGTAATACGGATATCTTTCATTTGGTTCACCTCTTAGCGGCTGCTGTTGCGGTACATCAGGGCAACATAGAGCAGATCCAGACCGAGGATCACATAGAGCAGCGTTTTCATGCGTCCGCCTCCTCAATGGAAATAGCCTTAATCGGGCACGGGTACACAAACCACCGGCCTGCCAGCCTCTCAAGCCATCTGATGGCATAACATAACCTGTTTGCCTCCAGTCCGCTCTCGCTGTTGGTCGGCAGCGGTATGTCTTTCAGTTGATCGGCTGTTGCATCTTCCAGAATGAGGCTCAGGCTATACTCTGCCGGTTCAATATCGGCGACACAGGCAAAAGAATCATAAACAACAGTTACTTTTTTCATGGGTACGCCTCCAGACGTGTGATCTCATAGATCGAGTTATACAGGTAGTGCCGCCCGCCCCGCAGGTATTCGAGGCTTTGCAGCAGCATTTCGAGGTGATACAGGGCAGGCGGCGGGTTGCTGCCTTTCAGGTGGTAGTGCAGCCAGTGGATCAGTTCCCCCAGCTGCGGATCAGACAGCCGCAGTACCGTGGATGCCTGAAACTTGCGCCCGCGATCATCCACCGCGTAATAGAGCACGCCTGCGTATTGCAGCCACTCCTGATCTGTGTTATACTCTGGAGTGAGAAGTGTTTCTATTCTCTCTTTGAGCTTGTCCGTGTTGGCGCACGGGCAGGCTCTTTCTTTTTGCCCGGTCATAAGTTGAACAGCTTAGAGAGAAAAGCTGCCTCCTTGCCGGTAAATTCTTCTTTGCGGTCAGCAAGATTCATTTTGTAGCGGGCAATAACGACAGTTTTCATTTCATTGGCAAATATACTTGCTGCATCCTGCAGCTGTGCATCTGTCAAGTCGGAAACGAGACCGTCAACCAATGTTTCGACCATAACCATCATGAGTAACTTGATACGGTCGGATTTTTTACCTTTTCCGGTGAAGCTAATCGCAATGCGATCTCCGATTTCTTCAATGATAATTTTCATGCTGTACCTTCCTTTTCGTTTATGTCCTCCCGCGGGATCTTCTCCACATGGTAGATGTAGCGCCGCCGGGGGTTGTCTTTTTTGTGCTTGGCGTGGCAGACAGCCGAAAAAAAGCTGTTTCTGCTGGCATAGCCCATTTGCTGGACGATCATGTCAGCCGTCCCGCTGGCTATGATCTCGTCTGTCTTGGCCGAGTAGACCGTGTACCAGCTGCAAGGTTTAGCCATTGCTGTGCTCTTCTTTCATCAGTGCTATAAGGCCGTCAAGTTCCTCGGCCACAAGGTCGTAAACCTCGGCCCGCGCCTTGCAGCTGGCTTTTACCGGGGCAGCGGAAGCGTCCAGCAGGCTTGCGCTGTTCGTGTTACGCTGGGCCAGCCGCCTATACTGCCTGTTCAGGCTCTCCGCGTATTCAATCGATGTCATGCCCATATCATGCACCCCGCCGGGCATTTTCTTTCTGGCTCTCGTCCACGGTCAGACTGTGGCACTGCTTCTCTGCGCTGCGCTTGTAGTGCTCACCGGTGGAAAACAGCCCGCTCACGCTCAGCAGCAGGCCGAACCCCAGCGCGAGCAGCACCCACGGCGCGGCCTTGACAGCCTCAGCCACTTCCCAGCTACCCCGCATGATAAGCAGGTGGGCAATGCCGGTGTTCAGCCAGACCAGCACCCGTGCGGCACCAACACCCATCAAAAAGGCAGCACCCCAGATTTTAAGATTCTTCCTCATTGTCCTCGTCCTCCTCAGATTCCACGCGATCCAGCAGATCGGCCGCGTTCGTCACAATCGAAATGAGATAACCCGCCGGGTCATCCGATCCGGCAGCGAGTGCAGCCAGCAGGGCAACGCACAGTTTCGATGCCTCAAGCCCCACACAGCTGGTTTCAACCTGCGGGTTTCCGTCCTCGCCATACGACACACGCAGATAATTTTTGTTCGGTTTGGTCATGCTGCACCATCCTTTCATGCTCCAAAGCTTACCAGCCTGTTCGACTTGGCCGGATTCTTTTTAGCTCTCTTGGCCTGAATGGCCCACGGTTTGATAAAATAGCCATATATTTCATCAGGCGAAATGTTCAAAAGTTCGCCGATCACAACAATTTCATCCACTGGAAAGGGCGCTTTCCCGTTCAGCCGGTTACTTAACGTTGCCGGGCTATACCCATTCAGCCTGCGGGATATTGCCGCCGCAAGCTCTTTCTGGTTGTATCCTTTGCGCTCCATCAGCTGCTGCAGCTCAATGTAAGGTTTAATCAGCATCCTGCTCTCCCCTTTCGTTTAATCCGGATTGAAGGTCTGAAACCGGCCATCCTTGCCGTTTTTGAAATCTTCCAGCGCTTTGATTTCCTCCGGGGTGAGCCCGGTGTCCTCGTACTGGCCGAGGCGCTGCACCAGTTCTTCCTTCTTGGCGGTGCTCCAATAGCCGCTCTTGATGCCGCTGCACCGCTGGGCCGTCAGTCGTTCCATGTGCCGTCCTCCATTTCAAGCCCCCATTCGTCACAGATGGTCCTGCACACCGGCTTAGGAAAACCGATCAGATCCTCACCCTTGGCGGCTGCCAGCAGCGCGTCACCATTGAGGAGGCAAATGCCGCCGCCCTCCCACAGATCGGATGCCCGGCCATTGTACGGCAGGCCGCGCAGCCTGCCTTCCTCGTTGACGATCAGGTCAATGCCGTCCACCGGCTCCCGTGCCCACGATGCGCCCAGACAGCTGGGCGTTACCTCGATAGGGCCGTCCACCAGCTCCTGCAGCGTTTCCAGCGTTGCCGGGCACTCGTCATCACATTGGATCAAGCTGCACTTTCCTGTTGCCGGGATGAAAATAATATAACGCTCCATGATGTACCTCCTTGTTTGATGTGCCTTCTTGCGGTAAAATGATTGCAAGAAGGGATGTGGGATGTATGAATTTCTACGAGACGCCTAACAGTGCCTATCAGGTTAGCAATGTTATGAAACGGCTTGAGGAAGAAAAGAAACGGCAAGCATCATCTATGCAAGATTCAATTCGACAGCGGGACAAATTTATGAATGCGCAGCTTAACTCTGCCAGTGATCTCCGAAAGATGCTGGAAATGATGGAAGCCGACCAGAAAGAACAGGCCGAGGAAAATAAGAAAAATAGAGAACTGGCTCTCAAAAGCTATAAAGTTTCCCTTGCTGCTGCAATTTTTGGTGGTGCATCCTTTTTGGCTGCGTTCATAACGCTAGTCTTACAATGGTTAGGATAAGCGCAGCGATTTGAAATCCCAGTGCGATGCACTGGAAGAAAAGTGCTAACCTCATCAGCTCCGCCGTTGTCCGGCTGGAAAGCCATTCCTTCCAGCTGGGCTTTTTGTTGTCCATGGGGTTCACCTCCTTGTGCACACCTCGTTTCTGCGGTAAAATGGAGAAAACAGGAAGGAGGTGGGAATTATGGATGAACAGAATTTTATGGCTGAAATCGAACCGACTCTTCAGCAAATAAGCGAAATGGTTCCGCAAGAACAGCTTTTGGCCAGCGCAAGAGCAATAACTGATGCTTTGATTTCTGCATTGGACTTTGACAGGGATATGCTTATGAACTCGATTCAACCTGCACTGGAAGAGATATCAGAGCTCATGCGGACACAAACTCAGGATATGGCACAAAACTTGACGGCTCCTCTGCTGGAAGCTTTCCGTTTTGTTCCACCAGATGTTTTGGTTTCGGCTGATGAAGCCAAGACATTAGTGGAAGAAGTAAAGCCGTACCTGCCATTAGAAGCGGCAGCAGCTATTGATGAAAAAGTTACAAACGCTCAAACGGCCAATGCAAAAGTTCCTTGGAGCAAGATCAAAGAAATAATTTTGTTTGTTGTTGCCATCTGGTCGTTGCTTCTTCAACTCAACCCGGACCCTCAAACAGAGATTCAAACCGAAATGCTTGAACTGCAAAGGCAGGAGGCCGAACGGTCAGAGGAATTTCGTCAACGTACTGAGGAGCATTTCGAAATCGTTGAGGATGCGCAGGAACGAATCGCTCAAGCTGTTGAGATGCTGGTAGATCGTTTCGTCGAAACTGACGATGAGAGTTATAGTGTCACTGATCCGGTTGATTCTCAGAACATTTCGGAAGATTGTGATGCTTTGCAGGATCAAAGCAACCGTCAACCATGATGCCTGTCGCTTCAAACGTTTAATTTCGTTTTCCATTTTTGTCCAGCGTTCCGGTTCCAGCGGTTCGCTGGGCTTTTTGTTTTCCATGGGGTTCACCTCCTTGTGCACACCTCGTTCCTGCGGTATAATGAGAAATACAGGAGGAATAAGACGTGAAATACTTTTTGACTGCTTTTTTTGCAATTCTGGCTTACAGGGCTGTTTTTTGCGCATCCGGCTACGCCAGAGTTGTCTATTATGAGAAGAAATACAGAGCGTACTTAACGGATAAGGGAGAATTGTTCACTCTTTACGCAGCACCAGTCAAAAAGCTGTTCAAACAAGCTCACATCCCAGCGCCGATGATACCCTTTTGTGAACCTGTCGGATATGGACAAGTCATGACCGCAAATGCATCTGTTTTTGATAACATGGCAAATAAACGGCAAGATACGGTCTGTCATATGATGAATAGCTTTATCCAAGCAAAAGGATACTTCCGAATGAGCTTGTTGGAATGCTTCTCACCGCTGTATTGGATTCAGTTGCTATTTTTTCTTCCAAGTAAGCTGTGTGAGTTTCTTGGTATCTCTGGTGACAGAATCGCAATTAAGATACTTCAAATTATTTACTGGATTTTAACCCCGCTCATCCTCTGCTTCCGAAGCCAGCTCTACGACCTCATCATCCAACTGCTCCAAAAGACGTAAAATGAAGCGGCTCAACCGAATCAGCCCTCTGGCATCTACCTTTTCGGCGGATGCCATATTTTTTTGTGCGTCCAACAGATTATTGAGAACTGTGTCTGTGAAAAGTTTGCAACGAGTAGTGGTCATCTCTTGTTCACCTCCTTATATATTCATAGTGCTCTCTTTTGTCTAGTATGCTAGACATTTATGCTAAAAAAATATCGCTCACTTTTTTGTCCAAAGCGCCTGCGATTTTGGTCAGAGTCTCCGTGGTGGTTACCGTAATAGTACCATTTTCCAGCCCGATGATGGTTGCACGAGACACATTTGCACGTTTTGCAAGCTCTTCCTGTGTAAAACCTTTTTCTTTGCGTGCTTCTTTGATTTTAAAGGGCATCTGTTGTCACCTCCTCCGTACACACAACAGTCTAGCAGACTAGACAATAAATGTCAAGCAAATTTGACAAAAGACTTGATTTTTTGTCTAGTAAAATGTATGATGTACTTGACACTATTACAAGAAAGGAAGGTGGTTCAACGTGATTCTGGGCGATTTGATAAAAGAGTACCGCCGAGAACATGGCTACAGTATGGATCAGTTTGCCAAAATGTCCGGGCTGAGCAAGGCATATATATCCATTCTGGAACGAAACGTAAACCCGGTAAACAACAAACCCGTTATTCCATCGCTTGAAACGATCAAAGCGGTGGCACAGGCGATCAACATGGATTTTAACGATGTGATAGCCGTGCTGGACGGAAATCAGCCCGTTTCGCTCAAAGATGAGCCAGAAATCCCCCCGGGCTTTGAGCCGATGCCAAAGATGAAGAAAGTGCCGCTGATCGGAGCCATTGCCTGCGGGGAACCCATCACAGCAGAGCAGAACATTGAAAAAATGGTGGACGTGCCGGAATATATCCGCTGTGATTTTTCCCTTACCTGCCACGGCGACAGCATGGTAGATGCCGGCATCCACGATAAAGACGTGGTGTATATCCGTATCCAGCCGGAGGTTGAAAACGGCGAGATCGCCGCAGTGCGCATTGACGGCGAAGCTACCCTCAAGCGGGTATATTACAACCCCGGCACGCTGACCCTGATGCCCGCAAACCCGGCCTATGCGCCCATGGTCTATACCGGCTCTCAACTGGAAGAGGTGCACATTGAGGGCAAAGCCGTAGGCTGGACGCACTGGGTGGGGTGACTTTGAACTATCGGAACCGTTCCGATAAAAATAAAAAGGAGTGTCGTGTATGAAAAAGAAAATCGCCTCATTATTATTGACATTGGCACTGGGCCTTGTTTTAACAGTGCCTGCATTTGCTGCAAACTACAGCAAGTGGACCGCTACAGAATTTTCAGGCCAGACAGATTTCGGGTATTTTTACACCTATGCAGGGCAAGATCAATCAACTTATCCTTATCAAGATGCAAATTACAAATGCTTCTCGGTTGTCTCCGCAGATGGACAGCGTTTCTATGCGGCAATTAAAGATGCCCAGTATGAGTATGCCAAAGCTGCGCTCAATAACCAGCAGATTACACTGAAGGGATTGTATCAACAAACCGCAGGTGATGGTTCTCCTATTATTTTAGCCAGTGAGGTTATCACGACAAACGAAAAGGGCGAAAAAGTGAGCACACTGTTTGGCAATGTTGTGTGGGCAGCTATAGACCACGGCAAAACGATTGCAGAAATTTTCAAAAAGTTCTATGAGGTGTACTCGGATCGCATGATTACTGTTGCCGATGACAGTTCCTACCTCATGATCGACACAAACCCCTATAATCAGAAGGGCGGAGACTCAAGGTTGATCGAGGCAGGCCTCGACCATATTGAAACGCTTAATAAGGCACTGGGCTTACCTAACTGGCTCTATGAAGAAATGCTGAAAACTCGCGCTTTGGACGGACGTCAGAAAGAGTCCTTTGATAATGTAACTGTGACTTGGTCTTATCATCCGGATCAAGGCATGGAAGTAATTTACCGTAGCAATCACTGATCATAAAAAAAACACCCCCGGTGCTGCAAACACCGAGGGTGTCTTTGTACAAAAAGGAGGTTTTCTCATGCCGAATCGTGTTGGAACAGCCTCATGGGATGAAAAGCGCCAGCTCTGGCGTATCGATGTCACCAATGAGCAGGGAAAGCGAAAATCTTTCACCTCTGCCAAGCCGGGCCGCACAGGGCAGCGCATTGCCAATGCCAAAGCAGACGAATGGCTCGCGTCTGGCGTTGCTGTCCCCTCTTCCAGAGTAGAAGAGCTCTATGTCCAGTGGATTCAGGACGTAATGCTCACCACCGACAAAAGCAACTATCTGCCCATCCAAAGCCGATGGAAAAATCATGTGCAGCCACTGATCGGCCGCAAAAAGGTTTCTTCTCTCACTGAATATGATTTGAAAAATATTGTTGATGTCGCCTATTCCAAAGGGCTCTCCAAAAAGACGTTGACAAGTCTTTGCTATGATCTTAAATCATTTTGCAAGTGGATGCGCCTGAAACGCATTTCCACGCTGCACCCGGAAGATCTCAAACCACCCGCCGGGGCCCGCAATTCTGTCAAGACGATCCTGCAGCCGAGCGATGTGCTCAAACTGTTCAACATCGATACCACTCTGCTGCGCGGCCGCACGGTAGCGGATGAATATGTCAATGCCTATCGGTTTCAAGTCGTCACTGGCCTGCGACCCGGTGAGATTATCGGTCTGCGGTGGTGTGACATCCACGAAAGCCGCTGTGATGTACGGCGCAGCATCAATATTTACAAAGAGGAAACGCACGGAAAAAATGAAAACGCCGTTCGTTCTTTTGCTCTGACCGATACAGCAAAGGCAGTCCTCAACGCCCAGCGCGAGCTTACCGGTGACTTTGAAAGCGTGTTTTGCATCAAATCAGAAAGCACCTACCGGCATCGCTGGGCACTCTATTGCAGCTCCAATGGCATCAATCCGTGCACTCCCTATGAGCTGCGGCACACCTTCGTTTCCATGATGAAACGTCTTCCAGAAGGTGATCTCAAACAACTTGTTGGCCATAGCAAAGACATGGACACCTTTGGCGTATACGGTCACGCATTTGGTTCCGATGCCGAAGATACCGCGCAAGCTGTCAACGGCGTCCTGTTTAAGATTTTGAATCCAGAATCTCGCAAATAGAATGCAATTTTTTCTTTTTTTATTTATGAGTGCGTGACCTCTTGCGTGAGTAAAAGAAAAAAGCGTTAATTCTTAACGAATCAACGCTCTTTTTAGTGGTGGAGGCGATGGGAGTCGAACCAATTTCCGCCGTTCTATCGTGAAAAAATCGCATTTTTCAGTCTGAAAATGTGGCGTTGCTATGGCTTGAAATTCGGCCTACGGAAATGTGATTCAGCCCCTAAAATCCGAAAGTGTGGTAAAAACTGTGGTATTTTTCAGCCGTGTAGCAGCTTCATAAATACCGCATTGACAGCCTGCGCGGTCTGCACATCCTCACCGGTCAGGGCGTGGCTGTAAATGCCGTAGGTGTCCATATCTTCGGAGTGACCTACAAGCGCCTTGACCTCACCAGCGGGCAGCGTCTTGATCGCGGACACAAAGCTGTGCCGCAGTTCGTACAAGCTGACCGGCTGCAGATCGTTGGCAGCGCAGTACACTTTCCAGCGCTTATAAAACCGGCGCTCTGTTTCCAGACAGAACACGCTTTCACAATGGCCGGTGATAGCCCTCTGAGCTTCTAGGACAGCCTTTGCAACGTCCGGCAGGACGAATGACCGGCAAGCATTTTCGTTCTTCCCGCGCGTCTCCTGCCCTTTTACGTTGATGGCACGGGAGATATTGACGGTGCTGCCTTTGATATCTGCCCAGCGCAGGCCCACCAGCTCCCCCGGCCGCAGGCCGGTCAAGACCGCGAACCGGTAGGCGTGAATATAATCATCTGGCACGCGCTTGCCCCGATAAAGCGTTGTATCCACCGTGAACAGCTTTATTAGATCATCTGGCTGCAAGACCTTTTTGCCTTTCAGACGCGCCCCGGCGGGTATCTGCACATCCTCTGGCAGATAGGTGGACAGCTTGCTTTTGCGGCAGTATTTGCAGAAGGCACGGAGATCCCCGGCGAGTGATTGCAAGGTTTTACGGCTCTTGCCTGCCGCGTGGGCTTTGTTGATGATGGCTTGCAAATCAGCATCCGTCAGGGCATTGACCCGCTTTTTTCCGATGATCGGCAGCACCCAGGTACGCCACCGGCTCTCGATCGGTTCATAATTGCTTGGGCTGGTGGTCTGCTTTAAGCCCTCGAGCCAGATCTTATACACGTCCTCAACGCGGCCCACCTTCACGCCTATGCCGTCCTCAAGCCACGCATCAGCCTTGCGGTTCGCTTCCCGCTGGCCTGTGCGGCCGGGAGTGCTGCTGTAAAAATACCGGCGCTGGCCGTCTTTCTGCACCGCCACACGCCACCGGCTGTAAGCTTCCTGCCAAACGGCGCTGTTCGTTCGCCTGCTCATGCTGCACAATCCGGGAAGTTGACCACGGTAATTTCAGCAACAGCCTTTTCGACCGTCTGCAAAATGCGCTCTATCTTCTCCACTGTATCGGCAGACAGCACGACTTCACCGCACTGTTCGCACTCCATGCAGGGAACATTTTTGATAACCACAACGCAGTTCTTCAGCTGCACCGTGTGAATGGTCGTGCTGGGCTTCATTTCGCCCTTGCAGAAAAAGCAAGTCATAATTTATTCCCCTTTCTTCTTTCGTTCAGTATACGTTGCGTTCCAGTGGTCGAGATCTGGCCAGTAGGCTGTGAGGATCCACAGTGCACCCTCATGAACACCGCACACAACGTGCAGCCAGCGGCCTGCCAGATTGACCCCCAGCACTAAACAGGACGGACAGCGGTAATCATCCGGACGGTATTCGATGATCTTCCCGCTCTGGATGGCCTGCCGAATGTCTGCCAGCAGGATACCGCGCTCATAAAGCCGGGCCTGTGAGTGGGCTGTCAGAAAGATTTGCCCGCCCTGAGCCAGTGTGCGCAGGTTCTCTATGGTCAATTCCATTGGTTCACCTTCTTTCTATGTCAATGATTGCCCGTCAGTGGGTTGCGCAATTTTGCGACACGCCCCTGCCTGCTGTGCTCTGCGCAGTGGGCTTTATTTTTTATCATCCGATAATGGGCTGGGTGGCGATAATTTATCAGCTATAGTTTTTTCATACGTTAAAAAGCCAGACAAAGACAGAACTTGTATCCGGTAATTGTCCAACATGCAAATAGCTTTTGCCATTTCTGTTAGTAAGTTCTGGCCGCTGTCATTCAGACAAAAAAACAGTTCATCAAGATAGCGTCTTTTTCGTTCAATGTCAGTAATCTGCAAGTGTGAACAATTCTCATGCCCCGCGTGATCTTTTCTAAATTGCTGATCTTTTAAGTCGTCCAATGTTTTTAAGTCTTGTAGATAAAGATTCCCATCAACATCGACCATTGGCCGCTCTTTTTCAGGATCATATTCAACAGAATCAACGGCCTTTACAAGCCCCTGTAAATCGTCATCTTCTCCGAGTAGTACATACCAGTTTATATTCAAGACTTCTGCGATTCTCTTTATTGTTTCAATTTTGGGGTTAAGTCTCCCGGATTCGTATTTGCGAATTGTCGATGGGTCAATGCCAGTTTGTGCGCCGAGTTCTTTTTGCGTCAATCCAGCAAACTTTCTCTCCTCGGCGATTCTTTCTCCGATTGTCATCTAAAACTCCCCCTTTAGCGTGTAGTATATCATATTTTTTCTTCAAAAGGAAGAAAAAGCCCTAATTTAACCATTGACAGGGATAAAAAGCCCTGTTATAATACGCTGTAGAGGGACAAAAGTCCCTGAATCGAGGTGAGATGAATTGTCGAAGTCAATTACAGTCGATCGCGTGAAAGTTGTAGCGGAGATGGCGCGTCAGAACTTGACTACCGAGGAACTTTCCTTAAAGGCAGGCGTTGGACGCAATGCTATATGGAAAATGCGTAAGGGTCAACCCGTATGGCGCACTACCGCAGGCCACGTGGCCGCAGCTCTGGGCGTGACCGTTGACGATTTGAAGGAGGTGAACTAAATGTATCAACCGTTTCACAGGCTCCGCGTAAGGTTCGCGGAAATGGAGCTGCGGCAAGGGGATGTGGCGCAGGCCGCAGGCATGGCAAAGAGTACCATGACGGCCCGCATGAAGGGCTACCAGCCCTGGACGAGCGACGAGATCACCCGCGTGGCCGCTGTTTTGAACATTCCCCGGGAGCAGATCGGAGAGTTTTTCTTTGAACCGTCTCCCAAGAGCAAGAAGGGTGCATGATGGCAAACAAAAGAATGTTTTCGGTGGACGTGGTGGAAACCGACGCTTTTCTTGACCTACCGCCCAAAACGCAGGCGCTCTACTTTCATTTGGGTATGCGTGCCGATGATGACGGGTTTGTTTCAAGTCCCCGCACCATCGTGCGCACCATCGGATGCACTACCGGTGATTTGAAGCAGTTGGAAGCCGCTGGTTATGTAATTTCGTTCAGTTCCGGTGTGCTTGTTGTGACTGACTGGAAGGTAAACAACACGCTCAAGAGCGACCGTTACCGCAAGACTATGTTTCAAAACGAGCTTGCACTGCTGAAAGAATCAGCATCAAAGCGTTACATCCTTTCTGACAATGGAACCATTTCGGAACCAATCAGGAACCAAAACGGAAACCAGCAGGAGCCGCAGTATAGCATAGTGAAGGATAGTGTAGAGAAGTGTAGGTTAGAACAGGAGAGCAACGCCGCTGCCGCGGCTGGCGAGCCTGATACTTCCCCGGCGGATATTTTCACAACCTTTGCCGATGGTGACGGCGAGCTGCTGCAGGCCCTTCAGGACTATGACCGTATGCGCAAAGAAAAGCGCAAGAGCCTGACCGATACCATGCGCCGCAGCTTGTGCCAGCAGCTGGATGAAGAATTTCACCGCTGTGAATGGACAGAGGTGGTCAAGCAGGCCACCCGGCAAGGCTGGTTAAAGTTTTATCCGCTGGATAAGGACAAACCCACCAACACCGTGCCAGAGTTTGAGAGCGCTGGCGACCAGATCAGCCGAATTATCAACGACCTTAAAAGAAAAAATGGGGTGATCGAATGACAACCGAAAAATTACAGGAACTTATGCAGGCGCGAATGGCCTATTTTGGCGAGCATCTTTCCGATGAGCGAGTGACCGCCCAGCTGAAAGCATACGCTGCCAACCTTGGCACCGTGCCGGATAACATTGCCGAACAGGCATTTCTTATTGCACTGGCTAAGTGCAAGTGCCTGAACTATTTTCTCCGCGACTGGACAACCGCCGTCCGGGACATCCAGCTTGATGCACTGCCGTCCCCGGAACGGATGTGGGAAAACGCGCTGGACACGGCACGCAGTATGCAAGAGGTCTGGGAAACGGCCTGCATCGGCTATACGGACGGGGAAGGAACCAATCACGGCGGCGGTAAGGCGAAGATTCAGGCTATCTTTGACAAGCAGCCGGAAGCCGTGCGCAACTATTACGGAACGCCTGCAACGCAGATCAAAGCACTTACCCAGAGTTCGCGCAGCGAGCTTGCAAGAAACCGTTATCGCGGTTTTGTGACTGCTATGGATAAAGCCCCGGTGAAAGCTTTGCAGGCACCGCCCCTGCCCCAGCTGACGCAGGGCATCCAGCCTGCCGCCCAAATCGGCGACAGCAACAAGAGCGCGTGAGGGGGTGATTTTGTGAACGAGAGCATCGACCGCGCCAGCTACACCGATGCTATCACCAAGCTGCTGGAGCGCGCAGATTTGCGGGCTTTGCGCCTGATCTGGGTTTACGTGGAGCGCATGACCCGCTGAACCAACGGCAACCCGGCCTAATCTGGCCGTGTTTAATAAATTTTTGAATGGCCTGTAAGGCCAGAAAGGACAAAACCATGAACGAAATGAAGCACTTTTTCACCACCGCCAGCACTGACACCATCGGCGAGTGCCTGAGCGGCGAGAAGCTGCTGAACGCATCCCGCGATGCAAAGGGCAACACCCTGCTGACCTTTGAGAGCTCCTATGAGGGCTACTCTGATCTGCTGACCATCATGCCGGACGGCTCTGTGATCGGCACATTCATCTGTGACGAGGAGCAGCGGCCCCAGACCGTCAACGACAACCCGACCATGACGGATGTGGCCACGCTGCTGGAAGATAAGAAGCTGAGCCTTATGTGCAGCACCAGCGGCATGGAAGCAGAAGACCCCAGCGAGGGCATGGAGCTGACTTTCCTTGACTACAAGGGCAAGAGCCCTGACACCCTGCTCCGCATCACTCCCGCGCTGGTTGACGGCACACCCATCATCAAGGTGGAAACCCAGAGCCTGAACCAGCAATAAGCCAAGACCGCCGACAAACAGAAAGCCGCCTTTCCCTGCGCCAACAGGGACGGGCGGCAAATGGCGGGAATATGCTTTGCACGGCGTGTTTCCCGCCTCTATTTTAACAAAAACGGAGGAATTTTACAATGACTGCTTATCAATTTCAGTGTACGGCTCCTGTGGCGCTGATGTTCTTCGTGGGTGCGGTGGCCTACTGGCGCACCTTCGGTTTCTGGGGCTGAGGAGGTGTGCAGCATGACCAAACAGGAACTGCACGAGCAGCTTGTGAAGGAAGCGGAAGTGTATTGCCCTAACATGACCCCGGAGAAAAGGAAAATGGCGGTCGAGCTGGTGGAAGAGGTGCTCAGCCTGTCCGAAGCGCAGCGCAATCGTTTTCTTGACTTCCTGCGCCTGAGCAAAAGGGCAAACGCACTCGGCCTTGACGTGGATGTGGACAAGAGCACGAAGCTCTACTTCATCAAAGACGTTGCGACCAATACCGTGATCGCCCCGCCGCCGATGAACCTTGAAACCGTGGCAGCGTGGCTGGACGACTACGAGAAAGAAGCAGACGAAGAGGACATTACAACGTGATTTCTTGTGTTATAGTCCGCTTTATGGTATAATAAGAGCATAGTATAGACGCTCTTTTGAACCATTACAAATAGTAAATTTTATCGGTGGTGCGTGGAGTACAGAGCACCACCCCCACCCCTGAGAGCGTGTTACAGCCCCGGAAAGGCTGCTGCACGCTCTTTTTATTTGCCGGAGGTCATTCTATACCATGACGAAGAAGAAGCTCAAGAAGTGCCCTGTCTGTGGGGCTGTGATGTACCAGTTTGCACCGGGAATCCGCTGTCTTGACTGCGAGATGAAGCAAGCCCAGGATGAACGGGAGCGGAACCGCGTGAAAACTCTGGCATGGGCTGCATATCATCTGGAACACGGCGAACGGCTGTCACTGGGCGAAGTGGCCGCTATGGCTGACGCTATGGGCATGAGCTACGGCGCATACAGTTTACAGTTGTCCCAGCAGAAACACAATGCAGCAACAAATTGACATATCATAGCATTATATTTGCATTTTACAACAGAATGTGGTATACTGACCATAGCAGGCGGATTATAGCGCCGTCCGGCTCCTGACTGCTCTTTGCTGCACGGTCTGGCTGTGGGTGTGCCATGACCCACGATCAGAGCGCCCAGCATTGCAGGAGCGGACACACCCCCTTGCACCGGACTTTTCCTTTCCCCGGTGCACTATGCGCGGCATAAGGTTTGCCGCCTGCTGTTTTTTACGTCTACTCATACGGAAAATGAGGTGCTATCAATGGAAAATCCCAACCCTACCCCCGGTGCCGCCCAGCAGGCCGAAAATAACGGCTCTGAGCGGATGTTTACCCAATCCGAACTAAACACCATCGTTGCAGATCGGCTTGCCCGTGAGCGCTCCAAGAGTGCCGAGCGCGTGGGCGACCTTGACGCACGAGAAAAAGACTTGAAAGCCCGCGAGGAAGCGTTGGAAGCCAAAAGTCAGCGCTTCAACCAGTGGGAAGCACGGGAAGCCTGCAAGCAGTATCTGGCTGATAATCATATCAGCGCGGCGCTGCTGGATAAGCTGGACACCAGCGACCCGGAAGCGTTCAAGACCGCTGTAAAGGCGGTGCAGAGCGTCACCGGCAACGGGTACACTGTCACCACGACCACCACCGGCGCAAAGGTGGACACCCCGCCGACCTGGCTTTCTCAGGGTAAAGACAAAGACGCTGAGTTGAAGCGGGCTTTCGGTCTGAACAACTGAAAGAGGATCTATAAATGGCTATTGAGTTAGCGACCCAGTTCCAAGCATATACTGATGAACAGTTTTACTCCGAGAGCAAGACCAGCCTTGTGACCAACAAGGATTTCAATTTTGATGGCGCAAAGAGCATCAAGCTGTATAAGATCAAGTCCACCGAGATGGAGGACTTCAACCGCAACGGCCCCATTCTGGAGGGGAACAAGTCTCAGTATGGCACGATCAGCACCTTGCAGGCCACCACCGAGACATTCACGATCAACAAAGATCGTTCGTTCACTTTCGAGGTGGACAAGATGGACACGGACGAAACCAAGATGCAGGTTGCAGCCGCCAGCGCTCTGGCACGCCAGCAGCGTGAGAAGGTGTTCCCGGAGATTGACTCCTATGTTTACAGCGTGATGGCAGCAAATGCAGGCATTAAGCCGGAAGCCGCAGCCCTGACCGCTGAAAACATCTATACGCAGATCATCACGGCAAATGCCCAGATGGATGACGCAGAAGTGCCCGCATCTGATCGTGTGCTCATTCTGACCCCGACCGCCTACACGCTCCTGAAGCAGTCCAAGGCCACCTTCGACAATCAGGACATCGGTGCAGAACTGCGCAAGAAGGGCGTTATTGCCCAGCTGGACGGCCTGAACGTGGTCAAGATCGCGTCTAACCGCCTGCCCGCGAAGTTTGGCTTCATGATCGCGCATCCCGTGGCTACCGTGGCGCCGGTCAAGCTGGCAGAGTACAAAGTTCACCTTGACCCGCCTTTCCTGTCCGGCAGTCTGGTGGAAGGCCGTATTTATTACGACTGCTTTGTTCTGGAAAACAAGGCAAAGGCTATCTATTATCAGGCTGTTGTCTGATATGGCATCATCTGGGCGCATGGGGCAACCTGTGCGCCCTTTTTGTACCGAGGTGAGTATATTTGAAGATCAAACTTTCAACTCCCACAGAGGTACGCCGCACGCTGTCCAAGATCGCAAATATGCTGCTGAATAACCAGATCGACCCGCAGCGGGCAACGGCTATCACAAATTGCTGCAACGCCGTTTTGAACTGCATCCGCATTGATGAACAGCAGAAGAAGCTGGCAGAGCTGGAAAAGCTGCTGGACGAGGTGGAAGCGAATGGAACTTGACCGACTGGAAAAGCGCATCCGGGCACTACAGGCCCGGAAAGCGGCCAGAGCTGCCACGCTTGAGCGTGTGCAGGGCATCGACCCTACCGAGCACGAAGCTGCTGTATATCACGCCATACACGAGGATATAGCAGCCGATGCACACACCTACTACAATCTTCCCGGTGGGCGCGGCTCCTGCAAATCGTCCTTTGTGTCGTTGGAGATCGTGGACGGCATCCAGAAAGACCCCACCGGCACCGGCTCTGCTGTGGTGTTCAGGCGGTGGGGCAGCACCTTGAGGGAATCCGTGTTTGCACAAATCCAATGGGCTATTGACGCGCTGGGCGTGTCTGACCTGTGGAGCTGCACCGTGTCACCCATGCGCTGCACCTACATTCCCACCGGCGCACAGATCATCTTTCGCGGGCTGGACGATAACAGCAAGATCAAGAGTATCAAGCCTGCAAAGGGCTTTTTCCGGTGGGTGTGGTTTGAGGAATTTTCAGAGCTGCCCGGAGAAAACTTTGTCCGCAGCGTGATGCAGTCCGTGGGCCGTGGCGGTAAGCCTGTGGTGTTCCGCAGCTTCAACCCGCCTGTGTCCCTGAATAACTGGGCAAATAAGTTCATCCAGCAGCCCAACGAGGAAGCATTGACCCTGCACACGGATTACACCCAGGTGCCCCCGGAATGGCTGGGAGAGGTGTTTCTGAACGAAGCCCAGCGCATCCAGAGCCTAAACCCGAAAGTGTACGATCATGAGTATCTGGGCATTCCCACCGGCAGCGGCGGCGAGGTATTCACCACGCTGGAAGTGCGCGAGATCGCGGACGAAGAGCTTGCAATGCAGTGTTACCGCTATGTTGGTGTTGATTTTGGCTTTGCGTCTGACCCTGCTGCCGTTGTGGTGCTGTACTACGACCGCAGCACCGAAACCATCTATTTTGCAGATGAAATTTACAAGCGCGGCCTGTCAAATGAAGCCCTTGCCGCCGAGATCAGGGCGCACGGCCTTGACCATGTGGGCGAAACCAGAAAGAACCCCATCACAGGCGCAGAAACAGCCCCGGAACAGGTTATTTATTGCGACTGCGCCGAACCCAAGAGCATCATGGACTTGCGTACATACGGCTTGCAGGCGCGTCCCTGCACCAAGCACCCCGGCTGTGTAAACTACCGCATCAAGTGGCTGCAAAAACGGACGCTTGTAGTTGATCCCCGGCGCACCCCCAACATCTACCGCGAGTTTTCACAATATGAATACGACACGGATAAAGACGGGAACTTCCTGCCCAGTGTGCCAGATCGGGACAATCATACTTGTGACGCAACCGCATATAGCCTTGACCGTCTTATCTTCAACAAGAACGAAGGAGCGTAAAACCATGCTGGAAATGCACCTGACCTGCCCGAACTGCAAAAAGACTTTTGTTGTCTATGACTGGCAGCTATGGAGAGACAGCGAGGAAAACGAGAGCTTTCAATGCCCCTGCTGCCATACTGTCCCGGATGAAGAAGCCTGTTACCGCCTGAAAGATGGCTTTTTGGAGCTGTGCGACGTTGACCGGCATTGGAACCACGACAAAGAGAGCGCACCGCTGCCGCCTGAAAAACAGAGCTGGCATATCGAGGTAAAGCCGGGCTGATAACACACTAAAATCCGAAAATGTGGTAAATAGTGTGGTATAAGCAAAGAAAAGCACCTAGATTTTAACGAATCTAGGTGCTTTTTTCTGGTGGAGGCGATGGGAGTCGAACCCATGTCCGAAAAGAGTTCAGTGTAGGTATC
>ERZ1673734.299-NODE-299-length-45245-cov-42.781168_pt1 | contig 45245 bp, 35 predicted proteins | sample MGYA00580199_ERZ1673734 | MGnify/ENA primary metagenome ERZ1673734 (study PRJEB41218, sample SAMN15661742) | gut metagenome | host: Homo sapiens | place: Canada: London | collected 2015-08-20/2019-03-30 | study: EMG produced TPA metagenomics assembly of...
CAGCACAGATGTTAGGGTGCGTAGACCTCCCACGGAATCCACAGATCTCACAGAAAGACTTGCTGAGAATATTCTCCCACAGATTTCACAGATGCTACACAGATTGTTAGGCTGCGTAGACCTCCTACGGAATCCACGGATCTCACAGAAGAGAGGGTGCACCCCCTGAAGTTAGCATCCGTGAAAATCTGCTTTAATCCGTTGTTAAATTAACGCATCCATCGAATCTGTGAAAATCCGTGGAATCTGTGGGAGACAAGTGCACCCCCTAAAGGTAGCTTGACAACTTAGAAGTTGCTGTTGATGACGGCGTTGACGAGCTTCCGACCCATTACGTCGTGCTCTCCGGAGCGGTCTACGCCGGCGAAGTCCATCATTACGAGGCCCGTTGTCATGCGACCTTTGATAAGGTTGGCGAGGAAAGCGTTGGTATCGGCGGCGTTGGCACGGTAGCCCTCACTGGTAGAAACCGGTTCGGCTGTATACTCCGTTGAGGTGTATTTGAAGCCCGAGGTGTGGTTGATGAACCACATATCGGGGTACTTCGCTGCCACCTCCGCGCTGTTCGCCATGCGCAGCAGGCGCTCTATGGCTGCGAGCTTCGCCGTTGTGCCGCCCTCCCACGTCATGTTGTAGAAGTCCTGCACGCAGAGCACGCCCTTCATGGCATATCCGCGCATGGTGGCAGGCTGCTGCCAGTCGACAGCGGCGTCGAAGCGCCATCCGTCGATATATCCGCCGCGCGGTGTGGGTCGGTAGGTGTCGCGACTGAGCACGAGTATGCGACCGCGCAACTGTCCTACGGTGAGATCGGGTCTGAAGTCGACGAGCAGGTCGCTGTTTTCAGCCAGCGCATAGTCGACCATCGCCTCCCAGTGCGAGCCGTCGCGGTGCGACGAGCGTTCGTGCTGCATGATGATGATGGCGAACTCGGTAGGATGCGCCGCAAGCGAGTCGCGCAGCACGTCGAACACGCCGTTGAAGGTCTGCTGTGTGGCAAACTCGCCGTGGTATATCTGCAGCGTGCGCTTCGGCTGGTCGTCGTCCTTATGGTGCTTGCGATACTTCGCGTTAGGGTCTTTCGCGGGCTGCGTGGTGAGCACATCGGGGCGCAGGTCGAAGGCGCGCACGCCAACCGCCCACTGCGCGCTGATGTCCAACTGCTGTGTGCAGGCGATGTAGTTGCCCGCCAGGGTGTCCTGCGCAACGAAGCCGTAGCCTGTGCAGGCGTCGTGGGTTCCGGGGATGGAGAGACGGCACACGCGGCGGTCGTCGTCGATGCGAGAGAGCCAGTCGGATGCGTATGCGGTGGTGATGGCTGCCAAGGAGAGCAGCAGGGAGAGGAGATGTTTATGCATAATGTTGAGATGGTGTTATGGTGAGGTGGTGAGATATGATGTTGAGATGGTGAGATGGTGAGGTGTTGAGATTTGTTGTGGGTGTTTTTGCAAATTTACAAAAACATATTTAATAAAGTGAGTCCTTCAGGATTTTTTATTATCACAGCTGCGCCACGCAGCCTAACTTCTGCGAAATCTGTGGATTCCGTGGGAGGACCTACGCACCCTAACCATCTGTGCAGATCAGTGAAATCTGTGGGAGAATATCAATATTCCCACGGAATCCACTCACACAGAACCTTCTTGCTGAGAAGAGCCTTCCGCAGATTGCTGCTATCTAAGTGGGTTCGCAGAATGACAAAAAAAAAGGACGACACGAATCACTCGCACCGGCCTCTCAAAGAATAATGTTACATTAATAGTTTTGAATCATGCAAAAACTGCAATTGGTCCAAAAAAATAATAACATAATCTTTACCTTAAAATCTATCAAACTACTAACCTAATGAAAAAACATTGCATTCTCTCGAACACGCTGCAAAGATAACAATTTGTGTACGACCACACAAGAAATTTGAAAGTTTTTTATTCAAATTAAGAATAATTTGACATAAATCAAGCCGATTGACTTTCTTCGGTAGGTTTTCAGCATCTTCATCCACGGATGACACGCCCTCCTCCTATGGTTAGCAATCCGTTTAATCAGCTGTTATTTCCTCGCACCCTAAATCCGATTAATCCGTTCAATCCGTTGTTGATTCTACGCAGCCAACGAGATTTTTAACAACGGATTGAACGGATACTATTTTCAGGGGGTGCAGCAGTCTCTGCTGCACCAACCGAGCAAGAACGGATTGTCTGCTTGTGAAATTTAACAACAGATTGAACGGATTAAACGGATTAGATGGGTGCGTAATATTAACAACGGATTAAACGGATTAAACGGATTCGTTGGATGCGTAATATCAACAACGGATTGAACGGATTAGATGGGTGCGTAATATTAACAACGGATTAAACGGATTCACTTGCTGAAAATATTAACAACGCAACCTAAATCCGTTTAATCCGTTTAATCCGCTGTTAAATATCTCAAGCTGCAGGAATCCGTTTAATCCGATTAATCCGTTGTTAAATATCTCAAGCAGCAGGAATCCGTTTAATCCGTTCAATCCGTTGTTAAATATCTCAAGCAGCAGGAATCCGATTAATCCGTTGTTAAATATCCTAAGCAGCAGAAATCCGGTTAATCCGTTTCTTACTTGGTTGGTGCACTTCTTGCTCTGGCAAGCGGCAAAGCCGAGCGGAGACAAGTGCACCCCCTAAGAGTGCCCCCTATAAGTGCGCCCCTAAAAGTGCACTCCCTAAGAGGAGAATCTTGCGGCGCCAACGAAGATTATGCGCGAAAACTCGGAGAATGTGGCGGTATAAGTGTAACTTTGCAGGAGAAAAGAGAAAACGATATGGAAACACTGAAGGAAAAGACAGCGAAGGGCCTGCTCTGGGGCGGCCTGAATAGTGGCGTGCAGCAGGTGGTGGGCCTCGCGTTCGGCATCGTGCTCGGACGACTGCTCTCGCCGTCCGACTACGGCATGATGGCGATGATAAGCATCTTCTCGCTCGTGGCGACGGCGCTGCAGGACAGCGGCTTCCGCACGGCACTCACCAACCTTAAGGACCCGCGACCGGAGGACTACAACTCGGTGTTCTGGTTCAACATCATCGTGGCTACCACGCTCTACGCCGCACTCTTCCTCGCCGCACCGCTCATCGGCGACTACTATCACACGGAGCGCGTAGTGCCGCTCTGCCGCTACGCCTTCCTGAGCATCATAATCGCCTCGCTGGGTACGGCGCAGTCGGCTTACCTCTTCAAGCATCTGAAGGCGAAGCAGCAGGCAGCCGCCGGCGCCATCGCCGTCATCTCGTCGAGCCTCGTGGGTGTGGGCATGGCGTTTGCGGGCGCAGCCTACTGGTCGCTCGCCACGCAGGGACTGGTGTACGTGTCTATCAACACCTTCTTCCAGTGGCACTACTCGCCGTGGCGCCCCACGCTGCGCGGCATCTCGTTCGAGCCGGTGCGCCGCATGTTCCGCTTCTCGTGCAAGATACTCGCCACGACGATAATGACGCACGTGAACAACAACGTGCTCAACATCCTGCTTGGCCACTACTTCTCGCCGCGCGACACGGGCAACTACAACCAGGCGTATCAGTGGAACACAAAGTGCTACTCGCTGGTGCAGAGCATGGTGGCGCAGGTGGCGCAGCCGGTGCTCGTGAGTCTGGGCAACGAGCCTGGGCGCCAGACCGACGTGTTCCGCAAGATGATGCGCTTCACGGCGTTCATCGCCTTCCCACTGCTGCTGGGCTTCGGACTGGTGGCTAAGGAGTTCATCGTGCTTGCCATAGGCGAGAAATGGCTCGCCTCGGCTGCGCTGATACAGATACTGTGCGTGGCGGGCGCCACGATGCCCATCGCCACGCTGTTCTCCAACATGATTATCTCGAAGGGCCGTTCGGGCACGTTCTTCTGGTGCACGTTCTCGCTGGGCGTGGTGCAGATAGGCGTTATGATGATGCTTTGGCGTCAGGGCATCACGCGCATGGTGGAGGCTTACACGGCGCTCAACGTAGTGTGGCTCGGCGTGTGGCTCTTCTTCGTGCGCCGTCTCACGGGCTACGGCCTGCGCATGTTCCTGCGCGACGTGATGCCGTTCGCTCTTGCTGCCGCCGCCGTGATGAGCGCCGTCCATTACGCTACGCTCTCTATCAGCAACCTCTGGCTGCTGCTCGGCACGCGTTTCGTGCTCGCCGTAGCGCTTTATTATGCGGTGATGAAGGTGGCAAGGGTGAAGATACTGGCGGAGTGCGAGGCGTTTGTACGCCGCAAACGCGGATAGCGCAGAGTGTGATGGTGTTACAGCAATGTGGTAACGCCATTACAGCAGCGTGGTAATGCTATTACACCATTGCGGTAACAACATTACATCGTCGCGGTAATCGTCTCCAAGGGGGTGCACCCCCCTGAAGATAGCACTAACAAAATAAAAGGTGCACTTGAGACAAGTGCACCCCCTTAGAGTTTATTCCATTAAAAAAGAATGTTATCGCTTGATAACCTTGTGTGTGCGTCCGTTGAACTTCACGATATAGACGCCGCGCTGAACGTCGCCGAGCGTTGTGCCTACGCGTGTGCCGTCGAGCGTGTATACGCCGTCGGCAACGATAGGTGTGTTGTTCTTAACGCTGTTGATGCCGGTAAGATTGCCCTTAGCGTCGATTTCGACGGTAGCAATCTCTGAGCAGATGGCAGCCTCATTGTCGAGATAAGCAGCCACGACGTAATACTCCTCGCCTTTCTCCAGGTCCTGATATTCTACAGCAGCACTGCCCTGATTAGCGTTAGCCACGAACCACTCGTTCAACTCGTCGTTATCAAGGTAGTCGTACAGCTGTGCGCTGATGCCGGTCTGCATATAGTCGAGCATGTTCATATCCTCGCCAGTGAACTCGTCAACCATTTTTGACTTTACGATATGACCGAGGGTGTAGTAGAGGTTAGGATCGTCGGGAGTGCAAGTCACCTTCACACCGGTCGCCGTCTTCTCAGCCTCCAGCTTAATGCGGTTGCTAATGTGCTGCGCAGGTTTCGTGCGGAACGGCAGACGTTTGATCTCTGTAGTGTTGTTGCCGTTTTCGTCGACGCCGTGATACCAGATTACATACTCATGGTCGGGCAGCAACTCAGCCTGATATTCTGCGGCATCGCCCTTGAAGCAGAACGACTGTACAATCTCCTGAACATCTGTCATATAGCCTTCTGCCATCTCCTCGAACCACTTCTTGTCTTCGCTGGCGAGAGTCTCGTCGTCGTTATAGCCATTCTCTTCAAAGATTTCCTTCTCAAAATAAGACACATAATAATATGCAGTCTTGTCGGTTGTCGTCATTGTCTCGTGAACATAGCACTCGTGAATGTCGAGAGTAAGCGTCACGGGGTTTGGATTTGTTGTCTGCGCTGAAGCTGCGAGCGAGAGTGCTGCAAGCAGAGAGAGAGCGAAGTAGCGTAGTTTTTTCATATTGTTTTTTGTTAAAGGGTTATATACCAGTGAAAATGCGGGGTGTAGAGCCTGTTCGGAGCCGACGATTACTTCTTCGGCGCCGAACAGAAATCGCGGAAGCGGTCCATCCACTTGCCGCCAATCATGCACGCCACGCCGATAGCCACGAACGGGATGCTCAGCAGCTGTCCCATGTCGAGCGGCAGCGAAGCCTCGAACGCCTCCTGCACCTCCTTGGTATACTCGATGAAGAAGCGTGCGGTGAAGATGTACGTAAGGCAGAGTCCAAAGAAGAAGCCCGTGCCCACGCGCTGCGGCATACGGCGGTAGAAGTACCAGCCGATGAAGAACAGCAGAGCGTAGGTGATGGCCTCGTAGAGCTGTCCCGGGTGGCGCGGCATGGGGTCTACCTGCTGGAAGATGAACGCCCAGGGCACGTCGGTTATCTTGCCGATAATCTCCGAGTTCATGAGGTTGCCCAGGCGTATGAAGCACGCCGTGAGCGGCGTAGCGATGGCTATGTTGTCGAGCACCTGCCAGATGTTCATCTTCGTGCGACGCACGTAGACGAACAGAGCGAGCATCAAGCCCAGCGTACCGCCGTGCGAGGCGAGTCCGCGATAGCCCGTGAAGCGCCATCCGCCGTCAGGCAGGAAGTCGATGGGCAGGAATATCTCCACGAAGTGTTTCCACGACGAGAGGAAGAAGTCGGGCTGGTAGAAGAGGCAATGTCCAAGACGTGCTCCGGCGAGTATGCCGATGAAGCAGTAGATGAAGAGCGGGTCGAACAGCTCGGGCTTCACCTTCTGCTCCTTGTACAGACGCTGCACGCAGAGGTATGCCAGCGCAAGACCCACGAGCCAGCAGAGCGAGTACCAGTGGAACTCAAGAGGACCGAGCTTGAAGGCTGTAGCGCTCGGATTCCAAAGGATGTATAAAAAATGTGCCATTTTTTTATTGTGTTGAGATGTTGAGATGGTGAGGTGGTGAGATTTGATGGTGAGATGGTGTGATGTTGAGGTGGTGAGAAATGAGGTTGAGATGGTGTGATGGTGAGGTGGTGAGATTTGGTGTGAAGTTTATGGCTTCCATTGGGAGTTGTCCCCATTCTTTATTATTGAGAATCTCAAAGAATAAAGAAGACGGGCGATGACCTCCACCTGCTTACTAACAGCATGTTGTTCTTCGTAGCTAACGTATCCCAATTCGGCGGATATTTCTATCTGACACTCTACCTCCATCAAAGAGCCGTAGGCTATGTCAATGAAATGGATTTTCTCTTTAGAAGAAGCTCTTCCAAACCCTTCTGCAATATTTGCAGGTACAGAGATTACGGCTCTACGCAACTGATTGCATAGAGCGTATTCCTCTTCTTTTGGGAACTTTTTCAACAAGAGGTATATATACTTCACCAATTCCTTGGAGTAGTTGTATACGTCCAATTTCTTAAAATAGAAATAATTCATAGACTATATATTATAGTATAGACTATATATTATAGTATAGTAATGTCAACACATCACCATCTCAACACCTCAACCTCAATGTGTAATGCGCCAGCATTACACATTGAAACGGAAGTGCATGATGTCGCCGTCCTGCACTACATAATCCTTGCCCTCGATAGAGAGCTTGCCAGCCTCGCGCACAGCAGCCTCAGAACCGTACTGCATGTAGTCGTCGTACTTGATTACCTCGGCGCGGATGAAGCCCTTCTCGAAGTCGGTGTGGATGACGCCGGCACACTGCGGAGCCTTCCAGCCCTTGTGGTATGTCCACGCCTTCACCTCCATCTCGCCGGCGGTGATGAATGTCTGCAGGTTGAGCAGGTTGTAAGCCTTCTTGATGAGACGGTTCACGCCGCTCTCCTCAAGGCCCAGCTCCTCAAGGAACATCTGCTTGTCCTCGTAAGTCTCGAGCGATGCGATGTCCTCCTCGGTCTTAGCTGCGATGACGAGCATCTCCGCGCCCTCGTTCTTTGCTATCTCCGCAATCTGCTCCGAGTACTTGTTGCCACTCTTTGCCGACGCCTCGTCTACGTTGCACACGTAGAGCACGGGCTTGGCGGTGAGCAGGAAGAGGTCGTGAGCATAGCGCTGCTCCTCCTTCGACTCGAACTCTACGCAGCGTGCGTTCTGTCCCTTCTCCAGCACTTCCTTGTAAGCCTCGAGCACAGACACGGCTACCTTGGCGTCCTTGTTGTTGCCGATGGATGCTATCTTCGACTGCTTCTGCAGCTGCGACTCTACGGTCTCGAGGTCCTTCAGCTGCAGCTCGGTGTCGATAACCTCCTTGTCCTCAACCGGGTTCACAACCGCGCCACCCTCGCGCACGATGTTGTCGTCGTCGAAGCAGCGCAGCACGTGAATGATGGCGTCGGTCTCGCGGATGTTGCCGAGGAACTTGTTGCCCAAGCCCTCGCCCTTAGACGCACCCTTCACGAGTCCGGCGATGTCTACTATCTCGCAAGTTGCGGGCACGATGCGACCCGGGTGAACTATCTCGGCAAGCTTCGTGAGGCGTTCGTCGGGAACGGTTATGACGCCCACGTTAGGCTCGATTGTACAGAAAGGGAAGTTGGCTGCCTGCGCCTTAGCGTTAGAGAGGCAGTTGAAAAGAGTGGACTTGCCCACGTTAGGGAGTCCTACGATACCACATTTTAATGACATTGTTATTGTTGTTTTTTTATTATTTATATTGGTGTTGTAATGGTGAGGTGGTGAGGTGGTGAGATATGTGAGTGAGGGGTTACTCCTCCGAATAGAGCACCTGTATAAGCGTCTGACCGACAGCCTTCATCACGTTGGGGTCGATATTGTCCATCGTGTCGTTGACGGTGTGCCATGTCGGACCGAACGAGCTTTGCGGACAGTCGGGGAAGCAGGGTATGATGTCGATGCAGGCGATGCCAGCCTTCTCGTTCACCGGCACATGGTCGTCGGTGACCATCGCGCCGTCCTTCATCGGGAAGAACGATCCGTAGCCTATCTGTGCCGCTGTGCGCCACACCTTGTTCACAATCTCTGAAGCGTACTGCTTCGACACGCCCTCCTGGTAGAACTTGGAGCCTTGTCCGCCCACCATGTCGAGCAGTATGCCGTAGCGTGCCTCGTAGCCTTCGGGCAGGTGCTCAGCCCAATACTGCGCACCGAGCGCCCATGTGTCGGCGTCGTCAGCCTGGTCTGCCCACTGCGGTGTGCCCCAGTCTTCGGCGTCGAAGCACACGAAGTCGACACCTATCTGCAGCGTCGTATCGCTCTGCAGGGCGCGAGCCAACTCGAGCATCACAGCCACGCCACTCGCTCCGTCGTTGGCAGCCATCACCGGACGGCGCCAGTTGGTAGAATCGGGGTCGTTGTCAGCCCACGGACGACTGTCCCAGTGGGCGCAGAGCAGTATGCGTGTGGTCTGTTCGGGGCGGAAGCGCGCTATGATGTTGCGCGAGCGCAGCATCGTGCCGTCCCATCCCTTCAGCTCGGCGTCCTGAGCCTCAACGCTCATGCCGAACTCGCGGAACTTCTGCATTATCCACTCGCCGCAGCGGTCGTGAGCCGCAGAGTTCATGACGCGCGGACCGAACTCGCACTGCTTTGCGGCAAACATGTATGCCGAGTCGGCGCGGAACGTAGGACCTACGAGCGCCACGGTGTCGGGCTCGGCGGCTGTCTTCGATGCGTTCTTGCACGATGCGCACGAGCATGCTATCGACACTATTGCAACCAGTGAAAGCACTGAAAATAATATTTGTTTCATAAATCTTAATTCAGAAATGAGTGATTTTTAATTCAAAATTGAACAATTCCTCATTGCAGCGCATTGCGCTGCAATAATTCAAAATTCAAAACTCAAAACTCAAAACTCAACATTGTCCTTTGGCCTCGTATGCCAATGCGTACATGCGTATCTGCTTCACCATAGCGAGCAGTCCGTTGGAGCGTGTCGGCGAGAGGTGGTCCTTCAGACCGATGCGCTCGATGAAGTAGAGGTCGGCGTCGAGAATCTCGCGCGGCGTATGTCCGCTGATTACCTGAATGAGCAGCGCTATGATACCCTTCACGATGAGAGCGTCGCTGTCGGCGGTGAAGACGAGACGACCGTCGTCGGTCATATCGCACTGCACCCACACACGGCTCTGGCAGCCGTCGATGAGGTTCTGCTCGGTTTTATACTTCTCGTCGAGCGGCTCAAGGTCGCCGCCGAGGTCTATGAGTAACTGGTATTTGTCCATCCAGTCGGTGAAGTCCTGAAACTGTTCAATGACTTCGTCCTGTGCTTCGTTTATTGTCATGATTGTTGTTTTTATGGTGTTTGGTGCTAGGTGTTGTTATGTTGAGATGTTGTTATGGTGACATTTGTGGTGAGGTGGTGTTAGGGGTTGTTATGGTGAGGTGGTGTTAGGGGTTGTTATGGTGAGGTGGTGTTATGGTGTTATGGTGAGATATGTACAAATGTCAACACATCAACATTCAACATCTCAACTTCATATGTCAACATCTCAACACCTCACCACCTCAACATCATTTTCTCAACACATCAACATCATTTTCTCAACACATCAACATCATTTCTCAACACATCAACATCTCAACATCTCAACTTCAAGATTGTTACTGCGCCTGCGCAGGAACAATCTTGAACAGTTTGTCGCTTGGTCTGATCTTCGCCGGCACGCGGAACGACACGTGCTGACCCTTATGCGCCGTCTCCACCGGCTTCAGGTCGTAGCGTATCTCGTCTACGTCTACGTACATCACGCCCGTTGTCGGACCGGTGATGAGCAGCTTGTCGCCTACCGAGAACTCCATCGCCTCGCACGTGAACTCAGCCACGCCGATGTTAGAGAAATACTTCACGCCGCGACCCACGTACACTTTCTTCTCCGTAGCGTTCGATCCGTAGTTGCTGTTCCACTCGCCCAAAGTCTGACCCTGATAGTAGCCGTCCCAAAAGCCGCGGTTGAAGACCGTAGCGAGCGTTGCGTCCCACTCGTCCTTCTTCTCGTCGGTGAACGTGCCGTCAAGCACAGCCGCAATAGCCTGCTTGTAGCAGCGCACCACGTTGTAGACGTACTCTGCGCCGCGAGCACGACCCTCTATCTTGAAGACGCGCACGCCCGAACGCATCATGCGGTCGATGAAGCGGATGGTCTTGAGGTCCTTCGGCGACATGATATACTTGTTGTCAATCTCGAGCTGGTTGCCCGTCTCGTTGTCGGTGACGGTGTACGAACGGCGGCATATCTGCATGCACTCGCCGCGGTTGGCAGAGCGTCCGGTGTTGGCAAGACTCATGTAGCACTTGCCGCTCACAGCCATGCACAACGCGCCGTGGCAGAACATCTCGATGCGCACCAGCTCGCCATTCGGTCCGCAGATGTGCTGCTTCTCTATCTGCTCGAAGATGTAAGCCACCTGGTCCATGTTCAGCTCGCGCGCCAGGACAACAACGTCGGCAAACTGAGCGTAGAACTTCAGAGCCTCGGCGTTGCTGATGTTGAGCTGCGTAGAGAGGTGAACCTCTACGCCCACCTGACGGCAGTAGCTCATAACAGCCACGTCGGAAGCTATCACCGCAGAGATGCCAGCCTCCTTCGCCGCGTCGATGATCTGGTGCATCAGCTCCACATCCTCGTCGTAGATGATGGTGTTTACGGTGAGATAGCTCTTCATGCCGTGCTCTGTGCAGATGGCTGCTATCTCGTGCAGGTCCTCAATAGTGAAATGGTTGGCAGAATGTGAGCGCATGTTCAGCTGCTCCACACCGAAGTAGATACTGTCGGCGCCTGCCTGAATGGCAGCCTGAAGGCTCTCACGCGAACCTACCGGCGCCATTATCTCATAATCGTGTATGTTTGTATTGATCATATTCGTTGTTTTCTGAGGGAGAAAGAGGGGCGGAACGGCCAACATCTGAACATCATTTGTCACCATCTCGGGCAACATCTGAATATCATTTGTCACCATCTCACCATCTCAACACCTCACCCCTTTATATTAATAAGGTGCAAAGTTACTAAAAATCGGCCTAACACGTGTTTAAAAACAATATTTAACAGTAAAAGTAGCCACTTGAATTGTTATTTCCAGAACAACCCATACTTTTGCAGCAGATTAAGACACAAAAACAATATATATATAGTTACTTGATTTTTACTAACTTTAATTATCTAAAACACATGGAAAACACAAAGAAGGTTGCCGCAAATGCGGCAACCGCTTTTAACACAACTAACGAGTATGCAACACTTTACGACCTGCGCCTGTCGGAGCACTTCACGCTGCGCAACCTCGCGCTTTCGGGCGTCGTGATACGCCACCGCATCGCCAACGTGCCTACGGCTGAGGAGACCGAGCGTCTGCGTGCGCTGTGCGAGAACGTGCTCGAACCGCTCAGGCGCCGCTTCGGCGTGATACGCGTCGTGAACGGATACCATTCGGAAGAGCTCTGCCGGCTTACGGGCAGCGACAACACATCGCAGCACCGCCTCGGCGAGGAGGCTGACATACACGTATCGAGCATGGAGGTGGCGCAGAAGATGCACGACTTCATAAAGGCGAACCTCATCTACGACCAGCTTCGACTCGAAGCGAAGCCGAAAACCTGCACGATAATACTACACGTGAGCTATAAGGTGGTGAGGGGTTGAGATGGTGAGGGGCTGACCACACGCTTCGGCAGTTCGTTCAGCACGCGCTCCACACTGTCGGCAATGGTTATCGGGTCGATGGCGTTCATGCAGGCATGGTCGCCACGCATACACGGAACATTGCCGAACACGCTGCACGGACGGCACGGCATGTCTACCTGCACCACGTCTCCCATGCGATGGTTCCAGCCAAGGAAGCCGGCGAACGGATGCGTAGCGCCCCATACGCTCACAATGCGTATGCCGGTGAGCGCAGCCAGATGCATGTTGACGCTGTCCATGCAGAGCATCACGTCGAGATGGCTCATCACTATCAGCTCCTGCTGCAGCGTACCGAGAAGCACAGACGCGTTCACACACTCCTTATATCGTGCGCACCATGTGTCGAGCACCTTCTGCTCCGCCTCGGTGCGCCCGAAAAGCAGCACACGACACGACGGATGGCGACGTATCAGCTCTGCCACAACCTGCTCCATTTTCTCCGGCGGATAGACCTTTTCCTTGTAAATGGCAAACGGCGCCACGCCTATCCACTGCTGGAATATCTTCTTCTCGCCTATCTGCTCGGGCACAAGGCGCAGGTTGCCGCCCGTGGGCGGGAATATGGAATGAAAATCGACCTTCACAGGATAGCCCAAGCGCGAGAGTACGTCGGTATAATTCTCGAAAGCCGTAGGCAACTGGCGCAGCTGCTTGTCCTTCTGCGCCGTCAGCTTGCGGCGTTCGGACACATGACGGTCTATATGCTCCACACGGAAGCGGCTCAGGTTGAAGCGCATGCGCAGATAGCGCGACGAAAGAATATTGTGCATGTCGGCAATAGCCGTGAAGTTCTTCGCAATAAGTCGGCGGTAGAGGGCGTTAAGCCCTGTCACGCCCCTGTATTCGCCCTCCAAATCGGCACCCATGAAGCCCACATTCGGAGCCAGCCCCTCGAAGAAAGGACGAGCGAAAGGGCGACTCAGCACTGTGATGCGCAAGTCGGGATATTGGCGTGCAAGCGAACTGACCACAGGCACAAGCATTGCTACCTCGCCTTGGGCAGAAAATCGTATAATCAGGAGGTGGTCGGTTTTCATTGTAGTATATTTAACGAACAAGTTGGCGGGTGAAGAATATCCACTCGCTATTTTTGTTTAGGTTCACGCAGCCTGTAACGCGGCTAACACTGCAAAAATAGTGGAAATAGCGCAAACAGCCAAAGATTTGCGGTGATATTTTACATTTTTATACGCCTGTACCTATAAATCATGAATATATACACAGACAGAACATAGATAAGTACGCAAACAAAACATTAATAAGTATGTAAAAAGAGCTATCGTAATAATTAAAAAAAGTGATTTTTACACAATTATGTATTTGAAATCAAATATAAGTAGTAAATTTGCAAGACTTTAGCCCCTAAGCATTGATACATTATAAAAAAAACAAATACAACTTATGGACAAACTTAGTTACGCTTTGGGCCTTGGCATAGGCCGCCAGCTCTCACAGATGGGAGCCGAGAACCTTAACATCGACGACTTCGCTCAGGCTATCAAGGACATGCTTGAGGGCAAGGAGCCGCAGGTGGCTGACCAGGAGGCTCAGATGATTGTTACAGAATTTTTCCAGCAGCAGGAGGCTAAGCAGCGCGAAGCCGCAGCCGAGAAGTATAAGGAGAACAAGGACAAGGGCGAGGCTTGGCTCGCAGACAAGGCTCTTGAGGAGGGCGTAGTATCGCTGCCTTCAGGTCTTATGTATCAGGTGCTCAACGAGGGCAACGGCAAGAAGCCGACCGCTGAGGACACCGTAGAGTGCCACTACGAGGGTCGCCTCATCGACGGCACCGTATTCGACAGCAGCTACAAGCGCGGCGAGTCGGCTACATTCCCGTTGAACGGCGTTATCGCAGGCTGGACAGAGGGCGTGCAGCTCATGTCTGAGGGCGCAAAGTACCGCTTCTTCATCCCTTACCAGCTGGCATACGGCGAGCGCGGCGCAGGCGCAGCTATCCCGCCGTTCGCAGCATTGGTGTTCGACGTAGAGCTTATCAAGGTTCTCTAAAAAAACAACTAAAAAACAACAATAACACAAACAATGAAAAAGTTTTCAATCGTAGCCGCTTTGGCTATTGCCATTTCTGGCATCTTCGCTTCTTGCGGAAACTCTCCCGCAAAGGCAAATCTTAAGAACGACGTAGACACACTGAGCTACGCTATCGGCATGGCTCAGACCCAGGGTCTGAAGCAGTATCTGTTGCAGATGGACATCGACACCACCTATATCGACGAATTCGTAAAGGGTCTGAACGACGGTGCTAACGCTGGCGACAACAAGAAGAAGGCCGCTTACTACATGGGTGTACAAATCGGTCAGCAGATCTCTAACCGCATGGTTAAGGGCATCAACCACGAGATCTTCGGCGACGACTCTACAAAGACTATCTCTCTGAAGAACTTCATGGCAGGCTTCGTTCAGGGCGTACACGGCAAGGGCATCATGACAATGGAGCAGGCTGGCCAGGTAGCTCAGCAGAAGATGATGGCTATCAAGTCTAAGTACATGGAGCAGAAGTACGGCGCGCTGAAGAAGCAGGGCGAGGAGTGGATGGCTGCCAACGCTAAGAAGGCAGGCGTGAAGACTCTTCCCTCAGGCGTACAGTACAAGGTTATCAAGGAGGGCAACGGCGCTATGCCGAAGGACACCTCACTCGTAAAGGTACACTACGAGGGCAAGCTCATCAACGGCAAGGTGTTCGACAGCAGCTACAAGAACAACCAGCCTATCACTCTGCGTGCTAACCAGGTAATCAAGGGTTGGACAGAGGCTCTCGTACACATGCCGGCAGGCTCTGTATGGGAAGTATACATCCCGCAGGAACTCGCTTACGGCGACCGCGAGCAGGGCGAGATCAAGCCTTACTCTCCGCTGATCTTTAAGATTGAGCTCATAAGCGTAAACGGAAAGTAATCGGGTTGAGAAGTAAACAAAAAGACAAGTAGACGAGTTGACGAGTAGACGGTAACGCCTGCTCACTCGTCTACTTTATCCTTTAAACCAATAAATAAAAATGAGAAAGATATTGACACTGGCGATGGTTGCTCTGCTCTCTGCAACCTTCACCAACGCTTCTGCAAAGGACAACAAGGAATGCAAGAAGGCGAAGACAGAGTGCTGCAAGGCAGACAAGAAGAGCAAGAAGAACAAGAAGGAGTGCAAGAAGGGTGCTGCAGGCTGCTGCAAGGCTCCGGTTGCGCTCCTGAGCATGTCCGACTCGCTGAGCTACGCTGCCGGCATGACCTACACCACCGGTCTGATGGAGTACGTAGGCAAGCAGTACGGCGTCGACTCTACATCTATGGACGCGTTCGTAGCTGGTCTGCGCGAGGGCATCAAGCGCTCTAACGACAAGCAGTTCATGGCTCACAGCGCTGGCGTGCAGATTGCACAGATGCTCGAGACACGCATGTATCCGGGCGTTGCTAACGAGGTGAAGAACACTCAGTGGACTCTCGACAGCATCAACTTCAACCGCGGCTTCATCGACGCCGTTGTCAACGACACTACCGTGATGAAGGCTGCTAACGCAAAGAAGTTCTTCGAGAACACAATGACTACAGAGAAGCGCCGTCAGGAGGATGCCTACAAGAAGGAGAACACCGACTGGCTCGCTGCCAACGCCAAGAAGGAAGGCGTCGTTACGCTGCCTTCAGGCTTGCAGTACAAGGTGCTCACAGCCGGAACCGGCGAGGTGGCTACTAAGGACGACAACGTAACCGTACGCTACGAGGGCAAGACCATCGACGGAAACGTGTTCGACAGCAGCTACAAGCGCAATCCTGACACATCTACTTTCCGCCCAGACCAGGTTATCAAGGGCTGGACAGAGGCTCTTACCTCTATGCCTGCAGGCAGCACATGGATGCTCTACATTCCGCAGGAACTGGCTTATGGTTCGCGCGCAGCAGGTCAGATTAAGCCCTACTCTACTCTTATCTTCAAGGTAGAGCTCGTGAAGATCGACCGCAAGCAGCAGCCGGCTGAGGCTAAGAAGGAGGAGAAGAAGGCTCCGGCTAAGAAGACCGCTGCAAAGAAGAGCAGAAAGAAGTAAAACGATATTCTGTTGACTCGGTTGAGTCAACAGAATAAATTGAGAGTTGAGAGGTGAGAGTTGAGAGTTATGATATGTTTTGCAACTTTCAAGAGCTGCTAATGAACTATCAAGGTAATCATAACTCTCAATTCTCAACTCTCAATTCTCAACTAAGTAAACTCTAAACTCTCAACTAATAACCCTAAACAATATGCTTGAAGAAGACATTCGCAAACAAATCATTGCCCTTATCAATCGCGAAGTAGTGCCAGCCGTCGGCTGCACCGAGCCGATGTGCGTGTCGCTCTGCGTGGCTCGCGCTACGGAGCTGTTGGGCTGCCGCCCTGAGAAAATCACGGCGCTGCTTTCTGCCAACATCCTTAAGAACGCCATGGGCGTGGGCATACCCGGCACGGGCATGATCGGACTGCCTATTGCCATCGCTCTCGGAGCCATCATCGGCAAGTCAGAATATCAACTGGAGGTGATAAAAGACCTTACGCCAGACTCGCTCGAAGAGGGCAAGCAGTATATCGACGCCGACCATATCTCCATACAGCTCAAGAGCGGCATCACCGAGAAGCTGTACGTAGAGATCACCTGCGAGGCCGACGGCCATAAGGCTACAGCCGTAATCGCCACGTCGCACACCCACTTCGTATACCTGGAGAAGGACGGCGAAGTGCTGCTCGACGAGCGCCACCACAAGGCGGGCGAGGCAGAGAACAACGACATACGCCTCAACATGCGACTTGTCTACGACTTCGCTATGACAACGCCTGAGGACGACCTGCGCTTCATTCTGAAGACACGCGACTACAACTTCCGCATCGCGGAGGAGTCGAAGAAGCACAACTACGGCCACTGTTTGGGCAAGACTATCGACCGCCCACTGAGCCACGGCATCTTCGGCAACTCTATCTTCTCGCATATTATCTCTAAGACCGCATCGGCTTGCGACGCTCGTATGGGCGGCGCGATGATTCCGGTGATGAGCAACTCGGGCTCGGGCAACCAAGGCATCTGCGCCACCAACCCCGTGGCTGTGTATGCCGAGGAGAACGAGAACACCGAGGAGGAACTCATTCGCGCACTAACGCTGAGCCACCTCACAGCCATCTACATCAAGCAGAACCTCGGCAAGCTGTCGGCTCTCTGCGGCTGCGTAGTGGCAAGCATCGGCTCAAGCTGCGGCATCACCTACCTCATGGGCGGCAACTACGAGCACATCTGCTGGTCGGTGAAGAACATGATTGCCAACATCACGGGCATGATATGCGACGGAGCGAAGCCGAGCTGCGCGCTGAAGATTTCGTCGGGCGTGTCTACAGCGCTGCTCTCTGCGCTGCTCTCGATGGAAGGCAAGTGCGTGAGCTCAGTAGAGGGCATCATCGACAACGATGTAGACCGCTCTATACGCAACCTCACAAGCATCGGCGCCGAAGCCATGAACCGCACAGACGAGATGGTGCTCGACATCATGACGCACAAGAGCTGTTAGAATCAAGGGGGTGCAGCGGTCCCCGCTGCACCGATCAAGCTAACAATGCTATTTTCTCGGTTGGTGCAGCTAAGACCGCTGCACCCCCTTTTAAGACAATTCTATTGCCAAACAACACTTTTTTCCTGTTTTTCTTCTCCACTTGAAAAAAATAATGTACCTTTGCACTCGCAAAAAGCGCTTCATGCGGCAATAGCTCAGTTGGTAGAGCACAACCTTGCCAAGGTTGGGGTCGCGGGTTCAAGTCCCGTTTGCCGCTCTTTTCAAATAGTTTGATTGTTTTTGTTAGGACAGGTGGCAGAAATGCTGCCGTTTTTTATTAAGACATCAAACGACACAGGTCGCCGCAATGGTGGAATTGGTAGACACGAGGGACTTAAAATCCCTTGGCCAGTAATGGCTGTGCGGGTTCGAGTCCCGCTCGCGGCACATTTTCTCAATTTATATTCTGAAAATTGATAATTTATATTCTTTATTAATCAAGCCTACATCTTATTATATTATAAATCACAGATCAGTTTATTATAAATAATAGATTAGTTTATCATATATTACAGATTAGGTCATTATAAATTACATCCCAGAACTATAGATTAAAAAAAACATTCACAACGATATGACTTATTCAGAAATATGGCATCGTATAGCCACATCATACGAAGACGGCGAGGCTCGTGCCATTGCGCGCATCCTCATCGAGGAGTTGTTCGGCTTATCGTACACCGACATCGTCTGCGGTGCCACCGACCAGTTGTCTGCCGACGACACGCTGCGTCTCGACACCGCTGTGCGACGCATCGAGCAGGGCGAACCGCTGCAGCACGTGCTGGGCTATGCCGACTTCTGCGGCAACCACTTCGGCGTGAACGCCTCGGTGCTTATACCGCGCCCCGAAACGGAATGGCTTGTGGACGAGGGCGAGAGGCTGATAAACGGCGTCTCCAACGCTGCATCTCCTGCCCCAAAGCGCATCCTCGACATCGGAACGGGCAGCGGCTGCATCGCTATCAGCCTAAAGCTGCGCCTCGGCGAGGCGTATGTGGAGGCGTGGGACATCTCTGAGGAAGCACTGCGCACGGCGGAAAGCAACGCAAAGGCGCTGAAGGCGGAGGTGGCGTTCTGCAAGAGGGACGCGCTGAGGGCGGAGGAGAGCTGCTCTAGGGAGACTTGGGAGGCTAGCTTTTCTTGTAAGCCTAGTATACCTAGCAAACCTAACGCCCCTTGGGACCTGATAGTAAGCAACCCACCGTATATCTGCGACTCGGAGCGTGCCGACATGGACGACAACGTGCTACTGCACGAGCCACACACGGCGCTCTTCGTGCCCGACGACGACCCACTGCGCTTCTACCGCGCCATAGCCCGCTACGCGCTGAGCTCGCTGAGCAACGGCGGAAGCCTGCTCTTCGAATGTAACACGAGGTATGCGAAGGCGACGGGCGAGATGATGCGAGAGATGGGCTTCGAGGAGGTGACGGTGAACGACGACTGCTTCGGACTGCCAAGGTTCGTGAAAGGAAGCAGCCCCTCCCAATAGACCCCACAACAGCCCCTCCCAACCCTCCCCGTCGGGGAGGGCTTAGTTACCCAAGATGAAGCAAATTGTAGGAGGCTACGGCATTCCTGCCGTAGCCATTGGCGACTAAAATAAAAAATTATCACAACCTTATGCTATGGCTACGGCAGGAATGCCGTAGCCTCCTACCAAAGGCTTAGAAAGGCTTAAGAAGGCTTAGTTCGGCTTAATAACAAACAAAAAATGCTACAAAAGAAGAAACCCATAACCGAGCAGGAGGCGCTGCAGAAGTTGGCGGCGCTCTGCGCCCGTGCGGAGCACTCGTCGGGCGAGATGCTCGAGAAGATGCGCCGCTGGCAACTGTCGGAGGACGCACGCGAGCGAGTGCTCGACCGACTGATAGACGAGAAGTTCGTTGACGACGAGCGGTTCGCCCGATTCTTCGTGCGCGAGAAGATACGCTTCGACCGATGGGGGCGCCGCAAGATAGAGCAGGCGCTCTACCAGAAGGGTGTGGCGAGCGATATAAGCCGCCGAGTGCTCGACGAGGTGGATGACGAGGCGTATGTGGTTGAGCTGAAGAAGCTTATCGCTGCTAAGCGACGCTCGGTACAGGCTGAGAGCGACTACGAGATGCGCGCAAAGCTGACGAAATACGCCTTGGGGCGCGGATTCGGCTACGAGGTGATACGCCGCTGCATAGACGGAGCCGACGAACTGTTGGAAGATTAAGAAAAGGCTTAGTCAGCAAAGGCTTATGAGGCCTAAAGAGACTCAATTCGGCTTAAGCGCCGCCTCAGAAAAGCCTGCTGCATGCCATCCGCATCGGTCGGCGCGAATTATTTTTGCACACAATTAAACCCACATGCGCCAAACACGTCTTATATAATATGAAACACTTAGCACTATTTTTGATGCTCTTCCTCTGCACAGCGGCGGGATGGGCGCAAGGACTTGTGAAAGGAAAAGTCCTTGATAAACGCAACTCAGAACCACTTAGTTTTGTTAACGTGAAGGTTTCGCAGACTGCCACCGGCAAGTTTGTGAGCGGCGGCATGACCGACGCCGTGGGCAACTTCAATATTCAGGGACTCGCCAACGACCGCTATACTCTGGAACTTACGTTCGTGGGCTACAAGACCGAGACACGCAAGTTCGAGATAACAGCCTCGAACACCAATCAGCACTACAATATTATATATATGTCTGAGGACGCGAAGATGCTGAAGGGCGTCACCGTCACCGGACAGCGCTCGGCGATGAAGCTCGAGGTAGACCGCAAGACGTTCGACGTGGCGCAGCTCATCGGCAACGCCGGACAGTCGGCGTCCGAAGTGCTCGACAACATACCTTCCGTTGAGGTAGACAACGACGGCAACGTGTCGCTGCGCGGCAACTCGTCGGTGGAGGTGTGGATAAACGGCAAGGCGTCGGGTCTCACCACCGACAACCGTGCGCAGATTCTGCAGCAGTTGCCTGCCGAGACCATCGAGAGCATCGAGGTGATTGACAACCCGTCGGCGAAGTTCTCAGCCGAAGGCTCTGCCGGCATCATCAACATCGTGCTGAAGAAAGACCGCAAGGCGGGCTACTACGGTTCGCTGCAGGCAGGTGCCAACACTAAGGGCGGCGCCAACAGCAGTTTCAACATCAACTACAACAGCGGTCTCTTGGACGCATACGCCAACATCGGCTACCGCCACCGCCAGAACACGGGCTACACCGAGAGCACGCAGACCTCCAACACCTACAACCAGAGCTACAAAGCCGACAACGACAACTGGGGCAACAACCTCTTCACACGCGCCGGACTGACGCTGCACGCCTCGAAGAAGGACGACCTGAGCCTGAGCGGAATGCTTATGAAGGGCGAACGCAAGTCGAAGAGCTTCACACCGTACAGATACACCGCCGTGGCTGACGGACTCAGCAACTATCTCATGGACCGACTCACCCGCTCGAGCAGCGACATGAACATGTTCTACACCGAGTTCAACTACCGCCACACGTTCAGCAAGCGCCACCTGCTCGACTTCACAGTCGACTACAGCCGCTGGAAGTCGGACGGCGACAACTTCTACCGCGACTCGACGGTTTGGGAGGGCAACGACGTGCACGCTTACGACTACCAGTACCGCCCGCAGCACATCAACAACCGCCGCTGGGAGGTGAAGCTCGACTACGAGAACCAGATTACGAAGGACATGAAGGTGGAGGCTGGATACCAGGCTAACTTCTCGCACGAGAACACCCCACAGGAGTCGTACGTCGACAACACATCGTGGGAAGGCACGGCGGCTACCGAGGACAAGCTCTTCTACAACCGCTTCATCTACGACATGGATCTGCACGCCCTCTACGCCTCGCTCAACTACAAGCTTGGCAACTTCGGCGTGATGGCAGGTCTGCGCGGCGAATACTGGAAGGTGAACACCGAGAGCTACACATGGGAGCAGGAGCACGACCCGTCGCTGCGCCAGAAGCCGTTCAAGAAAGACTACTTCCAGCTCTTCCCGTCGCTTTTCCTCTCTTATCAGATAACCGAGTCGCAGCAGCTGCAGCTCAACTACACACGCCGTCTGCGCCGTCCGTGGGGCGGAGAGCTCAACTCGTTCCGCGACACACGCGACGCTACCACCGTGTCGTTCGGTAACCCCGAGCTGACACCAGAGTACAGTCACTCGTTCTCGCTCAACTATCTGAAAACATGGCGCGACCACTCGCTGCTCGTCAGCGCCTACTACCGCCCTACAACCGACGTCATACAGCGCATCAGCTACAAGAACTCGGAGGACGGACTCTTCTACTCTACCTCGATGAACGTGGCGAAGAGCCAGTCGTCGGGTCTGGAGCTGACACTTAAGAACAAGTTCTTCCGCATACTCGACCTCACCACCTCCGCCAACGCCTACTACTACAAGCTCGACGGATTCGCCTACCCCATCGACGGACAGATAGTGAGAGGCGCTGCCGACGACCGCTTCACATGGAACGCCCGCATGACAGCCAGCCTCATCTTGCCCTACGACATCTCCGTGCAGGCTACCGGACGCTACGAGGCACGCCAGGTCATCACGCAGGGCTACCGCAAGCCGTCGTACAGCGTAGACTTCGGCGCACGCAAGAACTTCTTCAACAAGCTCATCACCGTGGCTGTCAACTGCCGCGACCTGCTCAACTCGCGCCAGTGGGAGACATTCACCAGCGGCGACAACTTCACACGCCACCAGATAAACAAACGAGGCGGACGCCGCTTCAATTTCACCGTGACGTGGAACTTCGGCAACATGAAGCAGAAGCACCGTCAGCAGACCAAGCGTAACGACGGTAGCAGCCAGATGCAGCAGATGGACTATAACGGCACGGGAGAAGAATAATTGGTTGAAAAGCATGAAGGTATAGTTCTTTTTTGTACCTTTGTGCTTGAATACAACGATTACAAATTAAATTTAGATATTTATGAAAAAGATTAAGTTTATCATGGCAGCAGTGATGCTGCTCATCGGTGCCACAACAATGCAGGCACAGAGCCTCGGCGACATCCTCGGCGGTATCGGCAAGGCTATCATCGGCGACAAGGCTACAACAGAAGAAGGCATCAAGGGCACATGGCAGTACACGGGTCCGGCGTGCGAGTTCGAGAGCGACAACCTTCTGGCTAAAGCCGGCGGAACAGCCGCTGCAGCAAAGATCGAGAGCAAGCTGTCGCCCATCATGAAGAAGTACGTGCCAGGCATCGTATACACCTTCGACGGCGAGGGCAACTACACCACAAAGATCAAGAAGCAGACCATACACGGCACATACACATTCAACAGCAAGGAGAAGACCATCACCTTCAAGCCTAAATTCGGCAAGGAGTACACCGCTCACGTAAGCGTGCAGGGCAAAGAGATGACGCTCGTCTTCAACGCCGACAAGCTGATGACCATCCTCAAAGGCATCTCTAACACAACAGCCACACAGAGCACCACAGCAGCTACCATCAACGCGCTGCTCAAGAGCTACAACGGCATGCGTCTCGGCTTCAAGCTGAAGAAGTAAAAAGATGGTGAGGTGGTGAGATGGTGAGGTGTTGAGAAAAGTTGAGATGGTGTTGTGTTGATGGGTTGACAATAGCACAAATCTCAACACATCAACACATCAACACAACAACACATCAACAACACAACATCATGGATTATACTCAGATAAAGCGCCGCTACATGCGCTTTCTGCGCCTCGAGCGCAACTACACACAGAACACTATCGATGCCTACTCACACGACATCGACTATCTTATAAACTTCCTCAATGGCGAGCACCTCGCCATTGAGGAAGTGCGTCTTTCACACTTGGAGCAATTCGCCACCATACTGCACGAATTCGGCGTAGCGCCAAGCAGTCAGGCACGCATACTATGCGGTGTGCGTTCCTTTTTCCGCTTTCTTTTACTCGACGGCACGCTCAAAGACGACCCGTCGGAGCTTCTTGAGTCGCCAACGCTCGGCGAACACCTTCCACAAGTGCTTTCTACAGAAGAGATAGACCGCATGGAGCAGTCTATCGACCTCTCCAAACCCGAGGGACAGCGCAATCGTGCCATTATCGAAATGCTTTTCTCCTGCGGACTGCGCGTCTCCGAACTCGTAAACCTTAAGTTCAGCGACGTTTTCGCCGCAGACGGCTACCTGCGCATTACGGGCAAGGGCAACAAGCAACGCCTCGTGCCCATATCTGCCAACGCCCTGCACGAACTGCAACTGTGGCTCTACGACCGCAACCTCATGAACATCAAACCCGGCGAAGACGAATACGTGTTCCTCAACCGCAGAGGAGCACATCTCACGCGCACCATGATACTGATAATGATAAAGAACACGGCGCGCGACGCCGGCATCACGAAGACCGTGTCGCCCCACACGCTCAGACACTCGTTCGCCACAGCGCTGCTGCAAGGCGGAGCCAATCTGAGAGCCATCCAGGAGATGCTCGGACACGAAAACATATCGACGACGCAGATATATACCCACATTGACATAACCACTCTGCGCGACGAAATACTCAACCACCACCCGCGAAATATGAGAAAAGCAAGCGAAGACGACCAAAAATGATGCTTATTTCTTAAAAATCATAAACATTTGACACAAGGAGCGGAAAAATAAACTACTTTTGCATACTGTACGAACAGATAATTACATCAACTAAAAATAATAATTTATGAAACTAAGAAAACTGATGGTTGCAGTCTTCGCATTCTTTGCAGGACTTGCTCAGGCACAGCAGATGCCACCCATTCCGGCTGACCCCGACGTAGTTGTCGGTAAGTTGGACAATGGTTTGACCTACTACATCCGCCACAACAACTGGCCGGAGAATCGTGCCGACTTCTACATCGCACAGAAGGTGGGCGCTATCCAGGAGGAGGAGTCGCAGCGCGGTCTCGCTCACTTCCTCGAGCACATGTGCTTCAACAGCACAAAGCACTTCCCGGGCAACGGCGTGATTCGCTACTGCGAAAGCATCGGCGTACAGTTCGGTCGCGACCTCAACGCTTACACCTCGATCGACCAGACTGTATACAACATCTCTAACGTACCTACCGACCGCCAGTCGGCTCTCGACTCTTGCTTGCTCATCCTGAGCGACTGGTCGAACGCCCTCACACTCGACCCGAAAGAAATCGACGAGGAGCGCGGCGTTATCCACGAGGAGTGGCGTATGCGCACATCGGCTTCAAGCCGCATGTTCGAGCGCAACCTGCCGAAGCTCTACCCGGGCTCTAAGTACGGCGTGCGCTATCCTATCGGTCTGATGTCTGTCATCGACAACTTCAAGCCGAAAGAGCTGCGCGACTACTACGAGAAGTGGTATCACCCTACAAACCAGGCTATCATCGTTGTGGGTAACGTAGACGTTAAGCACACGGAGAACAAGATTAAGGAGCTCTTCGGTTCGTTCAAGAACCCGGCTAACCCCGCTCCTATCGTAGACGAGCAGGTGCCAGACAACGCTGAGCCTATCGTTATCATCGACAAGGACAAGGAGCAGCAGACCAACAGCGTAGAGCTTATGATCAAGCACGACGTGTTCCCGGCTTCTGAGAAGGGCAACCTCAGCTACCTTATCTACAACTACGCTAAGCAGGCTGCCATGACTATGCTCAACAACCGCTTGAAGGAGAAGGCCCTCGATCCGGAGTGCCCGTACGTAGGCGCTTACGCTAACGACGGCACATTCATCTTCGCCAAGACTAAGGACGCCTTCAACCTCTCGGCTTCTCCGAAGGACCTCGGCAAGACTGCCGCTGCGCTTAAGGCCGCTTACACAGAGGCTCTGCGCGCCGCTCGCTTCGGCTTCACAGCTACAGAGTATGCACGCTTCCAGGAGGACTACAAGAGCGCACTCGAGAAGGAATACAGCAACAAGGACAAGCGTCGCAACGGCCAGCTCTACCGCGACCTCGTAGACAACTTCCTTGAGGGCGACCCGATGCCGTCTATCGACTTCGAGTATCAGACTATGAGCCAGATTGTACCGGCTATGCCTGTTGAGGTGGCTAACCAGATGATGGCTGAGCTCGTGCCGGCTAACGACTCCAACCTCATCGTGCTCTCGTTCCTGAACGAGGCTGAGGGCAACGTTTACCCGACTGAGGCTGAGCTGCTCGGCGCTATCAAGGACGCACGTGCTCAGAAGATTGAGGCTTACGTAGACAACGTGAAGAACGAACCGCTCATCACTACCTTGCCGAAGGCTGGCAAGGTGAAGAAGGAAGTGAAGAACGAGAAGCTCGGCTACACTACACTTACTCTCTCTAACGGCGTTGTCGTAAACCTTATGAAGACCGACTACAAGAAGGATCAGGTGCTCCTCAGCGGCCGCGGACAGGGTGGTTCTACACTCTACGGCGCAAAGGACTTCGCCAACCTCCTGCTCTTCGACAATGTTATCGGCTACAGCGGTCTCGGCGCATTCTCTTCTACAGAGCTGCAGAAGGCTCTCGCAGGCAAGATTGCCAACGCAGACCTCACACTCGGACAGCTCTCTACAAACGTTTCGGGCAACTCTACCCCGAAGGACGTTGAGACAATGCTCCAGATGGTATACCTCTACTTCACAAACATCAACAAGGACCAGAAGTCGTTCGACAACCTCATGCAGCAGCTCGAGGTATCGCTGAAGAACCGCGAGATCAATCCTGACGTAGCGTTCAGCGACTCTATCTCGGCTACCATCTACGGTCACAACCCGCGCATTGCTCCGCTCACAACAGAGCGCCTTAAGGAGATAAGCTACGACCGCATCCTGCAGATCGCTAAGGAGCGCACAGCTTCTGCTCAGGGATGGGTGTTCAACATCGTGGGCAACTACGACGAGGCTACTATCCGTCCGCTCATCTGCCAGTATCTCGGCGCTCTGCCTGCTAAGGCTAAGGCTGTAAAGAGCAAGCGCGAGCTCACTCCGGTGAAGGGCGTCGTAGACAACACATTCAAGCGCAAGCAGGAGACCCCGAAGGCCAACTCTGTAATGCTCTGGTTCAACGACCAGCTGCCTTACACTCTGAAGAACGCTCTCTGCTGCGACATCGCAGGCCAGGTGCTCTCTATGGAATACCTCGACAAGATTCGCGAGAAGGAAAGTGCAGCTTACTCTGTAGGCGCTTACGCAAGCGCTGACCTCGGTGCCGACAACTACCGCATGTTCCAGATCTTCGCTCAGTGCCCGATGAAGCCTGAGAAGAAGGACGTGGCTATCCGCATCCTCAACGAGGAGATGAAGGCTATCGAGACCACATGCGACGCTGCCAAGTTCCAGAAGTGCAAGGAGTACATGGTTAAGCAGAACGGCGACCGCGTGAAGACCAACGGCTTCTGGCTCGGCGTCATCAGCGACAACTATCTCTACAACTTCGACGGCTACACCGACTATGCCAAGACTCTTGAGGCTCTCACAGCCCAGGACATCTGCAACTTCATGAAGGAGTTCAACAAGGCCGGCAATCACATCACCGTTACGATGTTGCCGGAGTAGTGATCCGTCACAAGCTTAGAAAGCATTAAGACACAATATGAAAAGCATTGTTTGCCCGTTCAAGGCGAACAATGCTTTTTTTGTTGTTAGTTACCACGCTGCTGTAACATCATTACCGCATAGGGGTAACATCGTTACAGCTATGCGGTAACACCGTTACCACGCGGCCGTAACAATATAACCAATCACTAAACAACCTTAAAAATGCGGCTATTAATCAATAAATTGCATAATTATAATGTGAAATAGCGCTGAAATTGAAGATTTCTGATTAAATTTGCAGCTAAAAACAATAAGTTTAGGAAGAATGAAAAATAAGTTTGCAGCTTTTGCCATGCTGTTCATGGCGGTTTTTGCACTCGCATCGTGCCTTAATGACGACAACGAATACGTGTACACCGACGACAGCGCCATCACATCTTTCTCTGTGACGGGAGCAAAACGATACATCCATACCAAGACAAAGAAGGAAGGCAAGGACAGTGTCTACACCGTCACTTCGTCGTACACAAGTTACAAGTTCTGCATCGACCAAAACAACAACACCATCTACAATCCCGACTCGCTGCCCTGCGGCGTAGACGCCAAGAAGCTCGTCTGCACAGCTACCGGACTCAACTCGATGGCGGTGCTGATAAAGAGCCTGAAGGACGAGAGCTTGGAGTACATCAGCGGAACCGACTCGCTCGACTTCTCGCAGGAGCGCGAGCTGCAGGTGATGAGCAACTCGGGCAAGCAGCTGCGCAAGTACAAGGTGAAGGTGAACATACACAAGGAGCAGGCCGACTCGTTCTTCTGGAAGCCGATGGCTAAGAACGCCGAGATAGAGCAGCTCACAGCCGTGAAGACCTGCGCCGTGAAAACCGCCGAGGGCGGCGTGCGCCTCTTCCTCTTCGGCAACGACGGCAGACAGACACGCGTATACGTGATGAACGACGCACAGACTTGGAGAGCGGCTACGCCCAACTTCAACGGAGTGCTTGCTGCCGACGCCTATGAGGGCGTGGTGACGAAAGACGACAAGGTATATCTGAGCCACGGCGGCAACATCATCTGTACCACAGACGGCAACAACTGGCACCAGACCGGCTCAACTACCGGCGTGAAGAAGCTCGTGGCAGCAAGTCCGCTGCGTCTCTACGGCTATAACGCCGAGGGTCAGCTCGTGGCTTCTGCCGACAACGGCGCCACATGGACCGTGGCTACCATCGACAGCGACGCAGCGTTCCTGCCCGTGACCAACCACTCGTACACATGCAACGCACTCGTAACCAACAACGACAGCTACCGCGTGACGCTCTACGGCACAACAGCCGACGGCAAGATGGCTGTATGGGGCAAGGTGGACGAAGGCGCAGCGCACAGCGAGAACCAGCCTTGGACATACTACGAGGTGTCGGCTGACAACAAGCACGCCCTGCCGAAGCTCAAAAACATGAGCGTAGCTACATACGACGGCAAGACATACGCCTTAGGCACTCCCGACGGCTCAAGTGACATCGACGCCAAACTCTACAGCTCAAAGGACGGCGGACTCACATGGGCGAAGGACACTACACTCAGCGTTCCGGCTGACCTCACGCTCGGCACCAATGCTCTGAACGAACCGAGAATGGCGCTCACCGTAGACAGCGACAACTTCATCTGGATCGTCAACGCAAAGAGCGGCTCGACATGGCGCGGAAGAATCAACCGCCTCGGATGGAAGAAAGAGCAGACCGATTTCACAGAATAAAAAAAGAACAGACCGGGCTGACGGTTAGACAGTACCCGACCGGCCGCACAGAATAAAGAACCGACAGGTTGCACTCTAATGACAATGAAGAAAATCCTCACCCTTCTCTTGATGACTCTGACGTTTGCGACGGCTAAGGCGCAGACCGACGACGAATACCGCATGGAGATTGGTGCGGGCGTAGGCCTCGTGTCGTACGAGGGCGACTTCAACGGCAGCGTGCTGAGCAACATGCAGATGGGCGGCTCGGTCGTCCTGCGCCGCATATTCAACCCGTACATGGGCTTGAAGATGGCGGCGATGTACGGCAAGCTGACCGGTTCGTCAAAGGACGTGAAAACCTACTACCCCGACTTCGTCGGCAACCCCTACTCGTTCAGCAACACGCTCGTAGACGCCAGCGTGACGTACGAATACAACTTCTGGCCCTACGGCACCGGACGCGACTACCGCGGAGCGAAGCGCTTCACGCCGTTCGTCTTCGGCGGACTGGGTGCCACGTTCGTGACGGGCGGCGGCAACAACGTGTTCACGGCTAACGTGCCGCTCGGCTTGGGCGTGAAGTACAAGATAGGACCGCGACTGAACCTCGGACTCGAATGGGCTGTACACTTCTCGCTCAGCGACAAGCTCGACGGCGTGAAAGACCCGTACAACATAGAGAGCAGCGGACTCTTCAAGAACACCGACTGCTACTCGGCGTTCCAGCTCACGCTGACGTACAGCTTCATGGCGAAATGCCGCACCTGCCATAACGCGGATGAGTAGCCCCTCCCAACCCTCCCCGTCGGGGAGGGCTTAGTTAGCAAAGGCTTAGAAAGGCTTAAGAAGGCTTAGGAAGGCTTAGTTAAAAGCAAAGGCTTAGGAAGGCTTAAGAAGGCTTAGTAAGGCCTAAACGCTTCCTTAAAAGAAAAAAACAGAATATGGAAAAACTCGATACAACCAACATACCCCAGCACATCGCCATCATCATGGACGGCAACGGACGCTGGGCAGCAGAGCGAGGCAAGCCGCGCAGCTTCGGCCATCAGGCAGGAGTAGACGCCGTGCGCCGCATCACATCAGAGTGTACGCGCCTCGGCGTGAAGTATCTCACGCTCTACACCTTCTCTACCGAGAACTGGAACCGCCCCGCTACCGAGGTGGCTGCGCTCATGGGTCTTGTGCTCACATCGCTTGAGGACGAGATATTCATGAAGAACAACGTGCGCTTCCAGGTCATCGGCGACATAGAGCGCCTGCCGAAGGAGGTGCAGCAGAAGCTACAGGAGACTATGGACCACACAGCCCACAACTCGGCGATGACGATGGTTGTAGCGCTCAGCTACTCGTCGCGCTGGGAGATTGTGAAGGCTACACGAGAGATAGCAGCCGATCTCGCTGCAGGCAAGATTAAGGACGCCGACATCAACGAGCAGCTCATCTCCGAACACATGACAACGAGCTTCATGCCCGACCCCGACCTGCTCATACGCACCGGCGGCGAGCAGCGCATAAGCAACTACCTGCTCTGGCAGATAGCCTACTCGGAGCTGTACTTCTGCGACACCTTCTGGCCCGACTTCGACGAAGAAGGTCTGCACCAAGCCATCGCCGACTACCAGCGACGCCAGCGACGCTTCGGAAAGACAGAGGCGCAAGTGGAGGCTGAGCAAAGCCCCTCAATAATCAGAAAAAAGAACAATCAAGAGAAAAACGATGAATATAATTAAGGTGTTGACAACAGCCTGCATCCTTGTAAGCAGCTTCGCAGCCCAAGCGCAGGACAAGATTACATACCCCGACATCTCGTATGCAGGAACCCCGCGCACTGTGACACTCGGCGGACTCGCCGTGTCGGGAGCGGAAGGCTACGAGGACTACATGCTCACTGGCATCTCCGGACTCTCTATCGGACAACAGATAGAACTGCCTGGCGAGGCTATCACCGACGCCGTGAAGCACTACTGGAAGTACGGACTCTTCTCAGAGGTATCTATCTCTGTCGACTCGCTCGTACACGACAAGGCTTATCTGCACATCCATCTGCAGATGCGTCCGCGCGTGTCTACCATCAACTACGTCGGACTGAAGAAGTCGGAGCGTACGGACATGGAGGAGAAGCTCGGACTGCTCAAGGGCGCACAGATTACACCTAACATGATAGACCGCGCGAAGATTCTCGCAAAGAAATACTTCGACGAGAAGGGCTTCAAGAACGCCGACATACAGATCGTGCAGCGCGACGACGTGGCTAACAAGAACCAGGTGATTCTCGACGTCATCATCGACAAAAAGCAGAAGATGAAGGTGCGCGACATCTTCATCGAGGGCAACAAGGCACTCGCCACAAGCAAGATAAAGGGTAACATAATAAAGAAAGGTGTGTTCAAGGAGACTCACGAGGCGGGCAAGATGGCTACGTTCCTGAAGTTCAAGAAGAAATACACGCCCGAACGCTGGAAGAACGACAAGCAGAAGCTCATCGACAAGTACAACGAGCTGGGCTACCGCGACGCATATATCGTGAGCGACACGGTGTGGAACGTCGACGAAAAGCACGTGAGCATGCGCGTGAAGGTGGACGAAGGCAAGAAGTACTACGTGCGCAACATCACATGGGTGGGCAACACGATATACAGCTCCGACTATCTCGCTGCCGTGCTCGGCATGAAGAAGGGCGACGTCTACAACCAGAAGCTTATGAACAAGCGACTCACCGAGGACGAGGACGCTGTGGGCAACAACTACTGGAACAACGGCTACCTCTTCTACTCGCTCCACCCGACAGAGGTGAACATCGTGGGCGACTCTATCGACCTTGAGATGCGTATCTTCGAGGGTCCGCAGGCACACATCAACCACGTGCGCATCAACGGCAACGACCGTCTGTACGAGAATGTGGTGCGCCGCGAACTGCGTACAAAGCCTGGCGACCTCTTCTCTAAGGAGGCTCTGCAGCGTTCGGCACGCGAGATCGCGTCAATGGGCCACTTCGACCCCGAGAAGGTGAACCCAGACGTGAAGCCCGACCCCGAGAACGGAACCGTAGACATCAACTGGGACCTCGAACAGAAGTCGAACGACCAGATTGAGTTCTCGCTCGGATGGGGACAGACCGGCGTCATCGGACGCATCGGCTTGAAGCTCAACAACTTCTCTATGCGCAACCTCTTCGGAAAGAACAAGGAGCGCCGCGGATTCCTGCCCGTAGGCGACGGTGAGGTGCTCTCTATCGGAGCACAGACCAACGGTACGTACTACCAGTCGTACAACATGTCGTACTCTACCAACTGGTTCGGAGGCAAACGGCCGATACAGTTCTCGGTAGGCGCCTACTTCTCTAAGCAGACCGACGTGTCGAGCAACTACTATAATAGTGGTTACTTCAACAACTACTATAACTATATGTACGGCTACGGCAACTACAACGGCTACAACAACTACGAGAGCTTCTACGACCCCGACAAGTACGTGAAGCTGTTCGGATTCTCGCTCGGATGGGGCAAGCAGCTGCGCTGGCCAGACGACTTCTTCCAGTTGTCGCTCTCGGTGCAGTACACACGCTACATGCTGAAGAACTGGAGCTACTTCCTCATGACCAACGGCAACTCCAACAACCTCAACCTCAGCATACAGCTCTCGCGCAACTCTACCGATAACCAGCTCTTCCCGCGCCGCGGATCTGAGTTCACAGCCTCGGTAACTATCACCCCGCCGTGGTCGGCATGGGACGGCAAGGACTACAAGAACCTCGCCAACAACCCGAAGTCGGCTACATACAACCGCGAACAGCAGGAGAAGTACCGCTGGGTAGAATATCACAAGTGGAAGTTCAAGGGCCGCATGTTCACCGCACTCACAAGCGGACAGAAATGCCTCGTGCTCATGACACGCGTAGAGTTCGGCTTGCTCGGCTCGTTCAACAAGTGGAAGAAATCGCCGTTCGAGACCTACTACATGGGTGGTGACGGCATGACCGGCTACTCTACATCGTACGCCGAGGAGACCATCGGTCTGCGCGGATACGAGAACGGATCGCTCACACCGTACGGCCACGAAGGCTACGCATACGACCGCATGACGCTCGAGCTGCGCTACCCGTTCCTGCTCGGCAACACCACTATCTACGGCCTCGGATTCATCGAAGGCGGTAACGCTTGGACCGAAACTCGCAAGTTCAACCCGTTCGATATGAAGCGCTCTGCCGGCGTAGGTCTGCGCATCTTCCTCCCGATGGTGGGTATGATGGGTATCGACTGGGCTTACGGCTTCGACAAGGTATTCGGAACGAAGGGCGGATCGCAGTTCCACTTCATCCTCGGTCAGGAATTCTAACAGCCGATGGCTGAAGGAGTTTTGAGTTTTGAATTTTGAGTTTTGAATTGTCGGCTTAATGCCGATTAGGAATTGTTCAATTTAGAATTAAGAATCAGACTATGAGGAAATTAATGCTTATCTGCCTCTTTGCCATTACGGCGCTGACGGCAAACGCACAGAAGTACGCGCTACTCGACATGGAGTACGTTCTGAAGAACATACCTGCATACGAGCGCGCCAACGAGCAACTCAACCAGGTGTCGAAGAAATGGCAGGCTGAAGTGGAGGCGCTCAACACCGAGGCGTCTACCATGTACAAGAACTATCAGAACGAGATGGTCTTTCTCTCGCAGGAGCAGAAGAAGGCACGCCAGGAGGCAATCATGAAGAAGGAGAAGGACGCCAGCGACCTCAAACGCAAGTACTTCGGACCGGAAGGCGAACTCTTCAAGAAGCGCGAAAGCCTTATGTCGCCTATTCAGGAGGAGATATACACCGCCGTTAAGGAGATAGCAGAGCTGCGTGGCTACTCGCTCGTGCTCGACCGCTCAAGTGACACCGGCGTAATCTACGGTTCGCCGAAGGCTGACATCAGCAACGAAGTGCTGCAGAAACTGGGCTACGCCAACTAAAGAGTTTTGAATTTTGAGTTTTGAATTTTGAATTGTCGGCTTCGCCGATTATGAATTATCCAGTTTTGAATTAGAAAGGCTTAGGAAGGCCTAAAGAGGCTTAGGAAGGCTTAGAAATAATTAATAACAAAAAAAATAAAAAGCAAAAATGAAGAAATTGATTTTAATGCTTATGTTGTTCATGCCAATGGCAACATTCGCACAGAAGTTCGGTCACGTAAACGCACAGGAGATCATGGCTTCCATGCCTGAGTTCATCAAGGCTCGCGGCGAGGTAGAAGCACAGGCAAAGCAGTACGACAACGACCTCAAGGCTATGCAGGACGAAATGCAGCGCAAGTACGAGGACTACGAGAAGAACAAGTCTACAATGAACGAGACAAAGCGCAAAGAGACCGAGGATAGCCTCTCTCAGATGTACCAGAAGATCCAGCAGACAGCGCAGGACAACCAGCAGGCTCTCGGCAAGCTCCAGCAGGACAAGATCACCCCTATCACAAACAAGCTCGTTGAGGCTATCAAGGCTGTAGGCAAGGCAGGCGGCTACGTTTACATCATGGACGTAACAAGCGGCATACCTTACATCAGCGAGACTCTCAGCAAGGACGTTACAGCAGAGGTTAAGGCTCAGCTCAACAAGACAACAAAGTAAGAAAGCACAGCTCTCTTACGCAAGCAGCGGCTGCCGTGGCAGCCGCACACTCAACCATTACTATTCAATTGACAACAATATAAAGCAGCAAAAGACATGAAGAAATTGTTCCTTCTCATCGTGCTCGGCGTACTCTCGCTCACGGCGAACGCACAGACACGCTTCGGCTATTTCAGTTTCGACAACGTTCTCAAATCAATGCCCGACTATGTCATGGCACAGCGCAGCATCGACGATTTGAGACAGAAGTACGACGCAGAGATGAAGCGCGCTGAAGACGAGTTCAACAGCAAATACGAAGAGTTTCTCGACGTACAGAAAGACCTCGTGCCTGCCATCCTGCGCAAACGCCAGGCTGAGCTCCAGGAGATGATGCAGAAGAACATCAACTTCAAGAACGAGTCGCAGCGACTTCTGAAGCAGGCAGAGGCAGACGCCTTCGCGCCGGTGAAGAACAAGCTCTACAATGCCCTCACAAAGGTAGGTCAGGCTCAGGGCTACGCCTTCATCCTCAACACCGACGGCGACGCCTGCCCGTACGTCAACCCCGAAATGGGCGAAGACGCTACAGAGCTTATCAAAGAAGCGCTGAACTAAAGGCAGAAAGCTGCTGCATATTAGGAAAAAAGAAAATTGATAATTGAAATTGCTGACCGCCGTAAATACACGGCTGCCACAGGTTTCAATTATCAATTTTCGCTTTATATAAAATAGAAAATTATGCCATTTCCCTCTAATCCCGGTCCAATCGGTGTTTTCGACTCTGGTTACGGCGGACTCACCATCCTTCACGGCATCCGCCAGCTCCTCCCGCAGTACGACTATATGTACCTCGGCGACAACGCACGCGCCCCATACGGCTCGCGCTCCTTCGAAGTGGTCTATCAGTTCACGCGTCAAGCGGTTCTGAAACTCTTCAGCATGGGTTGCCACCTCGTCATCCTTGGCTGCAACACAGCCTCAGCAAAAGCGCTGCGCAGCATTCAGCAACGCGATCTGCCCGTGCTCGACCCCGACCGTCGCGTGCTTGGCGTCATCCGCCCCACGGCAGAGGAGGTTGGCAAACTAACAAAGACACGTCATGTGGGCATACTCGCCACAGAAGGCACCATCAAGAGCGATTCGTACAAGATAGAGATTCAGAAACTCTTCCCCGATATTGAGGTTTCGGGCGTTGCCTGCCCGCTTTGGGCTGCGATAGTAGAAGCTGGCGAAGCAGACTCGCCCGGCGCCGACTACTTCGTGAAGAAGCGCATCGACCAACTGATGCGCAAGGATCCGCTCGTCGACACCATCATCCTCGGTTGCACCCACTATCCGCTGCTCATGAGTTCGGTTGTGAAGAACGTTCCAGACGGAGTGCGCATAATGGCGCAGGGCACCTACGTAGCCAACTCGCTTGCCGACTACCTCAACCGTCATCCCGAGATGGAGCAGAAGCTCACAAAAGGCGGCACATGCCGCTATTTCACCACAGAAAGCGAAGAACGCTTCCGCGAAACAGCCCGCATCTTCCTACACGAAGACGTCAATGTCAATCATGTGAACATTGACAGCGAGAAGATGTAAGGGTGAGGTGGTGAGATGGTGAATAGCTGCTTACATTCCAACCATGCAAGCATATAGAGGAATGTTTGTCATCCAGTCTTGCTCTTTATAAGGAAGCATGGAAAAGCGTACAGCCTTAAGCTCTGGATTATTGGTGATGAAGGTTCTAAGCGACTTCGACTTTACATTGACCTCCGCTTTTACTTCTATCGGCACCACCTTGCCATGATGTTGCGTAAGAAAATCTATTTCTATCGTTGAATTGCTTATCGAGTGGTAGTAGAGCGACATACCCAAAGCTTTTAGCTGAGTGAAAACATATAGTTCTGTAAAAGCACCTTTGTATTCTGAAAACACGTTGTCTCCGACAAGCATTGCCTCGGCTGGTGTTTCTGTCATAGCGCCCATCAGTCCTACATCAAGCATAAAGAGTTTGAAGGCATCGGTGTCTTCATAGAACTTAAGAGGCAAACGAGGAGCATTGACTCTAATGACTTTATATGCCAACCCCGCATCAATCAGCCATTGGATGCCCATTTCGAAATCTACAGCTCTGGCGCTTTTCTTTACAGCTCCATAGATGAATTTCTTGTTCTCCTTAGCAAGTTGAGCAGGAATGCTATCCCATACCATGTTGATTCGTGGCACTTCGCGTGCTGGGGCATGTTTGGAAAAGTCGCGACGATAGTCTGCAAGAATTTGTTGCTGTATGCTTCTTACCTCTTGCAGACCCTTTTGTTCAGCATGAGCCAATACAGCGGCAGGCATACCTCCTACATAATAGTATTGGCGTAAGAGACTGATAAGATCCTTTTCAAGCATATTGATGACCGTCCAGTTTTTGCTTTTTAAGATACTTAACAACTGTGTCTTGTTCATTGCATTCAGAAATTCGAGAAAAGACATGGGGTAGAGACGTAACTCCTCCACTTTGCCAACGGGATAGGACACGCCGTTATGCAGCGAAAGTCCCAACAAGGAACCAGCAACGATGATGTGAATATCGGGTGTTTCCTCGCAGAAAAACTTCAAAGCTTCTAAAGCCTTGGGACAATCTTGTATCTCATCGAGCACTACAAGAGTATCGCCAGGAGTGATATCCACTTGGCTGATAGCTGATAATGCCATTATAATATCTGCCGTACTTTCACCTTTTTCAAATACTTCTCTGACTTTTAAATTACGGTCAAGACTGAAGAAGGCAAACTTCTGATATTCTTGTTCTCCGAATTTACGCAGGATATAGGTCTTGCCTACTTGTCTTGCTCCATTGAGAATCAAAGGCTTGCGTGACTCTTTCTCTTTCCAATCTAACAATTGTTTATATATATCTCTCTGCATGATTACGTCATTTATGATGAATGTTTGTTGCAAATATACACTTTTTCTGACGAATAAACAACCAAACTATACACTTTTTCTGACGAATAGCCAACCAAACTACACACTTTTTCTAACGAATAATCAATCAAACCACACACTTTTTCTGACTTTACACATATTTATATATTACTGTCCGGTAAACATTTAGTCACTCTTATATTGCTTTGTTATTTAGTGTTTTATTGCAATATTTAATAAAGGGGCTTGCCTATATACTATGCGGGCTGCGCTCGGCTTTGACAACATTATTAGTTTTACCGGACAGCAATAATTAAAAAAGAATTTGGATTGAAAGACAAACACAAGATACCTTACGAACAAATATTCGATGATAAGAAAAAAAGAGCGACTGAAAAGCATCTACGTCCTTATATAATCTTTGTTAAAAGTATAGCCTTCCAGCGTACAGTCTATACATTATTTCGCTATATTTGCTACATGTTAAACCTAATCCACAGCTTATGAGTATGGCGAAGACGATAGCCAAACGTCTTAAGACCAAATACTATTACTGTTCAAATCTCGTCTACGATAATGACAACATTTCCGCCATTCTCTTCGACGGCGGCTACGCAAGTGTGGATGACGACAATGGAATAGTCATGCATTTTTATGTGAAGGACCATCTTGGCAGCAACCGTCTGGTGGTGGACGGCAACGGCAACATTGAGGAAGTAAACCATTATTATCCTTTCGGCGCACTGATGGGCGACCGCTGTGGCGTGAGCCGAAACAACTACAAGTACATAGGCAAGGAACTTGATACTATGTACGGCTGGAACATGCAGGATCATGAAGCAAGATGGTATGATCCGGTCGTGGGTAGGTGGATGGTTACAGACCCTCTGCAGGAGAAATATGCAAGTGTTAGTAGTTATTGTTATACGAATAACAATCCAATTGTTTATTACGATTCAAATGGAAAGGATGCTATTTTAATAGTATATCCAGATTATCCCATCAATATTTACAATACTCCAGAAATAAATATTCCGTTTATAGGGAAAATACCCCAACAAAAAATAAACATAAATGTTGTAGGCCATGCTGGAGTTTTGTTAATAAATAACAAGACTGGAGTTACCCATTATTATGAGTATGGTCGATACGACACAACGGATGGTACAGTAGGTTGTGTAAGAAAAGTTGAAGTCTCTAATGTTACTATTGGAAAAGATGGAAAGCCGACTATAAATAGTTTGAATAAGGTCCTTGGATACCTATCAAAAAATGCAGGACATGGTGGTCGAATAGATGGGGCTTATATTATAAGCAATGAATTCGAGAAAATGAACAACTATGCTAATTCTAAGTTTATGGAAAGTAATCCAAGTGATGGTAATGCCTTCTATAACAAGAACAGAAGACCTTATTCTATAATAAGGAATAATTGTGGTACATTTGCTGTAGATGTCATTAATCAAGATAAATCAGTTGATGCACCTTATATTATTAATCCTACTCCTGTTAATATTGTTGACGAATATCAGGAAGAAGGTAATGCAGTAGTTAGGTATAATCCCAGTAATGATACAACAACTATAGGTAAAGGAGATGAATATGATGCGAAAAATTATTAAGCGACTATTTATATCTGCAATCACCTTTTTTCTTTTAATCTTTGCAATATTTATATCTATAATTGATATAGAAGAAGCTATAGAACCTCCAAAGGGAGCTGTTAGAATAGGTGATTTAAAGGATATTTATTGGCTAAAGAAAATATCTGTTTCCCACAACTTGATGAGAATATGTATATATAATGATTATAATGGAGATTTGGCATTAGATGCTGATTTTCCTATAGTATATTTTAGCGATACAACATTAAACGATATTTGTGCTTTTGACCCATGCCATTTACTCTTGTATAATGGGCATACTGTTGAACCTTCAAAAATTTATGGCGGATATATGAAATAAAGCTAATGTCTAACATGAAAATATCCAATAGTGTAGAGGAAGCTCTGGAATTGTAACTATTCAGCTGTGACGGCTGGTAGATAAACTGCTATCTACCAGCCTTCAACCCACTACCCAACAATGCGTTACACGTCTGCTGGGAGAAATGGCAGATTTTTCGCATAAACTTATTTTTAAATACAATTGAGTGAATTGCGTGGGAGAACATTCAAAGAGACTTAAGATTATTTCAACTTAAAAACAGAAAATTATGTTCAAAACATTAAAGATTTTATTGTTCATACTAATATGTACGACCGGATGTCAAAAACATATAGTAGAACCAGATGTTCAAGAAGTGTACATCGAAAAAATAGATACGAATCAAAAATACAAAATAACATGTAAGGAAGAAATACATGATATTGTACAAAACATAAACTCTGGCCATAGAGAATTAGCGGCGCACCCGATAAACCCTGTGGGGAGGACGCACGGATGCTAACCTAAAAACTGTCGCTAAACGATACATAATTGCCCCAAAGTTAGTACCTTTTGCCGCCAGAAAGTGCCACCCTGCAATGCCAAAGCGGCACTTGGCGACACTCAAGCGCCACTTGGCGCAGGCGGCAAGTGGCGCGGCGTGACCAAGCACATTCGCAAAAACACGACGCAAAGAAAGATTTTGAACGGGAGAAAGAAGAAAAACGACGATTTGACGATGAGCTTTCATATTTTTTTTGTAAATTTGCCAAAGAGACGGAAACGGACCAAGAGACGCCGGCACCCTGCATACGCCGACACACAAAAGGGCGGCTGCAAGACACACATTGCAAGGATGTCGGTGTCACACGGGACACTCTGCCGCCACAGCCGACACTTGAGGACGGGAAGACGACGCGCACGCCTGCACAACGAGCATGACAATGACGGCAGGGCGGCAAGGCAGCATGACAGAAAAAGACATACATATCAATTAACCTAAAAGACACTTTTATGAAGAAACTTCTACTCACTATCATTTCATCGCTCGCGCTGGGCGGCATGGCCACGGCACAGCAGACAGACGCGGCAGTAGCGGCGGCAGACACCGCAACCGAGGAAAATAATATCGCAGCAGCCTGACGGCGAGCTCAAGGAGTATTACCGCACAAGCACGGGCTATTACAACAATTTTGGCACGCTCACGCACGTGGACGTGGACGGCTATGTGGGCAAGGTGGTGTTTGACGACAGAAAGAGGGTGTATTTCTATAACATCTTCTCAAAGGTATACAACTATGCGTGGCTCAGGGGCAACATCGACGGCAATATCATAAGGATAGACATGCCGCAGGCCGCCTATGAGACGCTCAACCTTGATGAAAACGACAGATATTACTACACGGTGTACTACGCCAACAAGGTAAAGGTAAATGATGACGGCTTTGAGCTGGACTCTGAGAAAAACTACATAGAGCTGGAGGTGATGGAGGACGGCTCCATAGTGCAGAGGGGCGACGACATGATAGCACTGTGCGACGAGAACGGTGACTGGCTGTGGTATGGCGACACCCATCTGAACTACCAGGTGTTTGACAGCACCATACCCACCGCCCCGAAGACAGCCGTGACGGAGGAGTGGAAGCTCTTTTCCGGCAACATGGCGGAGACTGTCAACGTGAGCATAGAGGGTGACAGGATGTATGTGGACCATATCAACCCCGAAATGCCCGAGGCGGTGGCTATGGGAGTGATAGAGGGCGACAAGGTGAGGTTTGCCACAGACCAGTATCTCGGACAGAACGGCGCATACTACTCTTTTTTCAAGAGCGCGGAGTGGGGCGAGATTTATGACGACAGATATGATACGTATTATGAGGACTACAAGGCCACGGACGAGATAGTCTTTGACTATGACACGGCGAGAAAGAGGCTGAAATCGAGCGAGGCGTTCCTGCTGAACTACGGCAAGAGCGACGTGTTCTACAAGATAGACTACGACAAGCCGTCTCTCAAGTTCATCAAGACCCCCACCGAGGCCACCAAGCCGCTGGGCGCGGAGTTTGTGAGCGTCACGCCCTACAGCCAAAGCAAGGGATGGGGCGAAGCGGTGTTTAACCTGCCGCAGGAGGATGTCAATGGCGACGTGCTTAGCCCCTCGCAGCTCACCTATCAGCTATACTTTGACGGCGAGCTGAAGTCTTTCGGACCCGACCAGTATGAAAGACTCGTAAGAGAGATGGACACATTTGGCTATAATTTCACCGACGACTGGGACATCTTCGTGGACGGCAGCAAGCACACGTTCTACTTCTATGATGACATAAACACGATAGGCGTGAAGGTCATCAACACATTCGGAGGCAAATCTGTCGAGTCGGACATCGTGACCTATGACCTGGCCACCCAGACAGGCATAGATGACGTGGCAGGCAGCAGCCGTGTGACAGGCGTGAGCTACACCAACATTGCAGGATGCAGGGTTGGCGCAAGCACAAAGGGCATATTGCTCAAGACCGTCACCTATCAGGACGGAAGCACACGCACAGTGAAAGTGGCAAGATAGGCCGTGCAGAGAAATAAAAGGAAGTGTAGAATGTCCGCATAACGGGCGTTCTGCACTTCTTCTGCAATAATTTAGCCGATTTCATTTGACAGAATTAAATAAAATATCTATATTTGCAGGGGGAAAAGACTTTTTGCAAACAACAGCAAAGAAGACCCAAAGAGAGTGTTATGTCACATATTACTATTAACTTATTAAAGTCTATAAACATCACTATGAGGAAATCTCTACTCAGCCTTGGATTGTTCATGTCGCTGTCGGCAGGCATGGCATCCGCACAGTCGGTACTGGTGTCAGACAACATCAACGTGCCAGTGGGCGACCAAAACCACATGTTCATCAAGTCATTGTCGGAGACCGTCAAGAGCTATCTTGAGACCAAGCCAAGAATAGCCATCGAGTTCGTGTCTTCCAACTCCACGGTGGTGGAGAGCGGCGGCCCGTGGTTCAGAGGCCTTAAAAAGGGCAACGCCGAGGTCAGGATGCAGATTTATGAGGAGTCAAGCATGAAAGACTATCCCGACTATGAGAAAATGCTGGAGGAAGTCGTGTTTCAGGTGAGCGTAAAGGACGAGGTGCCTGCGACCCTTCCCAAGTATTTCACCGGCTGGGGCGAACAGCGCAGCGATGTCAGCGCGGCCATGTATGAGCTCTACGAGCCGTTCAACGAGACCTTCGCTGTCATGAATCCCTCCATGTCAGAGGAAGACCTTGCCCCGTTTGAGCTGGGCTACACCGGCGACTATGAATATCCGCTGGTGTACTCCTATTTCAACGAAGACGGACAGCTGCTCGCCTATTATATTGTCACAAACAACGCCAACAGAATTGGATACAAGAGCGAGTCGGAGGTGACGGCGGCCCTGGAGCAGGACGGATACGAACTCTTCGGCTATGAGGAGTCAATGGGCATGCCCGCACTCTATAACAAGGACACGCAGACGCTCGTGACGGGCGGCGTAGTGACAATGCAGGGACAGTATTTCCGCTATCTCGCGTTTGAATATGAGCCCGAAGACCCCACAGGCATCAACGGACTGACCGCAGAGCCTGACCCGCAGGCCAAGGTGACGGTGGGCGACGGCTGCATCACCATCATTGCCACAGACAAAATAGCAGGCAAGACAGTGAATCTCTACACCATGGGCGGACAGCTGCTCAAGAGCGTAAGGCTCGCGGCAGGCACCAACACCATAAGCGTGGACACCACAAAGCCCGTGATGGTGAAGGTGGGCAGAAACCAGACCGTGAAGGTAGTGAAATAAGCTCACTCGCAAGTTTATCACAAAAAACATACATACATAACTATATACAAAAAGACTATTAACCTGAGTTCGGGATAAGCGACTGTCGTTTTTCTTGCTATGCCAGATTTCCGATAGGTGCATATTACATTTGCCCTCCAAACAATATGGATGGCAAAATGCAAGAATTGTAAAGTCCAAATGAAGTTTACTTTATAACAGCAAGCTGTCCGTCAACATTCTCTATGCAATAGTCAATGTTGATGGATGGCTTCTTTTCAAAGAAGCTATACGCAGCCAAAACAGAAGGGACATTCATTACGAAATTTAACTCACCTGAGTGCCGTCGGGAAAAGTGAAACAAACTCCGTGTAACATATCTTATGTATCCTTGTGACATAGAGTATAATCTTTGTTAAAAGGATGGTCTTTCCGCATACACCATATACATTATTTTGCTATATTTGCAATATGTAGAACCTAATCCACACCTTATGAGTATGGCGAAGACGATAGCCAAACGTCTTAAGACCAAATACTATTACTGTTCAAATCTCGTCTACGACAATGACAACATTTCCGCTATCCTCTTCGATGGCGGCTACGCAAGTGTGGATGACGACAATGGAATAGTAATGCATTTCTATGTAAAGGACCATCTTGGCAGCAATCGTCTGGTGGTGGACGGCAATGGTAACATCGAGGAAGTAAATCATTATTATCCTTTCGGCGCACTGATGGGCGATCGCTGTGGCGTGAGCCGAAACAACTACAAGTACATAGGCAAGGAACTTGATACTATGTACGGATGGAACATGCAGGATCATGAAGCAAGATGGTATGATCCGGTGGTGGGTAGGTGGATGGTTACAGACCCTTTGCAGGAGAAATATGCAGGTTTTTCCACATACTGCTATGCTATAAACAACCCTTTGAACATTCTTGATTCAAATGGAACTGACATTGTTTATGTCAATCTTGAAGGACAAGAAGCGTATAGAATTAAAAACGAAAGTATATACAAGACATATATACAAACATCTCGTTCATCTACTTCACCTTTAGAAGGCAACTTGGGATGGAAAGAAGTGCCAATGCCCAAAATTATCCAAACAAAACCTTCATCTAATGAAAATGTGTCAAGTGAAAAATATCAAAAGAATGACTATTTGATTGCAGCTCGAACTGGTTATTTCAATCAGGCTAAAAATAATGGAAAATTAAAAATGTATTCAGAAGGAGGGAATAAAATACCTTCTGAAGAAATCAGAAAAATTCCTGATTTAGATCCGACTTTAGTAAAAGCTATCTGCATACAAGAAAGCAATGCGGCCTTAACAAATTCTGACATTATGACTTCTAACAATCCTAAAGACTGGGGGGACGGGAAGATGAAAAGTGCTTATGGTCTGAAGAAAAATGAAAAATTGAGTGTAACTAATTCTTTGTATTATGGTATTAGAATTCTTGCTACCAAAGGATACAGAGGTGGAGTAAGATATGATAACAAAACGGGGAAAATTACATATGAATTCAGAGGATGGGGAAATGCAACAAATAATTATAACGGTGGTGGTGTTCAGAATTATCAAAATGATGTTGAAACCATGGTAAGAGAGGCCAAACCACGTGAATGATAAATAAAAAAAATAGAAAATGGATGCTTTTAATTTAATGCATCCACTTTCGATAATATTTAAAAATACATCTTATGAAAATTGTTACTATTTGTATATATACAACTATTTGCTTTCTGATAGTTGATTGTAAAAGAAGCACATCAACTATCAGAGACTATGATACTGTGGAGAATTATGCCACAGAATTAGAAAAACTATGCTTAAAATGCCATGATGATTCTGTTACATTCTCTTTTAAAACAAAGGAAGAAGGCTATATTACTGAATATGATTTTAAGTATTTAGGTTCGTTGAAAATAAAGAGAGATAATTTCAAAGTGATACAAAGAACCATATTGTCTGGTCTGTTACCAGAGGCTCTAAGGGCAAATGTTTCTCTCAGATTATTCTTAAAAGGAAAATTATATGGTGAATATACAGAATTTGACATGCTTCACATAATTAAGGTTGTATCCAATACCCTTTGTTTGTACGATAATCGTACAAAAACTAAAGCCTTTT
>ERZ1673734.333-NODE-333-length-42331-cov-27.226346_pt1 | contig 42331 bp, 44 predicted proteins | sample MGYA00580199_ERZ1673734 | MGnify/ENA primary metagenome ERZ1673734 (study PRJEB41218, sample SAMN15661742) | gut metagenome | host: Homo sapiens | place: Canada: London | collected 2015-08-20/2019-03-30 | study: EMG produced TPA metagenomics assembly of...
ACAAAAGGGACACCTATAAAGATTACAAATAGTGGAGAGGAAATAGAATGTATTGGGCAGCCTGTAAAATATATCGCAAGAAGAACCTAAACGGTTCGACTTGCGATATTTTTTTATGCTCAGACGGGCGGAAGGAGTGAGAAGGTTGAGCACTGAATTGAAATACAAGGTCATGGATGACGAGGTGCGCATGGAGATCGCAAGGCTGTACAAGGACGGCTGGAAGGTGGGCGACATCGCGGATGCGGTGGGACTGCACGAGACTTCCGTATACCGCGAGCTGAACCGAGGCATGACCGACAAGTTGGATGCGAACGGCAGATTTGAGTACGACATCGACAAGGCACGGCTGGACGCTGCCCGCGCGAGAGCGAACAAGGGCAAGTTCAAGGGCATCGGCGTGGATGGACGTTGCAAGCGACGCACCGCAGAAACCTGAAGGAGGCAGAAAGATGTACACAGGACAAAGCTGCTGGCTGTGCGGCAGGAACGGGACGGCGGAGCCGCTGGACAAGCATCACATTTTCGGCGGAGCGTACCGCAAGAAGAGTGAGAAGTACGGACTGACGGTTTACCTGTGCCACGGAAGCTGCCACATCTTCGGGGAGAAGGCGGTGCACAGCTGCCGGGAGACCATGGACGAGCTGCACAGATACGGACAGAAACTGGCCATGGAGCAGATGGGCTGGACGAAGGAGGACTTCATGCGGGAGTTCGGCAGGAACTATCTGGATGAGGAAGACCTGCAGCCAACGGAAGAGAAAACGACCGGAACATTTCAGATTCTGGACGAGGAACTGTGCGTGAACTGGTGAAGGAGGAAAAGAACGTGGAGAGATATGCAATCATCATCAGACCGAACGAGGAGACGGTGCTGCTGCACTGCTATCCCGGCGACAGCTTAGACCTGAAGACACTGCAGGAGATCGTGGAAGGACACATTGAAACGGTGCCGACTGTGATGAGTTCGGGATGGAGCAAAGAAAAGGACGTGGGGCTGACGCTCATCATCAACGAGGAGGGCAAGCTGCTGGGGCTGCCGGTGAACCAGACGGCAACGGATATGGCTGCAATCTATAACGATGTTATCGTCGGGAACGCCATTCTGATGGGGACGACAGAAGAAGACTTTATCGGGCTGACGAAGGAAGCGGCGGAACACATCATGGAAGAGTGGGGATAAACGGATGCAGAGTGATCGAAACGAGATTTATTACACCGCCTGCTGGAGAGAACTTCAGAGCTTTCTGGCGGAGGTTGTCCGCGATGACACGGGAGAATATCCGCAGGCGGTTGATTTTTTGAAGCTGATGAAATCCATCGAGAGAAAGGTTGAGAGTGATGCTGAATGACACGGCCATCATGGGACGGCTGACCGCTGACCCGGAGCTGCGGCGGACAAGCACCGGAACGCCGGTATGCAGCTTTACGTTGGCGGTGGAGCGGGACGGCAAGCCGGGAGAAGACGGCAAGCGCGCCACGGACTTCATCGACTGTGTGGCATGGCGGGGCACGGCAGAGTTCCTGTGCAAGTTCTTCGGCAAGGGGCGGATGGTGGTGGCGACTGGCCGCCTGCAGACGCGCACATGGAAGGACAAGCACGATCAGACGCGCAAGGAGACGGAGCTGAACGCCACCAATCTTTACTTCGGGGACACGAAGAAACTGGAGCAGGTGACGGACATCTACCAGCAGGGCGAGAACGCCTACGACGAGATCGCGGAAGACGACGGCGAGCTGCCGTTTTAGACGGAGGAGCACAAATGGAGACGAGATACCGCACGGTACATAAGCGGCAGCGCCGGACGCTGAAGGGCGTGTGGGGCGCGCTGGCGGGACTGAGCTTCCTTTTGATGCTGGGCATCGGCGGAGGCGTGGAGCAGGACAACATCGCGCTGGGCGCGGGCTTCCTGATGATGGCTGCATCCATGTGCGCGGCGGCGCTGTTCGCGTGGCTGGCGGGGTGGATGGAATGAGAAAGAGAGCACTTGCGGCAGCGGCGGCGCTGCTGATGCTGGCGGCGGTGGTGGCCAACCTGCTGATGTTGAACACAACGGCGCAGCCGATTGAGCAGGACGAGGCAGCGACCGAGAAGCTGACGCAGACCTATGTGACGCGCATGCCGGAGCCGGTCATCCGACAGAAAGAGCCTGAGCGGGATATGAGCGCATGGACGGAGGCTGCGGCGTACATCGCCAAGACCGTATACGGAGAGGCCATGGTGTGCTCCACTACGGAGCGGGCGGCGGTGGTGTGGTGCATCCTGAACCGAGTGGACGATGCACGGGATGCAACACCGGCGGGCGTGATCGCCGTGGTGACAAAGCTGTACCAGTTCCACGGATATGCAGCGGATAATCCACTACTGCCGGAGCTGAAGGAGCTGGCGCTGGATGTGATCGGGCGGTGGCTGGACGAAAAGGATGGGGAGACCGACACCGGCAGAGTACTGCCGAGGGAATACCTGTTCTTCTCCGGCGACGGGAAACACAACCACTTCCGGACGGAGTGGGACGGCGGGCAAGTTTGGGACTGGAGCCTGAGCAGCCCGTATGAGGAGTGAGCGGATGGAACAGTTGAGCCTCTTCCCTGCTGCGCTGCGCGTGGGCGCATACATAGAGGAACACGGGCGGAGGCTTGCGTGGGATGAGCTTCAGGTGGGCATGACCGTCATATACGACTGCTCCACGGAAAGCCACGAGTGGCTAAAGGTCACGACCGTGGACAAGATCATCCGGACACCGGACGATTTGAGGGTAATCTTGAACCAAGGGAAGAAACAACGGCTGCTGATAAACCGGGCTTACATTGAAAGTGGAGAAGTTAAACTCTATCGGGAACAGGAGATTGCATGATTAAAGAGATTTGGGAAGACCTGCAGAAGCAGGCGAACTACGCGGTGGCATCGAAGAATAAGGAGCTGATGCACGAGGCATACGGCGCGGCAAAAATGGCGCGAAAGATGTGCGCCATCTCTGCGGAGCAGATGCGGGAGCTGAACACAAAACTGGTGCGAAACGGCATCAATAACCCGAAGGCATGGAACGCGGAGTGAGAGAAGAACGGCTGCGGGAAGTGCCGGGGCTGCGATACGAGACCTGCCGCAGCTGCGGACTGAGATGGAATATCGCCAAGGGACAGGACGTGCCGAAGGACGGATACCTCTGCCCACGCTGCCAGTGGGGGCGGACGATATACAAACAAAATGACAGGAGGACAAGAACATGAGCGACATCAAGGTAACACAGGCGGAGATCGACCTGCTGCTGAACAGCGCGGACGTGCAGGTACGCACGGAGTTCGGCAAGTGCACGGTGGTGACGGTGCGGCTGCGCAACGGCTTCATCATGACGGAGAGCAGCGCGTGCGTAGACCCGGCCAACTACGACGTGGAGCTGGGAAAGAAGCTGTGCTTCCAGCACATCGAGAACCGGCTGTGGGAGCTGGAGGGCTATGCCTTGCAGAAGAGGACGGACAAGGAGTGCGATGCGAAGTGCGAGGCGGTGGAAGTGAAAACGCACGACTTTGGCTGGGCGCTGAGCAAGCTGCGCTGCGGCTGGCCGGTTCGGCGCAGAGGCTGGAACGGCAAGGGCATCTTTATCAAGGTGCAGGTGCCGGACGAGCACAGCAAGATGACCAGCCCGTACATCTACATCGACACCACCGGCCTGCGCAGCAACAATCCGGATGCACCGCGCAGCTGCGTGCCGTGGCTGGCCAGCCAGACGGACATGCTGGCAGAGGACTGGGAGATTATGGAGGTGCAGCATGGATAATCTGAGCGCGCAGCAGAAGCTGATGGGCAACATGCAGGCGACCTCTGCGGAGCTGCTGGACGGCATCATGGATGAGCGCGGACGCGGCTTTGCCAGCGACCGGGAGGCATGGGCGCAGCTGAAGGAAAACATCGAGAATGTGGAGAGCCGGATGAAGGCCATCAAGGAAGTGCACAAGGACATGTGGAGCGCGGTGAAAGACCACAACGGCGACGCATTCTGCGCACTGGCGGGCGAGTTCCAGCGCAGCGCGATCCTGCTGGCTATGGAATGGACGAACGCCAGCGTACTGGCAAATATCGCGGTTCTGCACGGGGAGGACGAATGATGACAAGAAGTGAAATCCTGCACGCGGCGGAGGTCTGCGTGTGCGGACAGAGAGAAGAAGACTACGGCACGCCGGAGGACAGCTTCCGCGTCATCGGCGAGCTGTGGGAGACCTACATCAAGGAAAAGTGCGTCGGAGACCCGGCGGCGGAGGTTTGCATCGTGCCGGAGGATGTAGCGGCGCTGCTGGGGCTGCTGAAGATCGCACGCATTGCCACCGGACACGGCAAGAGCGACAACTGGGTAGACCTTGCGGGCTATGCAGCCTGCGGCGGAGAATTGCAGAGCAGACCGGCGGGGTGCGGCAGATGAAACGGCTGACGGTGGACACCGACCTTTCCTTCTGCGACATTGCCAAGTGCGACTTCATCCCCGGCGGGAGCTTCTGCGAGGACGGGCGCTGCGACCAGCGGCGCTGCTATGAGAAGCTGCGGGAATACGAGCGCAGCAATCTGGAACCGGAAGCGCTGCAAAAGGCGCGGGAACTGATGAAGGAGCTGAAGGACGCACGGCAGACTGTGGAGCTGGTGGATGCCTGCGGCAAGCGAGTGTGCACAAGCGCAGAGCACTGGAACTGCCCATACGGCAACGAGGGCATGACGGACTGCGCGGTGCTGCTGGAGGCGGCCTATGAGGACACCATCGAAAAGCTGCTGACGCTGAAGGAAACACTGGAGGGATAAGCAATGGCAAAGCAGAGCGGATACCTGCAGAAGCTGGCGGCGCAGCAGGCCATCCGGGACGAGAAGACCCGGCGCTTCACGCTGCAGCAGTGCAAGGACATGATGCTCATTACCATGCACGAGGACTTCGGCTGGGGCGAGGAGCGGCTGAAGAAGCTGAGCGACTGCTACGACCAGACCTTTATGACCTATGCGGAAATGTGCCTTGCGGATGCAAAGACCGACAAGCAGATATGGTTCACGCAGGGTAAGGTGGACGAGCGCCTGAAGAAGGCGTGCGGAAAATACTTTGTGCCGTGGGATGAACGGTACAGATAATCAAGGAGGATGCCCCATGAATATCAGAAAGACCATCACAAGCGAGATCGAGTGGAACACCATTAAGAAGGCACAGGCAGACGGGAAGTTGCAGGAGCTGCTGCAGGTGGGAGATGAGCTGGACATCACGCTGAAGACCGGCGAGGCGCTGACGGCACAAGCTGCGGGCACGACGGAGAACGGGCTGCGGTTCGTGCTGAAGGACTGCATGAAGGATATGCGCAGAATGAACAAGCACATGACCAACAAAGGCGGCTGGCGGGACTGTGAGATGCGGCTGTGGCTGAACGAGACAATTTTCCACATACTGCCGGATGAGCTGCAGGAGATCATCGTGCCCCGCCGCATTGTACAGACCGTGGACGGCGAGGAACTGGAGAGCGAGGACAAGCTATGGTTGCCATCGTTCACGGAGATGTTCGGCAAGGAAAACACAAAGGACTGGGCACCGGCGGACACCGACGAGACGCAGCTGGAGCTGTTCAGCACGGAGCGCAGCCGCGTGAAGGAAGTGCCGGGGAACGGAACATGGTGGTACTGGCTCCGCTCTCCGTTTGGCAGCAACTCCACGTATTTCTGCAGTGTCATCAGCAGCGGCAGCGCCACCTACGGCAACGCGAGCTGTGCGTATGGCGTGGCCTTCGGCTTCTGCCTTTAATCTGAGATCGAAACCATCCGCGCGCCGTGTGCGCGCGGGAAGGAGCAAAGCATGAAACCAAGCTGCAGCAGCTGCGCCCATGCCTTCCGGGAGGAATGGAGCCGCGACACAGACGCGCTGCGCTGCGGATACCGGGCGAGACCGGAGGAACGCGCACCGGCGCGGGCGGATGGCGTTCCCATGATGACACCGCAGAGCGCCTATGGACGGGTGACACAGCTCTTTCCGAAGGGCAAGGAGATGTGCATCGAAGGAACCACACCACCGGCGTGGTGCTACGGGCATTATTTATCCACATAGCCGAAACAGGACGCAGCGCGTCCTGTCTGCCGGGGACGGTCTCCCGGCACTGACGATGGCAGACCACATACTATTTATAATTCGCGCGCGCACGCGCGAATTGAGGCTTGTAACCAATCTTAACTTAGCAACCAGAGAGGAGCTGCAGAGATGTACACAGGGAGAACCTTCAACCGGGAGAGCGTATATGTCTGCGGCGATTACATGGACGGAGACATATACCCGGTATTCCAAGCGCCGGGGAAACGGAGATCGCGGTGCAAGCCAACGAGCGAAATACAGCAGAAGCTGAACCAGAAGAACGCGGAGAAGAAGCTGACCCGCCTGGTACACAGCAACTTTACCGAGGATGACATTGCCCTGCATCTGACCTACCGTCCCGGCGAAGAGCCGCAGACGGAGGAGGAAGCGCAGCACATCCTGAGCAATTACATCCGAAGACTGAAGCGCCGGTATGCAAAGCTGGGGATGGAACTGAAGTACATCAGCTGCACAGAATACGGCAAGACCAGCGGAAGAGTGCATCACCATGTCATTCTCAGCGGCGGATTAGACCGCGACACCATCGAGAAGGTGTGGGGGCTGGGGTACGCCAACAGCAAGCGGCTGCAGTTCAACGAATCCGGCGTGACCGGACTGGCGCACTACATCGCCAAGGACAAGCATTTCTTCAAGCGCTGGAACCAGAGCCGGAACCTGACCATCCCGCAGTGCGCGCAGTTTGACGGGCAGCTGAACATGGACGACATAGCAGACATCGAGGAGGCCATCGAGTGCGGAACGCAGTGGCAGTGGTTTGAAGACCGCTACCCGGACTTTCAGCTGGTGGAGGCCACCTGCTACAAGAACAATATCAACCGAGGGACATATATCCACTTCGAGATGCGCAGGCGTGAGTGGAGCGGTTCTTCGGCTGCGCAGCCTGCGCGCATGAAAAAGCGTACTCCATCAGGGGCATCCTGATGCGGGACAATACATAACCGGGAGGAACTGAATATGGCAAAGACACTGAACGAGTGGGCACGGGACATTCACCAGAACGCGGTGGAGCACGGCTGGTGGGACGAGCCGCGCAGCTTCGGAGACATTGTGGCGCTGTGCCACAGCGAACTGTCCGAGGCGCTGGAGGAATACCGCAACGGGAAACCCATGATCTACGGCTGCTGCGGCCACTGCGACAAGGAAACACAGTGCGAAGTGGATGGCAAGCCGGAGGGCATTGCCACGGAGATGGTGGACTGCCTCATCCGCATCCTCGACTGGTGCGGCAAGGAAGGCGTGGATGTGGAGGCGGTGCTGGCGCAGAAGCACGAGTACAACCGCACGCGCCCGTACCGCCACGGAGGGAAAGCACTGTGAAGATCGGAGACAGAGTGCAGCGGGTGCCGGAGACTTTCGGAGAGACGGAAGAGATCAGAGACCGGAACCGGAAAAGAAAGGCACGCAGACGCGCCTACGACGGAACGGTGATATACATCCATCCGCTGGGGCGGTTCCATGTGGTGGCTTTTGAGACGCGGGGGGGCACCATCCGGGAGAGCTTCGCGGGCGTATGATAACACGGGAGGTGAAGCAGATGTTTCGATATAAGCGTGGCGTGAAGGCGGACTACAACCGGCAGGGGTATATCTACTTCACCTCCCGCCGCTACCGGGAGCTGGACGAGGCGGCGCAGCAGAAGATACTCAACCTGTGTTTGGAGCACGGCGGGGAGTATTATCAGGCGCTATTCGAGTTTGTGACCACGGATGCCAGCGCCACGGCGCTGGCCATGCGGCACCACATGGACAAGACCACGCTGTACCGGAAGGTGCGGAAGTATTACGAGAACTTCCCAACGCAGCTGTAAAAACACACGCAGAACGCACGCAGGAACACACCTGCGTGCGTTTTTCGTTTTCGGCAAAGTTGCAACTCAGCGACACACTTTTTGTCGTACCATGATAGCGTGAGCTGGCGTACACCGCCAGCGGGTAAGAGCACAGCAAGATAATTCGAGGGGCGGGCGAAGGCTGTGCGGCAAAATGAATTTTTCCCCACGACAAGCGCGCACGATGCGCGCACGCACGCGCGGGAACCTTATAGCGCCGGAGCAAGGAGGTGGCGCAGATGGCTGCAGGAAGGCCGAAAAAATACACGAAAAAGGGACTGCGGGAAGCAATCGAGCGTTATTTCCGGAGCATATCACGGACAATTCCGGCAAGAGACGACACCGGCGGCATCATCCGCAACGATGTCGGCGAGGAGATCAAGGTGGTGCAGTTCGTGGTGCCGCCGAGCGTGACGGGCATGTGCCTGTATTTGGACATTGATCGGAGCACATGGCAGAACTACGCGGACGCTGCGCTGCATCCGGAGCTGGCGGGGATATGCCAAGGGGCGCGAACCCGAATCGAGGCGTATCTGGAGCAGGAGCTGCTGACACGGGAGAAGGGCGTGCAGGGTATCATCTTCAACCTGCAGAACAACTACGGCTGGAAGCAGAAGCAGGAGGTCGAACTGGGCAAGGACACCCGCGAGAGCATGAAGCACGCCGCCACCTACCATGAGAAGTTGGCGCTGCTGAGGGCTGATGACGGGGAGAGCGAGTGCGATGAAGACGAAGTGGACGGCCTCTGAGCTAAAGGCCATGAGCCGCGAGGAGATCGACAAGCTCTATGAAATCGTAACGTGGTACGAGGGACTGCGGGAGACCAACAACGAAACATTCCTGCCGCTGTTCGCTGACACACACCGGTATCTGGTGCTGAAAGGCGGCGGCGGTTCGGGCAAGTCCATCTTCGCGGGACGGAAGGTGCTGGAGCGGGCGGTCAACGAGCCGGGACACCGCTTCCTCGTGTGCCGTAAGGTAGCGAGGACGCTGCGAGAGAGCTGCTTCAAGCAGCTTTTGGGACAGCTGGCGGAGTTCTACCCGGACAGCGGGTACAAGGCCAACAAATCAGACCTGACCATCTCTTTCCAAAACGGCAGCGAGATCATCTTTGCGGGACTGGATGACGTTGAGAAGCTGAAATCCATCTACAACATCACGGGCATCTGGATTGAAGAGGCCAGCGAGCTGCTGGAGGGAGACTTCAACCAGCTTGACATCCGACTGCGCGGAAAGACGCGGGAGTACCAGCAGATAATCCTGAGCTTCAACCCGATCAGCATTCAGCACTGGCTGAAGAAACGATTTTTTGACCGGCGGGACAAACGAGCGCGGGTGCACGAGAGCACCTACAAGGACAACCGTTTTCTGGATGCGGCAGCCATACGGACGCTGGAGAGCTTTCAGGAGACGGACGAATATTACTATCAGGTCTACTGCCTCGGCATGTGGGGCGTGACGGGCAAGACGGTATTCAACGGCAAGGCCATTGGAAGACGGCTGCAGGAGCTGAAGGAACCGGTGTGCACCGGCCTCTTCACATACGCGGATGACGGGCTGACGCTGACGGACATTCGATGGGAGGACGCGAGGGATGGCTGCATCAAGGTCTACAAGAAGCCGGAGAAGGGCGTGCCCTATGTGATCGGCGGAGACACTGCCGGAGAAGGCAGCGACAGCTTTGTGACGCAGGTGCTGGACAACAGAACTGGAGAGCAGGTGGCGGTGCTGCGGGGCAAGTTCGACGAGGATGTGTTCGCACGGCAGGTCTACTGCTTAGGGCTGCACTACAACACGGCGCTCATCGGCATTGAGACCAACTTCTCCACTTACCCGGTGATGGAGCTGGAGCGGCTGCGGTATCCGAAGCAGTACATCCGGGAGAGCATCGACGATTACACACACAAGATCAAGCAGAGCTTTGGCTTTCTCACCAACACGAAGACGAGGCCGGTCATCCTTGCGGAGCTTATCAAGGCGGTGCGCGATGACATCACCATCGTGAACGACGAGACAACGCTGCAGGAGATGCTGACATTCGTGCGCAATCCGGAGACGCTGAAGCCGGAGGCGGAGCTGGGAGCGCACGATGACTGCGTGCTGAGCCTTGCCATCGCACACTACATCAGGCCGCAGCAGAGCTACATCGCACAGAAGGAAACGGTGGCGCGGTTATGGACGGCATCCATGTGGGAGGACTATGAGAACGCATCACCGACGGAGCGGGAGATGCTGCGTAAACGCTGGGGCAATCCGCAGCGATAACAGGAGGACGCTATGAAGAAACAGGACAAGAACAAGCTGCGGCTTTGGCAGGACAGGCTGAAGACCAACGAAGCGGCATACGACGGCGAGACCAGCCGCATGGACGAGCGGGAGGCGCTGTATGCCGGAACGAACGAGATGCGGCCTATCGTGCAGGGCGAGCGGAAGACGAAGGCTGTGCATGTGCGCAATATCTGCGCGGAGATCATCGAGGCGCAGACAGACAGCAACATTCCGCAGCCGAAGGTGACGGCCAGACGCAAGCAGGACGAGATGAAAGCAAAGCTCATCGAGGACATGCTGCGCAACGAGCTTGACAGAATGCCTTTTGAACAGCTCAACGACATCATGGAGCGGACGGTGCCCATTCAGGGCGGCGCGGCGTTTCTGGTGGAGTGGGACAACACGCAGCGGACGCACTTCACCATCGGGGAGCTGGCGGTATCCACGCTTCACCCGAAGCAGATCATCCCGCAGGACGGCGTGTACACCGGCATCGAGGACATGGACTACATCATCCTCAAAATCCCGCAGACGAAGGAATACATCCGCAGGCGCTACGATGTGGACGTATCAGACGAGAGCGAGGAAGAGCCGGACATCAAGGGCACCGGTGGGGACACCACGGCGAACGACCTTGTGACGCAGTACATCGCCTACTACCGCAACGACAAGGGCGGCATCGGTCTTTACAGCTGGGTGAACGACACGCAGCTGGAAGACCTTGAAGACTATCAGGCGAGGCGGCTGCGCAGGTGCGTGAAGTGTGGCGCGGTGGAGCCGCTGCTGACGGAGCCTGAGATGGACGCGCTGGACATCCTGCTACCGAACGGCATGAGCGCGGCGGCGGAGGTGGACTTTGACGCGGCGGCGGATGCGCTTGCAAGAGAGACGAGGCCGCTGCCGCTGCGGGGCGGGCGGAAGAAATGCCCATACTGCGGCGGAAGCAAGTGGGAGGAGACCGAGGAAGAGTTCGAGGAAATCCCTGTGGCCGTCACCAGAAGCGACGGAAGCACCATCGGCGGCATGGTACGCCGAGAGGTGGCATCCGACACAGAGACGGACGAGCTGGGGCTGCCGGTGGTGGAGATCATCGAAGAGCCGACGAAGGTGCCGTTCTACAAGCCAGACATCTTCCCGGTCATCCTGCAGAAGAACGTGAGCGTGTACGGCAGGTTCTTGGGAGACAGCGATATTGACAAGATCGCCGACCAGCAGAACACCACCAACCGCATCGAGAGCAAGATCATCGACAAGCTGCTGAAATCGGGCAGTTACATCACGCTGCCGGACGAGGCCAGCATCCGCGTGGACGCGGAGGACATGAAGGTCATCCGACCGGGCAATGCGGCCACCAAAGCGCTGATCGACGTATACGACCTGCAGGGCAACGTGGAGCAGGACATGGTGTACCTGTCGCAGGTATACGAAGAGGCACGCCAGATCATCGGCATCACGGACAGCTTTCAGGGGCGGACAGACCGCACGGCCACAAGCGGCAAGGCAAAGGAGTTCGCGGCGGCGCAGAGTGCTGGCAGACTGGAAAGCAAGCGCGTGATGAAAGACGCGGCGTATGCGGCGCTGTTCGAGGCTATGTTCAAGTTCAAACTGGCGTACACGGACGAGCCGAGGCCGGTGGTGTCCAACGACATCCACGGCAACGCACAGTACGAGACGTTCAACCGCTATGACTTCCTTGAACAGGACGCGGCGGGAGAGTGGTGCTGGAACGATCAGTTCCTCTTCAGCTGCGATACCTCTGCCCCGCTGGCATCGAACCGCGAGGCCATGTGGCAGGAGACGCGCATGAATCTGCAGACCGGAGCCTTCGGAGACCCGGCGCAGATTCAGACGCTCATCCTGTTCTGGACGAAGATGGAGCTGCTGCACTATCCGGGAGCCGGAGAGACGCGGGCATACCTTGAAGAGGAACTGCACAAACAGCAGCTGCAGCAGCAGATGGCCATGCAGATGCAGATGGCACAGCAGCAGATGCAGCAGGCTCAGATGCAGCAGCAGCAGAATGGCGGGCTGGACATGCAGACCGCACAGGCCGTCATCCAGAGAGCGCAGCAGGACGCTGCGCGTGATTCCGGGCAGACCATGGGAGCGAATGCTCCCGTCTGACATAGATACTTCCCTATCATTCGGGTATCGCCCGACCTCCTGAAGCGGGAAGCGGCGCGGGACTGGGGCACCCGCGCCGCCGACCGTGACACAAAGGAGCATCAAGGAAAGAAAGGAGGACGCAGAGATGGCAGAGAAGACCTACGCTGGCAGCATCAAGAACACCGGCGCGCAGGTGGTGAAGGCACCCTTCAGCGGCGACAACAAGAAGGGCAACGGCACCGTGAAGACCGGCAACGACCTGAGAGGCAGCAAGAACAAGTAAGACCATCTGACAAAGCAAGCCCCACATTCGCAGGAAAAGCGCAAAAATCCAGAGAGGAGCACAACACATGGACATCGACTACGGCGCATTGTTTGGCATTGACGAAGGCGGAAAAGAGCAGGAGATCGCCGACCCTGCCACGGACGAGACCACACAGGCGCAAGGCGCAGAAGAGCAGGAAGCCGCCGACCCTGCCGAAGAAGAGACGCAGGACACAAGCGCCGAAGAACCGCAGGGAGCTGCGGAGGATGGCGAAGATCATAGTGAGACGGGCAAGCAGACCCCGGAGCAGAACGCAGCGTTTGCAGCGGCACGCCGCAAGGCGGAGGCGGAGCGGGATGCCGCCGTGGAGAAGGCGCGCACAGACGCACAGGAAGAAGCGAGGCGCACCATCGACGAGGCGTTCCGAAACAGCGGACTGGTGAACCCGTACACGAAGCAGCCCATCACATCGAAGGCGGAGTACGACGAGTACCGGCAGCGCTTCGATGCAGAGCGCAAAGCCCGCGTGCTGAAGAAGAGCGGGATGAGCGACGAGGAGTTCAACGCATTCGTGAACGACCTGCCGGAAGTGAAGCAGGCCAAGGAAGCGCAGGCGGCGGCGGAGCGGGCGCAGCAGGAGGCCAACGAGGCACAGGCACGGGTGAAGGTGGACGAGCAGCTAAAGGAGATCGGCAAGCTGAACCCCAACATCCGGGAGCTGAAAGACCTTGCGGCCATGGAGACCTATCCGAAGTTCTACGAGCTGGTGAAGAAGGGTAACACGCTGGTGGATGCCTACCGGCTGGCAAACTTCGAGGCTCTGACCAGCAGCGCGGCGGCGGCCACCAGACAGGCAGCTCTCAACAACCTGCAGGGCAAGCAGCACATGGGACAGACCAAGGAACGAGGCGCGGGCGCGGTGAGCGTACCGGCTGAAGTGAAGGAGATGTACCGCGCGCTGAATCCGGGTGCCACGGATGCAGAGATACAGGCACACTACAACCGCAGCCATAAAAAGGGCTGACGAAGCGAAAGGAGAAAAGCACAATGGCTTTCAAGATTTATTCCACTGATGACAACCGCGTGCCGGGTATTGAATACCTGCCCGCAAGCGCCATCACCCCCAAGGTGGGCATGGCACTGACGCAGACCACTGGCCAGCTGGCGCTGGCTACCGGCGCAACCGCGCCCACTTACATCTCCATGTGCGAGAAGGACAGCGAGTGCACGGCAGGCGACATCATCCCCGTTATCCGCGTGGGCAAGGACATGATTCTGGAGACCACCTTTGCAGCTGCCGCAACCAGCATCAAGCTGGGCGACAAGGTGACGCTGCACACGGACGGCCTGCAGGTCACGGCCACGACCACCAACGGCGTGGCGGAGGTGGTGTACATGGACGGCACCGCCAGCGGCAGCATGTGCCGCGTGCGCTTCTAAGAACGACGAAAGGAGTACAGTGAACAATGGCTAATATCACCTTTACCGAAGGCTCCGGCCTTCAGGACAGCATTTTCGGCAAGTCTCAGGAGCCGATCAAGATGTTCCTCGAAAAGAGGGGCGAGGCGTTTGAACAGACCAGTATGCTGCCGGAGCTGTTCAACATGGGCAGCAGCAACCACTGGGGCGAAAAGTTCTCCACCATGACGGCCATGGACGGCTTCCAGCCGGTGGGCGAGAACGGCGACTACCCCGTGGACGGTATGCAGGAGGGCTTCGCAAAGTTCCTCGAACACATGACGTGGAAGAACAGCTTCTCCCTGTCCCGTGAGATCGTGGAGGATGCAAAGCTGATGGATTTGAAGAAGCAGCCCGCGGGCTTCATCACCAGCTACTACCGCACCCGCGAGAAGTTCGGCGCTGCCCTCATCGGCGCGGCTGTCCAGAAGAAGACGGAGACCACCTTCTCCGGCAAGACCTTTGACGTGAAGACCGCCGATGGCAAGTGCCTGTTCGCCACCAACCACCCCAGCAAGCTGGGCAAGTCCAACCAGTCCAACCAGTTCTCTGATGCCTTCAGCAACGACGCGCTGATGGCGATGGAGGCGAAGATGCAGGACTTCCGTGGCGACAACGACGAGGTGCTGGATGTGGCTCCCACCACCATCCTCATCCCCAACGACTACAAGCTCAAGCGCGACGTGTTCGCAGCCATCGGCGCGGGCAAAGACCCTGCCACTGCCAACAACGGCTTCAACTACAACTTTGGCCGCTGGAACGTGGTGGTGTGGCCGTACCTGAACCAGTTCATCGCGTCCGGCACGGCTCCGTGGATTCTGCTGGACAAGAAGTACAACGACGAGTACGGCAGCGCCATGTGGCTTGACCGCGTGCAGCTGGAGGTCAGAAGCGAGCTGGCGGGCAACGATGCCAACGTGTGGAAGGGCTACGCCCGCTTCATCGCCGGTTTCAACGACTGGCGCGGCTATGCCGTGGGCGGCGTGACCGGCGGCACGCAGCTCATTGCCACATCGACTGGCGACTAATCAGAACACAGACCGGACGGGGCGGCGGCGCAGGCCGCTGCCCCGCTTTTCATTTCGAGGAAAGGGGGACGGATAATGGCGACACTGAAGAGCGTCATCGACTATGTAGACGAGATCAAGCCTAACGCCTTCTCAAACGAGGCGAAGACAAAGTGGCTGAACGAGTGTGAAGGGCTGGTGCAGACCGAGGTCTTACTGTGGGCGAGCGAGGAGATCATCACCTACCAGTACGACGCGGACAAGGACAAGGAACTGCTGGCGCAGCCGCCGCACGACAAAATCTACTGGGCATACCTGACGGCCATGATCGACTTCGCCAACGGCGAGTACAACAAATACCAGAACACGATGCAGATGTTCAACAGCTTCTTCGGCGAGTTCATGCGCTGGTTTGCCCTCAACTACCGTCCGGCAGATACCCACGAGGAGGTATATGTATGAGCGGGTACGGAAACACGAAGATCGGAACCGAGTGGCGCGGGTATTACATCACCGCCTACGGCATCGCCGTGAAGCACGGCTTTCAGGGGACGGAGGAGGAATGGCTGAAGAGCCTGAAGGGTGACGGCGGCGAGCCTATCGTCATCCGCTATGACGAAACCGCGCAGCAGCTGCAGTGGAAGTACGAAAGCGACACACAGTGGCAGGAGCTGCTGAGCCTGAGCGAGCTGCAGGGCGATGTGGTGAGCCAGACGCTGGCGGCGGCACAGAACGCCAAGACGGCGGCGGAGGCGGCGCAGAGTGCGGCGGAGACCGCAGCACAGACCACCGGCGCAGACGCAGCCGCAGCCAAGAGCGGCGCAGACACCGCAACGGAGAAAGCCGCAGCGGCGGCAGCAAGCGCCAAGACAGCCACGGACGCGGCGGGAGAAGCACAGACGGCGGAGAGCAGCGCCAAGGGCTACGCCTCCACCAGCGGCACCAACGCCACAGCGGCAGCACAGAGCGCGACAGACGCGCGAAGCGCCAAGGCGGCGGCAGAGACAGCGGCCAGCACGGCAACGAGCGCCAAGACCGCAGCACAGACTGCTGAGACGAACGCCAAGGCCAGCGAGACTGCAGCGGCGAGCAGCAAGACGGCGGCGGCAACCTCTGCCAGCAAGGCGGAAAACGCGCAGAGCGCGGCAGAGGATGCACAGACGGCGGCGGAGACGGCAGCAAGCACGGCGACGAGCGCCAAGACCGCAGCGGAAACCGCCAAGACGGGCGCGGTGAGCGCACAGAGCAAGGCACAGAGCGCACAAGTGAAGGCGGAGGGCGCTGCCGCAGACGCGGAGGAAAGCGCCGCAGCGGCGGCGCAGAGCGCCACACAGGTGGCAGCCAACAGCAAGACCGCCGAAAGCTGGGCGGTGGGCGGCACCGGCACCCGCGAGGGCGAGGACAGCAACAACGCCAAGTACTGGTGCGAGAGCGCACAGGCCATTGCGGGCGGCGGCGTGACCAGCTTCAACGGGCGCGGCGGCATCGTGAAGCCGCAGAAGGGCGACTACACGGCGGAGATGGTGGGGGCGGATGCCTCCGGCGCTGCGGCGGCGGTGCAGAGCAATCTGGACGGCCACGAGGGCGACACCACGGCGCACATCACAGCGGCGGAGCGCACCAAGTGGAACGGCAAGCAGGACAAGCTGACCTTCGACACAGCCCCGACGGCGAACAGCACGAACCCCGTGACCAGCGGCGGCGTGAAGACGGAGCTGGACAAGAAAGCCAACGCAACGAGCCTCGGCGCACACACCGGCAACACGGACAACCCGCATCGGGTGACGGCGGCACAGGCGGGCGCAGACCCGACGGGGACGGCGGCAAGCGCGGTATCGGCGCATAACAGCTCCAGTACGGCGCACAGCGACATCCGTACCGCACTTGCAGGGAAAGAGACAGCGGGCGCTGCGGCAGCCGTGCAGGGCAACCTCGACGATCACGAGGGCAACACCACCGCGCACATCACGGCGGCAGAGCGGACGGGCTGGAACGGCAAGAGCGGGAAGGCACTTTCCTTCACGGTGACACTGACGGCGGCGGGATGGAGCGGCAACGCGCAGACTGTGAGCAACAGCAAGTTCGTCACGAGCGGGTACGCCTACACGGTATGCCCTGCTGGAGACAGCTTTGCAGGCTACGCAGAGGCGGTGATCTACGCCGACGATGTGACCACGGCGGGAAAGATGACCTTCCACTGCAATGAAGCACCCACGGCCAATCTGACCGTGAACATTCTGAGAACGGAGGCAACGGCATGAGTTTGGTATTCAACATGGTGGGCGGCGGAGGCGGCGGCATCAAGCTGACCGGAATCGCCATCACAACACCGCCTACAAAGACCACCTACACGCAGGGCGAGACCTTTGACCCGGCGGGCATGGTGGTGACTGCGACCTACAGCAACGGCGCGACGCTGAAATGCACGGGCTATAGCTACGAGCCGAATACACCGCTGGCGGACGGCACAACGAAGGTGACCATCCGCTACACAGAGGGCGGCGTGACGAAGACGGCGGAGCAGACCATCACGGTCATCCACCGGCTGACGAAGATCGAGATCACGGCGCAGCCAACGAAGAAGGTCTATGAGTATGGCGACAGCTTCCAGAGCGCGGGCATGGTGGTGAAGGCCACATACTCCGACGGAGCCACCGCCAATGTGACGGGCTACAGCTGCAGCCCCGCGACGCTTAATACCGTGGGCACGCAGACGATCACGGTGAGCTACACGGAGCGGAACGTGACCAAGACGGCCACCACCAGCGTGACGGTGAACCGGAAGACGATCTCCACGGTGCCGAGCCAGAGCGGGAGCCTGACCTACAACGGCGGCAGCCAGTCCCCCACATGGAACAACTACAACACGGCACAGCTGACCATCGGCGGCACGACCACGGGCACCAACGCAGGGAGTTACACGGCAACCTTCACGCCGAAGAGCAACTACCGCTGGGCGGACGGCACGACGACGGCGAAGAGCGTGAGCTGGAGTATCGGGAAGGCGGCGGGCAGCCTCTCCATCTCCCCCGCCAGCATGACACTGGACACCACGACAAAGAGCAAGACCATCACGGTGACGCGCAGCGGCGACGGCACGATCAGCGCCGTGAGCAACAACACAGCGGCGGCGACGGTGAGCGTATCGGGCAACACGGTGACGGTGACGGGTAAGGCCAACGGCAGCGCGACGATCACCATCAGCGTGGCGGCGGGAACGAACTACACCGCACCGGCGAACAAGACCTGCGCGGTGACGGTGAGCTTCCTGAAGGACAACTTCGCGGACAACGACTGGGCTTCCATCATCGCGGCGTGCCATTCGGGCAGCGTGCCGAGCACATGGGTGGTGGGCAACAGCAAGACGATGACCATCAACGGTGCGAGCTATCAGGTAGACATCATCGGCAAGAACCACGACACCTACGCCAACGGCGGGAAGGCACCGCTGACCTTCCAGCTGCACGACTGCTACGGTGAGACCAAGAACATGAACAGCTCCAACACCAACAGCGGCGGCTGGACGAGCTGCGCCATGCGAAGCACACACCTGCCTGCCATTCTGGCGCTGATGCCGACGGAGGTACAGAACGGCATCCGGGAGGTGAATAAGCTGACCTCGGCGGGCAGTCAGAGCGCCACCATCAACACCACGGCGGACAAGCTGTTTCTGCTGAGCGAGATCGAGATTTTCGGCAGCGTCAGCTATTCCAAGAGCGGCGAGGGCACGCAGTACGACTACTACAAGGCGGGCAACAGCAAGGTGAAGAAGCATAACGGCGGCGCGTACGCCTGGTGGGAGCGCTCTCCGTGTGGCAGCAACTCCACGTCTTTCTGCGGTGTCGGCAGCGACGGCGGCGCCTACTACTCCGGCGCGAGCTATGCGTTTGGCGTGGCCTTCGGCTTCTGCTTTTAATCCAGCATCTAAGGCAATCCCGCAGCCTGTGTGCTGCGGGATGGAAGGGAGAGAACCATGTCGGTCTACAAATCCAAACGAGGCGAGAGCAGCGTGCAGTTCATCGAAACGGCAAGACAGCTGGAGGCACACACCTTTGCGTGCTGCATGAAGGCACCGAAGCGGTACGAGCGGTTTCTGACGGGACGCATCATGGAGCTGAGCAGCGAGGTGCATGACCGGGTACGGGCGGCAAACAACATCTGGCCGACGAACCGGCACGAGGCGCAGCTGCGCAGGGACGAGCTGATGCGAGCGAACAACGCGCTGCAGAACCTCAGCCCGAAGCTGCAGCTGCTGTATGACAGCATTTTGCAGAACCCGGAGGGCTACGGGTGGATTCACAAGGCGATGCAGCGCTGGGGCGACCTCATCTGCGAGGAAGCGAAGCTCATCGCGGCGGTGAAGAAGAACGACCGGCAGCGGTACAAAGACCTTCCGGAATGAAGAACATGGGTCAAGCTCTGTATTTGTTGCACTTGCGGCAGCGCGAACAACTGGTGGGAGCGCTCTCCGAATGGCAGCAACTCCACGAATTTCTGCAATGTCAACAGCAACGGCAACGCCAACTACAACAACGCGAGCAATGCGAATGGCGTGGCCTTCGGATTCTGCAAGAGATGGGTCAGGACAGTAACCGGCAGCGGCGAAGCAGCACCCTTGCAGAAGGAGAGCTTGTTCCCGGCACAGCCAAAACAATCCTCTGATGCAGTCAGCCGGACGCTGCTTGCATGGCGGGCGAATGTGCGGACAGCCCGTTCCATGGCTGGTACTGCCACGCGGATAGAACACGCACCAAAGAATAATTCCGTACAGGGGATGCCCTAACGGGCGAGGAGAATTATGACGAGCGAAGAGAGACACGAGGCACGGTACAGGAGAAGAAAAGCGGAACGCCAGCGGCGAAGAGATGCACGCAGCGAGGCGTGCGGGAGCTTTGAGCAGGTATTCAGCTACGAGCACCTGTACCGGGCGGGACGGGAATGCTGCAAGGGCGTGGGCTGGAAATGCTCCACGCAGCGGTATCTCGGCAACTTTACCGCCAACATCGCCCGGACGCACCGGGAGCTGATGGACGGCACATGGAAGACCAAGGGATTTTTCGCCTTCGACCTGATGGAACGGGGAAAGCTGCGGCACATCCGCAGCGTGCACATCGCGGAGCGGGTGGTGCAGCGCTGCCTGTGCGATAACGCGCTGGTGCCGCTGTTCTCGGCGGCGTTCGTGTACGACAACGCGGCGAGCCTGAAGGGCAAGGGCATCGACTTTGCCATGGATAGGCTGACCTGCCACCTGCAGCGGTACTACCGAAAGCACGGGACGGACGGCTGGGCGCTGGTATTCGACTTTTCGGACTACTTCAACTCCGCGCCGCACGCGCCGATCTACGCAGAGAGCGAGCGGCGCATCCGGGACGAGCGGGTGCAAAAGCTGGCGTGCGGTCTGATGGAGGACTTTGGCGAGCGGGGCTTCGGCCTCGGCAGTCAGGTGAGCCAGATCGACGCGCTGATGCTGCCAAACCGGCTTGACCACTTCATCAAGGAGCAACTGCATATCGAGGGCTACGGCAGATATATGGACGACGGCTATCTCATCCACGAGAGCCGGGACTACCTGCAGGAATGCCTGAAGCAAATCCGGGCGGTATGCGCAGACCTCGGCATCCGGATGAACGAGAAGAAGACGCGCATTGTAAAGCTGCAGGAGCTGCATTTCCTGAAGACGAGATTCTATCTGACGGAGACGGGGAAGGTGCGGCGGAAGATGTGCCGCAAAAGCGCGCGGCGGATGCGGCGGAAGCTGAAGACCTTCCGGCGATGGATGGCGGAAGGCAGAATGACAGAGGAAGACATCCGCACGGCATACGAGAGCTGGCGCGGCCACATGCGGCGGGGCAACAGCTACCGGGTGCTGCGGCGGATGGACAGGTTCTACAAACGACTGATGGAAAAAGGAGCGTGAAAGCATGTACGAGATCAGAAAGGACGGCGGCGTGATCGCGCTGACAGAGAAGCCGAACTACATCCGCAGGCACGCGGACGGCTTCTACATCCTCTGCGAAGAGGAGGACGCACAGGGCGTGGCAGTGGACGGCACGGTATACCGTCTGATGGGGCGCACGGGGCTTGATGAACTGAAGGAAGTGCAGCTCATTGAGAAGGACACCGGCACGGTTTTGCAGAGCAGCAGTGAGGCGGTGGGCATCGCATTTGTCACCATGACAGAGAGGGGAGACATCGACGGCGTGACGGCAGGAGAGCACGCGGAGCTGTTCAGCCCGTGGGCGTACCCGGTGGTCTACACCGCAGGACAGATCAGGGAACGCAGCGGAAAGCTCTACAAATGCCTGCAGGCGCACACCTCGCAGGGGGACTGGAAACCGGAGGACAGCCCGTCGCTGTGGGTGGGCATCTCCGACCCGGCGGAGGAATGGCCGGAGTGGAGCCAGCCGGTGGGCAGCACAGATGCCTACGCCAAGGGCGCAAAGGTGAGCCACAACGGCAAACACTGGACGAGCGATGTGGACGCGAACGTGTGGGAGCCGGGTGCGTATGGATGGACGGAGGCGACGGCATGACGGAGACGGTCATCGTGGCTGTGCTGAGCCTGATCGGCACCATGGCGGGGGCGTACTTCGCAAACAAGAAAAGCGCGGCGCTCATCGCCTACCGGCTGGAGGAGCTGGAGCAGAAAGTAGCGAAGCACAACGGTTTGGTGGAGCGCACCTACCATCTGGAAGAGGCGGCGGCGGTCTTCGAGGAAAAGCTGAAGGTGGCAAACCACCGCATTGACGATCTGGAGAGAGAGGGGCATGAAGGGCAGGCATCAGAGAAGACGGCCAAGTAAGACAACGACCACCAAGCGCATTGTGTGGGCGTGCCTTATCAACGGCATCGGCTGGGTGTGGTGCAGCTACGCCCTCGCCTTCCTCGGCAGGACGGAGATTGCGGAAAGCCTGAGCCGGACGGCGGTGACGGAGATCATCGGCGTGGTGCTGCTGTACTGCGTGAAAAGCCTGTTTGAAAAGCGGGAGAGCTTCGGCGGTATCGGCAGGAAGGAAGAACAGGTAACGGACTTATGAAAGGAGCAAGACCATGACGGACATTGCAATCGTGAGACTGGGTATTGGGCTGGTGCTGCTGATCGCGGCAAACATCGCCCTCGGCAGCGTGAACGCCTTCATGGAGGGCACATGGGACATGATGAAGTTCCGCAACGGCTGCATCAAGGGCGGCGTGGTGGCTGCATCGCTCATCGCGGTGTACTACGCAGGCTGGCTGAACCCTGATCTGCTGGTCATCGAGGCGGAGGGACAGACGGTGAACCTGATGACGGCGGTACATATTGCGCTGCTGGCGGCGTTTACGGCGTATGCGGTAGATGTACTGAAGAAGCTGAAGGACATGCTGAGCACCGCGACACCCGGCAAGGAGGAAGACCATGAGCAACAGTAAGCTGGTGAGCTATACCCGGCTCAGCCCGAACCACTCCGGCAAACGGAGGCACGCCATCGACACTATCAGCATCCACTGCATGGCGGGAAACCTGAGCGTGGAGAGCTGCGGCAGACTGTTTGCGGACAGATCGCGGGAGGCCAGCAGCAACTACGGCATCGGCAGCGACGGCAGAATCGCGCTGTATGTGGATGAGGGCAACCGCAGCTGGTGCACTTCCAGCGCCAGCAACGACAACCGCGCAGTGACCATCGAGGTGGCCAACTGTGCGGACGGCGAGCCGTGGCCGATCACGGAGGAAGCCTACAGGAGCCTCATCAATCTGCTGGTGGACATCTGCAAGCGGAATCACATTCCTGAACTGCGGTGGAAGGGAGATCAAAACCTCGTAGGTCAGGTGGACAAGCAGAACATGACGGTGCACCGCTGGTTTGCCAATAAGAGCTGCCCCGGCAACTGGCTGTACGAGCATCACGGGCAGATCGCAAAGGAAGTAAACGAAAGACTGGAGGAAGAAAACATGGTGAGATACGAACGGCTGCGGGACATCAAGAACAAGGAGTTCCACGACATCATCGAAAAGCTGATGGATGCAAACATCCTCGGCGGCGACGGCAGCGACCCGACGGGCAACGAGGACATCATCGACCTGAGCCACGACATGGTGCGTACTCTTGTGCTGGAGTATCGCGGCGGGGCGTTTGACCGCAAGCTGAAGGCCGTGGGCATGGAGCCTGCGGTGAAGGACTGAGAGAGCGGCGGAGGCCGGTGCATTCCGCCGGTCTCCGCCTTCTGCGCGAAAGGAGGCATGAAAGATGCCATCAAACCTGCTGACGGCAGACACCACTTTCCCGACGCTGACGCAGGAGCAGAGCACGGACGAGAAGTTTGAGAAGATCACAAGCTATCTCTACATGCTGCTGGAGCAGCTGCGCTACAGCATGGGAAACCTTGACAAGGAGAACTTCAACGACGCGGGGCTGGAGGAGATCGCAAACATCATCACGGAGCCGGTGTATGTGCAGCTGAAGGATGACGAGGCGAATATCGCAGCGCTGACAGTGACGGCGGCGGGACTGGGCGCGCGGCTGAGCGACGCGGAGGGAAACATCACGCAGCTCACCGCCACCACCACAAGCCTGACAAGCCGCATCAGCAGCGCGGAGGGCAGCATCTCCACCCTGCAGCAGACGGCCACAAGCCTGACAAGCCGCATCTCGGACGCAGAGGGGAACATCTCTTCCCTGACGCAGACGGTGAACGGCATGACGCTGAGCGTGACCAACGGTTCATCCAGCTCCACCATTCGGCTTTTGGCAAACGGCGTGCAGCTGAGCAGCCAGTCCATCAGCTTCTCCGGCATGGTGAGCTTCACAGACCTGTCCACCAGCGGCTGGACGACCATCAACGGGGACAACATCACCACGGGCACCATCGAGGCCATCGACATCTACGGCTGCACCATCGAGGGCAGCACCTTCAAAAGCGTACTGAAAGCCAACGGAACCGTGGGCGGCGAGATCGAGTTCTGCTACCTGAACACCAACTATGTGGCGGGCGGCATCCGACTGGACGATCAGGGCGCGGGCACGGAATACGAGCGAGCCTACCGCATGTTCATCTACACCAACTATGTGCAGGGCGTGGGCTTTGCCATGAAGCTGCAGAGCGCCAGCGGCATCAGTATGGAGGCGGACGAGAACGTGTTCCTGTATGCGGGGACGAGAATGACCATCAGAGGTGACAGTGGCATCTACCTGACGGGAGATGTGTATGTCAACGGGACGCTGCTTCAAGTGAGCAGCAGCTAAGGAGGGAAAGCATGTATTTGATCGAATGCGCAAACGCCTATCTGGCTGCGGTGCAGCTGCAGCAGAAGGAGATGGACTATCAGACGGCATTTGCCGTGATGATGGTGAAGAAGCAGCTGCAGAGCCATGTGGAGTTTTTGCAGAGCGAGGAGCTGAAACTGGCAGAGAAGTACGCGGAGAAGGATGAAAAGGGAAACATCAAGTGGACGGAGCGGGGCACCTTCCCCTACCGGGATACGGACGCGGCGGCGGGATACCAGAGGGAACGCAGGGCGCTGGGCATGACGCAGGTGGAGGACGACTTCACGGTGCAGCACGCGCCGGTGCCGGAGAAGATCACGCCCATGCAGCTGGAGGCACTGGAGAAGTTCATCGTGTTCGGAGGTGAGGGATAATGGCGATCGGGCTGCCATCCATGGCTTACGGCGACGGCATCAGCAAGCGCAAGCAGGTGAAGTTCGGCGGATACAACCACACGCTTGCGGCGGAGAACGGCGACCTGTGGGACATGGAGAATCTGACGAGCGACTTCTATCCCCTTTTAAGCCCGCGCGCAAGGCGGTGGACATGCCGGACGCTGACGAAACCGAACGGCTTATATGCCCACGACGGGCTGTACTGGGCGGATGGAACGGGCTTTTACGCCGACGGCGAGCTGAAGGGCATCGTCACCGACGGGCACAAGAAGTTCGCAAGCCTCGGCGCGTACATCGTCATCCTGCCGGACAAGAAATACTACAACCGCCTGACGGGCGACTTCGGCGCACTGGAAAGCAGCTGGAGCGGGAGCGCGAAGATTCAGGACGGCACCTACGCGGGCGAGGAAGCAAAAGCCAACACCATCTACGCTGCGGGTGCGGGAGCAAAGTTCAACGAGGGCGACGCGGTGACGATCTCCGGCGCGACGACGCATCCGGAGAACAACAAGACCGCCATTATACGGGAGATTGACGGGGACAACCTGCGCTTCTATGAGAACACCTTCACCATCTCGGACGGCGGAGACAGCGAAACATTGCAACTCAGCCGCACGGTTCCAGAGTTAGACTATATCTGCGAGAATGAAAACCGGCTGTGGGGATGCAAGGGCGACACGATCTACGCCAGCAAGCTGGGCGACATCTTCAACTGGAACGTATTTGACGGCGTGGCGACGGACAGCTTTGCGGTGGATGTGGCAAGCACTGGAGATTTTACGGCGTGCTGCAGCTATCTCGGCTATCCGTGCTTCTTCAAGGAGGAGCACATCTACAAGGTATACGGCGACAAACCGTCCAATTTTCAGGTGATGGGCAGCGCCAGCTTGGGCGTGGAAAAAGGCAGCGACGAGAGCCTTGCCATTGCGGGGGAGACGCTTTTCTACCTGAGCCGGACAGGCATCGTGGCATGGAGCGGCGGCATCCCGCAGAGCGTGAGCGCGGCATTCGGCACGCAGCGCTTCCGGAACGGCGTGGCGGGCAGCGACGGGACAAAGTATTTCGTCTCGCTGCAGGACACGACGGGGGTGTATCAGCTGTTTGCCTTCGACACCCGCACCAACCTGTGGCACCGGGAGGACAGCACGCAGGCTGTGGGCTGGGGCTGGAATGAGGAGCTGTACTGCCTTGATGCGACCGGCAAGCTCTGGATGAACGGCAACGCCAGAAGCGTGCCGCAAGGCGCGGTGCAGGAAGCGCTGGTGGCATGGAAGGCGGAGTGGGCGGACTTCTACGAATACACCACCTATTCGTCCTCTTCCGCGGCGACACCGGAGAAGAAGGGAATCGGAAAGCTGCTGCTGCGGCTGGAGCTGGATGAAGATGCAAGCGTGCAGATCGACATGCAGTTCGACAGCGACGGCGTGTGGAGGACGGTGAAGACGCTGCAGACGGAAGTGAAGCGCAGCTACTATCTGCCGATCATCCCGCGCCGGTGCGACCACTTCCGCATCCGGATGACCGGAAACGGCGGATGCAGACTGTATTCGCTGGTGCGGGAAGTGTACAACGGCAGCGAACTATAAGAAAGGGGCGGACTATGGCAAACAGATACACATACGACGATTTTCAGAAAGCAATGCAGAGCAGCGGCCTCGGCGGGCAGTTCTCTGACGCAGACCTGAAGCTGGCGCAGCAGAACCCGGACGCAGGAATGAGCATCCTGAAGTACAAGCAGGACTACAAAAACGCTGCCACGGACGAGGCACGGGCGCTGGCCAACCTCGGCGCGGAGGGCATCCGCTCCAGCTACGGCGGGTACACCGGCGGGCAGAGGGGCGCAAACTTCTACCTTGACCCGCTATCCCCCAAGGACTTCCAGAGCAGCGCAGCGCCGACCTACAAAAACAACTATGCCGACACCATCAGCGGCCTTTTGGACAAGCAGCTGGGCTACGGCAGCTATTCCTACGGCGAGGCGCAGCCGGAATACAACAACCGCTACGACGCGACCATTCAGGACTTGCTTGGCCAGATCGTGAACCGGAAGGACTTCAGCTATGACCCGGAGAACGACCAGCTTTACAGCCAGTACCGCAAGCAGTACACGCGGGAAGGCCAGAGAGCCACGCAGGACGCGCTGGGCGCGGCGGCAGCAGCCAGCGGAGGCATTCCGTCCAGCTACGCGGTAAACGCGGCGGCGCAGGCGGGCGACTACTACGCCAGCCAGATGACGGACAAAATCCCGGAGCTTTACCAGCTGGCCTACAACAAGTACATGAACGACTACAACATGAAGCTCTCTGACCTCGGCGCGGTGCAGGGTGCGGAGCAGAGCGACTACGACAAGTTCCTCAACGAGATGCAGCAGTACAACACCAACCGTGCCTTCGACTATCAGGCATGGATGGACGAGTACAACCGCATCAACAACGACCTGCAGACGGCGAGCGGGCTGGAGCAGCTGGACTACACCAAGTACCTGAACGATATGAACCAGTTCAATACCGATCGCAGCTTCAACTATGGGCAGCTGCTGGACGAGGTGAACAACCAGACGGCCAGACGCAGCGAGGCCATGAACAAGGCGCTGATGGCGGCGGAGCTGGGCGACAATTCGTTCCTGAACAATTTGGGCATCAACACCGACAACAACCCGACGGACTATGAGCGACGCTATCAGCTGGCGCAGCTGGCTGCACAGTACGGCGACTACTCCGGACTGCGGGAACTGGGCATCAACCCGGATGCAGCGGCGCTGAACCGATTTAACACCACGGCGGCGGGCAAGTCCCCTTCCAGAGGGAGCCGAAGCAGTGGAGGCGGCGGAAACACAACGCCGCAGGAGACCGAGACGACCGGGCTGAGCGCGCAGGACATCGCAGCGCTGAAGGCGGCCTACGGAACGAACATCGACGCTGACACATGGAACAGCATCCTGCAGAGCAATCCGGGCATCACGGAGGCGATGCTGACGCAGGCGGGATTTACCAAGAGCGGCGGGACTACCGGCGGCGGAAACATCTCCGGCGTGACCGACTACGACAGCGCCATTGCCTACATGAAGGCGGCGGGGGTGGACGGCGGCGTGCGCTCCGGCCTGATGACCAAGAGCGAGTGGAGCCGCAGAAAGGCATCGCTGCAGCAGTACGGCACCGGCGGCACCGAGGTAAAGAACTACAACAGCTACGCGGACTACATCAAAGACTACTGCGAATACGCCGCCAGCAAGTAAGGAGGACACGGTATGGCATCCTTTTCTGAGTGGAGCAACAACAAAATGAGGCAGGCGACCGGCACAGCGAAGACGACCGGCACGCCGCAAAAGGTACAGAGCTTTTCTGCGTGGAGCGATCAGAAGCTGGGCAAGGTAGACACACAGAAGAACCCTGCCAGCGGCAACACAGGCTTCGACCGGAGCGGGAAAACCAGAGACGAGTATGACAGCAGCGTGCGGCAGAACTATGCCGCACGCGCAGCTGCATCTGATAAGCTGACAGAGAGCGAGTACAACCGCTCCACTGCCATGCAGCAGAAGTACGGCAGCTATCAGAACTACCTTGTGGGCGCGACGGCGGATGGGAAATACTATTCGCAGCCGAAGCTGGGCGCGGATATGGAGCGGAAATACAACACCGTGACCACCTATGAGGCGAACGCCAAAAAGAAGGCGGAGGAGCTGCAGAGCGCCAATGAGACGGCGGGCAATCTCTATACGAAGCTGAACGAGCTGAGCGGAAAGCTGCCGGAGCTGCAGCAGTACGCGGGCAGCAGCGCTATTGCGTCCGGGATTGTGCAGCAGATGCAGCAGGAATATGCCAGCACGCTGAAACAGTATGAAGACGCGACAAAGGCGGTAGATGCCGCTTATGCCGCCTATGAGCCTGCGTGGAACCGGTACAAGCAGGCGGCGGAGGATTATGAAGCCTACCGCACAGAGCAGCAGAACCTGTTCGACAACTGGAAGAAGACCATCCGAACGGACGAGAACGCCATCAACGCCGACCTGACGGCGGCGCAGAGCAATGTGAAGCGGCTGCAAGAGCAGCAAAAGGCGCTGCAGAAGCAGGCACAGCAGCTGATGAACAAGGTATCTTCCCGGCGTGGCGGGACAAATGAATTGATGCAGTGGAGCCAGCAGGCACAGGCGCTGCAGGCGCAGGCCAAGGCCATGGACAGCCAGATTGCTGAGGCGCAGGGCGCGGCGGATTTGCTGCAGGAGGAGCTGGACTGGAAGAAATATTACCAGTATGCCGACCTGACCAGCGCGGAAGACTTTGGCGAAAAGAGCCAATACAAGAGCACGGCCAACGGAAAGAAGCGCTCCAACATCGACGTTCTGTTTGATAACTACAGTGACGATGCCAGCGGCTGGGATGACCCGCTGTATGAGTACATCAACGGCAACAGCGAGGCGGGTGCATACATCACAAATCAAGCCGGGGCGAACTATGGCGGGGACAGCAACCCGCTGGGCGCTCTGTTCGGCATGGCGACGGAAAACAGATCGGAATCGCAGCAGATGACCGACGAAGAAGTGGCCATCTTCAACTATCTGTACGCCTCGCAGGGCAAGGACGCGGCACATGCCTACTATGACTACCTGACGGGCGATCTGAACTATCGCCAGCGGCAGGAAGAAGAGGCGTACTGGAGAGACTATGCCAAGGAATCGCCAGTGGGCAGCAGTGTGTTCAGCGTGCTGACTTCCCCGATGAAGGGACTGAGTTATCTTGCACAGGCGGCGGACTATCTCGGCACCGGAAGCATCGACCAGAATGCGGCGTACAACCGCTTTTCCTACGCCAACAATGCCATTCGCAATCAGGTGGCAGAGACCATTGAGCAGAGTGGGAACTGGGGGAAAGCGGGCAGCTTCCTGTACCAGACCGGCATGAGCATGGGCGACTTTCTACTGAATACAGCAATTACCGGCGGATTCGGCGGAGGCGGCGCACTGAGCGAGGGAATGTCCCTTGCAATCATGGGCACCGGCGCGGCGGCGGATGCCACCATTGCCGCGAAGGACAGAGGGCTGACGGATACGCAGGCGTTTACGCTGGGCACCATTGCGGGCGCGGCGGAGGTGTTCACGGAGAAATTCAGCATTGAGGCGCTGCTGAAGGGCAAATGGGAAGACGGAGCCATCAAGTACATCCTGAAGAATGCGTTCACGGAAGGCGCGGAGGAAGTGGGCAGCGACTTCATCAACTTGTTTGCCGACATTCTTATTGCCAAGGACAAAAGCGAGTGGCAGCAGACCATCGACGCATATATGGCGGAGGGCAAGACGGAGGGCGAAGCCTTCGGGCTTGCGGTAGCGCAGCAGGCAGCAGAGATGGGGCTGGACTTCCTCGGCGGCGCACTGTCCGGCGGCACCATGGCCACGGCGGGCGTGGGCATCGGAACGGTGCAGCGAAACGCCGGATACCAGAAGACCGGCAGCACGTTGCGCAAGATGGGCGACGAGATGGTGAACAGTATCATCGAGACGGCGGAAACTCTTGATGAAAACAGCGAGGCATACAAGCTGGGACAGGAACTAAAGAACAAGCTGAGCAAGGGTAAGAAGCTGACGGATACGGAGATCGGCAGACTGTTTGCAGAGACCACCAGAATACTGGAAGGGACGGAACCGACTGCAGGACAAACCGGAACCGCTCAAGAACAGACGAAAGGCGTGGTGCTGCCGACGGCAGAAGAGACCGGCGGAACGGTACTGCCGACAGCCGAGCAGGCGGAAACGCAGGCGCAGCAGCGCGCAACGAAACAGGAACGCCAAGCTGCGCCGCTGAGAGAGGCCGTGGAGACGGAGCGGCTGGGTGTTTTGCCGACGGCGGAACAGGCGGAAACGCGGCAGAGAGCTGCGAGAGCCGAGACAGAAACGGAACGCACAGGCATTCTTGCGGGTGTGGACGAGGACACCATCGCCAAGGTGCAGCGCATCGGCGACATCGTGGGGCGCAAGGTGGTATTCTTCGACGAAGGCGCGGATAGCGCCGGAGGAATGCACAACGGCTACTACAACCCAACAGACGGAAAAATCTATGTCAATGCGCGCAGCCAGAACCCGGTGGCGCAGATCATCAGCCACGAACTGACACACAGCATCGAGGCAAGCGGAAGCTACGGCGATTTGCAGAAGCTGGTATTGAACCGCATCCGGCAGACCGGCGGAGACCTGCAGGCTATGCGGCAGCAGAAGGCGGAACTGTATGCGCGGCACGGCGAGAACCTGACGGACAACGCGGCCATTGATTCGGAGATCGTGGCGGAGTATGTGGAAAAGTATCTGCTGACCGACGAGCAGAGTATCCGCGCCATGGTGCAGCAGAACCGGACGCTGGGACGGCGCATCCTGCAGTTTATCAACGAGCTGCTGGCAAAGCTGGGCAACAGCGACGCGCAGGAGCGGGCGTTCCTGACGAAGGCAAAGAATTATTACCAGAGCGCCCTGCAGGAGACGCAGAGCAGCTTCACCGCAGACATGCAGCAGCGAGCCGCTGCGCAGGCGCAGAACATGGACACGCTGCAGCGGCAGATGGCAAACGGGGAAATCTCTGAAGAGGATGCAGAAGCGGCGTTCAACGACATGTATGACCCGGAGATCGACATGCAGCAGGGGCTGGGCGGATTGCAGCACAGCTATGCCGGGGCGAACGCCAACGGCGCGAACCTTGAAAGCCTGCGGGAAGCGCAGGAGATGCAGCAGGCCGGAGCCGACATGGAGAGCATCCGCAAGGCGACGGGCTGGCACGAAGGCATGGACGGCAAGTGGCGCTTCGAGATCAACGACAGCAGGATGCAGCTGCGCGCCGACGCGGCGGATATTCCCAACTACACCACGCTGGGAGAGCTGGTGGATGCGCCGGAGCTGTTTGAAGCATATCCGGATATGGCGGATTTGAGCGTGACATTCCACACGCTGGAGGACGGACAGAACGGCGGATACAGCCGGAAGTTTGACAGCATCGAGCTGAGCCGCGACCTGAAGAACAGGCCGGAGGCGCTGCTGAACTCCCTCATCCATGAGGTGCAGCACGCCATCCAGAACCGGGAAGGATTTGCCAGCGGGGCAAACCCCGCCTACTGGAACCGGAGAATGGAAAACGGATTTGACAGCAGGACGGCGGAGGAACGGCGCGAGGGCGCACGACTGCAGGAACAGTATGAGCAGATACGGGAGAGCGACCCGCAGTTCGTTGCGGCTATGGAAGAGCTGGATGCCATGGCACCGAAGGTGCCGCGCGGGAAGGTTGACCTGAACACATGGGAGCAGATCGAGCCAGACCCGCCGGAGTGGGTGCGCTACGACGAGCGCAGAGACCAGCTGGAGGAACAGTACGGCGACCGCGTATGGGACTGGTACAGCCTGCGGGACAGCATCGACCGCAACACGAGGAACGGAGGCCGGATGCCGACCGACCTGTACCGCGACACGGCGGGAGAGATCGAGGCGCGGGACACTGCGAAGCGACGGGAGCTGACGGCGCAGGAGCGCCGGGAGACATCGCCTGACTATGGCAGCGAGGACACGGTATTTGCTGACAGTGGGGATGGCTACGCCATCGGAAAGACCACGGACAACAAGCCGTTCGTGGAGGTGGAACAGGACATCCTTGCGGGCGTGCCGGAGGCAGACTGGGTGAAGACCGTCAAGGAGAACCTGAAGAAAAAGTTCCCCAACGGCATCACCGTGGGGAACAACGAAATTCAGATTGACGGCAGAAGCAGACAGGAGATGACTTTCTCCCGGTACATGCAGTGGCTCTATAACAACGACCCGCAGCTGCACGCGGACAAGCTACGCGCCACGGACAATGCCGACGAAATCCTGCGCGCAACGACGGACTGGGTGAACGAAGGGCTAAACCATCCGCGCAAGGACAGAATCACGGACTTCGCCAGAGGTAATGTGTTGCTGCGAGTGGGCGGAAACGGCTACACGGCGGACGTGGTGGTAGGCATGAAGAAAAATGGAAGCATGGCACTGTATGATGTGCTAAACCTGCAGCCGACCTCTTTTACAGAAAAAGAGGCGGATGCAGCAATAAGCACGAACCCGTCACCGGGAGCTGCCAGAAGCACTGCATCCGTCTCTGACGATAGTGTAGCAGAGAAGCTGCCGCCTGTCAAGAAGCGCTTCTCCATCGACGAGCCGGTGGAGCGGACGAAAGACTTGATCGCCGTACACAACAAGGACTGGTCTGTTATTCGTGACGCGGCCTTGAACTGGGGCGGCATCCCATCCCCTTCCGTGGCCATCGTGGACGCGGCGGAGGGGCACACGAAGTACGGAGATACCAGCGTAGTGTTCCCACGTGCCACCATAGACCCGGAGGCGGACCCGCGTAACAAGGTGTACGGCGGCGACGCATGGACACCGACAAAGGACAATGCGCTGGTAGAGCGCGAGGTGAACTACGAGGCGCGGCGGGCGTTCGATGAGAACATCAAGAACCTGTCCAGCCAGTTTGCGGGCGGCGTTTTCCAAGGCAGCGGCACGCTGGGCAAGATCGGATTGGAGAATGAGACCAGATGGGAGCCGGAAGAGATCGCCGACAAGCTGGCAAACCATCCGGAGGTGCAGGCGGCATTCCTTCAGAGCGAGGCCAAGAGCCTTGAACCGGTGTACCGCGACAAGCAGTTCGACCGTTTCTTCAGCAACGCGACCATCCGGAGATACCTTGACACGGTGGGCGAACAGGAAGTGGCGCGGCTGGCGGTGAAGCTGATGACCGGCGAGCGCCTGACAGCGGAAGAGATGAAACCGGCGGAGCAGGCCATTCGGGAGGTCTATGCAGAGGAGCACGCCAATTTCCTGAACCGCAGACCGGAATCCAAGGAGAAGCGCATCGACTACTACATGAAGAACAACGTGTTCCCTAACCGGGTGGAGGACTTCATCCGGAGCACGCAGGAGTTCTATGAGAGCGGCGGAAGCGCGGGCGAGATCGACAAGGAAGCCACGGCGGCCAAGATGATGGAGATGATCGCACCGGGCGGAAGCTGGAACGATGCGCTGCGGACGGTGAAAGACTGGGTGCAGCCACAGCTGGAGGGGCTGCTGGGCGAGCGGGGCATCTACAACGGCGAGGATGTAGTGACCGACAGCGGCAGACGCAGCTTTGCACAGACACACTGGAACTACACGGCGGAGAACATCGTGAAGGCCATGAACATGGCGGCGGCCAAGGGCGCGAACATGTACGGCGTGACACCGGAGACACTGGCGGCAACGGCCACGCGGGAATATCGGAACGTGGACGAGATGCACGCGGACGAGGCGAGACTGCGCACGGTGAGCGAAGAGGAACACGAGAAGGCGCTGCGAGACCTCGGCATCTATCTTGACCGTGTGGTGAACGATCTGATGCTCACCACGATGCACAAGTACGACAACAGCTTCGAAGAGGAGCAAAACCTGAGCGGCATCATCGCAGAAGCGGCCAAGGGGAAGAAAACCGTGGCGGCGGTGAAGGCGGCGTTCCGCAAGGAAGGTTATGCCATATCCGACGGGCACGCCAAGAGCATCCTTGCGCTCATTGACCGCGCAGCCAACATCCCTACGGGATACTACGAGGCGAAGGCGCAGAGAGTAGTCCCCTTCAGCGAGGCGGCGGCCATCATCGCGCCAACCAGCGCACCGGCGGAAGAGATCGCAGCGGTGAAGGCGGCCACGGGCGTGAACATCATACAGTACGAGACCGGCAACGACGAACAGCGGAAGGCGCTGGTGAACGGGCTGGAGGGGGTGAAGTTCTCCATCAGCGAGGACAGTAACGGCAGGCAGCTGACGGAAGCACAGCAAGAGTTCTTCAAGGACAGCAAAGCGGTGGATGGCGGGGGACGGCTGCTGACGCTCTACCATGGAACCGGAACAAAGTTTACGGTCTTCGATAAGGCACACATCGGGGAAAACTTTGCAGACAGAGGCAGTGATCTCGGATTTTACTTTAGCCCATACGTTGAGGATGCAACCGGGTATGCACGAGAGGCGACCGGCTACAAGGGCAAGGGGGAAATCATGCAGGTTTATTTGAACCTGAAAAACCCGCTTGTCATTGAGGACGAAGGCTGGGGCAGTGCAATCGGACAGGCAGACATCCGGCACGGAGACCTGAAGCGCTGGGCGCAGGAAGGCGGGCATGACGGTATCATCGTAAAGTCCACTGACATCGAGATGGACGACAACGGAACGCCGGACGCGGTATACATCGCCTTCTCCCCGGAACAGATCAAGAGCGTCACCAACGAAAACCCGACAGACAATCCGGACATCCGGTTCTCTATCAGCGAAGGCGGAGAGTATGACGGAGCGGTCAAACTGAAGGAAAGCACCATTGACACCTACCTGAGAGACTATGCAGCAAAGAGCAGCCCGAAGTATGCGAAGGCGTACATTGCCTACATGACACCGGATGACTTCCTGAACCTGACCACCAGCGAGGGCGGACGGCAGATCGTGGAGCAGCACAGCAAGGAACTGGACGCGGAGAAACTGGGCGAAGCCACAAGGTGGCAGCCTATCCAGCTGAACATCGACCACGAAACCGGAGAGGTACAGGGACATGAGGGGCGGCACCGCGCGGTGGCCATGCGGAATGCAGGCGTGGAACAAATCCCGGTGCTGCTGTTCGATTCCTCCAACAAGTATTCCAAGAGCGAGATCGGAGAGCTGACGCTGACCGGGCAGGACTTCGGTGGCACATGGTCTGACGCGGAGGTGCGGGTGCATAACCTGCTGCCGCTGAGCTATGAAAACCGCGATGCGGTGGTGGAGCGTTTCACCATGCCAACTGATGAACGGACGCTGCAATATTCCGTCACAGAGGAGGAAACGGCGGAGGCGACGCTGCCGACGGCGGAGGACGAAGAGAAGAAGAACAGCATCCGTACATCGCTGCCGAAGAAGGCACAGGACTACCTGAAGCGGGCTGAAAACGCCCTTGTTGGGCGCGTAAGCCGCGCGCTGAGCGTGCCGCGCTTTGCACAGAGGGAATACCTGCAGAAGATCGCGCAGCAGATCAGCGAGGAGTACCTGACCACCGGGCGCGTTTCGGAAGAGACGGCGGCGGAGCTGTTTGAGCAGGCATACAGCGAGGGCATTGTGGTGGATGAGGAGTTCTACCAGCAGTATAAGGACATCAAAGATCACCTTCGCACGCAGGCTGTGACCATATCGGAGGAAGACAAGCACGACATTGCGGACTTCAATGACTTCAGAAAGAGCGCCTTCGGGCGGCTGCGCATCGTCAACGAGGGCGGGCTGCCGGTGGATGTGGCGTATCAGGAGCTGCAGGACATGGCACCGGAGCTGTTCCCGGATGATCTGACGCATCCGGCTGACCAACTGGTGCGCATGTTTGAAGTGGCGCAGAGCATCGAAAAAACGGAGAAATCCCTGAGCGAATACTATGGACGAGATGCGGAGGAGTTCAAGCGCTGGGCGAAGAATGACTTTGATGCTGCCATCGGAGACACCATTGGAGACCTGCGCACTGTGAAACGCTATGCTGACGAGCGTGCGGCAAAGGCAAACGTAGCGGCGGAGACACCGATGACAACGGAACAGGTCACAGAAGCCTACAAGCAGCTGAAGAAGGCGCGGTGGGAATCGGAGAAAGCAAAAGCGAAGAACCTGCTGACCGACCACGACAATGTGCAGCTGGGACGGCTGCTGAAGGGTGAGATCGAGCTGGAGCACCTTGACCCGAAAACGGACAATGTGAAGGGCATCACCGCTGTATATGAGGCCACAACGGAGTACGAGCGGCTGGTGAAGCTGCTGACGGAGTACAAGCAGAGCCAGCGGGCGAAGCTGCGGGAAGAAGCTGACAAGTTCTTAGAGACTGCAAACGACTGGAAGGATAAGAAAGCCGGTATTCTCTATTCCCGCGAAACGATGGAGCGCAATATCCTTGACATCGTGAAGGACAAAAAGCTGGCGCAGGAGATCATTGCAGAGTATTTCACACCGGTGCACGAGGCGCAGGCAAAGTCCACGAGACTGAAGAACGAAATGCGCGAGCGGGTACGGGCGCTGAACCTGAGCACTAAAGAAACGAAGATCATGCAGAAGGAGGGCAAAATCTCTGAAGCGCACGCCGTGCAGCTGCTGGGCGAATCGATGGACAACATCCGGATGCTGGAGAACAGCAGAGGGCGCATGGCGGAGCGGGACGGAAAGACGCTGAGCGACTGGCGCGGTATTGTGCAGGAGATGTGGAAGCAGAACCCGCAGCTGGACAAGACAAAGATCGAGCACGCGGTGGAGGAGTTCCGCAGTATCTACGACGCGCTGTTCCAGCAGATGAACGAGGCGAGAGTGCGCAACGGGTACGAGCCGGTGAACTACCGCAGCGGGTACTTCCCCCACTTCCAGCCGGGTGACGGCGACGGTATCATGGGACTGTTCGGCAAGGCATTGGGCATTGACACACAGGTGACGGCACTGCCCACCACCATCAACGGACTGACGCACACCTTCCGACCGGGCATCCAGTGGTTCGGCAATGCACAGCAGCGCCTCGGCTTCGACACGGCCTATGACGCGGTGGAGGGCTTCGACCGATACATCGAGGGCGTGGCGGACGTTATCTATCAGACCGACAACATCCAGAAGCTGCGGGCACTGGCGACGCAGGCGCGCTACCGCACCGGCGACGAGGGCATCCGCAAGCAGGTGGACACGGTGTACGCCGACACGCGGCTGACAGAGGAAGAGAAGCGCAGCAAGATCGACAGCATCTACGAAGACGGGCGGTTTGCGCTGTCGAACTTCGTGGTGGAGCTGGAGGAGTACACCAACCTGCTGGCCAACAAGAAGAGCCGCGCAGACCGCAACATGGAGCAGGCGCTGGGCAGAAACATGTACAACCTTGTGAAGGGACTGGAGAGCCGCGTGGCTGCCAACATGGTGGCCATTAACCCGGCATCGTGGCTGACCAACTTCATCCCGCTGACGCAGGGAGGCGCGATGCTTGACCGTGGGGAACTGCTGCGCGGCATGTGGCAGACGCTGCAGAGCTTCAAAGAAAACGACGGCATTGTGGATGCGTCTGCCTTCCTGACCAACCGTAAGGGCAGCGACCCGCTGGTGCGGACATGGGCACAGAAAGCATCGGCCACCATGTCTTCGCCGATGGAGTATATCGACCAGTTTACCGCCGGAAGTCTGGTGCGTGCGCGGTACAACCAGAACCTGAAGCGTGGGATGAGCGAGACTGCCGCCATGACGGAGGCGGACAACTGGACAGCGGGCGTGATGGCTGACCGCAGCAAAGGCTCCACGCCGACACTGTTCAATCGGAGCAATCCGCTGACGAAGGTCTTCACGCAGTTCCAGCTGGAGGTCAACAACCAGCTGAGCTATCTCTTCAAGGATATGCCGCGCGCATACAAGGAGAAGGGGCTGGCGGCGCTGGCAATGGCACTGTTCAAGTTCTTCCTCGGCGCATGGCTGTACGATGAAGTCTACGAATATTTCATCGGACGCAGACCGGCGCTTGACCCGCTGGGCATCCTGAACGACACCGTGGGCGACATCACCGGATATGAGCTGCCGAACCTTGTGGAGCTGGGCGTAGGTGCTGTGACAGGCGATATGCCGTCTTTTGAGACGGAGAAGAAAAACGTCTACGACACCGTGACCGAAACGCTGGGCGATGTGGCGGAGGAATTGCCGTTCATCGGCGGCGTGCTGGGCGGCGGGCGCGTCCCGATCAGCAGCGCTCTGCCGGATTGGGACAACCTGCTGAAGACTGTGACGAGCGACACATGGAGCACCAAGAAGAAGCTGGCCACGGCGGGCAAAGAACTGATGAACCCGCTGACCTATCTGGCGCTTCCGTTCGGCGGCGGACAGCTGAAGAAGATTTACCAAGGACTGAGCGCCACGATCAAAGGCGGAAGCTATTCGGTGGATGCCGAAGGCAATGATCTGCTGCAGTACCCGGTATACAACGATGACCCGTGGCAGGCTGCACTGAACGCGGGGCAAGCCATGCTGTTCGGGAAAACCTCACTGAAGACCGGAAGAGACTGGGTAGAGAGCGGATTCAAGAGCTTTGGCGCAAAGGAGACTGCCGCCTATCAGGGAATGACGGAGGCTGGCGTGCCGGAAGAAGATGCGTACAACCTGCTGAAGGAACTGCGCGGAACGAAGAAAACGGAGACGGAAAGCAAGGCCGAAGCGGAACGAAGAGTGCTGCAGGCCGCAGACATCTCCGGCGACGGAAAGAGCGTGGCCTATTATGGGCTGATGGCAACCGACAAGGAGTGGGAGCTGATGGACACACTGGCCGACAGCGACGCAGACATGGGCGCGGTGACGCAGGTGCTGCTGGATGTTAAAAACGCGGGAAGCCTGAAAGGAGCAGAAGCATCCAACGCAAAGCGCACCGCGCTGGCGGAAAGCCCACTGACGGACGACGAGAAGCGGGAGATGTACAGATGCCTATTCGGCGAGAAGCAGGAAGACGGAAGCTACACCACGAGCCGAGACGATGACATTATGGCATTCGAGCAGGCGGGGCTGGACTTTGACACGTTCCTGAAGGTGCAGAACGAGTACACCACCGTCAACGAGAAGTACAGCGGCGCATCAGAGAAGGCGGTGGAGTTCTCCCGCTGGGTGAACAGCCAGAATCTGACCGCAGAGCAGGCGGAAACCGTGCGGGACTGCTTCAAGTATTACAGTCAGATTCCGGCGGAGGCAGCACGGTACGACAGCTTCGTTTCGGCGGGACTGAGTGATGACGCAGCCTATGAGCTGGCAAACAGCCTGAACGCACTGGAGCCGGAGGACGGCAAGGACAGCGTGAGCGGCCTGCAGCGTTACCGCGCAGTGGTGGATGCGGGCTTGAGCACCGAAGAGCAGATGAACGTGCTGGGCGAGATGATGCAGGAGAGCGAGTACAGCAAGCTGCAGACGGGATACAGCTACGGCGTGACACCGGAAGCGTATGTCGCATTCCGGGAGCTGCTGCCGAAGTTCGACTTTGACGGCAACGGCACGTTCAAGCAGGAAGAGGTGGAAGCGGCCATTGATTCTATGGGCGGCGGCGGTAACGGTATCGTACTGCCGGGAGCAGGCGGCGGGCAGAGCCTGACGGTGACGCAGCAGGCTGCACTGTGGCAGATGGCAAACAAGAGCTGGAAGCCTGCGAAAAACCCGTACAGCACCAGCGTGGGGCAGAAAGTCTACGATGCGCTGAATGCTGAGACAGAGAGCGGCATCGTGCTGCCGGATGGCACAAGCTACACCGGCGGGCTGGTACTGCCGAAGGGATAAGACAAGAACACCGCCGGGGAGACCCGGCGGTGTTCTGCTTCGTTATCAGCTCAGTATAATTGTCAAAAGCCCATCTTCCCAACAATCAATGCAGGGAGAATAGCCTTTATATTCTGCCAACTCGGTGTTGTATATCCAATACTCGCGCCCTGCAATGTGATGGCAGCCATAGTGGTGATAACGATAGCCTTCTTCCGTGACGATACAGGCACCATTGCGGAAGAAGCGCAGCTCATCGTAATAAGCAGACAGGATTGCACTGCGGCCAGCAGCATCTCCGTCGGCATAGCCGGTGCTGTAGCCATCTTTACACCCGGCATCATAGCCGCTTTCATAAGCGGTACTTTCGGCATCTGCATAGCCTTCTTCATAACGGTCACGATATTGCTCTTCCAACTGAGCCTGTAAGCCATCGACTTCGGCGGACGCACTGCCGCATCGGAGAGCAAGGAGAACCGTTGCACAAACAAGGATAAATATAGCCAGCTGATAGCCGACGACATCGCGGCGGACGGGCTTACGATTTGGCTCAATGGTAACAATATCTTCGGGCTTCTCTTTCGAAACACGCTGCTGAAGGCGATGAATGATGAGGCGCGGCGCGAGATATACACCGAGAAAGTAGACGCAGACTGTCAACAGCCCGGAGCCGATACCGCCGAGGGCAGGAAACACACCGGACATGGAGAGAGCAACAAGCGCGGCGCTGGAAATCAGAAGACCGCAGCCATATACGAGCCATTTCATAGGTATACCTCCAAAAAATATTTTCCGTCTAATCATCTTTTTTATAAGATTAACACGAAGACATGGTAAGTTCAAGCAAGAATATGCAAAAGATGATTATGAGGAGGCGGAGCTGTGCGGCTGTATACACTGGGAGATCGCTTTAATCTATGCGGCGAGCGGGTGCGCGAGGCGCGAATGCGTATGGGCTGGTCACAGGAAGAGCTGGCGGCGAAGCTGCAGCTGGCCGGTCTTCAGCTGGGACAGATGGCCGTGAGCAGAATTGAAACCGGCAAGCGCGTGGTGCCGGACTTTGAGCTGCCGATACTGGCCGAGGTGCTGCGCGTGAGCACGGACTGGCTGCTGGGAAAAGAATAATCCCTCCACCTGCGGGCGGAGGGATTTTGCATATATTGACACCTGCCGTAATCAGCTTTAGAATAAGCGCAAGAAAGCGCAAAGGAGAAACACGGCATGGAGAGAAAGTTCAAGCGGTTCCACCACCTGACCTACACTGACAGACTGAAGATCGAGCAGATGTACAACGGCGGAGCCGGGATTCAGGAGATCGCGGACGCGCTGCGCGTCAACTACACCACCGTGTACCGGGAGCTGAAGCGTCCGGGCGTGATGTACGACCACCTGAACGGCGACTACACCACGGACATGCGCTACTCCGCCGACATCGCACAGCAGCAGTATGAATACGGAAAGACTGCCAAGGGCAGACCGATCAAGCTGGGGAAAGACTATGCGCTGGCGGACTATATTGAGCGAAAGATCGCGGACGAGGGGCGCAGCCCTGCTGCCGTGCTGATGGACATTGAGCTGGAGGGCAAACAGTTTTCCGTGCGCGTGTGCGAGAAGACCATCTACAACTACATCACAAACGGCGTGTTTCTGAACATCACGAATAAAGACCTGCCGCTGCATGGGGAGAGCAAGAGAGGCTACAACCATGTGCGTGCGGCAGCACGCCCGCCGCAGGGAGAAAGCATTGAACACAGACCGGAAGAGATCAACCAACGGGAGGAGCCGTTTCACTGGGAAATGGATACGGTAAAAGGAAAGCAAAAGACGAAGAAGTGCGTGCTGACGCTGACGGAGAGACTGAGCCGCAATGAGATCACACTGCCCATGCATGGCGCAACCATGGAGAATGTGGTGGCAGCGCTGAACGGACTGGAGCGGAAATACGGCGCGATGTTCAGCAAAATCTTCCGAAGCATTACCGTGGACAACGGCAGCGAGTTCTCTGACTGCAAGGGAATGGAGACATCCATCTTCGGCGGCCAGCGAACAAAGATGTACTACTGCCACCCGTACAGCAGCTACGAGCGCGGCAGCAACGAGAATCTGAACAAGATGTTCCGGCGGCTGTTCCCGAAGGGCACGAACTTCGACGAGGTGCCGGACGAGGAGATCATCGCGGCGGCGGACTGGATGAACAACTACCCACGGGAGATTTTGGGACGGACAACGGCAGCCAGAGTGTTCAATGAACAACTTGCACAAATCATGGCGTGAAAGTTCAGCTATTTTTTAATTGAAAATTCTTGCGATAAGTATTGCATTTTGCATTGGCAGCCTGTAAAATATATCGCAAGAAGAACCTAAACGGTTCGACTTGCGATATT
>ERZ1673734.336-NODE-336-length-42143-cov-47.700010_pt1 | contig 42143 bp, 35 predicted proteins | sample MGYA00580199_ERZ1673734 | MGnify/ENA primary metagenome ERZ1673734 (study PRJEB41218, sample SAMN15661742) | gut metagenome | host: Homo sapiens | place: Canada: London | collected 2015-08-20/2019-03-30 | study: EMG produced TPA metagenomics assembly of...
CTTTGGTTAGGCAGCGGCATCCGTCCGCCACGGACAATCCCCCTTGGGCCCATTTACCTTTGAGCGGACGTGGACAAATGCTGGGCTAATCGTTAGGTTGTATTTCTTTCTAGGGAATAGGTCAAAAGTATGGCTGGTCTGAACAGAGAAATTTTGGGCTTTTGTGTTTTTTGATGTGAAAGCATAGGCATCCCCATCGCTAAGGAACACATCATCCATCTGACGGTAAGTCTGCTTTTCTTTGCTCCCCTGTATTCTGAAATATCCCTCTATCCTATATGCGTCAGACCGACTGTCTACATTATAGTTTAGGCCGGCCACGTGGAATTTCTTGTCACCCGTGCCATTGTCCATATTATATAGTTGTCCATTGTGGTCGATTTGCTCGTTATGGTTGGTGTTGTTTGATACGGCGTAGGCTGTCCATCGATACAGGTCATGGATGCGCATGCCAAACAATCGGCCGTAATAGCGGTCGTCTGTGCCTACGCCTAAGTCCACGTTGCCCACAGTGGTTGAGTTGTAACCTTTTTTGAGCTTGACATCAAGAGCAAGAGGAGGCTGCTTGTCGAGCGACTTGAGCAACTCCAAGGAGTCGACATGCTCATAGATCTTGATGTTCTTAATCATATAAGCGGGCAGATTCTCAATAAGCGTCTCTCGGTCGCCATTGAAAAAGTTCTTTCCATTTAGCAAGAGCTCATCGACTTTTCTTCCGTTCGAGTAGATCTCATAATTGGGTCCAACAGAGATTCCTGGCATTTTTCTCAGCAAGTCATTTAGCACGAAGCCATATTGGGTGGCAAAGGTTTCGGCGTTATAAACCAGCGTGTCATTGCTAAAATAGAATTTCAACTTGGTAGCCTCCACCAACACTTCTGGCAGATCAAGGCTCTTGGATATCTTCTTCTTCAGACGGATGTCCTTGCCTTCTATTTCGTCTTCGCGCTTGTAAAACTTGATGCTCAATGGATAGTATGCCGTCTCACAATTGGGATTGGTGCACTTAATGATGTAATCACCTTCCCGTTCAACTTGAAAATAATACTTAATCTCTGTCTTCCCTGTTTTTATGTTGCCCTCGGGCCCCACATATCCACTGTCTACCGTAGTGCTATCAGAAGTAAGAAGAAACACTTGGGTGAGTGTATCCTGGTAAGCTTGATTGGTATAATAGTCTATGATCCTTCCTTTAAGAAGTTTTTGAGCGTAGGAGGCCTTCGTAAAAAACATCATACATAGGAATAAATACAGTAACTTTTTATTCATAAGGTTGGTTGATAAGATTATTTGAAATTATATTCAAATTGGCAAGGCCAACATTGTTAGCCATGCCAATCGGATAGTTGCGCTGTTAAAGCAAAGTACTTGTGCAAGTTATTTTTCCTGCTTTGTGGGCAATGGGCTTGATTTGGGTACAATGCATAGTTCTTTTTCCATATCATTAGAAATGTCTTTTGTGGCATCTTGGGTCATCAGCCTTCTTTTGGCTCACAATAAGAACACCTGTATCGATTATTTATAGCATCACTAAAGCCACTCCCAATCTGCCATATAATAGGCCTTGATTAGGATAATCCTTGGAATGTAACATCATGTGATGCAACAGTCGTTGTTCGGTAGAGAAGTGTTTTCTAATAACTTTCATGGTTAGTTGTTTTTAGGTTAATGCATTGCAATGATCCTCATGGAGCCCTTGTCATGCATTCCTGATTGCAAAATTATATTGATTTTTTCCCATTTGATGTATACAAAAATCAGAAAATTCTACCAAATTCTTAGATAGCCTTGTTTTTTTTCAATGTTTGTATTACATTTGCACATAATTTAAGTTCAGGGGTTATGGATACATTATTATTTGATGCGAAAGATATTGCAATTTGTAATGAATGGGTAGGGGTTGACACTCAAAATCCGTTGGTCGGTTTGATCGACCTTTCCAAGGTGAAGCCATTGCACCATATAAAAATGTTGTATGGGTTTTATGCTGTCTATTTGATTGACGTGAAGTGTGGCGAGCTCAGGTATGGTAAGAATTATTATAATTACGAAAAAGGCTCCCTTATGTTTATAGCTCCTGGGCAGGTGTTTGGTAAAGACGACGATGGTGTGGCGTTTCAGCCTGCAGGCTTTCTTTTGATGTTCCATCCCGATTTAATACGCAATTCTTCTTTGAAAAATGTAATGCAAAACTACAACTTTTTTTCGTATGGGATGAATGAGGCATTACACATAAGTCTTGAAGAAAGGCGAATTGTTCTGGATTGTTTTCATAGAATAGGCTATGAGTTGAACCACCCTACAGATGAACATAGCTGGGATCTGCTCATAGATGGCATTAAGACTCTTCTTGACTATTGTGACCGTTTCTACACAAATCGGTTTCCGACTGGTGTAAATCAAGCTGGTGATATTCTTGTTAAGTTTGAAAAACTCTTGGATGATTATTTCAAATTTGAAAATGCCAAGATGAATGGTTTGCCAACTGTTCAATTTTGTGCTGATGCATTTCACATGTCTCCCACTTGCTTAAGTGATAAGCTGAAAAAGGAGACAGGTAAGACGACCAGATTTTTTATTCGTGAAAAAGTGATGGATTTGGCTAAGACAGCCCTTGTTTCGTCTAATCAAACGGTAAGCGAAATAGCTTATTCGTTGGGCTTTCAATACTCACAGCATTTTGCTCGATGGTTTAAGAATCATGTTGGTTGTACGCCCAATGAGTATAGATTGTATGATAGTTAGACCATATTGTACCTATTATCATGTAACTTCCTATTTCCCCGCATTTAGCCCAACTGCAGCTTGCGGCCTGCATAACTCTCTGATTTTGAGGTATCGATTTTTGCCTTTCGTGAAATGCACCAAACATATATTCCGTTTCCGTTTAGCGGGGGGACAATAGCCTTGGATTCTTGTGCAGCTCGAACAATCGCGCCTTTAGCTCCGTGCATTGCCTGACTTCCACTTGTTGGTCGCCATTGCGCTTGGCTATGGTGCTTACTACAACTTGGGTGCTGGCATTCCTCGTCAATTCGCGTCGTGCGATTTGGCCACCCTTCTTATGACATGGTAAGCACCCGTAAGACCATCTGGTGCTGTAGGGATATTTGGTGGAAAAGTTGTGTTGGATTTTTGCGCGAAATAGAGAGCGGAAAAGTCGTTTTTACCCTTTCGATACGTCCCAAGTGAGATTACCGCTTGCGGTTAGGCATCTTTCGAGTTTCGAAACATGCCTAACCGAGACACCGTTTGGCGTCTTTCGCGCTGCCGTTGGGCATGTTTCGCAATGCGAAAAGGCTTCTTTCGTAGTGCTTGTTGTGGGTGGTCGTGTGTGGAATAACGCCATCGCTTGATAACGTCCTGACCGTGAGGTGGTTACAAAAATGTGCGAGAATCGCGTATTTGGAGGCGCAATGGGCGTTGGTTGAAAACAACAATGTAGATTGATGTATAGTTCGTTGAGCTTTTTGGCAACGTAGGGAGTGGCCTTGGTATGAGGCTACGTGTGTGAGGCACCCCCTTTAGGTGTGAAGCGACGCTTGGAGTATTGGTGTCGCTTGGCGCTTATCTCTTTTTGCTTACGGGAATGTAATGTGAGTCTTTGATCTCTCCGATAACGATAATGCTGTGCAAGCTTCCTATGCAGTCGATGTTTCCCAGAGTGTTGAGCATGAAGTCTTGGTAGTCTTTCATGTCGTGCGCATACACCTTGATTTGGAAGTCGTAGTCGCCGGTCGTGTTGTAACACTCCGTTATTCGGTCTATCGATTGAACCGTGTCCATGAACTGCTGAATCAAATCGTGCGTGTGCTGCTTGAGTCGAATGTTGCATAGCACGATGACGTTGTGTCCCATCTTGTGATGGTCGACCACGGCCGTGTAGCGCTTGATATACCCTTCGCGCTCCAATCGCTTCTGCCGTTCGAACGTGGGCGATGTGGACAGGTGCACCCGCGCCGCCAATTCCTTTACTGTCATGTGAGAATTCTGCTGCAATAGCTTCAGGATCTTGATGTCTGTCTCGTCGAGCGATTCTTGATTTGTCATTTTCGGAAGAATAATATTCTGAGAAACATTTGTTATAACCGCAAAATTAGGAAATATTTCCGAATACGCAAGAATATTTGGTGATTAAATGTCTGCTTTGTAATTTTGCGCCCATCATTCAATAACAATTCAAACAAATCAAGATTATGAGTACCCTTAGAAACACACATTTTGAAGCCGTAGGCAGTTATCTTCGTCCCGCTGCGTTGAAGGAAGCACGCGCTCGTTTTGCGGCTGGTGAGATTTCCACCGAGACGCTCCGTGAGGTTGAGGACCGCGAGATTGCCGACGTAGTGGCCAAGCAGAAGGCGTGCGGCTTGCACTACATCACCGACGGAGAGTTCCGGCGTAGTTATTGGCATCTCGACTTTATGTGGGGATTGAACGGGGTGGAGCACATCGAGCTCGACCATGGTTACCAGTTCCACGGCGAGGAGACCACCCACGGCTCACTGCGCCTCACGGGCAGGATCTCGGGCGAGAACCATCCGTTTATCCAAGATTTCCTGTATGTCAAGCAGTTTGAGGAGGATGGTGTTGAGGCAAAGTTGACCATTCCCGCCCCCGCACAGTTTCTGGCCGAGCTGTTTCGTGGCGACAACACCCGCAACACGCGCGAGTATTATCCCAACACCGAAGAACTCCTACAGGATATCGCCGCTGCCTATCGCACCTTTTTCCATGAGGTGTATGCGGCCGGTTGCCGTACCGTTCAGCTCGACGATTGCACGTGGGGCATGATTGTCGACGATGATTTTTGGAAGTCGATGGCAGGCTCAGGGTTCACCCTTGAGCATGAAGCCCTCCAATATCTCAAGGTGAACAACCTCGCCATTGGGGACAAGCCCGAAGGATTGACCGTCAACACTCATGTGTGCCGTGGCAACTACCACTCATGCTACGCTACGAAGGGAGCCTACGATCCTGTGGCCCCCTGGCTGTTTGCGAAGGAGAATGTGGATACCTATTACCTGGAATACGACGACGAACGCTCAGGAGGCTTTGAGCCGCTCAAGCTGGTCACGCCCGAGAAACGCGTGGTATTGGGACTCATTACCACGAAGTCGCCTGTGTTAGAGGATAAGGCTTCGGTTATTGCCCGCATCCGCGAGGCCGCCAAGTATGTGCCGCTTGAGCGTCTTAGCCTGAGTCCGCAGTGTGGCTTCGCCTCGTGCGAGATTGGCAACAAACTGACCGAGGAGCAACAGTGGGCCAAGCTGGCCCTTGTGCGCGAGATCGTGGAGGAAGTGTGGGGGTAGCCCAGGGGGCAATTCCTCGTAAAGGAGCGATTGTGGGGATTTCCCTATTCGATTTTAGGGATTTGAGCCCTTGCTTTTGGCAGTTGTTTTGTATCTTTGCCAAAGGTTAATAAGATAAAGGTTTATGAAAAAGCCAATCATTGTCATGATGGCAGCCACTCTTTTGCTTAGTGGTTGCGATACTTACGCGGGTGCCGGTGCTTACACCGGCACCACGTTGGGTAGTGTCTTGGGCTCAGCCATTGGCGGCATAGCCGGTGGTCCGCGTGGCTCGGATATTGGAACCATTGTGGGTATGGCGGGCGGTGCCATCGTGGGTGGCGCCATCGGCCAGGCCAAAGACCAAAAGCAGCAAGAGGAACTGGACCAGTATAAGCGCGATAAAGCTGAGCGTGCGGCTTCGCGTGCCCATCGTCGCCATGCTGAGAACGGCGTGGGCGATGTGGCGTCGCATTCCGACTGGAACGATGTGTCCACCGACGACACTTATGGCAGTGGTTTCGATGCTACCAATAGTGGCGACGATCGCATCTATGATTTCAACTCATCCGACTATACGGGCGACTATACCGCCCAGCAGCCTGAGACCACCATGCCGTTGCAGTCGGGTGTGGACGAGATGGCTCAGGGCTTTTCGTACACTCCTACGCTTGAGGTCGTAAACGCTCGCTTCGTAGACGCCAACCAGAACGGGCAGATAGAGCGCGGAGAGCTCTGCAAGATTATCTTTGAGGTGATGAACCGTGGTCCGCGAACGGTCTACGACATCCAACCCACGGTGGTTGAGGCTACAGGCAACAAGCATATCTTCGTGTCGCCCAACATGCACGTGGAGCAGATTCAACCCGGTAAGGGCATCCGTTATACGGCCATGGTCAAGGCCGATGGTCGTTTGAAGAATGGATCCGCTAAGTTTTGCGTGAGTGTCATTCAAGGAAACACTCATATCTCTAAGGTGACCGAGTTTAACATTCCGACTGTAAAATAAGGTAGTTGCAAGTTGTGCCGCAAGGTACAACGTCCCTGTTATATATCGAAAATGCGCTGAGTTCTCTTTTGAGTTCTCAGCGCATTTGCTTTTTTATGATGAAGTTGTGTGTAGACCAATTCGGGGTTCCCAATCGGCATGCGTGCCGATTGGGGATTAGTCGTTGTTCTTTCCGTCGCCGAACCATTTCTTCACGTCGTCGAAGACGCTGCTCCAGAATGTGGGGTCTTTCTCCTTGTTTTTCTCGTTGGCCTTATGGGCTTGTTGCTTGCCGCCCTTCGTGGCAGCTAAGTGCTTGTTTGCGGGGTGTGGAGTTGCGGCTTTGGGTGCCTGATGCTTTGGGGTGTGGGAGGTGCTTTGCGCCTTCTCGCCGCTTTCGCCCGTTGCATGTAGGTTGGCGTTGTGTCGGGCGAGTATTTTTTGCCGTTTTTCCTGCGATTGCTTTGCAGTAGGCATTTTCTTTTCCATGAGACGTTCCTCTTCGGTCATTCCATGGTCCACCTCCTCTTCGTCACCTTTCCAGTCGTCTATGAAGCTGTAGGCCGCCTTGGAAAAGTCAAACTCGAAGTCGGGTAGTCCGCGTTCCACCTCGTCCATGCGATAGGGTGGGTTGGGGCCGTCGGTCCGCCTCACCTCCACCATGGCAACACCTTGCGACAACATGCCCAAGGCTTTTGCGGCGCCATAGCTGAGATCGATGATTCGCCCTCGTCCGTAGGGGCCTCTGTCGGTCACCTTGACGATGATTTCCTTGCCGTTCGACACGTTCTTCACCTTCAGGAGTGTGCCAAACGGATACTTGCGATGGGCGCACGTCAGACTGTCGTGATGCAGTCGTTCGCCGCTTGCGGTGCGCGCACCTGTCGCCCTTTTTGAATAATAAGAGGCCTTACCCCTATGAGTTTGTGCCTCTACAGGGGTAAGACCTATTACTGATATGATTCCTAAAAATAGTACTCTTCTATATTTCACAATATTTATGGTTTGTACGCGATGGCAGTTGCCCTTCTTACACAATGCCCTGTGCAAGCATGGCCTTGGCCACCTTCATGAAGCCGGCGATGTTGGCGCCCTTCACGTAGTCGATGTATCCGTTAGGCTCTGTGCCATACTTCACACACTGCTCGTGAATGTTCTTCATGATGAAGTGCAGCTTCTCGTCGACTTCCTTGTCGCTCCACTGCAATCGCATAATGTTTTGGCTCATCTCGAGGCCCGACGTTGCCACGCCACCAGCGTTGACGGCCTTACCCGGTGCGAAGAGTTGCTCGGCCTTCACGAAAGCCTCCACAGCCTCTGCTGTGCAACCCATGTTGCTCACCTCGGCCACGCAAACAGGCTTCTGTGCCAGGATCTTCTGTGCGTCCTCGCCGTTGAGCTCGTTCTGGGTAGCGCAGGTCAGATAGATGTCGGCCTTCTGCTCCCATGGCTTCTTGCCAGGATAGAATGTAGAGCCGGGGAACTTGTCGGCGTAAGGCTTCACGATGTCGTTTCCGCTTGAGCGGAGCTCCAACATGTAGTCGTTCTTCTCACCGCTGATGCCGTCTGGATCGTAGATGTATCCATCGGGTCCGCTGATGGTGATGACCTTACCACCCAGCTGGGTAGCCTTCTGCACAGCACCCCAAGCCACATTGCCGAAGCCTGAAACGGCGATGGTCTTGCCCTTGATGTCGATGCCGCGTGTGTCGAGCATGTGGTGAACGAAGTAGAGAGCTCCGTAACCTGTAGCCTCAGGTCTCAGGATGCTGCCGCCGTACTCCAGGCCCTTACCTGTAAGGGTAGCGCCCTTGAACATGCTGGTCAACTTCTTGTATTCACCGAAGAGGTAACCGATCTCGCGTCCACCTACGCCGATGTCGCCAGCGGGGATGTCGGTCTCGGGACCTACGTATTTATATAACTCCTGCATGAAGCTCTGGCAGAATCTCATGATCTCAGCGTCGCTCTTGCCGCGAGGTGAGAAATCTGAGCCACCCTTGCCACCGCCCATGGGCAGAGTTGTGAGTGCGTTCTTAAATGTCTGTTCGAAGCCGAGGAACTTCAGGATGCTGAGGTTCACCGATGCATGGAAGCGCAGACCACCCTTGTATGGGCCAATGGCGCTGTTAAACTGCACGCGGTAGCCGATGTTGACCTGCACTTCACCCTTGTCGTCCACCCATGGTACTCTGAAGGTGATGATGCGCTCAGGCTCCACCATGCGCTCCATGATTTTTGCTTTCTCAAACTCGGGATGCTGGTTGTAGACGTCCTTTACTGAGATGAGCACTTCACGAACAGCCTGCAAAAATTCAGACTCGCCTGGATGCTTCTGCTCCAGTTGCTGCATAATTTTTTCAACTTCCATAGTAGTAATAGTTCTTTGCGGTCGCGGTTTTGCCCGTTTGTCGCATGTTAATGTTAAAGGTTAATAAGGTTGGCTCCTCCTTCGCGTTTCATTATGTCATGATTGACATCGCAAAAATAGTCTTTTATTCAATAGCTTCCAAATGTTTTTGGAAAAATTTATTGCCCTCGGTTGCATTTTGTTATTTTTTAATGTTTGTGTGCGATAACGTATGTTTGTGCCCTTTGTAATTTATTCCGCAAGGTCGATTTGGGGTGTGTTTTCGTGGTTGTTCGCGACCTCACGAAGGGCTGAGCGTCTTGCCAATTCCCACCTTATTTATATGTTGTTTCCGCATGTCGTTCTTCCATTGTCGACACTTCGACTTGTTTGGGAGGTCTACTCGTCCTGCTTGCCATGACCCCATTTCGTAGCAATGCTGATGCTTAGCAAAGTTATGGTGCGCACAGTGTACGAGCACTTATTATTTTTCCCTTCTCTTGTGGTGGCTCCTTCCGGTGCCCACTGGGCGGATGGAGGGCTGCGGAAGGCTTGTCGCATGTTTGTTGATTATGATCTTTCTTCTGAATGCTTTTGTGGGCTGAAATAAAAGTGGTAACTTAGCGGCGTCAATCTTACGCAATATTATCATGGAGAGCCAAATACCGCAAGAGTGGAATAAATTTATCCTAAAAGATGTGACGTTTGTCAACTTGATGATGCGTCGCATTTACAATGTGCTCATCGTGGCCAATCCCTACGACGCTTTTATGCTCGAGGACGATGGCCGCGTGGAAGAGAAGATTTTCAACGAATACATGGAGCTTGGGCTTCGTTATCCGCCCACGTTCACGCAGGTGTCGACTATCGCTGAGGCTGAGGAGGTGCTGGCCACCACCAAGATCGACTTGGTGATCTGTATGCCCGGTACTGCCGACAACGATGCATTCACCGTGGCGCGCGCCATCAAGGGCAAGTTCCCTGAGATCCATTGCGTGGTGCTCACGCCCTTCTCGCATGGCATTACGCGCCGCATGCAAGACGAGGACCTTAGCATCTTCGACTATGTTTTCTGTTGGTTGGGCAACACCAACCTCATCATGTCCATCATCAAGCTTATCGAGGACAAGATGAACCTGGAGCACGACATCAAGGAGGCGGGTGTGCAGATGATCCTGTTGGTGGAGGACTCCATCCGCTTCTACAGTTCCATCTTGCCCAATCTGTATGGTTACATCTTGCAACAGAGTAAGAACTTCTCCACTGAGGCCCTCAACCGTCATGCCGCCAACCTTCGCATGCGTGGCCGGCCCAAGGTGGTGCTGGCTCGAACCTACGAGGAGGCGTTGGGCATCTATGAGCGCTACAAGAACAATTGCTTAGGTGTCATCAGTGATGTGCGCTTCCCTTACTATTCCACCAAACGCTCGCAGATCGTGGGGGCTGGCGCCTCATCGCTCGACAAAGACCCTGAGGCCGGCTTTAAGTTGCTTGAGGCCATTCGTCGTGAGGACGAGTTCCTGCCGCTGATCATGGAGAGTTCCGAGTCGGCTAACCGTGAACGGGCTGAGCGCGAGGGCTTCCGCTTTGTAGATAAGAACTCGAAGATGCTCAGTGTCGACCTACGCCACTTGTTGGAGGAGCACATGGGCTTCGGCGACTTCATTTTCCGCGACCCGAAGACGCATGCCGTCATCACACGCATCCGTAGTTTGAAAGACTTGCAGGACAATATCTTCAAGATACCGCGCGACTCCATGCTCTATCACATCTCACGCAACCACATGAGTCGTTGGCTCACGGCCCGCGCCATCTTCCCCGTGGCCAACTTCCTGAAACACGTCACTTGGCACAAGTTGCAGGATGTTGATGCCCATAGGCAGATTATCTTCGACGCCATCGTGCAGTATCGTCACATGAAGAATATTGGTGTGGTGGCCGTGTTCGACCGTGGTAAGTTTGACAAGTATGCCCATTTCGCCCGCATTGGCGACGGTTCGCTTGGCGGCAAGGGCCGTGGTTTGGCTTTCCTCGACAATGTGGTGAAGACCCATCCCCAGTTCAATCAGTACCCTGGGGCCAGCGTGCGCATACCCAAGACCGTGGTGCTCTGTACCGATGTCTTCGACCAGTTCATGGAGCAAAACAACCTCTACGAGATTGCCTTGAGCGACGCCCCCGACGATGTCATCCTGCAACACTTCCTCCGTGCTCAGTTGCCCGACAGTTACATCGACGACTTCTTTACCTTCTTCGAAGCCACGAAGAGTCCTATCGCCATCCGTTCCAGCTCGCTCCTTGAGGACAGTCATTACCAGCCTTTCGCCGGTATTTACAGCACCTATATGATTCCCTACCTGGAGGATAAGTACGAGATGCTCCACATGTTGGCCGCTGCCATCAAGAGTGTCTACGCCTCTGTGTACTATCGCGACTCGAAAGCATACATGACTGCCACAAGCAATGTCATCGATCAGGAGAAGATGGCCGTCATCCTTCAGGAGGTGGTGGGCAAGAGCTATGGCGATCACTATTACCCCAACATATCGGGCGTGCTTCGCAGTCTCAACTATTACCCCATAGGCGACGAGACGACCGAGGAGGGCATCGCCTCGTTGGCCCTGGGCCTTGGCAAGTATATTGTGGATGGTGGACAGACCCTGCGCGTGTCGCCCTACCATCCCGCCCAGGTGTTGCAGATGAGTGAGATGGAGATAGCTCTCCGTGAGACCCAGACCCACTTCTATGCGCTCGACATGAAGCATGTGGGCGCCGATTTCAAGGTTGATGACGGATTCAATATCCTCAAGCTCAAGGTGAAGGAAGCCGACAAGGAAGGCTCGTTGCAATATATCGCCTCGACCTTCGACCCCTATGATCAGGTCATTCGTGACGGTCTCTATGAGGGTGGGCGAAAGATCATATCCTTCTGCGGTGTGTTGCAACACGACGTTTTCCCCTTGCCCCAGATACTCCAGATGTCGATGAAGTATGGAGCAGAGGCCATGCGTCGGCCCGTTGAGATCGAGTTTGCTTGCAACCTCAATGCCGACAAGACCGGTGAGTTCTACTTGTTGCAGATCCGCCCCATAGTCGACTCTAAGCAGACGCTTGTGGAGGATGTGGCGGCGCTCCCCGATGAAGAGTGCCTGTTGCGCAGCAACAACTCGTTGGGCCATGGCATCAGCGACGATGTGACCGATGTGGTTTACGTGAAGTACGACGACCAGTTTACGGCGATGCACAATCCCGCCGTGGCTTCCGATATAGAGCGCATCAACCAGAAATTCCTTGACGAGGGCCGCAACTATGTGCTTGTGGGCCCCGGCCGTTGGGGCTCCAGCGATTCGTGGCTTGGCGTGCCTGTCAAGTGGCCCCATATCTCTGCCGCGCGTGTCATCGTCGAGTTGGTGCTTCGCAACTATCGTGTCGATCCCAGTCAGGGCACCCATTTCTTCCAGAACCTCACGTCGTTTGGTGTGGGCTATTTTACTATCGATACCAATCGCCCCGGTGAGGGAGGCTTGTTCCGTAAGGAAATTCTCGACCAGATGCCTGCCGTGGAAGAGACGGCATTGGTGCGCCATGTGCGCTTCGACCGCCCATTGCGCATCATGATGGATGGCAAGAAGCAGGTGGGCGCCGTGCTGTTGCCTGAGAATGAGGTGGTAGAAACCAATGACCAGCCGTAACCCCAATCCTTTTGCCGATGACTCTTGAACAGTTCTACACCGCTCATGCGGAGCGTTATGACAGACAGGTGAGCGCGTTACGGGCGCGTGGCCGTGGCTTTGTTGTGGTCGAAATAGTGGCTTTCATAGCCTTTTTCGCCCTTATGGTGGGTGCCACACAAACGAGCCACAGTGGTTGGCGCATGACAGAGGTGGGCCTCTCGCTCGTGTCGCTGGTGGTCTACTTGGCTGTGCGTAGGCTCGATGTGCGCAATGATGAGCGCATACGCGATGAGGAAGACCTTCGCACGGCCTACGAGCGTGAAGCCCAGGCGCAATGTGGCGACCATGGCGCTTTCGACGATGGCGCCCGTTATGTGGATGCCCATCATGCTTTCAGTTTCGACCTCGACCTGTTTGGCTCCGACGGTCTGTACCAGCGCATGTGCCGAACGGTGTCGACGGGAGGCAGTGATGCCCTGGCCCAGCGGCTTCGCGACTTGCAGCCGATTGGTGCCACGCCTGAGGAAATCGATCGTTTGGCAGCCGATGTGTCGTTCCGCATGGCGTTTATCGCCAAGGGATCCCGGGGCAAGATTGATACGGAGGCTATCCGTCAGTCGCTCATGGCTGTTCTTCAGTTGCCTATTCCCGCTTTCCTCACGTCGCCTTGGATGGCGTTGCTGGTGCGGATCGACGTGGTGGCCTTCCTCGTTAGCGTGATTGCGGCCGTGATGGGGCGGGTCGACGCCATGTTGCCCATGTGGTGGGGAACCCTCCATTTCTTCTTGGCCTATGCCTTGTGCAACGCTCACTTACGCCACATTGGGGGCGCTCTCGATCGCCTGCATGGGCAGATGCGCCAGTTGGTGTCGGTCATCTCGCTTCTGACGCCTACCCGCATCCCATCCTTCTCTCAATTGAATGGCTTGCTCAACGATCTCGATAAGCGTGGCAATATCCTTGGCCTGTTGCTCACCGACTCGTTCTACCTCAGCGACATGCTTGTCGTCAGGCGTTTTGCCAAGTGGCGCGAGCAGGGCGCCGACGAGGTGGAAGCGTGGATGGATCGCATGGTTCGCAAGGATGTGGAGGTCACCGTGGCCACCCTTCGATACAACCACCCCGCCACGGTATGGCCCGAACAGGTGGCCACCAGCACGCTGACCTTTGAGGCTCGCGGTCTGTGGCATCCCTTCTTGGGTGCGAAGGCCGTGCGCAACGACTTCCGCATCGAAGACCGCAACTTCTATATTGTAACGGGAGCCAATATGGCTGGCAAGTCCACCTTCTTGCGAGCCATCGGCGTCAACTATGTGTTGGCCATGACCGGTATGCCTGTGTTTGCCGAGCGCCTGTCCGTCAGTCGCTTCAAACTCTTCTCCAGCATGCGAACCAGCGACGACCTCAGTCGCGGCATCAGCTATTTCAACGCCGAACTGTTGAGGCTCAAGCAACTCATCGCCTTTTGCGGCCACAATGTCGTGGGCCATGATGGGCAACCCCTGCCCACGCTCATCATCCTCGATGAGATACTGAAAGGCACAAATTCGGCCGATAAGCTCAATGGCAGTCGCATGTTTCTTGAGGCCATCAGTCATAAGGATGTGGCCGGCATCATTGCCACCCATGACCTCAAACTCTCCGAGATGGCCGACCGTGAACCCTCACGGTTCCACAACTATTGTTTTGAAATCGAATTGGGTGAGCGTGTCACCTATTCTTATAAGGTAACCCCTGGTGTTGCGAAGAACCAAAACGCCACCTATCTCCTGAGGCAAATCCTGGAGAGTGGACAGGCGTAACGTGTCGTTCCAATAGGAGCACAAGGGTAGGCTATGGCACCGACGAATGGCTTGGGAACATAAAAATGTAATAATATGTAAATTCTTACGTTACTATTAAGAATAGGATTCCAATTATTATCAAGACTAAGAGTTTATGAAAAAGTATTTAGCAGAGATGGTGGGCACTATGGTGCTTGTCTTTATGGGCTGTGGCGCCGCCGTCTCATTGGGATGCGCTCCCATTGGCAATCAGGCCGCCGTGGTGGGCGCCACCGCCAAGACCAATGGTGCCACCAACAAATTCGCAGGCTTGGCCATTGGCCTATCGCTGGTGCTTGTCCACTTGGCTTGCATTCGCTACACGGGCACATCCGTGAACCCCGCTCGCTCCATTGGTCCAGCCCTGTTCCAGGGAGGTTCGGCCTTGGCCAACCTCTGGATCTTCATCGTTGGTCCGTTGGTGGGCGGCGCACTGGCTGCGCTGGTGTGGAAAATCATTGAACCCGCAAAAAAATAAACTTTAGGCGGCCATGCATGCCGCCCTTCTTCATAGGGGCTTCCTTGTGTGGGAAGCGTCCTCATGGGGAAGACCCTTTCGTATTAATTATTATATTATGAGTCGTCAGTCATTAACTAACAAACAGTATTTTCTTCCGTTCGTACTCGTTACGTCGTTGTTCTTCCTGTGGGGCTTTGCCCGCGCCATCCTCGATGTGCTGAACAAACACTTTCAGAACGAGCTCGACATCAGCATCACCCAGTCATCGCTCATTCAGGTCACTACCTATTTGGGCTATTTCCTCATGGCCATTCCCGCCGGATGGTTCATCAATCGCCGAGGCTATCGCCTAGGTGTGGTGTTTGGTTTGATGCTGTTTGCCATTGGCGCGTTCCTTTTCATTCCCAGCGCTTTGGCCGGAACGTTCTACGCTTTCTTAGGCGCCCTGTTTATCATTGGTTGTGGCCTGGTGTTCTTGGAGACCGCGGCCAATCCCTATGTCACGGAGTTGGGCGATCGCGACACCTCGACGGCACGACTCAACTTCTCGCAGTCGTTCAACGGCCTGGGATCGCTCTCAGCCACATTCTTCGTCGGTCAGTTTCTCTTCAGTGGCGATAGCCAGGCCAACGACATTGTGTTGCCTTACTCCATCCTTGGCGTTTTGGTGCTGATCATTGCCGTTGTATTCTCGCGTGTCAACCTTCCCGAGATCAAACATGCCGAGACCGAGGAGGACCGTCAGCAGGGCACGCGCATCAAGAAGCTGTTTAAGCACCATCCCATGTTCGTTTTCGGACTGTTCGCCCTGTTGGCCTATGAGGTTGCAGAGATATCCATCAATAGCTATTTCATCAATTATGTCACGGGCAAGGGTTGGATGAGCGACAACCTCGCGTCCATTGTCCTCACCATAGCGTTGGCCTTCTTCATGGTAGGACGTTTCTTGGGCAGTTGGATTATGCGACGTGTCAAGGCCGAGCACATGCTTTTCGGTTGTGCCGTAGGTAGCGTGTTGTGCATCGGCTTGGTACTTCTCAACCTGGGCCCCGTGTCGATGGTGGCCCTCGTGTGCAACTATCTCTTCGAAGCCATTATGTTCCCCACCATCTTCTCGTTGGCCTTGCGTGGCTTGGGCAACCTCACGAAGAGCGCCTCGTCGTTGCTGATGATGACTCCCATCGGTGGTTGCGGCTTCCTGCTCATGGGTGTTGTGGCCGACGCCACAGGTATGCAGAGCCTGCCATTCCTCATCCCCTTCTTGGGCTATTTTGTGGTGTTGCTTTTCGCATCCGAGCTGACGCGCAAGAAAAATGCGACCGTTCTGACGCTCTGATCACCGATTAGGTCCCAGAGCCATAAGTTATAATCATCAAAAAAGGGAGTTCATCGAACTCCCTTTTTGTATCATTGACCCTTATGTGTTTCGTGTATGCTCTCCGAGAGAAGCCTGTAGAGCTTTTGCCATGTTGGCGAGTCGGCCATCAGCTGCGTTTGCGCGTTGATCACATTCTCATCGTAGCGCACGGCAGGACCCGTTTGGGCCTCGTGGGGCGAGAGCGTTTGCACCTTGCGTGCCGTCTCGTTGATGAGGGGCAACATCACGTCGAAGGGCACGTTGTGGGCCGCGAGAATCTTGGAAGAGATGTCGTAGCAGTGGTTCACAAAGTTGCACGCCCACACCGCCGAGAGGTGAAGGTACTTTCGGTCGGCAGAGGACAGCGTGTAGACCCGTTGCGTGATGGAGTTGGCCAAGGCCTTGATGGTTTTCTCCGCCACGTCGTCGTTATACTCTATGAATGTGGGAATGACGGAGAAGTCCACTTCGGCGGCCTTGGAGAAGGTCTGCATGGGGTAGAGCACCCCATAGTGCGGCACACGGCCATTGAACACCTCCATGGGTATGGATCCCGCCGTATGCAAGAACACGCCTTTCCCTCGGCCCATGCAGGCCGTTGCGGGCACTTGGTCTAAGGCCGAGTCTTTTACCGAGATGACATACGCGTCGGCATCGTCTGCCAGTAGGGTTAGGTCGTCGGTGGCGTCGCTACCGAGGGCTTGGGCCAACACGCTGGCCGACGCCAACGTCCTGCTGTACACTTGGCAGATGTCATGTCCGGCTTCTTTCAAGGCCTTGCCAAGGTGGGTGGCCAGGTTTCCGGCACCTATTAAAACAATCTTCATTCGTATTGTGTTGCTATTCTTACTTGTCGATGACAGGCGTGGGCTTACTCAGCGCCGCACCTATCGCCGTACAAAACTCGCTTCTCTCTGGGATGATAAACCTTACGTTGTAGACCTTGTCGAGCTTGGGGTAGATTTCCTTGCACTGATGCAGCTGCGAGAGGTTTCCGATAAGCACATAGTCGCGTATGCCACTGTTGAGCGAACTGAGAATCGTGGCCGACCCGATGGCTTGCAGCACCATGCAGATGAGGCCTTTCGCTATGTCCTCACGCCGTGCGTTTCCCTGAGCGTTGGCAAACAGGCTGGCTGTGGCATCCATAGGAAGGCCTGGTAGCGGGTGGGCCGATATGTCGCCGATGTTGAGGTTGATGTTCGACACGTCGCCGTCGAGAGCCATCTCGGAGATCTGCATAATGTTGTCGGTTTGCAGCAGCAGTCGGCTCAATCCGTTGAGTGTGCCGCCCCCAATGCCTATGCCTCCGATGTGTTGGATGTCGCCATGGTCGTACGACACCAGTGAGGTGCCGGTGCCCATCGACACCACAATCATGCGGTTGAGCCTTGACACGAAGGCCGCCCCCAATCCGTCGGCCACAAACTCTCCGACCCGATGCGTGGGCAGGCCATAGATGGGGCGGTCGATGTAAGCCGCTCCCACGCCTGTGAGCATAACGCGTTCCACCTCGTTGAGGCTTATGCCGTTGTCGTGAAGAAACTTTCCGAAGGCGCCATAGAGCGATGTTACCGGGTCGGTGGCCTTGATCCAAACGGGCGATATGATCTCGCCCTCGCTGATGCCCACGATCTTTGTTGTAGAGATCCCTACGTCGATACCAATGGCTATGTTCATTGCTGTGTGTTGTTGTCGGTTTCGTTCAGTAGCCTCTGCAGTTGGTCGATGATGTCGGCAGCCACTTTGTCTTTGCTCTTCTTGGGATAGTTGGTTCTGCCTTCGGCCGAGATGATGGCAATCTGGTTGTCGTCGCTTCTAAAGGTTGTGCCTGGGATGCGGGTGGAGTTGAGCACGATGAAGTCGGCGTTCTTCTTTCTGCGTTTCTCCTCCGCGTTCTTTTCCTCGTTGTTGGTCTCCAAGGCGAAGGCCACGATTCGCTGACGTTCCGTCTTCATCTTGCCCAATGTGGCTGCAATGTCCTGCGTAGGCACAAGGTCGATGTGCAGTCCGTCGCCCTCGCGCTTGATCTTCACGTCGTTTACCTGAGCCGGCTTGAAGTCGGCCACCGCCGCGCAGAGAATGGCGGCGTCCTCGTTGGCAAACGCCTCCGTGGCAGCGTTGAACATCTCCTCACAACTCTCAACATCGATGCGGTGAATGTCGGGATGGCATTGCAAGGCCACGGGCCCGGCCACCAAGGTTACCTCCGCTCCCCGCTTCCTACATTCCTCGGCGAGCGCGAAGCCCATCTTGCCACTTGAGTAGTTGCCGATGAAACGCACGGGGTCGATCTTCTCGTAGGTGGGTCCGGCCGTGATGAGGATGCGTTTTCCCGATAGGGTGGGGCGCCCCTCGGTGGTCGAAGGCTCTTCGCCGCCCTCGTGTGCCAGTTCGCGCTCCAGTGCCGCGATGATGTTCTCAGGCTCCTCCATGCGTCCCTTGCCCTCCAGTCCGGAGGCCAGGAATCCGCTTGCCGGCTCCACGATATGGTTGCCGTAGCTTCTCAGGGTGTCCATGTTGTGCTGGGTCGATGGATGGCGGTACATATCGAGGTCCATGGCCGGCGCAATGAACACCGGCGCCTTCATCGACAGATAGGTGGTGATGAGCATATTGTCGGCCACACCGTTGGCCATTTTTGCCAATGTGCTGGCCGTGCAGGGAGCTATGAGCATGGCGTCTGCCCATAGCCCGAGGTCGACATGCGAGTTCCATGTGCCGTCGCGCTGCGAGAAAAACTCGCTGATGACAGGCTTGTGGGTTAGCGCGCTCAGCGTAATGGGTGTGATAAACTCCTTGCCTGAGGGTGTGATGACCACTTGCACCTCGGCGCCACGCTTGATTAGGCCGCGGATGATGAGGCAAGCCTTGTAGGCCGCGATCGATCCGGTGATGCCTAACACAATCTTTTTTCCTTTTAGCATATCCTATTAAATAAGGTGTTATGTTAAGACTCTTGGCTTATTGGGTGCAAAGTTACAAAATAAATATATATCTTTGCAGTTTCAAATCAGTTATAAGTAATGGGATATTTAACAACAGACAAGAAAAAGATTACAACACAGACATTTGCAGAGATGAAAGCCGCTGGTGAGAAGATAGCCCAGCTCACTTCTTATGACTTCACCACCGCGGGCATTTTGGACCGTGCCGGCATCGATTCTATTCTCGTGGGCGACTCCGCCTCCAACGTGATGGCCGGCAATGAGACGACGCTGCCCATCACCGTCGATGAAATGATTGTTTATGCCCGTGGCGTGGTTCGCGCCTGCCACCACTGTCTGGTGGTGTGCGATATGCCGTTCGGCTCCTATCAGGTGAGTCGGGAGGAGGCTGTTCGCAATGCCGTTCGCATCATGAAAGAGACGGGTGCCGATGCTTTGAAGTTGGAAGGCGGTGCCGAGATTGTCGACACCATTCGCGCCATTATCGCAGCCGGCATACCCGTGGAGGGCCACCTGGGCCTCACACCGCAGAGCATACATAAGTTGGGCGGCTATGGCCTTCGCGCCAAGGAAGAGGCCGAGGCCGCAAAGCTCCTGGCCGATGCCCACGCCCTCGACGACGCAGGATGCTTCGCCATAACCCTCGAGAAGGTTCCGGCCAAGCTCGCCGCACAGGTCACCCGTGAGGTGAAGGCCGTGACGATAGGCATTGGCGCCGGTGCCGACACAGATGGCCAGGTTCTTGTTTATGCCGACGCCCTTGGCATGACGCAGGGTTTCAAGCCCAAGTTCTTGCGCCACTTTGCCGACATGGCTACGACGATGACCGCTGGTGTGCAAGCGTATGTCGATGCGGTGAAGACGGGAGGTTTCCCCAGTGCCGAGGAGAGCTATTAGGGTTCAACCCCCAAATAATGACCGACTTGGGTCAAAACAAATAAAAAGAGGATGTGTTCGCCACATCCTCTTTTTATTTGTACCATGATACGTATGGTGTTTTCTTTCTAAAGCTTGTTGCCCTCTTTGGGGAACACGATGGTGGGCTTGAACGACTTGGCCTCCTCGAAGTCCATGAGCGCGTAGGAGATGATGATGATGGTGTCGCCAATCTGCACCTTGCGTGCTGCGGCTCCATTGAGGCAGATGCATCCCGATCCACGCTCGCCCTTGATGATGTAGGTCTCGAAGCGCTCGCCATTGTTGTTGTCTACAATTTGCACCTTCTCGCCAGCAATCATGTTGGCGGCGTCCATCAGGTCCTCGTCGATGGTTATGCTGCCCAGGTATTTCAGGTTGGCGTCGGTAACCGTCACGCAGTGCAACTTGCTTTTGAGTACTTGTATTTGCATGATCTTTTGGGTATTAACTTATTGGTTATCCTTTGATGATGTGTAGCTGATGTGGTCGATGAGTCGGATGGGCGTTTTTCCGCAATACACGGTGATGCATCCCACCACATAGTTGCTGTCGTCCCAGTTGCTTACATCGAGCAGTGTGTTTCCGTCAACAATCTCGAAATACTCCACTTCCAGGCCGTCGATGGCGTTGATGTCGGCCACCACCTTATCGTGTGTTTCCTTCACCGTGTGGCTCTTGGCATAGTCTACGCTCTTCTTCAGCGCTTCGTAGATATGTGGAGCGATGGCGCGCTCGTCGGGAGCGAGCAGTGTGTTGCGCGAGCTCTTGGCCAGTCCGTCGGCGTCGCGAACGATGGGGCACTCCACAATCTTTGTAATCTTATCGTAGCCAATATAGCTCACGAGACGTTTCACCACGGCAATCTGCTGCCAGTCTTTCTCACCGAAGTAGGCGCGGTTGGGCTTCACGATGTAGAAGAGGCGGCTCACCACCTGGCACACGCCATTGAAATGTCCTGGGCGCTTGGCACCCTCCATGACCGTCGACTGGGGTGGAAACTCGAAGTGGCGGGTGTCGGGAGTGGGGTACATCTCCTTCACCGAGGGAGCGAACACATATTGTGCGCCACACTCCTCGCAGAGCTTGCAGTCGGCGTCGAGCGTGCGCGGATAGCGTTCCAAGTCGCCAGGGTCGTTAAACTGTGTGGGGTTGAGGAATACGGAAACCACAGTGGCTCCGTTATCCTTCACGCTGCGCTTGATGAGCGAGGCATGACCCTCGTGAAGCGCACCCATGGTTGGCACCAGTCCAACCTCTTTTCCTTCGTGGCGAACCTGGAAGAGTTCGTTCTGAAGGTCAACAATTGATGTGAATACTTTCATTGCCTATTTTGTTACGAGAGTGCAAAGTAACAACATTTTTGGCTAACCGACAAGAAATGTCTGATGTTTCTTATTGATAATCTGCCAATTGCTTATAACGCATGGAAGGCTCGCAACCAATTTGTTGCTGATGTTAACCCCCAATCGGCCATTAGGCCGAAATAGGAGAAACACTGAGATGTTTTATCTTCTTTTCGATTCTTGTCAGCGTTTCTTTCGGTCTAATGACCGGTTTGGGTTAAAGTATCTAAGGAGACAACGGTCAAGGAGGTAGACACTTCGCACATGGCACACTAACCTCCCATGGTTCTTCTGCCGATGTCCATGAGGTGCCTTGTCAGGTCTTTTGGTTAAAAAGTTGTGTTGGATTTTCGAGTGAACCAGCGAGCGAAATGGCGGAATTTTGCCTTTCCAACGAGCGGTGTTGCGCCGAGCTCGTGCCATTAGGCATCTTTCGTGTTGCGAAAGCTAAGGTATCGCGCTGCGAAAGACCATGTATCGTCTTGCGGATGGGCATGTTTCGCACCACGAAACATGCCCATCCGCAAGACGAAAGGTTAAATGTGGAGCGTTGAATGTTGGGTTGAGAGTGTAAGTCGTTAATAATAAAGGTGTTGCGTAAATCCTCTGAGAATTGCGTATTTACGCCAAACGATGGGCTCGTGGAAAAGAAGTGTGTAGTTTGGACTATAGTTTGTTGCGATATTTTAGCTATTAACCGATAGTTTGCCATGAAGGGGCGCGTGTATATGTTTGTTAAAACATTGTGTAAAATGTTAATGCGCGTTGATAGTTATAGGTGTCAAACGTATAATTGTATACTTTTGCACGAATTGTGTACAATCTACATTTAAACGAAAAAATATCAATCATGCTACGTAAGTTTACTTTCTTACTGTTCCTACTGATGGTTGCCACAACCATCCAGGCCCGCCATATCACCGGTAAGGTGGTCGACACCGATCACCGCGACTTGGAGGGCGCCACCGTTGAATTGCTGTCCATTGCCGACAGTTCGGTTATCCGTGTTGCCCAAACCAAGGAGGTACAGCTTTGGGGCTGGAAGCAATGGGTTTATGAGCTCGATGTGGAGAACAACAAGAGCTACTTGCTGCGCGTGTCGATGCTGGGCTACCAAACCCAATATAAAAAGGTGGACGTGAAGATGGCCGATCGCGCCAACGAACAGCGTGTCGACGACATCGTGCTTGCGGAGAACGCCCGCCAGTTGAGCGAAGTGGTGGTGAAAGCCACCAAGATCAAGATGGTGATGAAGGGCGACACGGTGGTTTACGATGCCTCGGCCTTCAACCTGAGCGAGGGCTCTATGCTCGACGCGCTCGTGCAGCAGATGCCGGGTGCCACGCTCGAGAACGGTGTGATCAAGGTCAATGGCCGCACGATAAGCTCATTGCTGGTCGATGGCCGCGACTTCTTCAACGGCGATGCCTCCAAGGCGCTGGAGAACCTGCCCGCCTACACGGTCGACAAGATCAAGGTGTACGACAAGGCGGGCCGCGAGAGCCGTTTCCAGGGCGTGGACATGGGCGACAAGGAACTGGTGCTCGACGTGAACCTGAAGAAGCAATACAAGCATGGTAACATCAGCAACGTGGACCTCGCCCTTGGCTCGAGCGACCGCTACCAGGCCCGACTGTTCTCCATGTTCTATGGGAAGAAATCGCGCCTCACGCTCACGGGCAACGTGAACAACGTGAACAACTATCGGGTGCCCGGACAAGACAACGTGACGGGCGACCTGCCCGATGCCGGCAGTGGCCTTTCCGCCCGCAAGCAGTTTGGCCTGGAATATCGTTTCGAAGGCAAGACCGAGGACGATTATTACAAGACATCGAACTCTTACACCGCCGTAGACAACGACAACACGTCGCGAACCAATGCGCAGACCTTCCTCACGGGTGGCGACTATTATAACCTGAGCACCAACGCCAATCGCCCCAAAAACTACACGCTGTATACGCGCCATGTGTTTTCGCGGATGTTCAAGCGTAGCATGCTGTTTGGTGATGTGAACGCCTCGCATTCGCACAGCAAGGGTTGGAACAGCAGCTTGAGCGGCAGGTTCAACCAGAAACCTTGGGGCATGTCGGCCCTCGACAGCATCTTCATGCCCAATGCCGACCATGCCCTGATGCAGACGGTGATCAACCGTGTGAGAAACGCCGGCAAATACCAAGGCGAATCGACGTCCTTCTCAGGATATTTCAACCATAGTATCAAGCTGGGCAAGGGAGAAGACCTCTGGTCGCAGAACAACATCAGCCTTGAGGCCAACGCCCATTACAATCGCTCGAGCAACGATCGCTTTGCGCTCAACCGCATCGATTACTTGTCGACAGGCGCGAAGGACGACCGCAACCAGTTCTCGCAGTCGCCCAACAAGAGCTACGATTACAGTTTGACGGCTGAGTACACCCATTTCCTTATCAACGACTCCGCCGGAGTGCGCAGCTTCTATGTGCGCCCCAGATATGCGTACAAGCAGAGCTACGACTCGCAGACCTACGACCTCTACCGCCTCGACCAGTTGGCCGACTACGATTCCCTTTCGTATGGCATGGGTGTGTTGCCCTCTACGCGTGAGGCGCTGCTCAGCGTGAAGGATGGCAACAACAGCTATTGGAGCGACCAGATGACGCGCACGCATGACGCCGACGTCTCGTTCGTGTTCAGCTCGGGCGACGGTGTGCAGCGCCCGCGATTTATGGCTTATGGCAACCCGGGCCTGTCGTTCAAGTATGATAATCTTGTTTATTACCGTCAGCGCAGCTATAACACGTCGCGCCACGACGTGCTCTTCCAGCCCAACCTGGGCATGATGTACCAATTCAACGACTCCACGGGCAACGTCTACGCCAGTTTCAATTACCGCTCCTCAGAGTCGCAGCCCGGTATGACCTCGATGCTCGACATCCGCGATGACGCCAATCCGCTCTATGTGACGCTTGGAAACACCAACCTGAAGAACGCCCGCACCCATAGCGTCAATGCTCAATGGGGTAAGTTCCAGATGCGTACCCAGTCGATGTTGTCGCTGGGCGCCAACTACAGCATTACACGCAATGCGTTGGCCACGGCCGTGGTTTACGACAAGCAGACGGGTGTGACGACGAGCCAGCCACGCAACATCAATGGCAACTGGCAGGTGGGCGGCAACGCCTTCGCCCAGCGTGTGTTGGACAAGAAGAAGCACCTCACACTTCAGGGCAACATTTATGTGAACTACAACAACAGTGTGGACCTCACCACTGTGGAGGGCATGGACAACACGCGGAGCGACGTGCACAACACGATGGCCAGTGGCTCGGTGGGCCTGACCTACCAGTTGGGCGAAGGGTTGCGCTTGAGTCTTACGCCTGCGGTGAACTACCGGCACGCCACCAGCGACCGCAAGGACTTCAGCGAGGTGTCGGCCTGGAACTACAACTTCCGCTTCTCGGGCATGGTGCACCTGCCCTGGAGCTTTGAGCTGTCGAGCGACCTCACCTCCTACAACCGACGCGGATACAACGACGACCAGATGAACACCAGCGAGTGGGTGTGGAACGCACGTCTGACCCGTGGCTTCCTGAAGAAGAGGCTCACCCTCTCGCTCGACGCCTTCGACATCCTTGCCCAGTTGAAGAACACCGACGTGACGCTCAACTCGCAGGGCCGCACGGAGACCTGGCGCAACAGTTTGCCGCGCTATGTGATGGTGCACCTGAGCTATAAGTTCAATAGCGGCATGGCCAAGCCGAAGCCACGCTATCCATGGGAGAATTAACCTACGAGGCCGCATCCAGCAGGGTGCGGCCTTGGTGTTGGTGGATGTGCCAACCCTGAGATTGAAAAAAGAGGGGCGGCCATCATTTTTTTTGCCTATCCTTGTCACAAAACGCATGGGACAAACGTACTATAGGCAGAAGATAAACAAAAACAAGCAAATGTATGAAAAGTAAAAACCTTCTTCTCCTTGCCTTGGTGACCCTGTTCGCCTTGGCTTTCAGCTCATGTAGCGCCAAGCGCGTGGTTGCCAGCGATGTTTCGGTAGTGGATGGCTCCGACGACCACCGTACCTTCAACGTTGACTCGTTTGACAGGATCGAACAGTCGGGCGTGACGACCATCCGCTTCACGCAGGGGCCCCGCGTGTCGGTAACCGCCACAGGTCCGTCGCGCGAACTTAACAACCTCAACGTCTACACGAAGGGGGGATGCCTCTATGTGGAGAACAAGGACAAGAGGGGAAATGGGCGCCACCAGGGTTGCGAACTCGTTGTTGTGGCACCCAACCTGACGGATCTGGACGTGTGCGGTGTGTGCTCGTTTCATGCAAGCAAGCTCGACGTGGACCATTTCAACCTGAAGGTCTCGGGTGTGTCCTCGTTTCATGTGGAGCAGATAAACTGCAACGACACCCATTTCGACGTCTCGGGCGTGGGCAACATCAATACCACGGTGTCGGGCGACAAGCTGTACGCCGATTTGTCAGGCGTGTCGAACAGCAAGATAAGCTTCAAGGGAAAGACAGCCAACATAGAGAACAGCGGAGTGGGAAAAACTACCCTCTATGTGGAGTGCGACGAGCTGAAAGCCAGCAACAGCGGCAACGCCACCCTGAAGATCAAGGGAACGGCCGACGACACCCATGTGGACAACAGCGGACTGGCGAAGATCGACACCAGCGAACTCAACCAATATTGATTCGTTAGACCGTAGCCGATGGACGAGACCCAGTTTCAGAAGATTGCGGAGGCCCTGCGCGGCAACATGCTGGCCACGGCGTGCCGTTACCTTCACGACACCTCCGAGGCCGAAGACGTGGTGCAAGATGTGCTCGTCAGGCTGTGGAAGATGTGCGACCGCCTGCAGCCCGACGTCAAGAATCTGGCGCAGGTGCTCACGCGCAATCTCGCCATCGACCGCTTACGGCAGTTGCGGCCCCATGTCGACATCGAGGGACTCAACTTCGCCATCAGTCCAGAGGCGGTAGACGACCCACGCTACGAGCGCATCGCACGCCTCATAAGCCACCTGCCCGAGGATATGCAGACGGTGTTCCGACTGCGCCACGCCGATGGCATGTCGTACGAAGACGTCGCGCGGCTGACGGGCATCGCCGAGGCCACAGCGCGACAGATGGTGAGCCGGGCCCGCCGCCTGTTGCTCAAACAATATAACAACCCAACAACCCAATCATGAACACACAGGAACTAATCGATCGTTTCCTTGATGGAGAGACCACCGTCGAAGAGGAGCAGGAGCTCTGCCGCCGCTTCCTCGCAGGCCCCGTGGGCCCCGAACTGGAGCCGTATGCCGAGTTTTTCCGCGATATGGCGACGCTCCCGGTGAGCGAGAAGCCCCGCCGCCGACTACGCCTCGTTAGGCGCTGGATGGCCGCAGCGGCCGTCGTCGCCGCCGTTGTTGTGGCGGGAGTGTGGGGCTATGTGAGGGTGGAGAACCAGCAGTTGGCCAAGACCTACGAAGGAAGTTATGTGATTGTAGACGGCAAGCGAACCGACAACCTGGTAAGCATCAAGGACGAGGTGAGCCAGCTGCTCGCCGACGCCGACCGCATCGAGGCACACGCCCGCTCGCAAGAGGTCATTGGCGACGCAGAGCGGGAGGTGCTGCAAAGCGTGTCGCCTAAACAAAGAAAACAAATAGAACGACTCTTAAACGAATAAACCATGCCTAAGAAATATCTGTTGGTCGTGCTGATGGCGCTCTCGTGCCTCATGGCATCGGCGCAAAACAGCATCGACCGTATGGTGGAACAATATTCCACGCTGGGAGGCTCGTCGTTTGTGACGGCCGTGAAGCGCAACCCCAAGACCCACAAGGTGGAGAAGGTGGTGAAGCGACTCACTGCCTCGGGCTTGCGAACCCAGCATTTTATCGACACGTTCAAGGAAGAGGCGCGTCGGCAAAAGGATGTGGTGACGACCACCGCCGACGGTTACACCACGATGATCGTTACGGTGGAGGGTGCCAAGCAAAACCGCATTTACACCCTGCGCTACCCATCGAAAGAGAGGCCTTATCCCGACGTAACGGTCACCATCATCATCAATATGAAACGCTGACACGGACCCTCCGGCGCCATTGACCATGGCTCGGAGGGTTGATCGATAAGGATGAAAAGGTGCTTCGTCTGAATGTAACGCCAAGGTTGCAAAATCAAAAAGGACCCTTTGGGGTAAGAGAATTTAAGCCTTTTTAATTATTATGTAACGATAAAAATCACTTTTGCATTTGTAAGTAATAAAATTTAATGGTACTTTTGCATTTGGATATTAAAGAGATTACTATTCATTTCTAAATATTTGTATAAAATGGCAGTTAATTTTAAAGAACTGGGTCTCGTGAACACTCGCGAGATGTTCAAGAGAGCCGTCAATGGCGGTTATGCTATTCCTGCATTCAACTTCAACAACCTGGAGCAGCTTCAGGCTATCATCAAGGCAAGCTCAGAGCTTCGCAGCCCGGTGATCCTGCAGGTGTCTAAGGGTGCTCGCGCCTATGCTGACCCCACATTGCTGCGCTATCTGGCACAGGGTGCTGTGGAGTATGCCAAGAGCCTCGGTTGCAACCATCCTGAGATTGTTCTCCACCTCGACCACGGAGATACGTTCGAGCTGGTGAAGGACTGCGTAGACCTCGGCTTCTCAAGCGTGATGATCGATGGTTCAAGCAAGCCTTACGAGGAGAACATCGAGTTGACTCGCAAGTGCGTGGAGTATGCTCACAAGTTCGACGTTACTGTTGAGGCTGAGCTCGGCGTGCTCGCTGGTGTTGAGGATGAGGTTGCTTCTGAGGAGAGCCACTACACAAAGCCCGAGGAGGTGATCGATTTCAGCCAGCGCTCTGGTTGCGATAGCCTCGCCATCTCTATCGGTACCAGCCACGGTGCTTACAAGTTCAAGCCCGAGCAGTGCACACGCGACCCGAAGACTGGCCGCCTGGTTCCTCCTCCATTGGCATTCGACGTGCTGCACGAGATCGAGCAGAAGCTCCCCGGATTCCCCATCGTGCTCCACGGATCTTCATCAGTTCCTCAGAACTATGTGGATATCATCAACCAGTATGGCGGCAAGCTGCCTAACGCTGTGGGTATCCCCGAGGATCAGCTCCGCGAGGCTTCAAAGAGCGCTGTTTGCAAGATCAACATCGACTCAGACTCTCGTCTGGCCTACACCGCTGGTGTGCGTGAGACGCTGGCTCTGCATCCTGACTACTTCGATCCTCGCCAGTATGGTAAGGTGGCTCGTGCTTACATGACTGACATGTACGAGGAGAAGATCAAGGACGTGCTGGGTTCTGACAACAAACTCGCCAACTGCGACTAATCATGTTGCTTGGCCTTCGACGATGAGGGCTAACTAACATTCCGATAAGCCATTCCTTTTCGCAAAAGAAAGGGAATGGCTTTTTCCGTATCTGCTCAGTAGAGCCATATTGTCATGTTCTAACGCGAGTTCCGCTAATGGTTTTGGGGACTCGAGTGAACGTTTCCGTCGGAACGTAAATCATCGTGGAGAAAGCGGCTGGGATGCGTATGCCGTCATGTTAATGGCTCGTTTGGGGTCATTATGGGGGTAAGAGAAAGGGGCAACCAGCCACATGGAGGTGGATGGTTGCCCCTTTGGGGTTGTGTAGCGTTGGCTACGTGTTAGTTGTTGGTGATGGCCTGAATGTTTTTCACGCCGCCTGTGAGCGGATCGAGGATGAGTTTGGCCGATTGCTTCTTGCCAAACAGTTCGCCGCTGAGCGACTCGATGGTGCCAAACTGGGGAGCCAGCAGCTCGCCGTTGACCACCACCTGCTGTCCGTGTGTTACCGCCACTTGGATCTTGCTGGGCTGGCAGACACGAAGGCCGATGTCGTTCTTGTCCTCTTTCTTGTTCTCAGCAGTGGGTTGTGGTGCGGCCACGGTGTGATTGTCGGTCACGCTGATCATGTAAGGCTCGCCCGAGAGGTCGTCGGCATCGACGAGCCCCAGCCATTTCGACAGCCGGAAGAGCACCTGGCGGCCCTCCTGAGTGGGCACGAAATCGATGTTGGTCCATGTGGTGTCCTTCACCGTGACACCCGTGAAGAGCTGTGTGAGCGCTGTCTCCTGTTTGCCCAGGTTGTTGAGCATGATGGCCATCTGCGTGCCATCCTTGGGCATGAAGTCGGCCTCGCCACGGTTCAGTTGGTTGCGGCTGTCGCGTATGTCGTAAATCTCCTGTGCGGCCAGTTCGGCCATCTTGGCGTTGCTGCCCGCATTGAGAATGTCCTCCGTCATGAAGTCTTGCGGATTGAGCAGGGCGGCCTTGCGGCCCGGCTTGAAGGAAGGCATGGGCGTGGGCGTGGCCGATGCGTCGGCATTGATGGCCAGGAGCTGACCGTTGTCGGCCCGGCACACCTTATTTATAGAGTGCTTCTTGTCGACAATGAGCGTGAAATGACGGCTTGTGTCGGGCAAGGCGTATGTGGCCATGTCGACACCAAGCAGCCGGTAGGTTGTGGTGGGTTCCAACTCGACGTCGGTGCGCAGGAAGCGACTGGCATAAGGAGCCAACTTGCCCGGTGTGTATTGGGTCTTCTCCACCTTCACCGTGAAGCGCACGGCAGCCTTGGGAAGGTAGTAATTGGTGCCTTCTATCGATTGTGCGTTGATGCTGAGAGGCAGCAGCAATAACAGTAATCCTTTGAAATTCATCGTTGATGGTATGCTTTGTTTGTGGGTGTTCGTAAAACGTTATGGGCATAGGGGTAAGCCTTCGTGGGTGCTGGTGTGAGACGAGCCCTTGCTTTGGGTGCGTTCTCGTGGGGGCTGGTGTGAGAGCAGCCGAAGGCTTGGGTGAGGAATGGGGCGCTTAGTCCTCCAGTTTGAGGAAGGCCTTGGGCAGGAACTGTATGATGTCGCTTGCCACCAAACTCTCTTTTCCCACCTCTTTGGCGGCCAAGTCGCCAGCCAGTCCGTGCAGGTACATGCCCAGTTGGCAAGCCGTTCCCTTGTCGTAGCCCCTGGCCAGGAGCGCCGTGAGGATGCCCGTGAGCACGTCGCCGCTGCCCGCCGTGGCCATGCCGCTGTTGCCGGTGGCGTTGAACACGATGTGCCCGTCGGGCATGCAGAGGGCCGAATGGTGACCCTTCAGGATGATGTAGCCCTTGATATGCTCAGCCATTTGCTGGGCGCGGATAAGGCGCTCGTAGTCGTTGTTGCTGGTGCTGCCGGCCATGCGGTCGAACTCCTTGGGGTGGGGCGTCATGATGATGCCTGATGGGAGCTGCTGCATCCATGCCTGGTGGTTGGCCAGGATGTTGAGGGCGTCGGCGTCGGCAACGATGGGGCACGAGGTGCGGCGTATCTGGCCGATGAGGGCGATGGCTGTGTTTTCAACCAGTCCGAGGCCTGGGCCAATGCCCAATGCGTCGAAGTCGGTGCTATCGACGCTTTCGGAGAAATAAGTTTCCTCATGGTCCATCTGCATCACCGCTTCGGGCACCGCCGTCTGCATGACGAGGTAGTTGCGCCTGGGGGTGTGCACCGTTACCTTCCCCACGCCACTGCGGAGGCAAGCTCTTGTGGCAAGCACCGCTGCTCCGGCCATGCCGTAGCTGCCGGCAATGATGAGCGCGTTGCCCATGGCGCCCTTGTGGGCGAAGTCGTCGCGAGGCATCAGCAGGCGTCTGACGTCTTGCTCCTCCAGGATGCGGCAGTTGGCTTCCGTCTTGTCGATGTATTCCTTGCTCAGGCGGATGTCGAGCACACGCAGTCGGCCAATGTATTTCTGGCAGTCGGCCATCATCATGGAGAGCTTCTTCTGCTGCAACGTCAGCGTCAGGTCGGCGCGTATGATGTTAGAATGAATGTTGTAAGTGTTGTCTTCGCACATCAGTCCCGAAGGAATGTCGATGCTCACCACCTTCGCTGGGCATTGGTTGATGTATTTCACCAGCGATGCGAAGCCGCCGATCAGCGGTTTGTTGAGGCCCGATCCAAAGAGTCCGTCGATCACCACCATGTCCTCGGTGAGTTCGGGTGGGTCGAAGTTGAGGGTCACCTCGGTGAAGTGGCCCACGCGCTTACTGTCGATGAGGCGCTGCTTGTTGGCGGCGCAGTCGTCAGAAAGTTTGTTGTGAATGTTGAAGAGATACACACTGACCTTGTAGTTCTCTTCTGCCAAAAGTCTTGCCACGGCCAGGGCGTCGCCTCCGTTGTTGCCGGGTCCGGCAAAGATTACCATGGGCGTGCGGTCGGTCCACTCGTCCATGATGGCGCGTGTGATGGTTTTTGCAGCTCGCTCCATCAGGTCGATCGACTTGATAGGCTCGTGCGTAATGGTATAGTTGTCAAGCTCGTGAATTTGAGCAGCGGTGAAAATCTTCATATTACTGCAAAGTTAGTGCAAACAAGCGGAATATCAAAAGGAATTCTTCCTTTTTTTAGGCTTGTTGGCAAATTGGCGTGACGGATGCCGAACACCCTTGCGCTTGGCACCTTGCCCACCCGCGGGCATTTGGGTGGCCGCGCGGCTTGAGTGGTAAATAAACGCTAAAGATGATGTTCTTTTTCCCTTGCCGCTTGTCGTTCTCGGTAGATTTTCGTAAATTTGCACCCTAATTTTAGTAATTAAGCCACATGAGCATAGTTAAAGTGAAGGATAAAACGTTCCGCACGTTTATCCCCGAGGCTGAAATCCAGCAACGCGTGAAAGCCGTCGCTGACAAGTTGAACGAAGACTTGAAGGACAAGAACCCGCTGTTCTTGGCCGTGCTGAACGGTTCGTTCGTGTTTGCCGCCGACCTGATGCGAATGATTACCATTCCCTGCGAAATCTCGTTTGTAAAGTTGGCATCCTACCAAGGCACCGTCTCTTCGGGAAAGATCAAGGAAGTTATTGGCATTAACGAGGACCTGAAAGGTCGTACGGTGGTTATCGTTGAGGACATCATCGACACGGGCTTCACCATGAAGCGCATGTTGGAGCAGTTGGGAACGCGCGATCCCGAGAGCCTGCACATCTGCACGCTCCTGGTGAAACCCGGCAAGTTGCAGGTGCCACTCAACATAGAGTACGCCGCCATGGAGATCCCCAACGACTTCATTGTGGGCTACGGTCTCGACTATGATCAGCAAGGACGCAATTTGAGAGATATTTACACGATAGTGGAATAAAATGAAGAACATTGTTATTTTTGGTGCTCCTGGCTCAGGCAAGGGCACCCAGAGCGACAAGCTCATTGAGAAGTACGGATTTAAGCATATCTCCACGGGTGATGTGCTTCGTGACCAAATCAAGCGTGGTACGGAGCTCGGCAAGACCGCCAAGGGATTCATCGACGAGGGCAAACTCATCCCCGATGAGCTGATGGTGGGCATTCTCGCCGACGTTTACGATAGCTTCGGTAAGGACCACGAGGGCGTGATCTTCGATGGCTTCCCCCGCACCATCCCGCAGGCTGAGGCCTTGAAGGCCATGTTGGCCGAGCGTGGACACAAGGTGGGTGCCATGGTGGAGCTGCATGTGCCCGATGAGGAGCTGGTGAAGCGCCTCGTGCTGCGTGGCAAGGTGAGCGGACGCAGCGACGACAATGAGGAGACCATCAAGAAGCGCCTCAATGTGTATCACACACAGACGCAGCCTCTCTGCGACTGGTACAACAAGGAAGGCCTCTTCCACTCCGTCGACGGACTGGGCGACATCGATCGCATCTTCGGCGACGTCTGTGAAATCATCGACTCTTTGTAATACCGGGGCGAATGCCCCAAACAATCATTTGATATGGAATCAAACTTCGTAGACTATGTGCGCATCGTCTGCCGCTCAGGAAAGGGCGGCAAGGGATCTATGCACCTTCGCCACGTGAAATACCAACCCAATGGCGGCCCCGATGGCGGCGATGGCGGCGATGGCGGCAGCGTGATCCTGCGCGGCAACCATAACTACTGGACGTTGTTGCACCTAAAGTACCAAAAGCATATATTCGCCGAGCACGGCGGCAACGGAGGGCGCGACAAGTGCCATGGAACCAACGGCAAAAACTCTTATATCGACGTGCCGTGTGGCACGGTGGTCTATGACGCCGAGACGGGCAAGTATGTCTGCGATGTCACTTACGACGGTCAGGAGGTCGTGCTGCTGAAGGGTGGCCGAGGTGGACTCGGCAACTATCAGTTCCGCACGGCCACCCGCCAGACGCCTCGTTTCGCACAGCCGGGCGAACCGATGCAGGAGAAGACCGTCATACTGGAGCTGAAGCTCTTGGCCGATGTGGGCTTGGTGGGATTCCCCAACGCGGGAAAGTCAACGCTGCTCTCGTCGCTCTCGAGCGCTCGCCCCAAGATTGCCAATTATCCTTTCACCACCCTGGAGCCGTCGCTGGGTATCGTGTCGTACCGCGACAACAAGTCGTTTGTGATGGCCGACATCCCCGGTATCATTGAGGGCGCCAGCGAGGGTAAGGGTCTCGGACTGCGTTTCCTGCGTCACATTGAGCGCAACTCCCTGTTGCTCTTCATGGTGCCAGGCGACACCGACGACATCAAGCACGACTATGAGGTGCTCCTCGGTGAGCTCAGCAAGTTTAACCCCGACATGCTCGACAAGCACCGTGTGCTGGCGGTGACCAAGAGCGACCTGCTCGATGAGGAACTCATCAGCATGTTGCAGGAGACGTTGCCCACCGACCTGCCGGTGGTGTTCATATCTTCGGTCAGCGGCTTGGGTCTCGACGAGTTGAAGGATGTGCTGTGGCGCGAGCTCAACAACGAGAGCAACAAGTTGCAAGACATCACGGGTGAAGACACGATAGTGCACCGCGACAAGGATATGACGCGCTTTAGACAAGAGATGCAGGAGGAGGGAGCCGACGAATTCGAGGTGATCGATTTGGATGATCTCGATGAGGATTTCGACGACCTCGATATTGTTGAAATGGACGACGACGAGTAACGCTCGCGTCTCCTTTTACCCCTTTACTATTTATGCAACCCATGCCCATCATCACCTATTATCCAATGGCTGCCCAGGTGACGGCTTTTTCCACCACGCGCCATGGCGGGGTGGGCAAGGGATGCTATTCAGAATTTAACATCAACCCCTATTGTGGCGATGACCCACAGGCCATCATCGCCAACCGAAAGGCGCTGGCCGCCGAGCTTCAGGTGGACGAGAACCATGTGGTGATGGCCCATCAGGTGCATGGCGACGACTGCCTTGTTGTCGACAACGATCTGCTTCGTCTTCCCGAAAAGGAGCGCTTGGCGGCCCTTGAGGGGCACGACGCGCTCATAACCCAACTTGGGAATGTGTGCATTGGCGTGTCGACAGCCGATTGCATCCCCGTATTGCTCTACGACCCTCGCCATCATGCCGCCGCCGCTATCCATGCGGGTTGGCGCGGTACGGTGCAACGCATCGTTGGAAAGACGCTGCGTGTGATGGAAAACAACTATGGCACCCATGCTGGCGACGTGCGGGCCGTGATAGGACCGGGCATCTCCTTGGCCAACTTCGAGGTGGGACAGGAGGTGTACGACCGTTTTGCGGAGGCGTGGTTCGATATGGGCCGCATAGCCAAGCGCTACGCCAAGTGGCATATCGACTTGCCCTTGTGCAATCGCCTGCAACTGGAGGAGGCGGGCGTTCCACTCGACGCCATCCTCGTTTCCAATGTCTGCACGTACGATCGTGTGGACGATTATTTCTCGGCGCGCCGTTTGGGCGTGGACTCTGGACGCATCTACACAGGCATCATCCTGCGATGATGGGGCCGGGTAGCCGTGATGGCGCTCATCGACCGAAACACATCAGACATGAAGAAATTTCATTCATATATCACCCTTTGCCTGCTGGCCCTTTTGGTTAGCGGCGAGTTGCATGCGCAACATCAGTTCTCCGCCACCGAACAGGCGGTCATCAGCGTGCCCACACCGGGCCTTTTCACCCATAGCAACGCCTTTGAAATCAATTTCACCATCCTCAAGGACAATGAGTATTCGTTTCCGCTGCCCGTGGGAAAGGCGGAGGTGATCGGTGCCCAGGCATTGGAAATCACCACCACGAAGGGCGATGCCGTGAAGGCTATGTTCGCCGGCACCGTGCGTATGGCGCGCCGGTCGGAGCAGTATGGCAATGTGGTCATCATCCGGCACGACAACGGCCTGGAGACGGTTTATGCCCGCAACGCGCAAAACTTGGTGAAGCCGGGACAGCGCGTCAAGGCCGGGCAAACCGTCGCCATTGTGGGAAACGATGGCCAAAAAGCCACATGCTACTTCGCTTTCCTCATCAATGGAGGATGGATCAACCCCGAAACGATTCTCGAGGTGAAGGGTCATAAGTTGCGCCGGCAGGTGGTGCAGTGCCGCAAGAGTGGCAACCATGTGGTGCTGACCGTGACGAAGGAGGAAAAACAAGCGAAGTTGACGCTCGACCCTGATGATGTAGGCGAGGATCCGTTGCTCAAGAACGCCACGTTCAAGCTCGACCTCGGCAAGATAGAGCAGGAGCATTGGTCGTATCCGTTGCCTGGGGCTCACATCATCAGTCAGTATGGACGACGTGGCAAAAAGACCCATTCGGGCGTGGACATCAAGACCAAGTCCAACGACGAGGTGCTGGCCGCGTTCGATGGTGTGGTGGTTCAGTCGGGCCCATATTTCGCCTATGGCAACTACATCGTTATCCGCCATGCCTATGGCTTCTCCACTTGCTATAGCCACCAGTCGAAGAACACCGTGAGGGCGGGCCAGAAGGTGAAGGCCGGTCAGGTGATAGGCTATACCGGACAGACAGGCCGCGCCACCACGCCCCATCTGCATTTTGAGTTGCGTTTCAAGAGCCGCACCATCAATCCAGGGGTCTTCTTCGACCATGCCAACTACAAGTTGAAGGCCAATGTGTTGACGCTTGGTCGCAATGGAAGCATAAGATAAGCGAAAAGCCCTTTGCCATTTGGCGTCGGAAGCATGGAATCGTTCGGCCGAGACGTAAAGAATGTCATGATGCTTCCGCAAAAGGGACTGCTTGGTAGGATGAAATCTTAAGGAGGATATTTATGAAAAAACTGTTGAAGTTTCTGAAAAACTGGACGTTGCCCGTGGCAATGCTCACCGGCGTGTGCGTCTATCTTCTTTTCAGTTGGGTGCCTTTCTTGGCTCCCATTGGCGATGGGTATGCCCCCTATAACGAACAGGTGCTGCCCGTCTTCATGTTTCTCATGCTTTATGTCACCTTTTGCAAGGTCAACTTCCATAAGTTGCTGCCCGTCAGATGGCACTTGTGGATCAGCGTTCAGCAAACGGTTTTCATCTTGGCCCTGATGGGGCTCATCGTCGGTTTCAACATCTCGGGTGAACCGCTTATCATGCTTGAAGCCATCATGGTGTGCATCATTGCCCCCTGTGCGGCCGCTGCGCCCGTCGTAACGGCTAAGTTGGGCGGCAACCTGGAGGAGATGACCACCTACACCTTCTTATCCAACTTCCTCTCGGCGCTGCTCATTCCGCTTTGCTTCCCTGCCTTGCCACAGGCCAGCGAGGCTGCCGAGCACATCGAGTTCTGGCCGCTCTTCCTGCAAATCTTGTGGAAGGTGAGCGCCGTGCTGTTGCTGCCCATGCTGCTGGCGTATGTCACGAAGCACATGTTCCACCGTTTGCACCAGCGCATCGTGGCCGTTCCCGACCTGAGTTATTACCTCTGGGGAGGGTCGTTGGTCGTGGTGACTGGCACCACCGCCATGAACATCGCCGACGCTTGGCACGATACCTCCGTGTGGTTCCTTGTTTCCATTGCCGCCATGGGGCTTATCCTCTGCATCGTTCAGTTTGCCACCGGCCGTTTTATCGGCCATTATTTCGGTAAGACCGTTGAGGCCGGACAGAGTCTGGGGCAGAAGAACACCGCTTTCGCTATCTGGGTCTCCACGGCGTTTCTCAATCCGTTGAGTTCCGTGGGCCCTGGTTGCTACATCCTTTGGCAGAACATCATCAACTCGTTTGAGATTTGGTCGTACCGCAAGAAGGGGCTTGAGAAGACGGCATAGTCTGCCTTGCCTTTAACGCCTACGCCTGCCTTCGATCGAATCAGATGTCCGAATGCATGGGATTTGAAGACTGATTTGGGGTAAACCACCCTAAATAATCCTTGCGTTACAACCTATGTCGGCTTTTATATTATATCTTTACTCCATTGATAAGTGCGCTTAGTGTGCCTTGTGTTAATAAGAGTAAGCAAGAGGGGGAAATGAAAAGTATGTGTAGATTAGTGTTTTGGGTTGGTATTCTTTGTCTCCGTATAGTTGTGGCTCAAGCGGATACCATACCTTGTTATGACTCTTTGAAATTGCAACTTCATGAGCAATCGTTGCCGTTGATTAACCTCGTGGTCGACATCGACCATGTGTCGAAGCCCACATATACTCCGGCTTTCGTGGAGATTTGCGACCCAATGAAGCGCATGGGGGGCGATGGCGTAACGTTGCTTGCGTGTAAGGTGAAATACAGGGGTAACACATCCATCCGTTATGATAAGAAATCGTTTACCATTCAGGTGGTGGATGGTCAAGGTGAAGAGCTCAACGCCAACCTCTTTGGCTTGCGAAGGGATAAGACGTGGGTGCTCGATGCCATGGCCGTCGATCGAATCCGTATGCGCAATCGTGTGAACTTCGATGTGTGGAATGCCATGTCGCGTGTGCCCTACGATACCGAGCTCGACCGTAGGAATGGCACGGTGGGCCTCTTTGTCGAACTGTTTATCAATGGCGAGTATCATGGCTTGTATTGCTTCACCGATAAGGTGAACCGCAAATTGCTTGATCTTAAGAAACCTCGTGTGGACGACAAGGGACAGCCTACCATTAGGGGCGTGTTGTATAAGGGACGCGAGTGGTCGTCTGCCACAAGGCTGAGGGGGTATGAAACAGACACCACATGGCAAAAAAAAGTGGAACGGATGGGAACTCGCATATCCTGAGGATTATCCTTGTGAGGAGGCTTATTTGCCCTTGGTGCGGTTCATCGACTATTGCGCAAAATCGTCGAATGAGCAATTGCAGACGGGCATCCCCAAGTGGTTTTATATGGATAACCTTCGCGATTACATGGTTTTCCTGCTTTCGCAGGGCATACTCGACAATCTCTTTAAGAACGCTTACCTTAGTGTGGTGGACAAGAGCAAAGGCAACCGCATGCTCATTACCCCTTGGGATCTCGACTGCTCGCTTGGTGGCAGTTGGAATGGTAGTTATTATACCAATCCAATTTGGGAAGGATTTATCCTCTCCGCAGAGTTGCCCCGACGCTTATGGGAGGGTAATGTGGCGGGTTTCAAAGGCCTTGTATACGACCGTTGGCAAGCGCTTCGCCAAACTGTGCTGTCGGAGGAGGCGTTCTGCGGACGGCTCGATGCCTACGCCCGCATGTTTGAGGAGTCGGGAGCATGGGAACGCGAGTGTGCAAAGTGGAATGGCAATCCGGTGCCTTTGAAGCGCAATATCAGCGAAGAGCTCGATTATGTCAAGGACTGGTATCATCGAAACGCTGAGGAGTTGGCCAATCATATTTTCCTTGGCGTGGAATCGGGAGTAAAGGAGATGAAGATTAGCGCACCCTTACGCCCATCTCATTCGGTGGTTTACAATCTCTCTGGACAGCGCGTTTCGTCGTATTACAAAGGCCTCGTTATTGTTGATGGGCACAAAATGGTGAGGCGATAAGGGAAGAGCCGTTTTGCCTTTTCTCTTATCCTTAAATGGCTAAGATGGGCTTAAAACCAAGAATTTTGCATATATTCGAAAAATATTTGCCCAAAAGTTTGGAGATAAGGAAAATAATCCCTACCTTTGCACTCGCTTTTCGGATAGAGGAGCTGAAAATGATGGCGGGATAGCTCAGTTGGTTAGAGCGTCGGATTCATAATCCGGAGGTCCCGGGATCGTAGCCCGGTCCCGCTACATTTAGAGTTCTGTGAGTCGTGTGCTTCAGAACTCTTTTTCTTTTTAGGCATCTATGCTCTTGATAGATGCCGTTGATCATTCCTTTTGTTGTTAGGCGAAACACGATTATTCATGTAGAATCATGAATGGATCGTCCCAACATGGCTTTATAGATCGTCCCAACATGGCTTTTCCTAAAAAAGCCCGACAATCACATGGACTGTCGGGCTTGGGGCGTCCAAGCGCTGTCAGTGACGCTTGGAACTTTTGCCACAGAAATAATTATGGTAGTTTTGCGGTTGCTTATTGCTTGGTTCCGCTGAGGATGAAGGGCACAGCCGATTTCAGCATGCCGCGCTGCAAGATGCCGTTCACGTAAACGGCTGCCTCCACAATCTGCATCTGCATCATCTTCTTGCTGGAGTCGTACATGCCAAATGAGTAGATGTCGTTGCCGAGCATGGCAATCTGCACCACGTGGTCCTTGTCGTTATAGTTGAGTGAGAAGCTCTGCAACGTGGGGTTGATGAAGAAGGTGACGCGCTGTACCTGAGTGAAGTTGATGTAGCACTTCCAGTCGCGGGGTTGCTGCTTGCGTAGGGCCTTAGCCAACTCGGGGTTGGTGATGTTGGAAGCCAGCAGCTCCACGGGGAAGTTGCGGATTGTCATCACCGAGTCGCTGTTCATTTGCCACGAAATCTGCAGGGTGTCGGTCACATCGGTCTTGTTGCTCGGGTTGGTGGCGGGGTAGATGAGGTCGCCCTTGTACGAGCCCTTCACGGTGTTGAAGGCCTCGGCCTTCTGTTCGTTGGTGAGTCCCTTGTATTCTACATCGTTGTTGCACGAAGTGAGCCCAATAGCTGCCAAGCAGCAAATCATCAAAGAGATGAACGTTAACTTTTTCATTTTCTTGTTTGTTTATTATTGATTATTTATACTGGTTCTACCTCATCGGTTCGTTAACTCAAATGCTTCGATGGGCCAAACCTTGCATTGGTGGCTCAAAAAAAACAATTATTTTTTTCGACGTCTTTCATGCAAGGTTTTCACTTGCGAGGTATTTCTTGTGTAGAAAGATGAGGCTAAATGGTGTGGGAGTCACATAAAAAGACTACTTTTGCATCCTGATATGCGCATATTCGGACGAAACAAAGAACAAGATATCCTGAATCTCTTCCGCCGGGGCGACGCCTCGGCCATGGATGAGTTATATGCCGAATATGCGTCTTACCTCACGGCCATCTGCGTTCGTTACTTGTCTGACGATGATGACGTGAAGGATGTGTTGCAAGAAGCCTTTATTAAGATCTTCACCACCATCGACGCCTTCGACTATCGCGGATCGGGATCGCTTAAGGCATGGATGGGACGAATCGTTGTGAACGAGAGTCTGCTGTTCCTGCGGCAACGCAAGCGGTCGCCCATCGATAGGATGGAGGCCGATCCGCCTGACCTCCCCGATGACGATCCCGACACCGATGACCTTACCAGTGAGGAGATGACGCGTCTCATCCGGCAGTTGCCTGACGGCTATCGGGCGGTGCTCAACCTCTATATCGTGGAAGGAAAGAGTCACAAGGAGATCGCCCAGTTGCTCGGCATTAAGCCCGACAGCTCGGCCTCGCAACTGCATCGGGCAAAGGATATGCTCGCCCGTATCATCAAGAACTATAAATCGCATAGGCAATGAATAAGAAATGGACAAACGACACACACAGGCTTCTCAACGACGCACAGCATAGTGCGCCCGAGGGTCTGCTTTGCGACATCAAGAAAGAGATGGCGCGTCGGGGTCTGCAACCTGCCTATGGACAACGGAAGGCCCACATCATTAGCATGCGTGCGCGCCGATGGGGAGCCGTGGCTGCATCGGTGGCTGTGGTGGCCGCCATTGGCGTGTGCCTGATGCCTCCCCATCAACAGGAGCCTCAGCAACCCCTGGCCCAACAGACCGTGATGGACCCGGGAACGCCACGGTCCGCAAGCCAGTCTCGTGAGGCCGCATCTGCGATGGCTCCGACCACGCAGCCCGTGGCGTCGGTTAGTGGATGGGTGGCCCAAGCCGTCGAGACGGTAGCCAAGAGACGGCGTGAGGCCGAGAGTCTTGTGGCGCAACAAGAGGCTGCGTGTGCCCTTTCCGATCCACCGGTGGTGGCCATGGTCGATTCGTCGCAGGAGCCTGTGTGCGTTGCTGAGGAGCATGCCGAGGAGAGGGTGGAACCGCGATCATCCGTACAGCCACGCACAAAGGCCCGTCAGCAACAAGACGTTCGCACAACTCGAGATATCGCTCGTGAGCCTGAACTTCAGGCCCATGCGAGTCGTAGTCGGGCTGTGGAAGTGGGTGCCCATCTGTCGGGCATGCCCAGCATGAACCTAAGCGGCATGGCTGGCGGTCGTTATTCCGACCTGTGCTACACTTCGCCCTTCGATACCTCTGTGGGAGAAACCGGCACCACATTGGTGCCTGGACTGGGACATGCCAAGTCAACCGAGCTTCGCTCCAAGCACCATCAGCCCGTCAAGGTAGGCTTCTCGGTGCGTGTGCCCCTGGGCCATCGCTGGAGCCTGCAAACCGGCTTGAACTATGCCTATCTCAAGTCGGACTTTGAGGATTCGTCGAATGGCAACAGCATCACTGGCTCCCAAGCCCTTCATTATATAGGAGTGCCGATTGGTGTGAGCTATGATGTGTGGAGCAATCGCCGTTTCAACGTCTATGCCACGGCAGGAGGCGAGATGGAGAAACTGGTGAAGGGAACGTTCTCTACCGACAACAGCAGTGAGAAGGTGAAGGAGAGCCGTCCAGTGCTGAGTCTTAATGTCGCTGCGGGTATTGCGCTAAAGCTTTCGCCCATGGTGAGTTTCTATGCCGAGCCCGGCCTGAGTTGTCACTTTAAGAACGGCAGTGGGGTGGAGTCGTCCTACACCGACCATCCCTTAGGCTTCAGCCTCAATGTGGGCTTGCGCCTGAATACGAAGTAGCCCCAACCGTTTCTAACGGTCTGATGACCGTCTGATCATAAATAGGGATGCTCGTAAATCAGTCAAAAACAACCTAACGATCTAATTGTCAGT
>ERZ1673734.339-NODE-339-length-41970-cov-52.025623_pt1 | contig 41970 bp, 26 predicted proteins | sample MGYA00580199_ERZ1673734 | MGnify/ENA primary metagenome ERZ1673734 (study PRJEB41218, sample SAMN15661742) | gut metagenome | host: Homo sapiens | place: Canada: London | collected 2015-08-20/2019-03-30 | study: EMG produced TPA metagenomics assembly of...
TTAATTAACTCCTTCATTTTCAAACGATTACGTTAGAATTAACAGAGTATTGTGAAAAGGAAGTTTGAGAAATACTCGGAGGTCACCGTGGCCTCGGGAATGACGGGAGCGGAGGTGGCTCAAAAGATGCTTCGCGACAACGGCATCTTCGACGTGAGGGTTCAGCCCCATGAGGGGTGGCTGAGCGACCACTACGACCCGAGCTGCAAGACGGTGAACCTCTCGCAAGACGTGTACCACTCCAACTCGGTGGCAGCGGCCGCGGTGGCAGCCCACGAGTGTGGCCACGCCGTGCAGCACGCCCGGGGCTACGCGTTTCTCCGACTGCGCTCGGCACTGGTGCCCGCCGTGCAATTCTCCAGCAGCATCATGACATGGGTCATCCTGGGCGGCATACTCCTGATCAACGTGTTCCCCACGCTGCTCCTGATAGGCATCCTGCTGTTTGCGCTGACCACGCTGTTTAGCTTCGTCACGCTGCCCGTGGAGATCGACGCGTCGAGACGCGCCACCCAGTGGCTGCAAGGCGCCGCCATTACCAGCCACACCCAGCAGCCCATGGCCGTCGACGCCTTAAGGTCGGCCGCTTACACCTATGTGGTGGCGGCCCTGTCGAGCCTTGCCACGCTGGTTTATTACCTGTCGATATACCTATCGAGAAGAGACTGAGGGCGCTAAGGGGGGATGGGCCCATTTTTGTCTCTTTTTGAAACGTTGCAGATGCGAATGGGCAACAATCGTTGCTTTCGCCTGCAACGTTGTTTTTTTGTTACCCACCCAACCGTTTTCGTAATTTTGCGCCATAATCATTTATTATGGCAACAAACGACGTGTACAAAAGATTGTGTTTGGACAACAACTCCAAGGAAGTTTTGCAAGGCAAAGGGGGCAACATCATTCCCCCACCCGAGAAGGACCCCCTATGGAAAGGGTTCTTGGAGAAATTCAAGGACCCACTGATCATCGTGCTCTTGGTGGTGTTTTGTTTCTCGGTGATGGTGGCAACCTACGAGGTGTGCTGCCAGGGAGCGCCGCGCAGTTCGTTCATAGAGCCCTGCGGTGTGCTGGTGGCGCTGCTGCTGGCCACAGGCGTGGGGTTCTGGTTTGAGGTGAAAGCCGCCAAGGAGTTTGACGTGCTCAACCAGGTGAAGAACAAGCGCAAGGTGCAGGTTATCAGAAAGATAGACGGACAAGCCAAGACCCTCTATGTGCCCAAGCACGACGTGGTGGTGGGCGACATCGTGAAACTGGAGGGTGGCGACGAGATACCCGCCGACGGCATCGTGCTGAAGGCCAACAACCTCATGGTGGACGAGTCGAACTTCACGGGCGAGCCCTACGCCTCGAAGAACGCCGACGGCGCCGTGGGCGACAAGGAGGTGGCCTACCCCGCCAACATGCTGCTGCGCAGCTCGACGGTGATCGAGGGCGAGGCCGTGATGCAGGTGCAGAAGATCGGACTCGACACGGAGGAAGGCAAAGGCGTGGTGCAGGCCAGCCAAGACAGCAACGTGAAGACACCGCTCAACCGACAACTCGAATACCTGGGACGCTTCATCTCCCTGGCCAGCTTCGTCATTGCGGGCCTTATCGTGGTGGGCCGATTGGCCTACTATTACCTCACGGTGGTGAGCGTGGGCGGGTTCGAGTGGTTAGGCTTCTTCCAAGTGCTGATCAACTCCATCATGATTGCCGTGGCCCTCATCGTGGTGGCCGTGCCCGAAGGACTGCCCATGAGCGTTACGGTGAGCCTGGCCCTGAGCATGCGCAAGATGCTGAAGGAGAACAACCTCGTGCGCAAGCTCCACGCCTGCGAGACCATGGGCGCCGCCACCGTGATCTGCACCGACAAGACCGGAACGCTCACCGAGAACAAGATGCGGGTGATGGCATGCTTCCCTGAGGAGGGTGTCGACATGGACCTGCTGGCCCGCGGCATCGCCATCAACTCCACAGCCAACCTCTCGACCGACGAGCACGGCGCGCCCCAAACCATCGGCAATCCCACCGAGGGCGCGCTGCTCAAATGGATTGCGGCAAAGGGCTACAACTACGAGGCGCTGCGCGAGCAGGCCAACGTGGCGCAGGTGGTGCCTTTCTCAACCGAGATCAAACGCATGGAAACAACCACCGTCGAGGGCGAGCGGTTTGTGAAGGGAGCGCCCGAGGTGGTGATCGGCTTGTGCGACGACTTCGGCGTCATCGACAAGCAACAGGCGCTGACGTTGCTGGCCACCTATCAGGCCAAGGGCATGCGCACCCTGGCCTTCGCCTACCAGCACCACGGCGCGCTGGCCCTACAGGCCATCGTGGCCATTGCCGACCCCGTGAGAAGCGATGTGGCCGAGGCCATCAACACCTGCCGAAACCATGCGCACGTAAGGGTGATCATGGTGACGGGCGACAACGCCCTTACCGCTAGCGAGATAGCCCAACAGGCAGGACTCGTGGAGCGTGGCGAACCAGTCGTGGCGCTCACAGGAGCCGAGTTTGAGGCCCTGACCGACGAGGAGGCGAAAACGTTGGTGGGCAACGCCGAGTTTAAGATCCTATCGCGTGCCAAGCCCAACGACAAGGCCCGCCTGGTAGGACTGTTGCAGGAACGGGGCGAGGTGGTTGCGGTGACGGGCGACGGCACCAACGACGCACCGGCCTTGAAGAAGGCGCAGGTGGGACTCTCCATGGGCGATGGCACGGCGCGCGCCAAGGAAGCCAGCGACATCACCATCATCGACAACTCGTTTGCAAGCATCAACACCGCCATTCTATGGGGCCGCTCGCTATATCTCAACATCCGTAGGTTTGTGGTGTTCCAAATGACCATCAATGTGGCGGCCTGCCTCATCGTGCTCTACGGCGCATTTATGGGTTTGGACTCGCCGCTCAACGTGACCCAGATGCTCTGGGTGAACCTCATCATGGACACCTTCGCAGCCATGGCGCTGTCGTCGTTGCCAGCCGACCCCAGGGTGATGAACGACTATCCGCGAAAGACCAACAGCAAGATTATCGACCGGGGCATGATGAAGATGATTCTGGGATCGGGTCTGGTGTTCTTCGCCATTCTCGTGGGAATATGGCAGATGCTGAGCCATGGCGACTACATGAGCTTCGAGGCGCTGCTGAGAGATTTCGACATCGACCATCTCACCGACTTCTCCGCCGCAACCCACGTGCGCAACCCACACGAACTGGGCATCTTCTTCACGTTCTTCGTCATGTTGCAGTTTTGGAACATCTTCAACGCCCGCTATTTCCGCACGGGCAGGAGTTTGGTGGAAGATCTCGCCGACATGGTACGACGGCCTTCGTCGATCAAGCGACACTACAGCACCGGCTTCGCCTTCGTGCTCGTTGTGATACTCGTGGGACAGTTTCTCATCACCAACGTGTTTGGCAAGATGTTTGGCGTGGAGGCCTTGTCGGCCACCGATTGGTTGCTCCTCGTCGCCGTCACGTCGCCCGTTCTCCTGATCGGCGAAGTGTTCAGGCTGCTGCGCAACCGCTTGGCACGAAGGTAAATCCCGGCCTGCGCCCCATCCTGGCGCAGGCCGAGTCGTGATTCGGGATAAAAGCCCGCATGGCTTCGCGTTATCTTGACACAAAACCATTATCTTTGCACCCTCAAAACGCACGGACCCATACAGTCACATCCCGAATAGGATCGTCAGGGCGTAGACTGGACAAGGGTGCGACAGGCGTGCTTTGTAGATTCTTGAGCAACAAAATGAAACATCAGACAAACGCATTGGGACATAGACGGGCGCGTGGTTGGAGGGCCGCGGCCGGGTTGGCAATGGTGGCGACACTGCTGCTGGCAGGCTCACCGACGGCCGGGGGCAAGAGCATCGACCCGCAACGGGCAGCGCTCATAGCCCAGCGCTACGTTAGGTTGGCGGGGGCAGGCGCGGCTCAGGCACCGGCACGTGGCGTGGTTCCGACATCTGGCGCACCTTATTATCTATTCAACGACGCCCGTGGCAACGGTTTTGTTGTCGTGGCGGCCGACGACGAGATGGGTGAGGTGCTGGCCTATGGCACCGCAGGACCTTTGGACACGCTCAATGCCAACCCCTGCGTGAAATGGCTGTTGGAGGGTTATCGCCTTTCGTATGAGGCATTGCGCCAGGTCGTTACAAGGTGCAACTGGAGTTGACGGCCGACGAGGATGGAACCCAGCGCTATCCCATCAACCCAATACACGACTGCGACACGGCCTACCTCGAAGTGGCGAAGGCTGAGGAACGCCCATTGCTGGCGAAGGCCGAGGTGTTTCTGGCCGACGACTCGAACGACAAGGTGGAGGAGGGCTATATCGACCTCGCCAAGCAGTCGCTTTTCAAGCTCGGCGTGGCGCTTCGCGCATCGGAAGGCCGCACCTACGAAGGTCACGTGAGGATGTGGAGCGAAGACATGGCGACAAAGGAGAGAACACAAGTGCAGGGCATCGACGACGAGGTGATCGTTTCGTCGTCTTACGATGTGCCGCTCTTCAGCTACTGGTTGCGCAAGGGCAACCTACCGTGGGCCGACGGCCACACCTATCGCATCATCGTGATGGGGCAATGGGAGGGCGTGGATGTGGAGCTGGGGCATGCCGATGAACCTTCTTATTGCCTGAAGCGCGAAGGCGATCTCGTTACCCTTTTCAGAGGCACGCCCACACAGATAGAAGGCGTGCAAGCCTTTGGCGTGAGACGCGAGGGCTGTAGACTCGTGGTTTCGGGCAGTGGGACGAGAACCGTGAGACTCTATAACGCGAATGGTCAGCTGGTGAGACAGATATCGACCCGTGGCGAACAGGCTGTGGTGTCGCTGCGAGGCATGCCAAAGGGTGCATATTTGCTACGATTGGAAGGCAAACGGAATGGCTGCTGGCGAATCCTTTGGGACGGACGCTGACATGCCTTCTTCCACATGATGGACGTTGTAGGTCCATTGGGAATGACGGACCTGACAGGCCATTGTGCATGAAGAGCGATTGGCTTGGGCATAACGAACGACCAGCGTGGCTAAGGAATCCCGCCTCAGTTTTTCGGGCCGCGCTTTGGCGGTGGGCCATTTTTGTTGTACCTTTGCAGCAGAGAAGTGTTTCTGTTACAACACAAACCCACCAACCATGTTTCAAAACCGCAATAAAAAAGGAGAACTTTTGAAAAAGCGACCGTCGGCGATGCTGTCGCTTTTTCCTATCGCCGTGCTTGTGGCGATGCTCATCGCCACCATCAAATCGTTTGGTAGCGACGCCCTCAGCGGCGCCTCGCAAATAACGCTGCTCACCGTGGCCGCCTTCTGCGTGCTCATCGGCATGGGCTATCTCAATGTGCCCTGGGCCAGCTTCGAGAAAGCCATCACAAAGAACGTGTCGAGCGTGTCGAGCGCCTTGGTCATCTTGCTGCTCATCGGCGCCCTTGGCGGCATTTGGATGGTGAGTGGTGTGGTGCCCGCCCTTGTGTATTATGGTGTGCAGATCATCCATCCCAACATCTTTCTTGCCTCCACGTGTGCCATCTGCGCCTTGGTGAGCGTCATGACGGGTTCGTCGTGGACCACCATCGCCACCATCGGCATCGCCCTCATGGGCATTGGCCGGGCGCAGGGCTTCGCCGACGGATGGGTGGCCGGAGCCATCATCAGTGGCGCCTACTTCGGCGACAAGATATCGCCTCTCTCTGAAACCACCACGTTGGCATCGGGAAGCCTCGGCGTGCCATTGTTCAAGCACATACGCTACATGCTCATCACCACAGTGCCATCGATGGCCATCGCCCTCATTCTCTTCGCCATTGGCGGTCTGCTCACCAACAGCAGCAACGCGCAAGACATCGACACATTTACGCAGGCCATCAGCCAACGCTTCAACATCACGCCGTGGCTGCTCTCGGTGCCTGTGCTGACAGGTGTGCTCATCGCCCGCCGTGTGCCACCCATCATTACGCTTTTCCTATCGTCGCTCTTGGCCGTGGGCGCCGCCATGATTTGGCAGGCCGACGCGCTCAGGGAGATCGACCCATCACTCTTCCGCGCCGCCATGCAGAGCCTGTGTGGAAGCACCTCGCTCCACACCGACAGCGACATGCTCACATCGCTCGTCGCCACACGCGGCATGGGCGGCATGATGAACACCATCTGGCTCATCATCTGCGCCATGTGCTTCGGCGGAGCCATGTCGGCCTCGGGCATGGTGGGCGGCATTACCCGTCTGTTTATCCATCTCATAAAGGGCCGCACCTCGCTCGTGGGATGCACCGCCACCACGGGCCTGATGCTCAATGTGGCCATCGCCGACCAATACCTGTGTATCCTGCTCACGGGCAACATGTTTCGCGACGTGTACGACAATGAGGGCTATGAGCGCCGATTGCTCAGCCGGACCACCGAGGACGCCGTTACCGTAACCTCCGTGTTGGTGCCCTGGAACACTTGCGGCATGACGCAGAGCACCGTGCTTGGCGTGTCGACCTTCTCTTACCTGCCTTATTGCTTCTTCAACCTGCTGTCGCCGCTGATGAGCGTAGTAGTGGCGGCACTCAACTATAAGATATTCAGGCGCAAACCGTTAGCCGAACAAAATTAATGATTTTTAGGTGCCTATTCGTTTGAATGTGGAGAAAAACGTTTATCTTTGCATAAAACGACGAACCTATGGCCAAATTTATCAATCCGTTCACCGATATCGGTTTCAAGCGAATCTTCGGACAGGAGATATCGAAGCCCTTGATCATCGACTTCCTCAACAGTCTGATGGAGGGCGAGGAGCACATCGAGGACATCACGTTTCTCGACAAGGAGCAACCGGCGCTCTATGAGGACGACCGATCGCTCATCTACGACATCTACTGCCGGACGGAGCGTGGCCACAACATCATCGTGGAGATGCAAAACAAGTCGCAGCCCTACTTCAAGAACCGTAGCATCTACTATGTGTCGGAGGCCATTGCGCGACAGGGCGAACGCGGATCGTCGTGGCAGTATGCCATCGACGCCGTGTACCTGGTGGCGTTTCTCAACTTCAGCCCGATAGACTTCGACAAGAAGTTTCGCACCGACGTGACGCTGACCGACAAGGAAACGCACAAGATGTTCTCCGACAAGGTACGCATGACGTTCATGCAACTGCCCCTGTTTGCCAAGGAAGCCGACAACTGCGACAACGATTTCGATAAATGGATTTATGTGCTTAAAAATATGGAAACATTGACACGACTGCCATGGGCGGCCAAGAGCTCCGTGTTCCAACGTCTGGAACAGATTGCCGACGTGGCCTCACTGACAAAACGGGAGCGCATGAAATATGACGAGGGACTTCGCAAGTACCGCGACACCCTGTCGGTGCTCGAAGGCGCAAAGCAAGACGGCCTGGCCGAAGGACGAGCCTTGGGGCGTGCCATGGGTCATGCTGAGGGCTTGGCTGAAGGACGAGCTGAAGGACGAGCTGAAGGACGAGCTGAAGGACGAGCTGAAGGACGAGCTGAAGGACGGCAAGAAGGCTTGGCTGAAGGACGGCAAGAAGGCCGACAAGAAGGCTTGGCTGAAGGACGGGCTGAAGGCGCCAATAGCGAGAAGCAGGACACCGTCAACCGGTTGCTTGCTGCAGGCACAAGCATCGACGTCATTGCCATTGCCACAGGTCTCTCGAAAGAAGAGGTCGAGAAACTGATAAAGTAAGACTATCGGCCATGGTCGACCGAGAAACGCCCAGCGTGTTTCACCACGACTTATGCTACAAACACGGATTACGCTTTAGAGAACAAACATCATGTTGGTTAGGAAAGCGCAATCCGTGCTTTTTTATGAAATGCCAGCCTCAACTTACACAATATCCCAAACAACCACTAACGAAAACAAAATAATCCAATGATCAAGAAATTACTATCAATCACGCTCTTCGCCCTGGCAAGCCTTACATCGTTGGCTCGCCCGCATGGCGAAGCATTTGCTATCCTTATTGAGAAAGCCAACATTACCGGACAATGTTTCCAGTTCTACGACCAATGGTCGACCCAAGACGTGGAGGACATCTGGAACCAAGGCAGAAACGCCAAGTCGGTGAACTACACACGGGCAGGATGGCTCGCCATCTCACAAAAAGAAAGTGCGGATCAAAAATACAAGTACAACTCATTCAAGGAGATCAAGAAAGCGGCTGACAACGAAGCGAAGAATGGCATCTTCCTACATTCGCTGACCCTGGCAGAAGTGGGAACACGCTGGTACTGGATTGGCCTCTCCGAGAATCGTCCCAACATATCGCGTCAGGTAGTGGAAATGGTGAAAGTCAGCAAGCTCAACCAATGGATGGCCGAGAAAGCCCAACAAGGCCTGAAGGTGATCAACTGCGCCAGGAAAATAACCGAGTGTGCTGTCGTGGCACACGATGGAACCGACATCGACCGCCAGGAGGCCTGCCTCTATGAGACGGCTCAAGAAGCGCTCGACGACGTTAAGAGGCATTGGGAGGCAGGATGGCGCGTCGGCCTGGTCGATGTGTCACCCATGAACAAGTACACCATCGTCTACAACACCTACACCACACCGCGCGAAGGCGAACAGTATCTGGCTTTCTGCGATTCCAGGGAAAGTGCCAAAAACTTCATCAATGAGCACGCTCACAATGGTTACTTCATCACCCATGTGGGTGGAGCATTCTACCCTGGCGCTACCGACGAGAACGGCAACCCCATGTCGTTCATGCAAATCATGAGCGGACTGGTTTCCACCACTGCCAACCTCGTGGGATCCATCAATGGCGGCAAGGATGGCGGTGGTGCAAGCGACGGTGGAGGAAGCGACGGCGAGACGGCCAACACCGCATCGTGCCGCACCCAGGAAGACTATCAGAGGGAATATGACAAATGGGCCGAGAAAGCACGCCACGCAGCCTTGTCGCATTATAAGAGCAGCAAGATCGACAACCAAACCGGGCACAAGTCGGGCGAGATAACAGCTGGCAACCGCAAGATTCTTCGCAACTACCAAAAGCTCATGCGAGGGGTAGCCGACGCCGCCTCAAAGGCCGGATTCACCCTAAAAAGGGCCGACATAGAGTCATTCGTGCCTTAACCACAGTTCCTGGCAGGCCCACTGGCCGACAGCCAGGGTGAAGCGGCCATGATCTCATAGCTACACGTTGCGGATGCACGTGTTGCATGAATACCAACGTTTTCGTTAAGCCAGATGAGCAGAGCTAAGCTTGCTTAAGCTCTGCCATGGCGAGGAAACGTGCCATGAAATGGAAGGTTTTCGTTAAGCCAGATGAGCAGAGCTAAGCTTGCTTAAGCTCTGCCATGGCGAGAAAACGTGCCATGAAATGGAACAAATGACCAAGCATTCCATCAAATTCTATACCCAGAGGGAGTGCTTTTACAAACAGATTCCGTAAATTTGCACCTGCCCGTTGATATTACGAAATGACAAGACGACACCTGTCGTACCCAACGAAGCGACATGACACTTGTCGTAAGATGATAACGCTTTAACAAGACAAAGATATGAAGCCTTACAAATTTGAACCCTACCTGAAAACCACATTATGGGGTGGCTATCAAATTGCGCCTTTCAAGGGAATATTCACGGCGCAGCCCAATATCGGCGAGAGCTGGGAAATAAGCGGCGTGCCCGGACACGAGAGCGTGGCCATAGACCGCGGACTGGTGGACGACATCGACATGGGCCTCACACTCACCCAACTCATCGACAAATACAAAGGACTGCTCGTGGGCAACAAGGTTTACAAGCATTTCGGCAATAAGTTTCCGCTGCTCGTGAAATTCATCGACTCGCGACAGGACCTTTCCGTGCAGGTGCATCCCAACGACGAACTGGCCATGGAGCGCCACGGCTGCGCCGGAAAGACGGAGATGTGGTATGTCATCAAGAGTGATGTGGGGGCGAAAATTTACAGCGGCCTCAGGAAAAGCATCACGCCCGACGACTATGAGCGGTTGGTGAGCGCCGACAATGAGGAGAATGGCGAGAACCCAATGGCTTCGGTCATCGCCACCCACGAGGCGCACGACGGCGACTTGTATTTCCTGCCGGCGGGACGACTGCACGCCATTGGCGCCGGCAATTTCCTGGCTGAGATTCAGGAAACATCCGACATCACTTACCGCGTGTACGATTTCGGACGCAAGGACGCGCATGGCAAGCCGCGCGAGCTGCATATCCAGGAGGCGCGCGACGCCATCGACTACCAGGTGTGGCCCGAGTATCGCAGCAGCTACGACAGCACGAAGCCTATATCGCAACTCATCAACTGCCCACACTTCATCGTTCACCGCGTGGTGGTGCAGGTGGCCTCGCAAGTCGATTTCAAGACCGACTCGTTTGTGGTGGTCATGTGCCTGTGGGGTGAGGCCAACATCAATGGCGTGCACATCCATCAGGGCGAAACCATCCTGGTGCCGGCCTGCGAGAATGTGCTCTACATCTTTGGCAACGCATCGTTCCTCACCGCCACGCTTTAGCGGGCGCTGATGTGGGAAGCGTCCGCCAAGGCGCGGTTTATTCCACCAACAAGGTTATCCTTTCGCCGTCCTTGAGGTTGCGCCTAACGCCCAGCCCCTGCCTGCAAGGCGAAAGCCGCCAACAGGAGGCCCAATAATAACATGCCGCATCTCATTCCTTCTGTTTTTTATATGAAATACGAGCGGAAATGCCGAAACACTTAAAAGCACGGGCGGGCATCAACTCTGACATGAGTGATAGCCACTATAGCTCATGATGCGGGGGCAATTTCCAAACAAGTTGTGGAATACCCACAAATCTTTGAGCACCGTTACGATTTTAACCAAAATGTGTGCGTTTTGTTCATTTCATCCATTCCGAACTTAAGCTTTGCATCTTCTGAGTGGAAAGTTATAGCGTATAGCTCCTCAGCCAAGTCGAAGAACCCTTTCCCTTGCTTGAAATCACCTGCATGGATGGCAACGCTTGAAAGCATGGGCCTCCTTCTTTAACTTCGTTCCACGAAATATCGCCAAGTAGATTGCCAAGCACCCCTCTGTCGTAAGGGTTTGACATATCAAGACGTACACCTGATCGCTTAAGAAGGTCGGTGTAGTTTATCACCGACTTTCTTTTAGCTACTTGTATAAGAACCTTCTTTATACGAAGATGGTCTTCTGTGTAAGGCACCAATTCACTCATGGTAGTTTGAATTTCAGCTTGAACAGTTGATTGGAATTGCTACATAGTTTCTTATTCTTCAGCAGAATCCTTCATTGCTTGAACCTTTTCATTAATAAAGAGAATTTCTTCGGATGTCAACTGATATTTCTTGCAGAGGAAATCATTGACGTCGTCTACTGAAAGACTCCAGTCGACATCAGAAGTCTCGCCAAAATCTTGCTGCGGAACATACTTCCACTTTTCAGGAGTAATGTCCTGAGTGGTCTTAAGCACACCAAGAAGAGCTCTAACAAACTTTGTGGCAATGTACTTCTTCAATGCAATAGCCTCATTCTTAGTACGGAAGTTTCCAATGCTAACAAAAGACTCCGTATTGGCAACGGCAGGCTCGCCTATAATCGGTGGAGTCAACATTTCGCCGAAGGTACCAGTGCCATTGGCTTTAGACAAGAACAACTTGTATCCGTCAAGGTTCTCCACTTCTCGGATATAGTCGCGCCTTACGTATTTCATGGTTCTTACGTTGCCTACACGCCCCAATATGCGAATGTACTCGTTCTCATCGTTTGGCTTTTCGTCAAAGAACACCTGTGGAAGGCGCTCAAAGATATTTGTCGACACATCGTAAGGATGGCCATTGCTAAGCTGGCCGATGGCCTCAGGATGGTCCTCGTGCATCTTGTCGGTAAAGCGATAAGCGGTGCGTGATATCACCATGTCGCTCATAGGCTTGAAACCTTTATGGTTACTAACAGTTTGCAGGATGGCATTCAGCTCGGGATACGGAGTGAACAAGCCTATAGGCCCCTTGTTCACCTGGTCATCCCTGAGACTGATGGTTATTCCGCCTTTGATGTCTGTGTCGTCGAACAGTTTGTCGCTCTTAGGCCAAAATTCACAAATGCCAAGATACTTATCTTCCAGCATCTTCTTATTCCATGCTTTAGGCGTACTGCCAGCGTTAGACAAGAACCTTGCTGGGTGAATCATTTCCACCACACCCGAAACAGAATACGCACAATCCAAGAATAGGTTATAGAGTGGGCCATTGTAGGTTTTCTGCTCACCCACTGCATTATTCTGATACGGCGGATTACCTATAATAACATCTGTACCCAACGTAATAAGCTCTTCCATTATCTTTTGCTTCTTTTTCTCGTTTATCAAATCATAAGAATTGTAATCCTCTATCACATTCTTCACTGGTAGCCCCAACAACTCATAAACCTTACGCGTAAACTCGTAGGTTAATGGAGAGGTTGGCAACGAATAAATGGTGTTCTTTATCTTGTTGCCAAAAGCCTTGAATAAAGCATTGGCAAACTCGCCTTGCTTCGAGGCTATATCAAGAATTCTTGTTCCTTTCTTTATTCTGTTGGCAGGCAAGTAGGCTACCATCTTGTCGGCAACCCATGTGGGGGTGACGACTTCAGAGGTCGATAGCCTGCCAAATTTCTTCATGGCCCTTTCCACGCGTTCGTTTGCGGGAACCGACTTGTCGTGCGACAACTGGTTCATGTGCGAAATCTTGTAGTCCAAGTCGCTTAGCACAAAGGGATTAATGATGGAGCGAATGGCCAACAACACCTCTTTTCCAATTCCCACATTGCGCGCAATGCGCCTATTGGCTTCGTTAGAACCAATCGTCTTGAGAATGTCGTCGAGCGATGCCACTTTGCTATCCGTTAGGAACGCAAAAAACAATATTAAGGAATAGAATGTCGACAATTTCTTGAGAAGTTCATCTTGCTCATCCTTACTGTTGCCGTTCTCATTCTTAGGCGTCGTCCCGCCTTCGTCATCTTTGCCGTTCGTGGCATCGCCTGTGTCTATGTCGTCACCGTCTTCTTTGTAAGCAGGCATCTTGATGCCTTTCTTCGATCCAATGGGGTATAGCGTTTTCAAAGCGCCAAGCACATCTTCGTTTGTAAGCAGACTTGCGTCGACGGGTATATCGGTTGCTTCATCCAGAATGCTCTTGTTGGCAGAATACGCATCTACTGCCTCAAGAATGTCGTTGGGTTCCACCTGCCGCATCTTATCCTTATTGATAACGATAATCGGCGATATTCTCAGTTCCTCCGCAATGCGCTCACTCAGTTTGCCGTTGCCTTTCTTGTCGGTGTTGACATTATAAATCTGCGCCTTCGACTCTTGCATCCGAAACATTCTCGCAGGTTCAAAATCAACCAGCAGCGTCTGCGGCTTCATATTGTACTTGATAACATGGCCTTCCTCGTCTCTATATTCGCGCACATACTGGTTTTGCAAGCGGAAAATAGCCTGGTCGTACTCTTGCGGCGACACCGTGTCTTTCAGATAAACCATTGTGTCCCATTGCTCAACGGTGGTACCTGTAAGCATTCTGTTTACCGTCAACGTAATGGTCTTAACGCCGTGGCTCTCCAGTTGTTCTATCTTGTCCTTTACATCGCGAACCGTGCGAAACAGCCCTTCGTTTTCCACACCAGCAATATTGAGCAACTCGTATTGGCCAAGACATTCGAAATCGTTTTTATGCTCCGTTATCAGCGATTCGGCAGCGTCGCAAGAAGCACGATAAGGCAATACGAACACTATATGCCGACATAGTTTGCCGTTCTTGATTCGATCGTCGTTGAGGAATCCAAGGATGTTATTGTCCTCCTTACTTCCATCTATTGCCATCAACAAGTCGAGCACCTCTTTCTCGTGCACGAATTTCTTGTGGCTCCCATCATTTCTTTTAAGTATCGATTTTGGTCGCAGCAATTCGTTAAGAGCATATTCCAGATGTTCTTTCTTAAGTTCCTCCATTTTCCTCAATGCCGATTCGTTAAGGTTGAACGCAAAGCGAATCATCTGGGGAAATCCATAGTATGGGTTGTCCCATTCGTTGATGTTGTCGGCGTTGATATGCTTATTGTCCCATTGTTCCTTATCCTTTACGATATCGGAAAACTGATAGAATGCTATGACGTCGTCTTTTTGAAACTCACTTCCCATTAGAATTCGATAGGGAGTGCCCGAAAGGTGCAATCGAACCTTTGAGCATAAGCGTTTCAGTTCCTCATTGTCGTCGTAAGCATCGGATGTGTCAGCATATTTCGTTTCCGACTTAAACTCCGTCTTGCTACCTCTCAACACCTTGCCATACTCTTCGGCACGAGCGCCATAATGGGTCTCGTCGACAATAAGCATGTCCCACTGACGGGAGAATATGTTGGCATGCTGCGACTTGATAGTGTTGCCGCTCAAATCCTGAAGCGTAAGGAACACCACTGCCCTATGTTGGTTTCTGAGTGTGTCGCTAACGGCGTCAGGGTTTCTTTTAAGCGAATCGGCATCTATGAAATCGAAGCCTTCGAAATTCTTAACGCTTTCTACCGTCTTCTTCCATTCGTTCTTCACGTCGGCCTTGCCCGACACAACAAGTATAGCCCTGTACCTCTTGTTTGACAGGGCGCAGCTGAGAGCTGTAAACGTTTTGCCAAAACGCATCACAGCATACATCAGAAGGTTGGTCCTCCCTTTCTTTACAGCTTTTGTGAAATTGGAAACAGTATCTTCCTGATTGGGGCGCAAGTCAAACGGAGTGTCGCCACGCTTGTAGGTAAATGTTTGGGCTGTAGGACGTTCCGCAAATGTATAAAACTGATATTTGCCCTTGTTTTCAGCGAAATCCCTCTTGATGTCGTCAATAGCTTCCATAACATCCTTGTCCGACGCATGCTCGAAGAACTCCCTGGAGTAATAAGGCAGTTGCTCCATGTCGGAAGGGAGCAGTCGGTGCAACCGCTTGTCATGCTCAAGATAATAGTGGATTGCGAAATCACGATAATACACATCTTGATCGACCTTCGATATGGCCGAATAGGCTTTTTCGAGATCAGGGAAGTACCGACGCCACTCATTGAGACGCTGATCTATAGGACGATACGTGTCGCCCACTTTCAGGTAGTTGGGCACGGTACCTGTAGTAAATGCGTAAATCTGTGGCTCCACACGCCCAATGATGTATTTGTCAAGAATGGAACGATCCATAAATTACCGTTTTTTGCTTAAAAGATGAAATGGATAGGTATTGCCCGAGGAGAACGCTTTGAGCAACACGGGTATGCCATTATGATTGTGAATATTGTTAGTCTTGCACCCTGGACAAGGGGTTCGTTCTATCTCGCCATACAGGTTGCGATTTTCCACATCGTGGCACGAATTGGGTATGACTCCTTTGAGGCCATCCATCTGCCAAACATTCCATGATATGATGTCGGCTATTTCTCTTACCAACTCATGATCAGGTCGCTCGCCAAACTTGTATTCGTAATTGTCGATAAAGGTGTAAAGCAGCGATTCACGAGCCAAAAGCAGGTTGTCGCCTTGCCATTCGTAAGCCCTACTGGTTTGGTAGGCGGTTACCGCCGCATCAAACCAATCCTCACGGTTGCAGGTGTTTTCGTTAACGATCCTTAGCTTACGATCCAAAAAGCCTATCCTGTCCTCTATGTGTATGGCACGGCCTGTTGTTGTGTCATAGCGACTTGTCATGAAGGGAGCTTCGCCACACGTAATCTCCATCCAACGCAACTTAACATAGTCTTCCCACGTTTTTCCTTCAGGGATGGCTATTTTCCCCCTAAACGTTTCCCATGTCCTGCGCTCTTCGCCCGTTTCGCGATTGAAGGCGTCTCTTCTTCCAAAGAATTTCTCATCGATGTTGTTGACCATGATGTTGCACACCCAAGAAGGAGTAAACACCTCTGCCATTTTCTTCACACGCTTGCTTTGAGTCGACTTTTTCTTCATAACACGGGGCATAATGACATTGGCATGCTCACCTGTGATACGCTCGGCCTGAATCTCATCATAATAAGAATAACCTTCGCCTAAATGTTCATAGTCGTGAGTAGCCCAGAAGATGTGGTGTGTAGTCCCATCATTCTTGTATGCTGTTACAGAACGATCGGTGAGCAGGATGTTTAAGATATCCTGTCCGTATTCCTCCAAAAGGTTGTTTTCTTTTATGTCAACTTCGTTTGTCATTCAATAACGCGATTTAAAAAACGGCAATTAGTAGCTGGAGCGTAATGGAATCCGAAAAGCATTGTCACAACACATGCCTTCACCAGTAGTAATTACAGTCTACTTTTCTCACCTTTCATGGTATGTATGTACATAACTTCGTGCAAATATAACAAATTCTCACGAGCAACGTAAACAATTAGCCATGATATTGAGAACAAATCTGTCATTCATGGATCTTTAGGTGTTTTTGTCGCCGGTGCTCATTTAGGGGTGGATGCAAAATAATTATGTGAGAATTGGACGGGAAACTCGGCTTTGCGGCTTTTCTGAAAGGACCAATGGTCCATGAACTTGGCCGTACCTGTTCATGATTTCTCATTGACACCGCATAGCCATTCAACACTCAGCATTCCACACTCATCATTAATATTATCATTCACCTAACATTCAATATTCCACATTAAAGATTTTTGGTGCAAATCTTGTGTTGGGTTTTCGGTCAAAATAGAGGGCGGGGAAGGCGGTTTCGGGCGTTTGGGAGGGCGGATGGGGAGCGAGGAACGGGGCGTTAGGCATCTTTCGAGGTGCGATAGCTAAGGGATCGAGGGCCGGAAGGTAAGGGATGGAGGTGCGGATGGGCATGTTTCGTGGGTCGAAACATGCCTAACCGCAAGGCGGAATGGGAAGTGTGGAGAGCCGAATTGGTTCTTCGGATGGTAAGCGTCTGAATGTTAGGCGGTTACAAAAATGCGCGAGAATGGCGTATTTGGGTGCGAGGCGATGCGCGACGGGAAAAACAGTGTAGATTCGGGGGAGGGATGTTGAGAATGTTGAATGTGAGATGTTGAGTGGCCATTCGGCACGAGAATATTTCTCCCACAGATCGCAGATAAGCACAGATGCCATTCGGAATGTGAGATTTTTCACTCCAAATGTCGGATGATCCAGACAAATCTATAACGACGCTCCCTCGCTGAACACCCGCACCAACGTACCGGTAGCGGTAGCGGTTATGAACATGAAGGCAGGCAAGCCCCTGCGTAGGTATCTGCAACCATCGGGTGGGTTGGGGTGCCATCACCAATTGGCGCAAAGGGCGCGTCGATGAGACTGATAGGGTCTTGGTCGACGCGCCCTTTTGGGATGGATGCGGTTAGAGACAAGGCTTGTAGGCCGAGAGAAGTTGGCGCACGGCTTGGGCGCGGTCGGCGGGAAGCGGGTCGACACCTTCGAGCGGATAACGGAGGCCCAGCTCCTGATACTTGAAGGTGCCAAGGGTGTGATAGGGCAACACCTCGATCTTCTCGACCACCGAGTAACGGGCCACGTGCTCGCCGAGGCGGTGCAGCCACTCGTCGTTGTCGGTGAGGCCCGGCACCACCACGTGTCGCACCCAGGTGGGGATGCCGCGCTGCTGCAGCTCGTCGAGGAACCGCAGGTTGTTGTCCCGCCGCTGGCCAGTGAGACGCGGATAGAGATCGGGGTCCATCGTCTTGATGTCGAGCAACACGAGGTTGGTGTGGCTGAGCACATCGAGGGCGCGGCCCGAGCAGAAGATGCCACTGGTGTCGAGGGCCGTGTGGAGCCCCTCGGCCTGGCAGAGGGCGAAAAACTCGGCGGCGAAGTCGGCTTGCATCAGCGGCTCGCCACCCGACAGCGTCACGCCGCCGCTCTTGATGAAGCTACGGTAGCGCAGCACCTCGTCGAGCAGTTGCTGCGGGGTGAGCTCGTACTGGCATTTGCCATGCGGGTCCCACGTGTCGGGGTTATGGCAGAATTGGCAGCGCAGCGGACAGCCCTGCATGAACGCCACGAAGCGTATGCCGGGCCCGTCGACGGTGCCAAACGATTCCATGGAATGAATGTGGCCAATGGTATGGGTCATGATATATAGCGTGTTCTATTACCCGGCGGGGCGATGCGAGTGGGCCCTGTGGGTGTGAGTGACTAAAACGAAAGCCAAATGCCCTCCGCTGCTGTGCGGTGAGCAAATGGCTTTCGTATGATGATGTGTATCAATGCGATACCGTGGGCCTTATTACATGCCCAGGTTGATGGTACGTGAGAGCACGTCGAGCTGCTGCTCGCGTGTGAGCTTCACGAAGTTCACAGCGTAACCGCTGACGCGGATGGTGAGCTGCGGGTACTTCTCAGGGTGATCCATGGCGTCGAGCAGGAGCTGACGGTCGAACACGTTGACGTTGATGTGCTGGCCACCGTTGGGTGTGAAGTAGCCGTCGAGCAGCGACACGAGGTTTGTGGCCTGCATGTCCTTCTCCTTGCCGAGGGCCGAGGGAGCGATGGCGAAGGTGTATGAGATACCGTCGCGTGAGTGCTGGAACGGCAGCTTGGCCACTGAGGCCAGGGCAGCCACGGCACCCTTCACGTCGCGTGCGTTCATGGGGTTGGCGCCCGGTGCGAACGGAACGCCCTTCTGGCGACCGTCGGGAGTGGAACCGGTGTTGCGGCCATACACCACGTTAGAGGTGATGGTGAGCAAGCTCTGGGTGGGCACAGCGTTGCGGTAGGTGCGGTGCTGGCGCAGGTACTCCATGAACTTCTCAGTCAGGTCAACTGCGATAGAGTCGGTCTCGTCGTTGTTGTTGCCGAAGGGCACATACTCGCCCTCCTCAATCTTGTAGTCGACAGCCAGGCCGGTCTCGTCGCGGATGATGCGCACCTTGCAGTGCTTCATGGCGGCGATAGAGTCGGTAACGATCGACAGGCCAGCGATACCTGTGGCGCGGGTGCGCTCCACATCGCCGTCGTGCAGCGACATCTCGAAGGCCTCGTAGTCGTACTTGTCGTGCATGTAGTGGATGATCTTCAGGGCGTTGACGTAGGTCTTGGCCAACCAGCGCATCATCTGCTCAAACTTAGGCATAAACTCCTCGTAGGTGAGGTAGTCGGATGTGATGGGCGCGAAGCGGGGAGCGATCTGGTGACCGGTCATCTCGTCGCGACCGCCGTTGATGGCGTAGAGCATACACTTAGCCAAGTTGGCGCGTGCACCGAAGAACTGCATCTGCTTACCAATCTTCATGGGGCTCACGCAGCAAGCGATGCCGTAGTCGTCGCCGAGATCGGCGCGCATGAGGTCGTCGTTCTCATACTGGATGGCGCTGGTGTCGATGCTGACCTTGGCGCAATACTTCTTCCACTGCTCGGGCAGGCGCTCACTCCAGAGGATGGTGAGGTTGGGCTCGGGCGACGGACCCATGTTGTACAGGGTGTGGAGGAAACGATAGTCGGTCTTGGTAACCATTGAGCGGCCATCGATGCCCATACCGCCGATAGAGGCTGTGGCCCAGATGGGATCGCCTGAGAAGAGATCGTTGTACTCGGGGGTGCGGAGGAAACGCACGATGCGCAGCTTCATGATCATCTGGTCGATGAGCTCCTGTGCCTCCTCCTCAGTGAGCGTGCCGTTCTTCAGGTCGCGCTGGATGAAGATGTCGAGGAAGGCGCAGACGCGGCCCAGCGACATGGCGGCACCGTCCTGGTCCTTCACGGCGCCGAGGTAACCGAAGTAGGTCCACTGCACAGCCTCGCGGGCGTTGGTGGCGGGCTTGGTGACGTCGAAGCCGTAAGCGGCGCACATGCGCTCAAACTGCTTCAGGGCCTGCACCTGCTCGCTGATCTCCTCGCGGTGGCGCACGATCTCCTCAGTGAACTCCTGGATGTCGATGCGCTTGAAGTAGCGCTTCTTCTCCTCGATGAGGTTGGTGGTGCCATAGAGGGCAATACGGCGGTAGTCGCCGATGATGCGGCCGCGGCCGTAAGCATCGGGCAGACCAGTGATGATGTGTGCGTGGCGGGCGGCCTTGATGTCGTCGTTGTAAGCCGAGAACACACCCTCGTTATGTGTCTTGCGATACTTCGTGAAGATTGTCTTGGTGGCGGGGTCGAGCTCATAGCCGTAGGCCTGGAGAGCCTTCTCCACCATGCGTATGCCTCCCTTGGGGAAGATGCCTCGCTTCAGGGGTGCGTCGGTCTGCAGACCCACCACCACTTCGCTGTCCTTGTCAATATAGCCAGCACCGTAGGTATCGAGGCTCTGGGGAAGCTTGGTCTCAGCGTCGTACACGCCCTTCTCGCGCTCCACCTCAAAGAGGTCGGAGAGGATGCTCCAGAGCTTCTTTGTCTTCTCGGAGGGGCCGGTAAGGAAACTCTCGTCGCCGTTGTAGGGCTCGTAGTTGGCCTGAATAAAATCTCTTACGTCAATCTCGCGCTTCCAATTGGAACCTTTGAAATCTTTTTGGAGGTCTTGTAAAACCATGTTCTTAAAATAATGTGGTTGTTAAAAAATGTACTCGGGAACACGTCCCGCGGTGCAGTGACGGTGTGTATGCCGGTGCGGCGAAAGAATGTCTTCTCCTCACCCGTATGCTTCCTTATCGGGTACAAAGTTACGCTTTTCCTCGCTATTGAGCAAACGATTGCATGAAAATCATTATTTATGAGGAGGAACCCAGCTGGCTCATCATGCCTATCAAGACCACCATGCCCTTCACGCCCATTAAGCCTACAATGCCCATCCCCCCAAAACCAAAAGAAAGCGGCTACACACTTCGCTAAGTGCTGCCGCTTTCGCAGTCGGTGCAAGCGGGGGGGATCAGTTACTTACACCGCAGTTTTGAGTTGAAATATTACTGCTAGCTCCCTCCCATGGATGAATAGGGGGGTAGAGTTGTGTCAGCCTTGTGCTGACGGGGATTCTTATTTGTGTGCCTTTACCTCAAGGTTGAGCTCGTCGAGCTGCTTGGGGTCGAGCTCTCCCGGAGCGTCGAGCATCACGTCGCGTCCGCTGTTGTTCTTCGGGAAAGCGATGCAGTCGCGAATGCTGTCGAGACCGGCCAGGATGCTCACGAAGCGGTCGAGACCGAAGGCCAGACCGGCGTGAGGGGGCGCTCCATACTTGAAGGCGTTCATGAGGAAGCCAAACTGGGCCTCGGCACGCTCGCGGGTGAAGCCGAGCACCTCGAACATGCGCTCCTGCAACTGGGTGTCGTGGATACGCAGCGAGCCGCCACCCACTTCCACTCCGTTGCACACGAAGTCGTAAGCCTTGGCGCGCACCTGCTCAGGATGCTCATCGAGCAAGGGTATATCGTCGGGGTTGGGCATGGTGAACGGGTGGTGCGTAGCCATGAGGCGCTGCTCCTCGTCGCTCCACTCGAAGAGGGGGAAGTCGATGATCCACAGGCACTTGAACACGTTCTTGTCGCGCAGGCCCAGGCGGTCGCCCATCTCCAGGCGCAGCGAGCAGAGCTGCACGCGTGTCTTGTTGGCGTTGTCGCCAGAGAGAATCAGCACGAGGTCGCCGTCCTTGGCGCCCATCACCTGCTTGATCTCGGCCAGCGTCTCGGGCGAATAGAACTTATCGATAGAGCTCTTCACCGTTCCGTCGGCGTTATACTTGATGAACACCAGGCCCTGGGCGCCCACCTGCGGACGCTTCACAAAGTCGGTGAGCTCGTTGAGCTGCTTGCGGCTATAGTTGGCACATCCCGGCACGCAAATGCCGCCGATGTACTTGGCCTCGTTGAACACGCTAAACTCGCCCTTGCCCTCAAAGGCGTCTTTCAGTTCCACTAACTCCATGCCGAAGCGCAAGTCGGGCTTGTCGCTACCAAAGCGGCGCATGGCGTCGTGCCAGGTCATCTGCTCGAGCGGCTTGGGCAGCTCCACACCACGAATCTCGCGGAACAGGGTGCGGCACAACTCTTCGAAGATATTGATGACATCGTCCTGATCGACAAACGACATCTCGCAGTCGACCTGTGTGAACTCAGGCTGACGGTCGGCGCGCAGGTCCTCGTCGCGGAAGCACTTGGCAATCTGGAAATAGCGGTCGAAACCGGCCACCATAAGCAGCTGCTTCAGCGTCTGCGGGCTCTGCGGAAGGGCGTAAAACTGTCCGGGGTTCATGCGTGAGGGCACCACGAAGTCGCGGGCTCCCTCGGGTGTGGAGCCGATGAGGATCGGGGTCTCCACCTCTATGAACTTCTGGTTGTCGAGGAAGTTGCGGATGAGGATGGTCATGCGGTGACGCAGCTCTATGTTCTTACGCACGGCGGCGCGGCGCAAGTCGAGGTAGCGGTATTTCATGCGCAGCTCATCGCCACCGTCGGTGTTGTCCTCGATGGTGAAGGGCGGCGTGAGACTGGGGCTGAGCACATTGAGCTTGCTCACGATGATCTCGATGTCGCCAGTGGGCATCTTGCTGTTCTTGCTCTCGCGCTCCGACACTGTACCCGTCACTTGGATGCAGTATTCGCGACCGAGCTTGTTGGCCTGGTCGCAGAGGTCCTTGTCGACGGCTCCGTTAAACACGAGCTGTGTGAGGCCGTAGCGGTCGCGCAGGTCAGCGAATGTCATGCCGCCCATCTTACGTGTGCGCTGGACCCATCCGGCGAGTGTTACTTCCTGGCCGGCGTCGGAGAGACGCAACTCTCCACAAGTTTTCGTTCTATACATAATCGATAATGATATGACGAATTGATGAATTATGGCGCAAATGTACGAAGAATAAATGAAAGCGAAAAAAAAAACGTTGTAAACTTACACTCGGCAAGGGATAAATTTTGTAAATTTGCCCAAAGCATAAAAACAAACGCCACTTAGAACATGATTTCAAGACGCTTCCTCACGCTTATGGGCCTCACGCTCATGGCCCTCTCGGCCATGGCCCAACAGGCCGGCGACGTGCTGGCCGCCGCCCGCAAGGCCAACCATTACTTCATGCAGAAACACCCCGATCCCACGCAGGCCACCTTCGTGCGCAAGGTGCGCCCCAGCAGCTTGTGGACGCGCGCCGTCTACTACGAGGGACTGATGGCGCTGCAGGCCGTCGACCCGCAGGAGACGTATGTCGACTATGCGCTGCGCTGGGCGCGGTTCCACCAATGGACGCCACGCAACGGGGTGACCACCACCGACGCCGACGACCAGTGCTGCTGCCAGACCTACCTCGCCCTGCTGCCTTACGCCGGCGACGATGCGGCGAAGGTGTTGCCCATCGTGCGCGACAACCTCGACCGACAGATGGCCTCGGGGCGCCACAACTATTGGTCGTGGATCGACGCCGTGCAGATGGCGCTGCCGCTCTACGCCCAGGTGGGCCAGGCCACGGCCGACGCGCGCTACATGGACTATGCCATGAAGGCGTATCGCTGGACGCGCAACGAGTGTGGCGGCGGCTGTTTCAACGAGCAGACCGGACTGTGGTATCGCGACGCCGACTTTGTGCCGCCCTACCGTGAGCCCGACGGCCAGGAGTGTTATTGGAGCCGCGGCAACGGATGGGTGTACGCCGCCCTGGTGCGCACCCTGCAGACCGTGGGCAAGCGCCACAAGTATTATAAGGAGTTGAAGGCCGACTTCCTGACCATGACGCGCGCCATTGCGACTTGCCAGCGCCAAGATGGCTTGTGGAACGTGAGCATGACGTCGACCCACTATGCTGGTCCGGAGCTGACGGGCACGGCGCTCTTCCTCTACGGCCTGAGCTGGGGCATCAGCCAGGGCCTCATCAAGGCGAAGACCTATCGTCCCGTGGCCGACCGCGCTTGGCAGGGCATGGAACGCATCTGCCTCCATCCCGACGGGTTCCTGGGATATGTGCAAGGCACGGGCAAGCAGCCCTCCGACGGCCAACCGGTAAGCTACACCTCGGTGCCCGACTTCGAGGATTTCGGCACGGGCTGTTTCCTGCTGGGAGCCACCGAGTATTACAAGTTGCTGGGCAAGCGGTAGGCTGATAGGCATGAGGGCCTAAAAGCCAAACAAACCCGATGGGCCTAATAGGCAATGGGCTGACGCAACAGCCGCCCACATGCCTATTAGGCCCATCATTCGTTTCACGCCTACCGGCCCATGAAGTCCAGCAGTCCCACCGGGCTCCTAAGCCATTGGCTTATTCTCTTTCTTTCTTATATTTCTTATCTTTCCCATTGAAGCTCTTCACCTTCATGCCGAGCTGGTCGGGCAGGATGGCGTTGAGCAGGATGCCTACGAGGGCGGCGAGGGCCAGGCCCGAGAAGGCCACGGAGCCGATCTTCACACCGCCGTCGGTGCCATACTGCACGCCGATGCTCACCACCATGATGAGGGCGGCCACAAACACGTTGCGCGATGAGGAGAAGTCGACCGAGGTCTCCACGAGGTTGCGCACGCCCACGGCCGAGATCATGCCATAGAGAATGAGGCTCACACCGCCGATGGTGGCGGCGGGCATCAGGCCGATGAGGCAGGCAAACTTCGGACAGAAGCTCAGCAGGATGGCGAAGCAGGCGGCCAGGCGTATGACGGCCGGGTCGAACACCTTCGTGAGGTTGAGCACGCCCGTGTTCTCACCATACGTGGTGTTGGCCGGCGCACCGAATATCGAGGCGAGGAACGTGGCCAATCCGTCGCCGCTGAGCGTGCGGTGCAGTCCCGGGTCCTTGATGAAGTTGCGGCCCACGGTGCTCTGTATGGCGCACATGTCACCGATATGCTCCATGATTGTGGCGAAAGCGATGGGGAAGATGGCGATGATCGACGTTACGATGAGGTCGAAGTTGGGATCCTTCGCCACCGAGAGGGCCGTGCGGTCCATGTCGATGGGCAGGCCTACCCACGCCGCCTCATTGAGCTTGGAGAAGTCTACCTCGCCCATGGCGGCGGCCAGCACATACGAGCCAAGCACACCGAGCAGGATGGGCACAATCTTGACGATGCCCTTGCCCCAGATGGAGGTTCCGATGACGATGACGATGGCCGTGATGGCCAGCAACCAGTTTTGCTGACAGTTGGCGATGGCCGAGCCCGAGAGCGTCAGTCCGATGGCGATGACCATCGGTCCGGTCACCACGGGTGGGAAGAAGCGCATGACCTTCTCCGTGCCAAACATCTTAAGCAGGAACGCCATGACAAAATACAACAATGACGCTGCAGCTACGCCGATACAAGCGTAATTGAGCGCCACCTCGTCGGTCAGGCCTTGTGCCACGCACAACTGCTTGACGGAAGCGTATCCTCCCAGAAAGGCAAAGCTGGAGCCAAGGAAGGCTGGCACCTTCATCTTCGACACCAGATGGAAGATCAGCGTGCCAATGCCTGCGAAGAGCAGCGTGGCGCTCACGTCGAGTCCGGTGATGAGGGGAACGAGGATGGTGGCGCCAAACATGGCGAAGAGGTGTTGCACACCGAGCACCACAAACTTGGGCTTGCCCAGCTCGCGGGCATCGTAAATGCCCTGAATGTCTGAATTCATAATTGTTATTGTTTTTTTAAGTTTCAATCAGGAGATTATTCCATCTAACATAACGCATTGGCCTTGCGCCTTATTGTGCTTCCGCCCCACTTTTTCTCATCGCAGAACGCAACCGCCGCCCCACAATGTATCTCCCTTGAGCGAAACCGCCCCATGCCAACGGGACCAATCGCCCCATGCCAACGGGCTAATAATAGCTTATCTCAAACTCCTGCGACAGGTTATGATAGTCGACGAGCGAACTGCCCGTGTATTCTATTTGCATGCCGCGGTAGGCGCTGGGCACATAGAGCTTGCCGGTGACGAGGGTCCACTTGGGCTTGCCATAGTCGAACGACTTGCCCGACAGCAGCAGCCTCATCGAGGCGTAGTCGATTTCCCAAAAGCCACCGCCGACGCAAGTGTCGTGGGGCTGCAACAGATCCTTGTGCATCCTTACTTGGCCGATGCGCATATAGCCGTCGAGGGTGATGATGAATTTGGGTTCCATGGCAGATTGGGGTTTAGCCGAAAAACTTACGATACTCGTTCTCGAAGTTGGGCGTGAAGACGCCCTTGCCCATGTTGTCGAGAATCTCCTGGCGGCTCCAAAAGCGCCCGCCGTCGAGCTCACTCTTGCTGGGACACACCTCACCGTCGTAAACGCAGCGGTGCACATAGACCAGCTCTTTCTCGCGCAGGCTCTCAAAGACATAATGGCCGAGGCTCTCGGGCGCAAACTGGGTGATGCCCAGCTCCTCCCTCACCTCGCGGTGGAGCGCCTGCTCCACGTTCTCGCCCAGGTCTACATGGCCGCCCACGGCCGTGTCCCACCGGTTGGGCTGAATGTCTTTCCACGCAGGGCGATGCTGCAAGTAGAGCTCGCCCTTGCTGTTGAACACGTGCAGGTGGACCACGGGATGCAGAATCTTACTGCCGTCGTGGGCCCGTCCGCGGCTCACGGCTCCAAGCACCTGGCCGTTCTCGTCGACCATCGGAAATAGTTCTTCTTGATTGTCTCTCATATTCTTATTAACGACATTCGCCCCCCAATTATTATATTTGTGGCTTTTCCGTTATACCATTTGTGGCTTTTCCATTATACCATTTGTAGAATTCTCGAAGTTTAACAACCCCATCCCCACCCCACATTCAACAACCAACAGTAAGAAAAATTGGTAAAAAACTTGTGTTGCGTTTTTGGCTGAAATAGCGCGCGAAAAGGCGAACCGGAAGGGCCGAAACGCCGAAAACGAAGGGCCGCCTGTGGCGTTGGGCATCTTTCGAGTTGCGATAGCTAAGCTTTCGAGATGCGAAAGGTAAGAGAAGGGGCTTCGAAAGGGCATGTTTCGAGCCTCGAAAGATGGCTTTTCATCATGCGGAATGTGGAATGTGGGATGCGAAATGGGGCCTTCTGATGATAAGTGACTGAATGTCAAGCGGTTGCAAAAATGCGCGAGAAGGGCGTATTTGGGAGCGAACCCGGGCGTGATAGGAAAAACCGTGTAGATTTGGGGGAGGGATGTTGAGAATGTGGAATGCATCGTTCTGACGACGAATGAGACGGCACACAGGTAAAACGGTGTGTTTAGAAGTTACTTTTTGCCTAAATTTTGTTCCGTGTGTGATATAAAACTGGATTATTATTGCTATTTTTGTACCAGTAATACCAATGGGTTCATACTAACCTTCACCAACTATGTCACTCTGGGATAGAATCTTAAGCTCCATAAACAAAGGTGAAGCGCCGCGCTCTACCAACAACGACCTTACGCCCATAAAGCGTAATGCCGACAGCTACGCCTTTGTGGATGTGGAGGTTGGGGTGAAGAACCATAAGATTCAGGACATAGGAGCGATGCGTTATGACGGAGCAACGCTCCACAAAAATTCAAAGGCCGACTTGCAGGCTTTCCTACGCCACATAGATTTTTTGTGTGGTCACAACATTGTGCATCACGACGCAAAATATCTGTTTGGCGATGAGCGACAGCCATGGGCGCTTGTCGACACCCTATACATGTCGCCATTGTTATTCCCCGAACGGCCCTACCACCGACTTGTGAAGGACGACAAGCTGATGAGCGACGAGATGAACAATCCGGTCAACGACTGCGAGAAGGCACGCGAACTGCTCTTTGACGAGATGACCCATTGGCACAATCTGCCTGAGCGCAGAAAGCGCATCTACGCCTCATTGCTCACCGGCATAGAAGAGTTTGACGGCTTTATGCAGTTGGTAGGGGCGGAGAGGCACGCCAAGGATTCGGTCGCAGAACTGATACGGGCTGAATTTGCCGGCATGATATGCGCCAACGCCCCCATCCAGACATTGGCAAGCAAATATCCTTGCGCGCTGGCCTATGCCTTGGCCTTAATCGACACATCAGACCAACGGTCGGTAACCCCAGCTTGGGTGTTGTACCACTATCCTGAGGTGGAGTATGTGATGCGACGGCTGCGGCACACACGCTGTGCGGAAGGATGCGATTATTGCAACCAACAACTTGACGCCCGGTATAATCTGAAGCGTTTCTTCGGCTATGAAGCGTTTCGTACCTATGATGGTGAGCCGTTGCAGGAAAAAGCAGCGTGCGCCGCCATCGACGGCCAATCATTGTTGGCGATATTTCCAACAGGCGGAGGAAAATCGCTCACGTTCCAGTTGCCGGCCTTGATGGAAGGAGGCAGCGTGCATGGATTGACGGTCGTCATATCGCCATTGCAGTCGCTCATGAAAGATCAGGTTGACAATCTGGCTGACCGTGGCATAACCGACGCCGTGACCATCAACGGCTTGCTCGACCCCATATCGCGCTCGCTGGCCATAGAGCGTGTGCAGGGCGGCGACGCTTCGTTGTTATACATATCGCCCGAGATGTTGCGGTCGAAGACCATAGAGAAGATACTGATGGCGCGCCATGTGGTGCGATTCGTCATCGACGAGGCACACTGCTTCTCGGCCTGGGGACAGGATTTCCGTGTCGACTATCTCTATATAGGAAAGTTTATCAAGGAATACCAAGAGCGCAAGGGTGGCGACACCCACATCCCCGTGTCGTGTTTTACGGCAACAGCAAAGCAGAAGGTGGTACAGGACATTTGCGACTATTTCAAGCATTGGCTCAACCTCGACCTGCATCTCTTTGCATCGTCGGCCTCAAGAAAGAACCTGCGCTATAAGGTAATACACGTTGATACGGATGACGACAAGTATGCGCAACTTCGCGAACTTGTGAAGTTGGCTGCGTGCCCTACGATCGTGTATGTGTCGCGCACAAAGCGCACACGCGAACTCGCATCGAAGCTCACCCGCGACGGAATGAAGGCTTTGCCGTTCAACGGCAAGATGGACCCCGATGAGAAGATAAAGAACCAGGATGAGTTTATGACGGGAAGAGTGAACATCATTGTGGCCACGTCGGCTTTCGGCATGGGGGTCGACAAGAGCGACGTGGGGCTTGTGGTCCACTACGACATATCCGACTCGCTGGAGAACTATGTGCAGGAGGCGGGACGCGCAGGCCGCGACCCCAGTCTCACAGCCCAGTGCTTTGTGTTGTACGCCGACAACGACCTTGACAAGCATTTCGTACTTCTCAACCAGACCAAGCTCAGCCTTAGCGAGATACAGCAGGTGTGGCAAGCCGTAAAGAACTTCACACGCCAGCGTCAGCGAGTGTGCTGCTCGGCGCTCGAAATAGCCCGACAGGCTGGTTGGGACGACTCGGTGTCGGACATCGAGACGCGTGTGCGCACGGCGCTCTCGGCACTTGAGCAAAGCGGCTATATAGAGCGTGGCAACAATGTGCCGCATGTGTATGCCACGGGCATAACGGTGAAGAACATGGATGAGGCGCGTCGGCGCATCGTAACGTCGTCGTTGTTTGGGAAAGACGAGGTGGAGAAGGCGGTGCGCATCATCAAGTCGCTCATTTCGCAGAAACACATCTCAAAGGCGCAGGATTCTGAGGCGGAGTCGCGCATCGACTACCTTGCCGACATTCTCGGTATGAACAAGCGGGAAATTGTGTCGGCCGTAGAGCGGATGCGCCAAGAGGGCATACTGGCCGACAGCAAGGACATCTCGGCCTACATGCAGGATGTGGGGTCTGAACGCAAGGCAAAAAACATGCTCGAGTATTTCGCCCAACTTGAAGAATACATCATAAGGCATATTCCAGACGAATCGTTGCGCATATCGTATAAGCAACTCAACGACAATGCTGTGCGCGACGGATTGGAAAAGTCTACTGAGAAAAACATACGCACGCTGCTCTACTTTCTTGCCGTGAAAGGCTACACGCGCAAGAAGGAAGATGTGTCGCGCGACATCGTTGTAAGACGCCAAAGCGACATGGAATCGACGTTGAAGCGCTTTGAGAAACGCCTGAACATCTGCAGGTTTGTTATCGACTGGCTTTACCGCATGGCGGAGGCCATGGACGACGAGGCCAAGAAAACAGGAGCGGTGCAGTTCTCGGTAGTGGAATTGCTTAACGACATTAAGACGAATGGGCAAATGTTGTTCTTCGACTCCTCCAACTTGCAGTTGGAGGATGTGGAGGAGTCGCTGCTCTACCTGTCTAAGATTGGGGCGTTGAAGCTCGAAGGCGGATTTCTTGTGCTCTACAATGCCATGGACATTCGCCGGCTGAAGGACAATCGCTTGCGTTATAAGCAGGACGACTACCACACGCTCAACGAGTTCTACAAGCAGAAGATTCAGCAGATACATATAGTAGGCGAATACGCCAATCTGATGGTTAGCGACTATGACGCTGCCCTGCAATATGTGCACGACTACTTTCAGATGGACTATCGACAGTTCATAGGCAAGTACTTCAAGGGAAATCGCATAGAAGAAATAAACCGCAACCTTACTCCAGCCAAATACCGCGAGCTTTTCGGGCAGTTGTCCACGCGACAGAAAGAGATTATCGAGGACCATGAGTCGCGCTGTATTGTGGTGGCGGCTGGGCCTGGCAGTGGCAAGACGCGAGTGCTTGTGCATAAGCTTGCGTCGCTGCTGCTGCTCGAAGACGTGAAGCATGAGCAATTGCTTATGCTAACGTTCTCGCGCGCCGCCGCTACAGAATTCAAGAGCAGGTTGCTGCAACTCATTGGCAATGCCGCCCACTTCGTAGAGATCAAGACATTCCACTCCTACTGTTTCGACTTGCTCGGACGCATAGGCAATCTTGACGACGTTAGTGGCGTGGTGGCAAAGGCCGCTGAGATGATAAACAATGGCGAGGTGGAGCAAAACCATATCGGCAAGACGGTGCTTGTTATAGACGAGGCGCAGGATATGGGCAGCGACGATTATGCCTTGGTGTCGGCCCTGATGTCGGCCAATGAGGACATGCGGGTCATTGCGGTTGGCGATGACGACCAGAACATCTATGAGTTTCGTGGATCCGACTCGAAGTACATGTATGAGTTGAGCAAGGAAGCGGGAGGACGTTTCATCGAAATGACAGAGAACTATCGCAGCTCGCGTCGCGTGGTTGGGGCGGCCAACGATTTCGTTAAGTCGATAAGGAGAAGGTTGAAGAGCGCCCCCATTGTGTCGATGAGCGACGAGGAGGGCAAGGTGAAAATAACACGCCACATCTCTAAACACATGTATCTGCCCGTGGCCGATGAGGTGATGAGGCGTGGCAAAGGAACCACGTGCATACTGACACAGACCAATGAGGAAGCGGTCGTGATGCTTGCGCTGCTAAATGGGCGTGGTGTCAAGGCCAAACTGATACAATCGTTGGACGGATTGCGCTTCTGCAATCTGATGGAGATGCGCTATTTCATGAAGTGTGTCAATAGCAGGAAGGTGTCGCCACTCATCGCTGAAGAGGCTTGGGAGGAGGCAAAGCTAAAAACGTTTGGCAAGTATGCAACAAGCAAGAGCTTGCAGTATGTGCGCCGATGTGTGGAGATGTTTGAGCTGACCAACCGCGCTAAATACTATACCGACTTGCGCGAGTTCGTATTCGAGTCGACGATAGAGGATTTCTGTGATGTTTCTGACGCGGAGGTGGTGGTGTCGACCGTCCATAAGTCGAAAGGCCGTGAGTTTGACAATGTGTATATGCTGATATCCGACAAATACGACCACACCGACGATATTCTGCGTAGATATTATGTAGGAATAACCCGGGCCAAACACAATCTGTACATTCATGCCAATGGCGGAGTGTTTGAGGGTATAAACCATTGTCAGCGCGTTACCGACACTCAGCAATACGCGGTGCCTGAGGAAATCGTTCTGCAACTATCGCACAAGGACGTTTATCTTGATTATTTCAAATATAGCAAACAGGAAGTGCTGGCCTTGCGAGGTGGCGACGAGTTGCTGTATAATGCGCCATATCTGTATTGTGCACAAACAGGCAAAGCCATTGCCCAACTATCGCAAGGCATGATGGCCAAACTGGCCAAATGGGAAACCCGAGGTTATCATGTGACAGCTGCAAGCGTACGCTTTATTGTGGCTTGGAAATCGAAGAATGCTGCAAAAGATGAGAAAGAGTTGGCGGTGATACTTGCCGACTTGAGGCTGCGGAAGAATTGAGCTTCGAGCATCATGTTATAAACCCATTGCCGCTTACAAAAGTTTTGCCAACACGACATCGCCGACAAAACCGGGAATTCCTGGTTTTGTCGGCGGCGTGCTTTTGGGGTTAGCGCCGGTTGCAGGCGGGGTTAGAGCGCTTGGCCTTGGCGGTGCTGCAGGGCGTTAGACGCGGGCCGTTGGCCTGCCTATCGGCTATTTGATGAATTGCAGCTTGCCCATGTCGCGCGGCTTGGCCTCGGGACTCTCGTCGGGATAGCCCACGGCGAGGATGTAGCAGATGCTGTAGCCCTCGGGCAACTGGAGCTTGTCGAGGTATGGCTTACATGCGTCTGTCGTGTTGAGGAAGCGCACAGGGCCTCCCAGGCAGCAGGTGCCGAGCCCCAGCGACTGGGCAGCGAGCATCATGTTCTCGCCCATGAGGCCGGCGTCGACCGAAGGCTGGCCGTCGGGTGTGGCCACACAGATAATGTTGGGCGCGTTGCGAAACATGTTCTTGAAATGGGCGTCGCGCTTCACCTGGTCGGGGTTGGCCTTCTTGAAGAGGTCGGTCACGCCGTCGATCCACTCCCTGTTCTCCACCACGCGCACCTGCCACGGCTGAAGGTTCATGCCGCTGGGCGCGAGGATGCCAGCGCGTGCCACCTGCTCGAGCTTGGCGTGCTCCACGGGGCGGTCGAGGTAGCGGCGCACGGAGCGACGCGCCTCAATGGTCCGCATCACATTGTTGCTCGGGTCGACGGCCTGGGGTGCCCACGCCTTGAAGAAGCGAAGCGTTTTCTCCTTGCTGTAACCCTTGTCTTCCTCCAGGAAACTGGAGTCTTGGATGTGGAGCACGTTGCCGGCCTGGTCGAGCACCACAAACACGGGGAACCCGAACCGCTGCGGACTGCCGAGGCGCTTCATCAGGGCCTCCGACTGTTGTGCCGCCTTGCTGCGCGGGTTGTAGTTGACATGGATATAGGCGAAGTTGTTGGCCACCAGTTGGGCTATCTCGGCGTCGCGCTCCATAAAATCGGCGAAGCGCAGGCACCATGGGCACCAGTTGCCACCCACCTGGCAGACCACCAGGCGCCCTTTGCCCTCGGCGCGCACGGCAGCCAGGGCACTGTCGATCTGGGCCATGGGATCGATGGCCTCGTTATACACTCTCTTCAACGCCGACTGCGCACTGGCCGTCAGGGCGACCAGTGCGAACAGCAGCGACAATGCTATTTTCTTCATGTGCTTATAGGTTCTTGAGTTGATGGATGCGCTCCTCAGGGTTGTCGGCGCGGAACACGTAGCTGCCGCTCACCAGTACATCTACCCCGGCCTTGGCCAGAAGGGGGGCCGTTTCGCCGTTCACGCCACCGTCCACCTGGATGAGGGCTTTCGAACCGCTCTCGGCGATGAGCTTGCGCAAGCGCCCTATCTTGGCGTAGGTGTTCTCGATGAAGCGCTGACCACCGAAGCCAGGGTTGACGCTCATCAAGAGCACCATGTCGACATCCTCGATGCAATCCTCGAGCATCGACACCGGCGTGGAGGGATTGAGCGTAACGCCCGCCTTCATACCCGCGTCGTGGATCTCGTGGATGGTGCGGTTGAGGTGGGTCACCGCCTCCACATGCACGTTCATCATCATGGCGCCGATGCGCGCCGTTTGCTCCACGTAGCGCTCGGGGTGAACGATCATGAGGTGCACGTCGAGCGGCTTTTGGCAAATCTTGCCCACCGCCTCGAGCACGGGGAAGCCAAATGATATGTTGGGCACAAACACACCGTCCATCACATCGCAGTGGAGCCAATCGGCCTCGCTGCGGTTAATCATGTTTATCTCACTCTTGAGGTCGACGAAGTTGGCGGCCAGAAGCGAAGGGGATATAATGGTGCTCATGTCAGTTCATGCAATAGTTGAGTGGACGGCCCGTGAGTTTCGACACACGGTAGGTGTAGGCAATCTGCCTGATCAGCATAAGCGACAATGCCGAGGGCTTGAGTTCTTCCGGAGTAAAATTTTTCATAGGCTTGATAAACGTTAAAAGTGTTTCATGAGAGTAATAACTTGTCCTTTCTATCTTCTTAACGCAAAGAACGTTGCTTTATTATCATCGAACCTAAAAAAATGTGCGCCGCCCCTCCAAATGCCCTATGAGCGACACGCTCGGGAATCCGCCAAGGTTCTACGAACCACTATATGATTGGAGTTTCTGATTTAGGGAAGACGGGCTGAATTATCGTGCAAACCGAATGCAATCAAGCTTGCTTGAATTGCTGAGGTGCAGCAGATAATGCACGGGCTGAAAGCCCAGTGAGCGCATAGCCCAGGGCAAGCGAAGCGACACCCTGGGTATTATCGTATTATCATTGGTACGCTCTGAAAGAGCAAAAGCATTAATCCTTAAATACTAATATATATTACGCTTTTGCACTTTCAGAGCGTTAATGGCTATGTTGTTCGTATTCATACCCAGGGTGTCGCTTCGCTTGCCCTGGGCTATGTGCTTGTTGGGCCTTCAGCCCACCCTGCCTAAATCCGAAACTTTAGTTATATGAGGTATGCCCCATAAGCTTTCGAGACCCTTTTCGGGGCCATAGGAGCAAAGCGGGCCATGAGACCGAGCAACAGGGCGCTATGGGCCGAAAAGAGGGGGCGCGGCCCTCAACAGCGCTGGGCGGTTATGAAGGGGGAATGTTTTTTCGAGGGGAAATGATGGGCGAGTCGATTATTCTTTGTATATTTGCGAATTACCGCAAACTTAAACCCACACAAGCTAAGGACACGCTTGTTTTCACATTAACCAATACCGTAGGTCTATGGGATTATTCAATATTATTGGCTCGAAGACGGTGAAGACCCACGAGCAGCAGAAGGCCGAGGAGCCTGTGGTGACCAAGGAGTATAAGTTCGACCCGACAATCGAACTGGAACGGCAGTTGGGCGAACAGATCTACAACGCCCTGCAGGGCAGCATCGTGGAAGAGGTGCTGCGGCAGATACGCACCTCGAGCAGCGACGCGTATTGGCGGAGCAACATGGAGGGCCACAGCCTCAAGGTGGAGAAGGAGTTGCTCAGCGACTTCTACGACCTCTGCCATGAGGTGAAAGACAAGTTGGGCTACACGGCCAAGGTGGATTTCTACATCACCGGCGACTCGTCGGTCAACGCCTTCTCGGTGGCCTCGGAGGACGAGAACGAGCCCAACATCGTCAACATCAACTCGGGACTCTTCGACCTCATGACGCGCGACGAACTGAAGTTTGTCATTGGCCACGAGCTGGGCCACCTCATCAACAAGGACACCCAGCTCACGCGCCTCATCCATTTTGTGTTCCCACCCGAGACGGCGGCGCCCGTAACGCTCCAGTACAAGATTCGCCTGCACGAGCAACTGGCCGAGCTGGTGGCCGACCGATATGGCTACATCGCCACCGAGGACCTCGGCGTGTGTGTGACGGCCTTCTTCAAGATGGCGTCGGGGCTCGACCTGGCCAAGATGAACGTGAGCATCGACGCCCTCATCGCCGACAACAACAAGCGACTCTCCTATTTCCTCAACGACAAGGGCATGAGCCGCGCCTCCCACCCCGTCAACCCCATCCGCGTGCAGGCGCTGAACCTCTTCGCCACCGTCAAGTCGCAGGCTGAGCTGAAGAAGGGCATGGAAGAGCTCATCTCCATCCTCCTCAAGGTGGGCGACAGCGAGCAAGACGAGCACACGGCGCGCTTCATTGCCAGCGCCGGCATCATCGTGGCCTATGGCGACGACGGCATCAAGAAGGAGGAGATCGACCGCATCGTGGCGGAACTGGCGTCGCTGAAGATATTCCCGCGCAAGTTTCTCGACGAGATTATCAGCGGCGACGTGGTGAAGACGTTCAACGAGTCGGTGGAGAACCTCCTGAAGATCAATCCCGGCATGCGCGAGGGCATGCTGCGCTACATGATCGACATTGTGATGACCGACCAGGTGATCTCGAAGGAGGAAATCGAACTGCTCTACAACTTCGGCGAGAGCGTGGGGCTCAGCAAGATCGAGGTGGCCAACGCCATCGCCGAGGCCATACAGCAAAACTACATACCCAGTTTGGATTCAATCGTATAAAAGAGTATGAACTTAGAAATTCGTGACGCGAGAATTGACGACGCAGAGATTGTGGCGTGGACCGTGCTGACGGCGCTCGACATGGAAATCCACGACCTCGACAAGTTTATTAAGTCGTGCTCGGCCAACGACACCCTCTACTCGTGGAGAAACGCAATGGTGGCAACGGTCGACAAAAAAGCCGTGGGATGCCTCATTGGCTACGAGGGCAGTCGCTATCGGGAGCTGCGCGAACGGACGTGGCCACAGCTGTGGGACGACATGGACCCTGAGTACCTCATGAGTGTGGAGGACGAAACGGCCCCCGGCGAGTTCTACCTCGACTCCATGGCCATCCAGCCCGGCCACCGCGGACTGAGCATCGGCAAGAAGCTCATGACCTATGCCATCGAGAAGGGCAAGGCGCTGGGCTGCAAGAACGCCACGCTCCTGGTAGACACCCACAAGCCACGCCTTGAGGCCTACTACCGCTCCCTTGGCTTCGAGGTGTTTGCCCAAATGGAATATTTCGGCCACATCTACAACAGGATGCGACTTCCGAATACGGAATGTTGAATGGAGCGCTCGAAGGGGGCGTTGAAGTCATAAGGAAGATGCGCCCCCTCTGCTGTTCATTTATCTCACGGCTTCGCACTCAGGGCGTCCGAAATGTCAAGTTGCTGATTTCGGTAAGATAGGAGGAGAGCACACATAAGGACGTGGAAAACAGGACAAAAGCGAATGGTTAACTTTTTTAACTCACGTTGGTGTAACTATTGGAAATCACGGTCGTCATCAAAAATGAATTAAAGCACTTATGGTTATGAAGAAAACTTTATTAAAGACTCTCGCGCTTTTTACATTACCATTACCAATAGCATGTTCTGATAGTGCAGTTATAAAGAAGGTTAGCCTTTCCCTCTTATTGTCATTGTCTTTGCTCGTGGTTGCATGCACTCATGATGTGGTTTCCCCGATTGATGATGAGAACAGCAAGGAGACAGCGCTTTTCCGGGAGCAGTGTTGGAGTCTTGTTTGCGGCCGCTGGAGTCAGGAGGACTCTGCTGCGTTAGCGCATATAAAACAGCAATATTACTTCACACCTGACGGGAGCTTTGACGGACATATGCTGATCATGAAAAGGGATTCAGTGTCGGTAGACGGCAAGAAGGTGGTGACTGATTGGGAAAACGTAGTAGACAACGACGTTTATGGAAGGTGGAAGTTACTATATGACTCAAAGCTAAAGAAGCGAGTCATACACATGGACTACGCCAGTTACATGATATTCCAAAGCTATTTGTATTTTGAAAGTGTGAACGACAGCGTTCTTGAAGTGTCTTCCCCCCTGTCAGTTGACAGGATCATCAAGATGCGTCGCAACAACTAATAATACTCCTATTTGAGAGGGAAATGGCAAGCTCTATCATGGGCATTGCGATTTTCCCCTTTTTATTTTCTCCCGTCCCCCCCAGCGAGACTTTCAAGTAGGAAAAGAAATGTTAATTTGCCAATTTTCTGCAAGATAGGAGGAGAGCACACATAAGGCCGTGGGCTGCAGCCTGCAGCGCTCCCCTGAAGGGCGCAGGCTGGCGGGGCCCTGGCAGGCGCATGCATGTTTTTCAGCCTATTTCGGCAAATAGTGGGGGCAAAGCGGACTTCATGACGGAAATTATCCGTACCTTTGCAAACGGTTAGCGCCTCGCCCTGCCCTGGGCAAGACGGGACCGCGGGTTGCCTCCCATGAGCGCGGCTGCGTGCTGAGCCGTTTGGCGCTTGCCCCAATGCCAATACTAACACGCGGGCCACGGCTTGCGGAATATTGAAACTTGCATCATCTCTGCCATGGCGAGACAACGTGCCATGAAATGGAAGGTTTTCGTTAAGCCAGATGAGCAGAGCCGAGCTTGCTCGGGCTATGCCATGGCGAGAAATCGTGCCTTGAAAAGGAACCTAATAATTAATGTTTAATATTTGCTCTGCCGACCGGCAGGGCGGTTAAAGTATCTTTTATGAAAAAACTGTGTTTTGCACTGGTGATGTTGTTGTCGTGCGTATGCTCATACGCTCAGACGATAACAACCTACAGTCTCAGCGAAGCCCCCATCACGAAGGAGGAGCTGCTCAAGGGCAACCTGAAGGTGGCGCTGCGCGTTTGGACCACGTCGAAAGACCTCTACCTGAGCAACGCCAACAACAGCAACGCCTTCGACGCCAATGGCTCTACGGTGTTTGCCGTGGAGGCCGTGAAGGGTGGCGTCAAGCTCAAGAACGTGAAGAGCAATGAGTATTTTGGTGGCGAGGGCGCAGCGCTGGCGCGTACGGCCGATGCCGCCAAGGCCAAGGTGTTCTCACCGGTGAAGATCGGCTCGAAGGTGGCCAACACCCACGCCGACGCCGACGAGACGCGCTCTTTCTGGATCACCTGCCAGGCCGGCGGCACCAAGTATCTCAACACCAACACCAGCAATAACGCTACCGTGCAGTATGCGGGCGGCAATGGCAACTGGTCGACCTTCTATATCTATAAGGTCAGCGAAGAGCAGATAGCCGTGCCCTACCCCACCTGCATCATCCCGGCGCCCCGAGGCGCTGAGCTCAATGGCGAGGGCCGCCTGGCGCTCTCGGCCATGGACAACATCAGCTTCACCACCGACCCCGCACTGGCCGAGGAGGCTTACGTGCTCAACATCACCGCCGACGGCATCAGCGTAGCCTCATCGACCGAGAAGGGCAAGTTCTACGCCCTCCAGTCGCTCGCCCAACTGGCTGAGGGCAACGCCGAGGGCCTGCCCCTGGTGCGCATCGCCGACAAGCCTCGCTTCGGATACCGCGGCTTCATGCTCGACGTGAGCCGCCATTTCTTCTCTGTGGCTGAGGTGAAGAAGATGATCGACATCATGGCGCGCTACAAGATGAACGTGTTCCACTGGCACCTCACCGACGACCAGGGATGGCGCGCCGAGATCAAGCGCTACCCCAAGCTCACCACCGTGGGCGCCACACGCAGCGACAACTACGACACGCCCATCACCAAGATCGAGGAGAACGGACAGGTCTACTGGACGGGCAACGGCGCCAAGACGGGCAAGCCCTACGGTCCTTACTTCTACACCCAGGACGAGATGCGCGAGGTGGTGGCCTACGCCAAGGAGCGCCACATCGAGGTGCTGCCCGAGGTCGACATGCCCGGCCACTTTGTTGCCGCCATGGCCGCCTACCCCGAGTATAGCTGCAACCCCAGCCGCGCACCGCAGGTGTGGACGGGCGGTGGCATCAGCTCCGACGTGCTCAATGTGGCCAACCCGCAGGCTGTGGAGTTTGCCAAGAATATCCTCGACGAGCTTTGCGACATCTTCCCTTATCCCTATATCCACGTGGGTGGCGACGAGTGCCCCACCACGCAGTGGGAGCACAACGACCTCTGCCAGCAGAAGTATAAGGAGCTCGGACTGACGAGCTATCGCCAGTTGCAGGCCCATTTCATCAAGGACCTGGCCGACTTTGTGGCCACGAAGAACAAGCACCTGGTGTGCTGGAACGAGGCCATCACCGCTGGCGGCGCCGACCTCGACCTCATGAAGCAGACGCAATCGACCATCATGAGCTGGAACCCCTGTCAGGAGGGTGTGGCAAAGGCCGTGAAGAAGCTCGGCCTGCCGGCCATCGTCACCGAGTATCACAAGGGCGACGGCGGCTACTACATCTGCCGCAAGCAGAGCAACGACTACGGTGAGCCTTCGGGCGCCGGCTACGGCAACGACGGCGTGGAAGGCTGCTACAACTATGTGCCTGTGCAGGGCATGTACACCCAGGAGCAGATGGCGCTCGTCAAGGGTGTGCAGGGCACGTTCTGGACCGAGCACGTGGGCACCAACGAATACTTGGAGTACCTGGCCCTGCCGCGCCTCATCTGTGTGGCCGAGGCTGGATGGACACCGCAGGTGTTCAAAAACTGGGACAACTTCCGCACACGCCTGGCCAACCAAACCCAATGGCTCGACGACCACGGCTATGTGTACGCACGCCACTGGATGCCTGGCTATGTGCCCCGCACGCAGCCCATGCCCGAGAACGAGAAGGTGGCAGCCACACCCGAGCTCAGCAGCCTGAAGAGCCCCAAGTGGTACCGCATCAAGTTTACCGCCGGCGGCACCTATCTGCAGATGAACGGCTCGAACCTGTCGACCAACGCCCTGTTCCAAAACGACAAGTCGCAGTATTACGCCATCATCCCCACCTCCACCAAGAAGCCCAGCCTCAGCAGCGTGAAGCTCTACAGCGCCAACGGCTACTGGGTAACCACCAAGGAGGGCACGGCCACCAACGGCCAGAGCGGCACCTTCGTATGCGGCACCGAGAGCGAGGCCAAGGCCCTCTACCTCAACCTGCAGAAGCACACGGGCGACACGCAGAAATGGGTCATCACCAAGATCGCCGACAAGACCACGGGCTTCAACACCTGGGGTGGCGACAACCCCGGCGCCAACATCGGCTTCTGGAACGTGAACAGCAATAGCGACAAGGTGGAGTTTACCACCGACGACTACAACGCGGGGGTCGACACCGCCATTGGCACCATCAAGGCCGACGACGCGCACAATAACCTCACCGCCGCCGTCTACAATGCCCAGGGCATGCGCCTCAACGGCATGCAGCAGGGCCTCAACGTGGTGCTCTTTGCCGACGGCACAGCCCAGAAGGTGTTTATGAAGTAAGCAACCGCAAGTTTTTGCGCCCCATAGGGAAACTGAAGCCCCGATAACCACACGGCTATCGCTGCCCGAATTTCCCTGCAGGGCGCATACGTCTTTTGCCAAGCAGTAAGAATGACCATTCCACACGCCACATTCAACATTCTCAACATCCCTCCCCCAAATCTACGCGGTTTTTCCCATCGCACCTCGGCTCGCTCCCAAATACGCCATTCTTACGCATTTTCGTAACTATCTAACATTCTGGCACTTACCATTCGAAGGGCCTATTTCGCACGCCACACGCCTCATTCCACACCACCAAAAGCCATCTTTCGCACCGCCATCCCTGCCCTTTCGAGGCTCCTTCTCTTAGCTCTCGAGGCTCGAAAGCTAAGCTATCGCAACACGAAACATGCCCAACGCCACAGTAGGCGCTTCCCATCGGTCATCCCAAACGCCCAAAACAGCCTTCCCCGCACTCTATTTCGGCCAAAAATCCGACACAAGTTTTTCACCAAAAATCCTTACTCTCGGATGGGATTTTGAGTGACAAAGGATTCACGTAAGTGTTTACGCTCAGACGCGGTCGCTCGGCTCTGCCGCTTTCGCCAGAAAGAACAACGAATTGAACGAATTAACGAATTGATATAACTAAAGTTTCGGATTTAGTTTCAAACGGGCTGAATGACCGTTCAAACCGAATGCAATCAAGCATGCTTGAATTGCTGAGGTGAAGCCAATAATGCATAGCAAAGCCCAATGAGCGCATAGCCCAGGGCAAGCGAAGCGGGCAGGCTGAAAGCCCAACAAGCGCATAGTCCAGGGCAAGCGAAGCGGGCAGGCTGAACTAACAGTCAACGGCGCGAAGTGGGCGGGCTGAAAGCCCAACAAGCGCATAGCCCAGGGCAAGCGAAGCGACACCCTGGGTATTAATCGTATTTTCATTGGTGCGCCCTGGAAGGGCAAAAGCATTCATCCTTATGTGGATTTTGCTCAGTGACTGTGCCATATTTATTACGCTTTTGCTCTTTCAGAGCGTTAATGGGTATGTTGTTTGTATTCATACCCAGGGTGTCGCTTCGCTTGCCCTGGGCTATGCGCTCATTGGGCTTTCAGCCCGTTCAAACCGAATGCAATCAAGCATGCTTGAATTGCTGAGGTGAAGCCAATAATGCATAGCAAAGCCCAATGAGCGCATAGCCCAGGGCAAGCGAAGCGGGCAGGCTGAAAGCCCAACAAGCGCATAGTCCAGGGCA